>Ga0066710_100006103_pt1 | contig 11180 bp, 10 predicted proteins | sample GraSoiAngelo_159_FD_79666 | JGI IMG/M metagenome (GOLD analysis project Ga0066710, IMG submission 79666) | Grasslands soil microbial communities from the Angelo Coastal Reserve, California, USA - 14_1009_16_40cm | ecosystem: Environmental > Terrestrial > Soil > Grasslands | place: USA...
ACCAGCCTCAGGAGCGGCCGCGGCGTCTCGCCCGGCCGCTTCGCCATTCCCGGCTCGGCAGCCTGACGCCCATTGCCCGATTCGGGCAACATGGACGATGTCCATCATCCCCGGCGTCGGCGGCACGCTCTGACCGCACCGACGCCCAACTGAAGATCCGGAGGCAGCCATGGCTCCCCGCGTCATGACCGTCAGCGGCCCGATTCCACCCGAGCGGGTCGGGTTCACGCTCCCTCACGAGCACACCGGGTTGCAGCTGTGGCACGTGCCGAATCGCTGGGATTACTTCGAGCTGACGCCCGATGAGCTGGCGATCGCCGATGAGCTGCGCGACTTCCGCCGGCGTGGCGGCTCGACGCTCGTCGACCTGACGCTGCCAGGGGTCGGCCGCGACCCGGAGCGTCTTCGGCGCCTGGCCGGACGCAGCGGGATCCAGGTGGTGATGGGTACTGGCTGGTTCACCGAGCCCTACTACCCGGCCGAGGCGCGCATCCAGCGGCGCAGCGTCGACGAGCTGGCTGCCGAGCTGATCGGCGAGTTCCGTGACGGGGTCGGGGAGACCGGCGTGCGCCCGGGGATCATCGGCGAGATCGGTGCCGAGAAGCCATGGGTCACCCCGGCCGAGGAGCGAGTCCACCGCGCCGCGGCGCGGGCGGCGCTCGACACCGGGATGGCGATCAGCACCCACGGGATCATGTCTGCGGTCGGGCTGGCGCAGCTGCGGCTCTTCGAGGAGGAGCAGGTCGGCCCCGGACGAGTCGTCATCGGCCATGCCGATTCGTACCCGGTCCTCGACCACTACCTGGAGATCCTCGATCGCGGCGCCAATCTGGAGTTCGATTTCCTCGGCCATCGCTTCGGGAGCGAGGAGGCGGCCGAGGCTCGCCTGGTCGAGCTGATCGTCGAGCTGCTGGAGCGCGGCTATGGCGGGCAGCTGCTGCTCAGCCAGGATGTTGCCCACAACAGCCACCTGAAGGCGAACGGCGGCTTTGGGTACACCTACCTGCAGCAGCACTTCCTGCCGACGTTGCGCACGGCAGCGGTCGGCGAGGGGGAGATCGCCCAGATGACGATCGAGAACCCGCGCCGCATCCTCACCGTCGGCTAGCGGAACGTGGGCAGGGGCGGTGGCTGAAGCCCGCGATCCGGTTCGCGATCTGCGGCGGATCGCCTTCCTGCTGGAGGCTGCCCAGGAGCCGATCTACCGCGTCCGCGCCTTCCGCAATGCCGCGTCAATGCTCCACGCGCTGCCGGCCGAGGAGCTCGAGGCGCACGTGCGCGGCGGCACCCTTCGGGAATTGCCGGGCGTGGGGGAAGTGCTGGAACGCACGATCGCCGAGTCGCTGCGCGGGGAGGAGCCGGTCTACCTGCGACGGCTCGAGGCCACCGGCGGAGGCGTGGTGGCCGAGCTCGGCGCCAAGCTGTGTGGCGCGCTTCGCGGCGACTGCCACGTCCATTCCGACTGGTCGGACGGCGGCTCCCCGATCCGGGAGATGGCCGAGACCGCCCGCGAGCTGGGCCACGGCTACATGGTCCTGACCGATCATTCCCCGATCCTCAAGGTGGCCAACGGGCTGAGCGCGACGCGGCTCGAGCAGGAGCTGGTCGAGGTGGCCAAGCTGAATGAGGATCTGGCGCCATTCAGGATCCTGACCGGGATTGAGGTCGACATCATGCCCGATGGCTCTCTGGACCAGGCCCCCGAGCTTCTCGATCGGCTGGACGTGGTGGTGGGAAGCGTCCATTCGGAGCTGCGCATGGCCGAGGGGCTGATGACCCGACGGTTGGTCACCGCCCTCGCCGATCCACTGCTGGACATCCTGGGCCACATGACCGGTCGCATGGTGGTCGGGAAGCGGAAGCGCCCGCCGTCGTCGTTCAACGCGGAGATCGTCTTCGCAGCTGCGGCGCGCTTCGACAAGGCGATCGAGGTGAACTCGCGCCCCGAGCGGCTCGATCCGCCGAAGCGCCTCCTCCGTCTGGCGGTGGAGGCCGGCTGCCGGGTGGCCATTGACTCCGACGCCCACGCTCCCGGGCAGCTGGCGTGGCTTCCCTATGGATGCGATCGGGCGGCCGCCTGCGGCGTCGGCGTCGATGCGATCGTCAATGCCTGGGAGGCAGATCGGCTCCTGGCCTGGGCGTCCGGGCACGGGCGCTGACCCTCGGGGTGAGCCCGGTTATTCGGCGGCGACCTCTGGCTCTGCCAGGCCGATCCTGCGCGCGCGACGGACGAACCGGGGTCGGTACTTCGGGTTCGATACGCGGGCGTTGACGGTCGCGGCATCCAGCGGACGCGCGCTGCGCGGTGCGTGGTAGCGACCGCGCTCGGCGATGGCGGTGGCCAGCTCGCTGGCGGTCTGCGGGCCGCGCTCGGCGATGACCGCGACGATCTCGTCGTGCAGGGCCACGCGGGTGCGGGCCCCAGTGGCGCGCGCTGCGCGCGAGCGCCGGGTGCGCCTGCTCGCCACCGCCTTGCCGGCATCCGCGGCGACCGCGGCGACCGCGGCGGCCTTCGGCGGGCGGCCCCGTCGACGCTTCGGTTCGGGGCCTGGAGCGGCACCCGCACCGTCAGCCGCGCTGGCGGCGGCCGCCGCGGAGCTCCGGCCGGCCGTCAGCTCGTCGACCCGCTGCGTCAGGGCGTCGATGCGGGCATTGACCGCCGCCAGCAGGTCCGCGCTCATCGCGGGTCCGGCGGCTGCCCCGGGCGCCGCACCGGAGCGGGCGGCGTCGAGCCGCTCCTCGACCCAGCGCGTCACCAGCTCGCCGGGTCGCAGTCCTGCCTCGGCGGCCAGCAGCTTCAGGGCGGCCAGGCGACGCGGATCAAGGCGAATCGACATGCCGCCCTCGTCCGTGCCACGGGGGGCATACGTGCCTCCCGTCCGCGGTCGAGGAGGACCGCCGAACTCGGTGCGGTCACGTGGCGGGCGATCGCCGAAGTCGCGCGGGGCCCGATCTCCGTAGTCGCGCGGCGGGCGGGGCGGGCGGGCGGCTCGGTCGCCGAATGGGCGGTCTCCGGGACGTCCCGATCCTCCGGGTCGGCCGCCTCCAGGGCGCCGGTCCGGGCGTCGGTCGTATGGCATGGCGCGAACCATAGCCGCTGGCGCCCGGCAGCGCCAGCCTCCGAACGGGTCAGAAGCTGCCGCTCGCCCCGCCGCCGCCCAAGCTGCTGCCGCCGGAGAACCCGCCGCTCGAGCCGGATGACGGGCTGGAACCGATGCTGCCCAGGGCGCTGAACATGCCGCCGAGGTCGGGCACCGCCGACCCCGATAGGAGACTGCCGCCGCCGAGCACCAAACCGTCGGACTGGCCCGATGCCGCGGTCAGCCCGGGGCCGGCTCCCAGCCAGAGGGGGTAGTAGGCCTGGCCACCGGCCTGCTGTGGCTCCTCAAGTCCACGCGTGATCACTTCGGCGACCTCGTTGTGAAGGCCGAGGGCGTAGCCCCACACCACCGCCTTGTCGGGGGTATCGGCCAGCACGCGGACCGTCGGATCGGCGACCACCTCGTTGATGTCGTGAGACATGGCCAGGGTGGCGGCCAGTGTCCGGCGGTAGGCCTTGAGCATGGCATCCACCCAGGCACCGTCCTTGGTTCGCTGCGACATCGCCTGCCCGACGCCAACGGTGAGGAGGCCCCCGATCCCCAGCGCCCCACCCAGCAGGATGGCACCGCTCATCGGCAGCACCACGCCAAGGAAGAGCGCGACGCCGCCGGCCATGATCTCCCCCAGGCCGATCCAGCTCCAGCGCGCAATCAGGGTGCTCGGCGCCCGTGTGAACCAACCGAGCTCCACCCCCTCGGCCTCCAGCTGGTCGCGCAACGGTGCCAGCGTGTGATTGACCTTCCAGAGCGCCTCGCGGGTGAGGAGCGAGCGGCCCTGCGCCAGCGACCGGAGCCGCCGCCACGCCTCACGCTCGGTGATGCCCAGGCGCCCGCGGCTCGGGGTGTCGAGCACCTCGATCGCCGGGTCGCTCTCCGGGTCGGCCTCGTCGGCCCGCACCTTCCTGGCACCGTCGAGGTTGTGAAAGGTGAGGCGACCCGCCGCGGCAAGCTCCATCAAGAGCGTGTTCATCGTGTGCTGGCTGGCGCGGCCCTGGCTGACCACGGTGGCCAGCGCAGGCGTCATCCGATCCGGTGGACCGGCCATCAGGATCGAAGGCGAATCGAGCACGTGCGGATCGACTCCTTCGCGGCGCCAGGCCCAGAGCGCGCTGCCGGCAGTCAGCAGCAGCGCGAGCGGCGCCCCCACCAGGCCCAGCCCGGCATTCACGACCCGCAGCAGCTCGAGGCGGGCGGTGGCATCGGGCGTGATCGCCGCGTCGATGGCCTGCACCGCCAGCACCAGCCCGGCGCCCAGCTGCTGCTGCCGGGCGGCGGGCACGATCACCTGGTCGATCACCGACTTGAGGTCGCCCTCGGAGAGGTAGGCCCGCAGGAAGCCCGAGCCGGCGTACAGGCTGACGTGGCCGTGGACACGGTCGGCGTCGAGGCTGACCAGGATCACGAGGCCATCGTCGAAGCCCGCGCGCCCCACCCCCCACTGGTCCATCAGCGCGTGCGCAGCGGCAAGGTTGGCGTCCTCGGTCAGGGTCGGGTCCACCTGCACATAGACCGCCAGCTCCGCTCCCGATCGAGCCTCGATGGCGTCGATCTCGGACTCGAGCGCCTCGTGGTCCTCCGCTGAGATCACGCCCGCGCGGTCGTAGACGGCCTGCCCGGAGACCGGTGGTGGGAAGCGGGCGTCGCCCGAGGCGGGGAAGAGGTTGACGAGGGCGGTGACCACGAAGGTGGCGGCAAAGACCGCCGCCACGACTGTGACCAGGAGCCATCGGAGCCGGGATTCGGACATCACCGGCAGGATAGCCGCGCCGCCGGGCTGCGGATCAGGAGCAGCTCACGGTCACCTCGCTGGGCGACGCCGGCAGGCCCGGGATGCGCTCATCGAACGTGATCGCGGTGCCGGCGCCAACCTGCGGGCTGACCACGCTGTGGCTTGCCAGACGCCCCCCGGCGCTGTCGAGCGCGACCAGCAGGCAGCTGGCGCGGCCGGCCTTCGTCCCTTCGTTCGCGAGCCGAACCGTCACCAGCACGCCATCGGGCGGGGATGCACGACTGCTCACCGTCTCAGCGGCGAATGGCCCGATCCCGCGCAGCGAGAGGCTGGCGGCGATGGCCATGATCACCACCCCGGCCACGATGGCCACCACGATCGTGCCGTGGTACTGCGTCGCGGACGGGGTCGCCATCCCGGCCCGGTTGCAGATCGCGCAGATCGTCTCGTCCGGGCCGATCTCGCGCCCGCACTTGTAGCAGTGGCGCCCCGGGCGTCGGTCGGTCTCGGTCACGGAATGCTCAGGGTGCCGGGGCGAGGCGCTCGCCGGCTGCGATCGGCACGCTCAGGCGGTTCTCCGGCGGGGCCAGCGGACAGCTCCAGATCGGGTCGTACACGCACGAGGGGTGATAGGCGTAGTTGAAATCGATGGTCATCAGCTCGCCGTCGGAGCCGAGGTCGGCGCCCTTGGCGGAGTCCCACAGGTAGCGACCGCCCCCATACGTCTCGGTCGCGTTGGTCGCGTCGCGGAACGAGATGAAGATCCCTCCGGCGTACTCGTTGAGCCAATGCACGCCGAGCCGGCATGGCGTCCCGGCCACCTCGAAGCTCACCCAGCCGATCCGGGCGAACGGCATGGCCGGACCCTCGCCCGAGCGCGGCACGTCGAGCGGAGGAGCCTCGGGATCGGGCTGCAGCGGAACCGTGAAGCGCAGCGCAGGGTCGTAGCGCCAGTAGGCCAGTCCGCGGAACGCCCGCCGTTCCGCAGCCGGGATCGGCGACGAGGGGTGCTCGGCGAAGAGCCGATCCTTGGCGGCCCGGAAGCCGAGCAGGCGTGCCGGCTCCGCCCGGCGGTCGGCACGCAGCGTCTCGTAGATGGCCGCCATGCGGCGGCGCCAGTCGGCGAGGTCGAGATAGTCGGACATCGTCCATGAAAGGATAGGGCGGCGGGCCGTAGCCGGCCGCGCCGCCCAATCGGTCAACCAGGAAGGATCAGATCAAGCCCTGGTCCTTGAGCCACTGGCTCGCCGCGTTGGCGAAGCTGGTCTGGTTCACGGAGACCTCGACGTTGAGCTTCGTCAGCTCGTCGGTGGTGAGCTTGGCGGAGACCGCGTTCAGCGTCTCCGCGAAGTCCGCCGGAGCGGCATCGGCCAGGTCCTTGCGCGCCACCGGCGCGAGGTTCTGGGCCGGCTGCAACGCCTTGTCGTCCTCGAGCAGCACGAAGTTGAACGTCTGGATGTCGGGCTGGGTGGTACACACCTGCGCTACGTCGATGGCGCTGTTGTTCAGTGCCTGGGCCATCTCGGTGCTGCACGGCGAGAGGCTCTCGACCTGCAGCTTCGAGATGTCGATCCCGTAGGTCGACTTGAGCCCCGGGCCACAGACCGGGTTGGTCGGGCAGCCAGGTGCCAGGCCCCAGACGAGCTGATCGGCGACCTTGGCGACGTCGCTCATCGCCTTGAGGTTGAGCTGATCGGCTGTCTCCTTGCGGACGGCCCAGCCGTCGGCATCGGTGCCCGGCGAGTAGTCGAAGGCGATCAGGTCCTCGGCAGCCAGCTTGACCTGCATCGCGTCGAAGGTCGCCTTCGCATCCGAGGAGACATCGGCCTTCAGGTAGCTGGCCAGGCCTCCGAGGTATTCGGGCACGAGGTTCACGCGCCCAGAGGTCAGCGCGGCCTGGACGTCGGGGCGCTCCCCGATCTCGAGCTGGCGCTTCACCGTGTACCCATGGGCCTCGAGTGCCTGGGCATAGATTTCGGCCACCACGGCCGATTCGTCGAAGCCGGCCGATCCGACCGTGACCTCCGGCTTCTGCGCTGCCGGCGATGCCGACGGCGTGGTGCTGCCCCCTCCCGGCGTGCAGGCGCTGATCACCAGCGCCAGCAGCACCGCCCCGAGGGCGAGCGTGCGGCGTGTCCGCATTGGGTCCTCCTTGTGTGATCCTTCGGTCGCGAATGCGACGTCCATAGGTCGCGGCGAGTCTAGCAGCGAAGCCCGATTCAGCCCGTTCCCAGTCCTGGGGAGACCACCCGGCGCTGGAGATAGCCAAAGACCATCTCGGTCGCGAGCGCCAGAAGGGCAACCAGCACCGCCGCCCCGAAGATGCGCGGCTGGTCGTTGACGAAGAGGCCCTGCAGGATGAAGTCCCCGAGCGTTCCGCCGCCCACCACCGCGGCCAGGGTGGCGGTGGCGACGATGGTGACCGCCGAGGAGCGGACCCCCGCCATGATCACCGGCAGCGCGATCGGCACCTCGACGCGCCGCAGCAGCTGAAGCTCGGCCATCCCCATGCCGCGCCCCGCGTCGAGCAGGTCGCGACTCACCTCGCGCAGGCCGGCATAGGTGTTTGTCACGATCGGGGGAATCCCGAGCGCCACGAGGGCGATGCAGGCCGGCAGGAAGCCAAGCCCGCCGCGCTGGAAGAGGACCAGGGTGATCGGCAGGGCGATCCCCAGCCAGCCGAGCGAGGGGACGGCGCGCCCGATGTTGGCGATGGCCACCACCAGCCGCGAGCCACGATCGGTATGGCCGATGTAGAGGCCCAACGGCAGGGCGATGGCCACAGCCAGGGCCAGCGAAACCGCCGACAGCGAGACCTGCTCCCAGAGGCGCAGCGGGATCGTGTTGCGCCCGCTCCAGCTGGCTGGATCCGTGAACCAGGCAAATACCGCGCCAAGGAACTCCATCTCAGGTCGCCCGGGCTCGTGCCCACGGCGTGAGCCGATGCTGAACGGCGAGGAGCGCCAGGTCGGCGACTACGGCCAGCGCCACCGAGAGGACGACGCCGGTCAGGATCGAGGTGGCGAAGAAACGCCGGATGCCGGTGTTCACGATCAGGTACCCCAGGCCGCCCATCCCGATCAGGCTGGTGACCGTCACCAGCCCGATGGTGGTCACCGTCGCGCCCCGGATGCCGGCCACGATGACCGGCAGGGCGATCGGCAGCTCGACCCGCCAGAGCCGTTCGGAGACTGAGTAGCCCATGCCACGGGCCGCATCGATCACCTCGGGCGGTACGCCGTCGAGGCCGGTGATGATGTTGCGGACCAGGATCAACAGCGTGTAGCCGACCAGGGCAATCTCCGCGGTCAGCAGCGTGATCCCGGTGATCGGGATGAGCAGGGCGAAGAGGGCGAGGCTGGGGATCGAGTAGATGACCCCGCTGATGCCGATCACCGGTCCGTAGAGCCGCGGCCAGGCCCGGATCAGGAGCGCCAATCCGAACGAGACGACGAGCCCGATGGTGACCGCGAGCACGGTCATCAGGACATGCTCGCCGAGCCGCCTGCCGATCTCATCGAGGTTATCGAGGACCCACTGCGGCTGGAGGATGGGGCGGCCCGCGATCATGGCTCGGCGTCTGCGCTCGGATCATCGGGCCTGCTGCCCCGGGCAGGGGCTCGAATCACGTCCGAGATGGCGTCCACGCTGATGACCCCCAGCACCGCGTCTCGCTCATCGACCACCACCCCGAGCTGGACCGACGAGCCGAGCATGGCCGAGAGCGCGTCTCGCAGGGTGGACTGCGGCTCGAGCAGCGCGGATCCGGGAGCCGCGTCCTCCTCCGCCACGGCGTCATTGCGGTCCAGGCTCGTCCCGCTGAGCCAGCCGAGGGGCCGATCCGCCGCGTCGACGAGGAGCGCGAAGTGGGTGCCTGCCCGGTTCAGCCGTGCCCGCACGTCTGCGATCGGCTCGCCGACGTGGGCCAGGAGCGGCTCCTGGAGAGAGAGGTCGGCGACCCGGGCCAGCGAGAGCCGCTTCAGCCCGCGATCGGCCCCCACGAAGCGCTCGACGAACTCCGACGCCGGGTGCGTCAGCAGGTGGTCGGGCGTGTCGTACTGGGCCAGGATCCCGCCGCGCTGCAGGATCGCGATCCGGTCGGCCATCTTGATCGCCTCGTCGACATCGTGGGTGACGAAGACGACCGTCTTGCGCACCTTTGCCTGCAGCCGCAGGAACTCGTTCTGCAGCCGATCGCGGCGGATCGGGTCGACGGCACCGAACGGCTCGTCCATGAGCATCACCGGCGGATCGGCGGCCAGGGCCCGTGCGACTCCGACCCGCTGCTGCTCGCCGCCGGAGAGCGCCGCGGGGTAGCGATCGCGGTAGACGCCCGGCTCGAGGCCAACCAGCTCGAGCAGCTCCTCGACCCGGTCGCGGATGCGGGGCTCCGGCCAGCGCAGCAGGCGGGGCACGACGGCCACGTTCTCGCCGATCGTCACGTGCGGAAAGAGGCCCACCTGCTGGATGACATAGCCGATGCTGCGGCGCAGCTCCACTGCCGGCACGCCCATGATGTCCTGGCCGCCGATCGTGACGCGGCCACTGGTCGGCTCGACCAGGCGGTTGATCATCTTCATGGTCGTCGTCTTGCCGCACCCCGAGGGGCCGACCAGGACGCACACCTGCCCGGCAGGGATCTCGAGCGAGAGGTCGTTCACGGCTGGCGGCGTGCCAGGCGGTCCGTAGCGCTTCGTCAGGTGCTCGAGAGCCACCGCCAGCCCGCCCTGGCCCGCACCGGTCGACGGAGTCCCGGGCGCCATCTCGGTGATCATCACCGGCCAGATGATAGGGAGCCGACTCGGCTGACGGCCGTCGCGGGACTGTTCAGATGCCAGATGGCGATCCCCGGCCCGCTGTAGGCGAGCGTCCATTGGGGCTCGCCGAAGACCGTGCGCAGCGGGCAGCTCTGCTCGGGTGGCCCGGAGTCGATCAGGTACGAGGCCCCCAGCGACTGCGCCAGGCGCGCCGCGGCGACCGGGTCGCCCGCGCAGTAGATGGCGTCGACCTGCGCCGCGCGCAGGTCGGGCGAGTAGCCCAGGTTGGCGATGTACGGCGTGTAGGTGAGGAGGCGGAGCCTGCCGGCCGGGTCGGTCGGCGAGTTCAGCCAGCCATTGGTGACGAAGACGCTGCCTTTCGGCGTGTAGGCCGCGATCCAGTCGGCGGCGGCCAGCTCGGCGGAGCTGAGGACCTGCGACCGATTGAGCGCCGTCCAGGCCGAGACGAGGAAAGGCGAGGGAAGGCTCAGGGCCAGGACCGCGGCGATCGCCGGTGCCGGCCAGCGTCGGATCAGCCAGGCGGCGAGCAGCGCCACGCCGATCCACATCGCCTGGAAGTACTTGTTCATGTCGAAACCGATGGCGCTGGCCTGCACCACGTTGGGCACCAGGAAGAGAAGGGCCACCCAGGCCGCGAGGAAGAGGCGTTGTGGTGTGCGGTGGACGACGAGCGCGGCGAGCGCGACGAGCGCCAGGCCGAATGGCACTCCGAGGTTGGTCAGGTAGAAGAAGGCGACGGCCGCTGGGCCGTCGGCCAAGGGAGCCGATTCCCAGCCGACGACCCAGCGCAGCTCACCGGAGCCACGCGCCTGCAGCAGGGGAGCCACGGCGAACGGGACGGCCAGAAGGTAGGGAGCGAGGAGGAGCGCCGCGTTGCGCGGCGCATCCCGGTCGATCAGCCGGCCGCCGAGCAGCGCCCACAGCAGCGCGAGCACCGGAAACGCGGGGAAGAAGAAGAAGTGGAACGGGGCCATCAGGGCGCCGAGCAGCCCGGCGAGGGCGATCAGCGCCGGCCGGTCGCGCCAGCCCGTCGCCCGCTGACGGGCGGTGGGAAGCCCTGCCGCGAAGAGGAGCATGGCGCCCACCAGCATCGGCAGCCCCGCGGTGGTGGCCCGGTGCACGAGCAGCCCGGTGCCCATCACCGACGGGATGCGGAAGAACGGCCAGTCGGTCAGCCACGAGTTGTCGTATGAGTTGCGGGTCACCAGGCTCGGCAGGTCGCCGTAGCCGTTGGCCATATCGCCGATCAGTCGCATCCAGCCAAGCCCGCCGGCGAAGACGACCAGCACCACGGCCAGGTTTGCGGCCCTTCGAGCGTGCTTGCCATGCAGCAGATGGCGGGCGAGCCCGTGGACCAGCAGGGCCAGGGCTCCCGCCAGGATCGCCGAGCCGATGATGAAGCTGGGCACCGAGAAGATCCCGGCGGCGCGTGCGGCGATTGCGGCGTGAAAGTCCGCGAACCAGTGGTAGACGAGTGGCTCACCGGCGAAGTAGGGGACCTGCGGCGGGAAGTTGCCCGCGTTCACCGACTGGGCGATCGAGAGATGGACCCCCAGGTCGCTCCAGTTCGAG
>Ga0066710_100006104_pt1 | contig 11177 bp, 10 predicted proteins | sample GraSoiAngelo_159_FD_79666 | JGI IMG/M metagenome (GOLD analysis project Ga0066710, IMG submission 79666) | Grasslands soil microbial communities from the Angelo Coastal Reserve, California, USA - 14_1009_16_40cm | ecosystem: Environmental > Terrestrial > Soil > Grasslands | place: USA...
CCGCCGCCGGCGCCGATCGTGTGCACGTCGAGCATCGGCAGCTGGATCGGGATCCCGGCGATGTCCCGGGCGCGGCGCCGCGGCAGGTCGCCCTCGATGTAGGCGCAGTCGGTCGACGTGCCGCCGACGTCGATCGTGAGCGCGGCGCGGAAACCGCACGCCCGCGCGGCGTCGCGCGCCGCCCGCACGCCGGCCGCCGGGCCCGACAGGAGCTGCAGTACCGGCTCCCGCGCCGCGCGCGCCGCCGTCGCCGTGCCGCCGTGCGACAGCACGATCTCGAGCCGCGGCCCGGTACTGCGGGCCAGCGACTCGAGGTAGCGCCCGACGCGCGGCATGAGGTAAGCGTTGGCCGCGGTCGTGGCGAAGCGCTCGTACTCGCGGATCTCGGGGCACAGCTCCGACGAGCGCGTGATCGCGACCCCGACACCCCGCAGCGCGCGCGCCACCGCCCGCTCGTGCGCCGGATTCGCATAGGCGTGCAGGAGCCCGATCGCGATGGCCTCGGGCTTGATCCGGCGCACCCGGCGCTCGAGCCGCGTGAGCGCCATGCGCGTGAGCCTTTGCCACCGCTCGCCGCGCGGCCCGGTGCGCTCGGCGACTCCGATCCGCCGCTCCGCCGGCACCAGCGGCTCGGGCCTTTGTGGCGCGATCGCGTAGATGTCGGGCCGGTTCTGGCGTCCGATCTCGAGCAGGTCCTCGAACCCGGCGGTGGTGATGAACGCGACGCGCGCCCCGGAGCGCTGGAGCAGCGCGTTGGTCGCGACGGTCGAGCCGTGGCGCACGGCCGTCGAGCGCCCGGCGCCGAGCCGGGCGAGCCCCTCGAGGACCGCGCGGTCGGGAGCGGCGGGCGTCGAGCGCAGCTTGAACGCGACCACGCGCCGGCCGACATGCGCCACGAAGTCGGTGAACGTGCCGCCGGTGTCGACGCCGATCGCGATCACGGGCGCGACGCGCCCGGCAGGTTGCTTCCGCGCGCGCGCACCGCCGGGCGCGTGCCCGGGCCGCGGGCGTTGGCTCACCGCGCGACCTGTTTTTGCCGGCGTCGCAGCCCGTCGATCAAGAGGCCGACGCCCACGAGCCCGAGCCCGAGCAGGATGACCCAGATCGGGAACTTGAACTTCCGGCCGATCAGCGCGAGCACGAAGTAGTACGGCACGGAGCCGAGAAACGTCGCGAGCCCGTACAGCGCGGTGGAATACCCGATCGCGGCCGCCACCAGCTTGAGCGGAGCATCGGGAAGCGGGGTGGCGCGCGCCACCACCAGCGCCAGGAACGAGGCCGAGGGGAACTGCCGGAGCGCGGCCTCGAACTTTTCCCGCGACGGCCGGAAACGGCGCATCCAGGGCTTGTCGCCGGCGAGCACCCAGCGCAGCAGCAGGAGCTGCGTGGCGCTGCCGAGCGCGCTCGCGAACCCGCCGGCGATCGCGATCGCCCACGGGTTGTAGTAACGGCCGTAAATCAGGAGCAGCGCCGTGGTGGCGAACGCCAGCGTGGCTGCATCGACGTACAGGAGCAGGCACAGCAGGAGCAGCGACTTCTCGATCGAACACCTCCTGGACGACCGGGCGGCTCGCGACCTCGTGAACATGAAGGTCGCGAAACGGAGCGTGCGCCTACTGTGGTTCGGAAATCACGCTAGGCGATCCGTGGAGAACGCACAATCGCGAACCGGATCACGCTGCACGGGATGACGCGGCCCGGCAACGCGGGCGGCGGGCGCGCGGGATGCCGGGCGCCGCGGGACGGGGCTAGTGGTCCGTACCGGACTAGACCGGCGCCGCGGGCGGCGGTTCGGCCGGACCGGGGGGCGCGAACGAGGACGGGGCCGAAGGCGGCGGGGGCGGCGCCACGCCGGTCGCCGCGGGCGCCGGCTGCGCGGCGGGCGCGCCACCCCCGCGGCTCCACTGGTTGCCTCGCCACCAGCGCGCCATGGTTCCAGCCTTGAGCTCGGTGCGCAGCCAGGCGCCCGAGCCAAACGTGAGCGCCACCAGGCCGGCGATGCTCGCCAGCACGTGGATCAGGGTGCCCAGCGCGTGTAGCGGACCAAAGAATCCGATCAGCTGGAACAGCCGCCCGAGCACGCCTGCGCCCGCGAGCAGAAGGATTCCCACGACGGCCCTCTTCGTCAGCGAAGGCGGCGGGGCGGACACCCCGATCGCGCCCGGCATGGCGCCCGCCACGGGGGCTGGCGCGGCGCCGGGCGGAAGTCCGCCTGTCGCGAGCGACGCGGCCCCGGCAGTCCGGCCCAGCACCGCCTCGCCGAGCACCGTCGCCGCGATCACGAAGCCCCAGCTCCACAGCAGGCACAGGAACAGCATGTAGGCCAGCAGCGCCGCCAGCGCGAACGGGATGCCGATGATGGTGATGCACAGGATCGCGACCACGATCGCGAGCGCCACGATCGAGGGGATGATCAGCGCGAACACGAGGGCGCCCACCCCGATCGAGACCCCGGGCTCGCGCTTGAGCGTGGCGACCGCCGCGGCGGTACGGCCTGCGCCGAGCCGCGTGAACGCCCAGGCCAGCGCCAGCAGGATCAAGAGCCACGTGAACGAGGCCGCGACCTCGGTCTCGTGCTCGACCACGTCGTGGACCGCACGTTCGGTCGCGTGGTGCAGCCGCGCGCGGCGGCCCCCGAGCCCGCTCACGCGCTGCCCGCCGACCGACGCACCGGGCTCCTCGTTCAGCTTGCCGCCCATGCACACCACGTCGCCGTCGACGCGGGCGCTCGACTTGAGGTAGACGTCGCCCCCCATCGATGCCACGTCGCCCTCGACGTGGCCCGCGACCGTCACGTCGCCGCCGAGCGCCACGACGTCGCCCACCACGACCTGGCCTGGCGCGATGTAGATGTCGGAGCCGAGGCGCGTGATGTTGCCGGACTTGCCGGGCGTGAGCGGCAGCGGTGGCGTCTCGAGCGAATCGGGGCTGGGCGGGACCGCGGGCGCCACGGCGGGAGGCGGCGCCGTCGACTCCGCCCGCCGGCGGGCGTGACGGCGCTCGAACTCGGACACGCTCTCCGCCGGGACCGGCGTGAACTGGAACACGTCGTCCGCGTGGGCGGTCCCGGCGCCGAGCCGGACCGCCGCGGCCAGCGCGCACCGGGTGCCATGCGCCGCGACCGATGCCGCCCGCGCCTCGGCGCGCACGAGCCAGCGCGCGGCTTCCCGCGGATCGCTGCCGAGCGCGGCGAGGGCGGCGCCTGCGGCGAGCAGCAGCCCGACGAGGGCGAGCCGCGGCATTCCTCGGTTCCAGCTCATGGCGCAGCCTCCGACACGTTGATGTCCCCCGATGCCGTGCGCACGACGAGCGGCGCGGTGCCGCGGCGCACGATCCCGGTGAGCTTGTGACGGGTGACGTTCTCCACGGAGAGCGGCACCTCGGCGTGAATATCGCCGTTCGAAGAGCCGAGGTCGAGGGCGCATCCCAGCGTCCGCGGCAGCTTCACCTCGACGTCGCCGCTCGACGTCGAGACGTCGGCGCGCTCCAGCGGAGCCGAGAGTCCGAGTCCGATGTCCCCGCTCGCGCTCTCGAGGCGGATGCGCCCGGAGGCGCGGCGCACATCGATGCCGCCGCTGGTGGTGCCCGCATGCACACCCTTGGGCGCCGCGTCGACCTCGATGTCGCCGCTCTCCGTCGAGGCCTCGAGCGAGTCGGCGGCCCGCCGCACCCGCACGTCTCCGCTCGTGGTCTCGGCCGACAGCGGGCCGCGCGATCGCTCGGCGACCAGGTCGCCGCTCACGCTGCGAATCTGGGCGGCGCCGGTGTCGAACAGGCTCACGTCACCGCTGGTGCACACGACGCGCACGCTCGAAGCTCCGCTCACCGACACGTCGCCGCTCGTCGATTCGAGGAGCTGCGGGCTGCGCACGTCCGTCGAGGTCAGGTCCCCGCTCGTGGTGCGGAGCGTGAGCGCGATCCCGTCCGGGACCTCCAGCGCGAGCCGCACCTCGACGCGCGGCAGCTCGAAGCCCGACAGCAGGTCCCAGAACATGATTCGGACCGTCTGGCGCTGCGGATAGACGACGTGGACCGTGTACTCGCCTCCGTGGTTCTCGGCGACCACCTGAGTCTCCCTCGAGACCCTGCGCGCCCAGTGGGAGTCGTTGGATCGCACGATCTTGAGCGCCTCGAGGTGGATCCAGGGCCGGTTCGCCCGCTTGACGCTCACGAGCCCGCGCGCGTTCTCCACCTCGAGCGAGCGAATGCCGGCGGCCGGCACGTCGTGAGTACTCTGCTCTTGCCAGGTCTCGGCCCGCGCCGCGACCGGGAAGCCGACCGCGACGAGCATGACGAGAGCTGGAAACCATAGCTGCCTCACTGGAACTTCCTCCTGGTGCAAGGCATACGGGAGAACCGCGGCCGGAGTTTCGAACGCGGACGTGATGCCCGAGCAAACTCGAGGCGCCTCACGGACGCGCTGGCTGGCTGTGCGAGTGTCGCGGCGCCTGCGTTCGAGCTCTTCCCGGCGGGGGTTTTCACCCAGCTTCCCCGCCGGCCTCGCGTGCCACCCGTCCGGGTACGAAAGAGGGGAGCCTCCGGATGGATTCTCCCCTCGCCGTATTCTCATCGCCCCGTCGGCGATTAGTGGTGCATGCTGGTGTCGGTCATGGTGCTCTCGGGGTGCATCATGGAGGAGTCCGACATCGACTGCTGCTCTGCCGGAGGCGTGGGCGTCGTCTCTGTGGCTTCCTTCTTCTTGCCGCAGCTCACGGCAGCCAGCGCGATGGTCAGCGATAGCATCGCCACCATCACGAGCGCGAAATTCTTCCGCATCGTGTTCGTTTCACCTCCTCTCGGGACCCGCCGCTCCGGCATCTGTCCGGCAGCGGCCCGTTTCTTCTCTCTCGCGATCAAAAGCAAGGACACCACTGGAGAGGCGGTGTCCAAGACCGGGCATCATCCATGCGCTGCTCGTGCTCCCTGGTGGGCGAGGTGCTCACGCGCGAAGGTGTTCGGAGATTCTGTCAAGGAATCTGCCGGCCGAAACGCGCGAAAGGCTAGGGGCCAGGACACTTAATTGTCAACTAGGTTTCTCACCGGCAGGGGCTGAGCTGCAACGCTTTGCGGCGCCCATGTTTGCGGCGAATCACCCGGACAGGAGCGCGTGCGTGAGGTCGGCGCGCAAGTCCTCGACGTCCTCGATGCCGACCGACAGGCGCAACAGGCCGTCGGCAAATCCCATCGCGAGCCGCGTCTCCCGCGGCACCGATGTATGCGTCATCGAGGCCGGATGACACACCAGGCTCTCGACGCCGCCGAGGCTCTCGGCGCGCGTGAACAACTGGAAGCGGTCGAACACTCGGCGCCCCGCCTCGAGCGATCCGTCGCCGGGAATGAACGAGATCATTCCACCGAACCCCGTGGCCTGGGAGCGCGCGAGCGCGTGGCCGGGGTGGCTTTCGAGGCCCGGATAGAACACGGCCCGGACGTGAGGATGCGCCGCCAGGTAGCGGGCCAGCACCATGGCATTGCGATCGTGACGCTCCATGCGCACCGCCAGCGTCTTCGTGCCCCGCAGCGCGAGCCAGCAGTCCATGGGTCCCGGCACCGCCCCGGCCGCGTTCTGGAGGAAGCGCAGTTGCTCGGCCAGCGGCTCGTCGCTCGTGACGAGCGCGCCGCCCACCATGTCGCTGTGGCCGTTCAGGTACTTCGTGACGGAGTGCAGCGCCACGTCGGCGCCGAGCCCGAGCGGGCGCTGGAAGTAGGGGGTCATGAACGTGTTGTCGACCACGAGCCGCGCTCCGTGCCGGTGGGTGATTTCGCTCACCGCGGCGATGTCCGTGAGCTGCATCATGGGGTTCGTGGGCGTCTCGATGAACACGATCTTCGTCGCCGGCTGGAACGCCGCCTCGAACGCCGGGAGCGCGTCGCCCGGCACATAGGTGAACGTGAGCCCCAGCCGCCGGAACACCCGCTCGAACAGCCGGTAGGTGCCGCCATACAGGTCGTTGCCCGCGATCACGTGGTCACCGGCGGACAGCGTGTGCATCAGCGTCGTGGTGGCCGCGAGCCCCGACGCGAGGCAGAATCCGTGGCGGCCGCCCTCGAGCGCCGCCAGGTTCGCCTCGAGCGCGAACCGGGTGGCGTTGTGGGTGCGCGCATACTCGAAGCCCTTGTGCCGGCCGAGCGCCTCCTGGGCGTAGGTCGAGGTCTGGTACAGCGGCACCACGACCGCGCCGGTCGTGGGATCCGGCGCCTGCCCGGCGTGGATCGCCTTGGTGCTGAAGCCGGATTCCGGGGGGAGCGCGTCGCCGGTCATCGGGCGTTCCGCACCGGCGACTCACGGCCGCGCGAGGCGCGGCGCCGTGTGTCGCGCCCCGTCACTCGGTTCTCGCGATGAATTGCAGCATGTCGTAGCGCGTGATGATGCCGACGATGCCGCCGTCGCGCCGGACCAGCACCGCAGGCTCCTGCACCAGCAGCCGCGTCACCTGGTCGACGTGCTCGTCGGAATTCACGACGGGCAGCGGCGGCTTCATCCAGCCGTCGACCGGCTGCTCGATCGCGCCGCGGTCGGTCATCGCCACCTTGAGGATATCGCTCTCCTCCAGCGTCCCGATCAGCTCCTGGCCGCGGAACACCGGGATCTGGCTGACCTCGTGCTGCTCGATCAGCGCCAGCGCCTGCTTGAGCGGGGCGCCCGAAGCCACCGACAGCAGCCGCGGCAGCTTGCGCGTCTTGGTTTCGACCATCTGCCCCGCCGACGCCGCGCGCGGATCGAGCAGGTGGTTGTCGCGCATCCACTCGTCGTTGTGCACCTTGGACAGGTAGCGCTCCCCGGTGTCCGGCAGCAGCACCACCACCAGGTCGCGGGGCGAAAGCTCCTTCGCCACCTGGACCGCGACCCACGCCGCCATGCCCCCCGAGCCGCCCACGAACATCGCCTCCTCGCGCGCCAGGGTGCGGGTCATGTTGAGCCCGTCCCTGTCATTGCACGCGACGACGCGATCGATGACGGAGAAATCGGTGGTGGTGGGGATGAAATCCTCGCCCACGCCCTCGATCTTGTAGGTGTGGGCCTCCGTGATCTCGTGCGTCTCATGGTAGTGCTTGAGGATCGAGCCGACGGGGTCGGCGCCGATCACCTGGACCTTGGAATTCTGCTCCTTGAGGTACTTGCCGGCGCCGCTGATGGTACCGCCGGTGCCCATGCCCGCCACGAAGTGAGTGATCTCGCCGCCGGTCTGTTCCCACAGCTCGGGGCCGGTCGTCTCGTAGTGCGCCCGCGGGTTCGCCGGGTTGTGGTACTGGTTGGCGAAGAACGCCCCGGGGCGCTCGGACGCGATGCGGCGGGCCACCGAGTAGTAGGAGTCCGGTGATTCCGGCGCCACCGCCGTGGGGCTCAGCAGCACCTCGGCGCCGAACGCCTTGAGCAGGTTCACCTTCTCGCTCGACACCTTGTCGGGCATGCAGAACACCGCGTGGTAGCCCCGGATCGCCGCCACCATGGCGAGCCCGAGCCCGGTGTTGCCCGACGTGCATTCCACGATGGTCCCGCCGGGCTTGAGCCTGCCGTCGCGCTCGGCGGACTCCACCATCGCGAGCCCGATGCGGTCCTTGACGCTGCCGCCGGGATTGAAGAACTCGACCTTGGCGAGCACCGGGCAGCGACACTCGCGCGCCACGCTCCGCAGCCGCACGAGCGGCGTGTTGCCCACCGTCATCAGGATGTTGTCGAAGTACCGGACGCGCTCGTGCACCTGGGTCACGACTGCCGCTCCTGATCCTCGGCCCGGATGGCTCCGGGCCGATCGTGTCCGTCTCGGCGTCGCATGCAGTCGCGGGGGCGGGCGGTGGGGACGGCCGGCGCGCCTGCGTGCAACCGACGGGCATCGGCCGACGCTTCCGCGCGAACGCTAGACGCCGGGTGCGGCGCCCGTCAAGCGGAAGCGGCGCCCGGATTCCACCGGACGTCGCCGCGAGCGCTGGCTCGGCGAAACTTCAGTTGGATCCGCCGCTCTTCACCATGCCGGATGGCCCGCCCGGCATCTTGTTCTTCATGTTCTTGATCGTCTCGCCCGAGAAGTTGTCGTGCGCGATCTTGGGCAGCTTCTTCGCGAAGTCGAACTCGGGATCGTTCTCGCCGTGATGGCACTGCTGGCACACCTCGGCCGTGATGCGATGCGGCGCGGCGGCGAACGCCTCGTGCTCGGTGCCGATGCCGTGGCAATTCTCGCACTGCACGTTCTCGAGGTGCGGGGTCGCCGTGGCGCTGACGAACCCGCCCGGCTTGTTGTAGCCCACCGAGTGGCAGGTGATGCACTCCGGCGTGGCGTCCTTCTTCACGTTGACGAGCGTCTGCCAGGCCAGCGAGTGCGAAGTGGTCTTCCACTGCTCGCCTTCCTCGGTGTGGCAGCGCACGCACAGCTCGGAACCGAGGAAGTGATTGGGATTGTCCGCCTTCTCCGCCTGCTTCTGGACGTCCTCTGTCATCTGCTTCTTGCGCTGCTTCTCGTTGTAGGCGTCCTCGAAGCTCTTCACGACCGCCAGCATCTCCGGCTTCTCGCCGATCTCGGGGCTCAGGATGAACATGTCGTTGTCGCCCGACAGCACCTTGCCGTGGGCGTCGAGCGTCAGCACCGTCTTGCCGATGTACTGGCCCTGCTCGCCGCCGTAGCTGATGACGGTGTTCTTGATCAGGCGCCCCTTCTGGATGAGCGGCACGTTGCGTCCCGCGACCACCGCGTCCATGCCCGGCACGGCGGTCACCAGGTCCTCGCTCTCGACCTTACCGAGCTGCGACAGCAGCACCACGACCGCGGCACCGCTCTTCCGGATGTCGGCGATCGTCTTCTTCGTGACCGGCAGCGGATCCTGGGCGCTGAGCGAGTCTCGCGCGGGGCCGAGGTCAACCTTATCGCTGATCAGGGCGAAGATGCCGACCTTGACGTTGCCCACCTTCTTGATCACGAACGGGGGGAACACGGTCTTGCCGGTCTTCTTGTCGACCAGGTTCGCGCACACGAGCGGCACCCCGGAGCGCTTCTGTTGCGCCTTGAGCCAGGCGATGCCGTACTTGAGATCGCGCTCGCCCAGGCCCACCGCGTCGGTGCCGAGCATCTTCATCGCGTCCATGAGGAACCAGGCGATGTCGTGCTCGTTGGCCTGCTCGGGGAAGAAACCACCGTTGTCGACCAGGACCACCTGGCCGTACTGCACCTTCATGCTGTCGACGAAACTGGCCCGCCGGGCCAGGCCCCCCTTGGGCGTGTGTCAGCCACAGGGGCTGGTCTTCCCCTTGACGTCGGTCGTCGAGAGGATGACCAGCTTGTCGGGTTGGAGCAGCTTGGGCTTGCCGGCGGCCGCAAGCGTGAGCCAACTCATCACGGCGAGGATCGCCACGGCAAGCACGCGAGTCGCGAGAAACTTCATGAGGTTCTCCGGTGGACGTCAGGCACAAGATCCAGCGAATCAGGGGGAAGTCTACGGGCCCCGCGCGAGGAGCGTCAAGAAACTCGCGCGTGGACGCCGGGCTTCACCCGCAAGTTGCCCACTCGCTGACATGGAGCGGAGTTCCAGCTCCGGACGCGCGGCCTCCCGGGGGCCGGACCCCGCGCTGGCATCCGAACCGGTATCGGCAGGTTCGGGCGCGCGGCTTCACACCCGGCTCTTGGCCTCGTTCGATTCCGGGACCCGGTACTTGCGGATCTGGTCCCCCACCGGCACGCGGCGGCCCGACCGGGCGTGCACGACCCGCACCTCGAAGCCATAGCGTTCCAACCCAAAGTGGCGCTCCATTTGCCGCACCAGCCCCGCCACCGTGGCGTCCCCGCGGATCGTGCGGCCTCGACGGCCGGTGCCGTGCGCGCGCGCGAGCCCGGCCTCGTAGCCCTCCTGGTACGCGTCGCGGGCCAAGCGTTCCACCCATCTGCCAAGAGAGCGCCGGATTCTGAAGAGCAGCTGCCTCTGGGTCATCGCTCCCTCCGCCTCAAGTCGAGGCCGCGCGCGTCATGTCGGCGGCCGCGGCGATGCTATCCCGAATGCTCGGGCGCCGCTACCGTGGTCGGCCCGCTAGGCGCGCGGTTGGCGCCGCGGCGGCGGCGGCGCTAGTGTTTCGCACCAGCATCCGAGGAGCGGGCCTCGCGTATCGCGGCCGTCCGAGGCGAGCGGAGCCAGGACGGCGGAGCTCGCCTGGATTAGAGCTCGCGCAGCAGGATGCGGAGCGAGCGTGCCGCGGAGCTCGAGGCCCGCTCCTCGGATGCTGGTGCGAGGAGACCGCGTGCACTACGAGACGCTTTCCGAAACCGACTGGGACGAGCTCGGCAAGGTGTGGGACCTGCTCGAGGACGGCGAGGTCGAAGCCGCGCGCCGCGAGCTCAGGACGCGGTTCCGCGCCCGGGCCCGGCATCCGGATGTGCTCATCGTCGACGCCGCGATCGCGCTCGAGGAGGGTGAGCCCGAGCAGGCGCTGGCCGCGCTCAGGGGCGCCGAGCGCTCGGCGGATCCTGCGCTGTTCTTTCATCTGCGAGCCGGCGCGGGCTTCGATTTGTGCCGGTTCGACGCCGCGCGCGCCGACGCCGAGCGCGCCCTCGCCGTGCGACCCGAGTTCGCGGATGCCCACGACCTGCTGTCACGGACGCTCGAGCACCTCGAGGACGAGGCCGGGGCCGCGGACCACGCCGAAGAGGCGTGCCGGCTCGATCCCGGGCGCTTTCCGCCGCCGCTCGAGATGGACGATGCCGAGTTCGACCGGCTCGTCGAGCAGAGTCTGGAGGAGCTGCCGCCTCCGGTGCGCAAGCATCTCGACGAGTTCCCGGTGATGGTCGAGCCGCTTCCCTCGCCGGCGTTCCTCACCTCCGAGAACCCGCCGCTGCCGCCCGACATCCTGGGCCTGTTCGTGGGGCGGGACCTGATGAACCGCACCTCCCACGACCCGCCGTCGGGGCCCGGCGCGATCTACCTGTTCCGCAAGAACCTGCTGCGAGCGTGCCGCACACCAGAGGAGATCGCGAAGGAGGTCCGCATCACGGTCCAGCACGAGGTGGGGCATCTCCTGGGACTGGATGAGGACGACCTTGAGCAGTGGGGCCTAGCCTAGGGCTCGGGCTGCTGCCTCACGTTGGGAGCTCGCCCAGCGTCGTGCTCCACCAGAGCTGGACGGAGGCGCCCGGCGCGGGCTCGAGGTCGAGGAGCTGCATCACGAGGCGGTGGACGCTTTCGGGGGAGAGCGTCGC
>Ga0066710_100006105_pt1 | contig 11176 bp, 9 predicted proteins | sample GraSoiAngelo_159_FD_79666 | JGI IMG/M metagenome (GOLD analysis project Ga0066710, IMG submission 79666) | Grasslands soil microbial communities from the Angelo Coastal Reserve, California, USA - 14_1009_16_40cm | ecosystem: Environmental > Terrestrial > Soil > Grasslands | place: USA...
CAACCACCGCGGCGGGGCGGGCCAGACGGGGCCGGATTATTTTAATCGTTGCCGAGAGGATGACGATTTCCGACGTTGCCGCTACGGTGGGGATCAGCCGTCGCTTTGTCTACAAATGGGTGCAGCGATTTCTGGAGAAGGGCTTGGAGGGCTTGGCCGATAAAACTGGCCGTGGCTCTCGGCGCGTGTCGCCCCAGCCTGCTCTGGCGGAGCAGCACTCCGTGAGCGCGTGACGCGTCTCAGCAGACGCGGTGGATCACGGTAGAGGGTGACAAATTCAGTGCGCGGCTTCCCAGCGCTCCTAGAGGGAGCGTGACGGCATAGAGACAAAAAACAGGGCTGGCGATTCAGCTTTCGCAGGGCCAAGATCGCCAGCCCCTCTCGCCCGCGGGGGCTCCGCCGGCGGGTGCGTGCGGCTGTGGAACATCGTCCATCAGCGACATCGTACGCTGCGCCTTTGTCCGTGTCAAGAACAATTTTGTAACCCTTTAGAATACCTCAGGGTGGAAACAAGCTCAGAAGAGCTTATCAAGTACGCCTCAATATTTCTTAAGGGTCGCATTTTACACCATCCGATGTCTCGCCAAGACCGTCCGTGTCTATGCATCCTAAGGTTGCTGTCGTCAAGCGTGTATAGACTGTAAAGTTGCCCAGGAAGCATAACCCTTTTTCAAGTGGAGAATACGGGATTCGAACCCGTGACCTCCGCCTTGCAAGGGCGGCGCTCTCCCATCTGAGCTAATTCCCCACGTAGATTGTAGGTATTGCTCGGAAGCTTAACGGGTTCAGGCCGGGGTGTCAAGACATCGGCCCCCATTAGAATACCTGCTCCAGCAGCCCTACCGCTTGCTCGATCTCCTGCCGCGTCGTGTACCGCCCCAGGCTGAAGCGCACTGCACCCATCCCCAGTTCTGGGGGAATATGCATCGCTTCGAGGACGGAGGACAGGGAGATTTCCCCGGCATGACAGGCCGAACCTGTGGAGGCGGCCAGGGCCGGCATTTTCTCCAATAACTCAGCGCCAATGACATCTCGGAAGTTGACATGGAGGGTGTTCGGCAGCCGCTGTTCGGGATGACCGTTGAGCACGACCCGGTCACCAAAGCGCTTCTCGATCTCCTGCCAGAAGAGATCGCGGAGCTGTCGTACCTCGCGCTGATAACGTGGCAGGTCAGCCTGCGCGACCTCGCAGGCCTTCCCCAGGCCCACGGCGAAGATGATGTTTTCGGTACCAGCACGACGTCCCGCTTCATGCCCAGCACCGTGGATCAGCGGTTCCAGCGTGCAGCCGGTGCGCATGTACAGCGCCCCAATACCCTTGGGGGCATAGAGCTTATGACCAGCAATGGACAGAAAATCGACGCCAAGCGCATCGACGAGCGTGGGGATTTTGCCGACGGACTGCGCTGCGTCCGTATGCATCAGCACGCCATGCGCACGAGCGATGCGGCTGATCTCGGCAATAGGCTGGAGCGTACCTACCTCATTATTGGCGTGCATAATACTAATCAGGAGGGTCTGGGGCGTGATGGCTTTGCGGACATCATCAGGGTCGACCATCCCCGTTCTATCCACTGGGAGATACGTCACCTGCAGACCCTGTTGTTCCAGGAAACGGCAGGGGTTGATCGTGGCTGGGTGCTCAATCGCAGAGGTAATAATGTGGTGCCCTCTGTGTCGATAGGTAGAGGCAACTCCCTTCAGGACAGTATTGTTCGACTCACTCCCCCCGCTCGTGAACACGACTTCAGGAGCGGCGCACCCTAAGAGCGCTGCGACCCTGGCACGGGCGCTCTCCACCGCTTCTTTGGTGGCCCGGCCATAGGCATGGGTACTGGAAGGGTTCCCGTAGTGGTGCAGAATGTAGGGCTGCATCGCTTCGGCCACGGCGGGATCCACTGGTGTCGTAGCGTTGTAATCCAGATAGATAGGTTGCATCCGAGCCTCCTCTGCTTGCAGTGCCAACTGTGGGCTTAGCGGACACGATAGCGCTCGACCACGGCTGGGTCGAGTTCCACCCCTAACCCAGGCCGCTCAGGCACTTTGACGAAGCCGTCCTCCGCCTTGATCGGTTCGTGCAACAGGTCGGTACGGAGGGCATTGGGATTTTGATCGAACTCCAGCAGGAGTCCGTTGGGAATCGACGCCAGCAAGTGCATCGATGCCACCAGGGTGATGGCTGACGAGAAGGCGTGCGGAGCGACCATCATATTGTGCACATGTGCGAACGCGGCAATGCGTCGGCACTCTGTAACGCCACCAGCCCAGGCGATATCTGGCTGAATGATGTCGACGGCTCGCTGGGTGATCAACTCACGAAAGCCATAGGCCCCCACTTCCGTTTCATAGCCAGCGATAGCAGTCCCTAAAGCCCGTGCCACCTCGGCACTGCCCTTGATGTCGTCCGTGGCCACGGGCTCTTCGATCCAGTAGAGGTTCTGTGGCTCCAGAGCCCGACCCATCTGGATAGCCAGGGCGGGGCTCCAGGCACAGTTGATATCAACCATCAGTTTGGCCTCACGACCAAGCACATGTCGGACTGCCTCTACACGTGCCAGATCCTCCTCAAGACTCACCACACACTGGTCGTGCATGGCGAGCATCTCACGGAGATTCGTCTGCGTCGAGGGGTTACGACCGATTTTCATTTTCATGGCGCGGTAGCCCTGGCTGACATAGCTCCCGGCCTCTTCCATCAGGGCTGCAATGTCTTTGCCTTCCTGATAAAAGCCGCCGCTGGCATAGGCTTCCACCTTGTCGCGATAGGCGCCCAGCAAACGATAGAGAGGCAGGTGGGCCGTCTTCCCAGCCAGGTCCCACAACGCGATGTCAATACCGCTGATGGCATGCATGAGAATGCCACGCCGTCCATGCTGACGTGTACGCTGGAACATTTTCTGCCAGAGATATTCAATGAGGAGCGGATCTTCACCGAGCAAGAGTGGTTTTAATTCCTGCTCGACGACCACCTGCGTACTGGCCAGCGGTCCACCGGCCGAGCCTGCCTCGCCGAGACCCACCAGGCCAGTGTCAGTCTCGATTTCCACCAGGAGAGCATTGCGTGCCACCTGCCCTCCCGCCGCACTCATGTAGGGTTTCTCACAGCGGTACGACAGCGGAATCGTGCGTACATCCAGGATTTGCATAGCGATCTCCTTGTGCTGACCCACGAACTGCAGAGTGGAGGGATGGCAAGAGGCTAGTGAGCGAAGAACCGTAGGAAATGGGCCTGGGTAGAGTCGAACTACCGACCTCACGCTTATCAGGCGTGCGCTCTCACCAACTGAGCTACAGGCCCAGAGCTAGCACAGCTCATGCGGATGAAGTGAGGGTGTACTCTAACAACTCCCTGACAGGGTGTCAAGGTGAAAACACCTAGAAAAGATCACCCTGCACCACGACGTGTTCGCGACCATAGCCCGTGGAAATAAGTGAGACCTCGCAGTCTACTGCCTGGGCGATACGGTCCATATAGCGTTTGGCGGCATCAGGGAAAGCATTGTACGCGGTTAAACCGACAGTGCTCTGCTGCCATCCGGGCACTTCTTCATATACGGGTTCCACCTGCTGCAACACCGCAGCGTCACTCGGCATCTCATGTAAAATGTCACCTTTATAGCGATACGCCGTGCACAGAGCGAGGTGCGGTAGGGAGTCCAGGACATCAAGCTTGGTCAGGGCCAGGCTAGTGACACCGCTATGCCAGAGACTATAGCGCAGGCTTACAGCATCAAACCAGCCGCAGCGGCGTGCCCGCCCCGTGGTGGCGCCAAATTCTTGGCCGCGTTCTTGCATGACCTGCCCGGTATCGTCGTGTAATTCGGTGGGGAAAGGTCCCATGCCAACGCGCGTCGCATAGACCTTGGCGACGCCCAGCACGTGCGTTACATGCGAGGGGGCAATGCCAGCCCCGGCGCACAGGCCGCTGGTGTTCGTATTGGACGACGTGACATAGGGATAGGTCCCATGATCGAGGTCGAGGAGGGAGGCCTGGGCACCTTCGAGCAAAATATGCTCACCGCCCAGCACCGCCTCGCGTACCATGCTGTCCGTATCCTGCACAAACTCCCGTAAGATGTTCCCGTAGTGGGCGTATTCATAGCACACCGCATCGAGGTCAACGGTGGGCAAGTGAAAAAAGTGCTCCAACAGAAAATTGTTCTCTTCCAGGTTGGCCTGCACGGCGGCACGAAACTTGTCCGGTTGGATGAGTTCTTGGATACGCAGACCACAACGCGCCGCTTTATCAGTGTACGTTGGGCCAATACCCCGGCCCGTGGTGCCAATCCTGTTGGCCCCGCGGCGAGCCTCCCGGCCTGCTTCCAGCAAGCGGTGGTATGGTAAGGTCACGTGGGCTTTCGGGCTCATGAAGAGACGCCCCCGCACATCAATACCGCGGCTGTGGAGGTGCTGGATTTCCTTGACGATGGCCCCAGGGTCAATGACGACCCCGGCACCAATGACACAGCGCGTGCCAGGATGCAGCACACCCGATGGGATCTGGTGAAAAACGTATTTCTCCTCCCCCACGACTACGGTGTGACCAGCATTGGCGCCACCCTGGCAGCGAATGACCATGTGCACCCGTGACGTGAGCAGGTCGATAATCTTGCCCTTGCCTTCATCACCCCATTGCAGGCCCACAACGGCCACGACGGCCATAGTATCGTCTCCCTTCAGACAAACAGATTCCCTCCCTCTCCAGGCGGGAGAGGGAACAGCTATGAGGTTTTCGCGCCCTGGTGGAGCCGCGTAATCGCCGCATCTACATAATCGACGATATCGGCCAGGGCAAGGCGTTCGGCGGTGCCGGCCACCACGTCATGCAGCATCGCTTCATCATCCGTGAGTGGAGCGAGGCCCATCAGTAAGCCATAGCGAATGCCCGTGCGTTTGGCATAGTCGAGCGACCCCTGTAAGTCCCGTGTGATAATGTCTCGTGCCACCCGGTGCCCGCGTCGGCGCAATTCCCGACTGATCCGCAACGCGTCGCGCTTGTCTTTGCGAAAGTCCATGAGCAAACAGTCGGCACCACTGCGGGCCGGCAGAGGATTGGCATGCGCGAGTGCTTCGAGCAGGGCCTCCAGATCAATGGCGAAACCCGTGGAGGGATCGCTCGGGCCATAACAGCCAACCAGATGATCGTACCGTCCGCCGCTGCAGACACCATAACCCAGGGTGGAGGTGAAACCCTCAAAAGTAATGCCTGTATAGTAATTAAAGCCGCGGATATCGCTCAGATCGATGAGCACCCGGTCCTCCAGACCGTACGTTTTCAGCATATCATACACCTGGGCAAGATTGGTCAAGGCGGCCTGGGCACCTCGGCTCTGGCTCAGATTGGCAGCCCGGTGCAAGACTTCGGTTTTGCCAAACAACGAGGGAATCTGCAGCAGCACATGACGGGAGTGATCCGTAATGGGACACTGCGCGACCAGGGTCTCCAGCGTCGAGGTATCTTTTTTCTGCAACGCGGCCTGAATGAGCTTGCGCTCCTCCTCGCACAGCCCAGCTTCCGCCAGGACACTGCGACAAAATTCGAGCTGACTGACCGCCAGGCGAAAATCATGCAGACCAACCTCCTGCATACACTCTACGGCAATCGCGATCATTTCGGCATCCGCCTCCGGCGAGTCAAGGCCGATGAGTTCGACCCCGGCTTGATACAATTCCTGGAGATTACGGGTTTGCGAATCGTTGTGCCGAAAGATATTGGCCACATAGCAGAAGCGCAGGGGGCGTGCTTGGTCTTTGAGCAGCGTGGCGGAGAGTTTAGCAATTTGGGTCGTCAGATCAGGGCGCAAGGACAGCATGCGTCCGGTGCGGCGTTCCTCCAGCTTAAACATGCGCTCTTTGTACGCTTCCCCCAGCCCTAAGGTGAGCACATCCATATATTCGAAGGTGGGTAGCACCACTTCCTGAAAGCCCCAGCGAAAAAAGACGGTGAGGAGCAATTCTTCCAGGCGTCGCTTTTTGGCGGCCATAACGGGTAGTAAGACGCGTGTCCCGCGTGGAATTTCTGAACGTAACATACCACTTACCCAAAGTTATATTGCAGGCGCAGCATAAATTGAAAAATATTGTCTGGCTCGCCACTGCGCAAGCCTAACGGGTCGGGGAACCCCTGAATCCGCACATCCGAATTATTCTTCCACCAACTCATCGTCAGCATATACGCCCCACCCACCCGCAACCAGAGTTTGGGGAAAATGTCCCAGTGCAGGTAGGAAGACAGCTCGATGCCGCGATTGCTGTCACCATTGGCGTTCGGCCGCGCGGCCCGATCGAAGCCCCCGGCAACGTAGACAAACAGCACGGGGGTGGCATAGAATTTCGCGCGCGCTATCGCCAGGAGGCGGCCGTTATAGCCACCGCCAAAGTAGGGCGAGACTGACACGTTGTTCAGGCCGGCCGTGGAATCGTTCATCTGTCCCAGCGTGATGAGTTCCAGGCCACCGCCTTCGGTGTAACGCGAGGCACCAAAGCCGCTATATTGCGAGTTAAACAAACTGAGGAAGGCATGCATATCCTTGCCACTCCCGTCTAACGCCAGACGGCTGCCGCGTTCCCCGGAGATGTATTGTACCGTAGTACCAACCCAATGCTTCCCGAGCGGATAGTCAAAGTGCACATTGGCCATGAAGCCATGGTTGGTCGAACCAGCCAGGCCACGGCGGACAATGCCGGCAGGTCCGGAACGCACGCTTTGCCCGAGAAACTCCTGCCCCGCATTGTAGACCCCGGACATTTCGAGCAGGCCCTTGTCAAATAATACCGTATTTAATTTCAGGCCGGCATAGAGCTGGTACGCACTACGACCGGTGACTGGATTGTCATTGTCATTGTCGTCCCAGAAATAGACACTACCGGTCAGAGCGGTCTTGGAGGAAAGCCCCAGGCGCGTATCCAAGGCATACCAATTCGAATCATCGGCATTAGTGCGTATACTGCCCTCAAAGAGCTTTAAATATGTAAACTGCGTCCACAAGGCCTGGCGCTGGTACGTCAGTTGGAAACCAGTAAAATCGGTGGCCATAATGGTCCAATCGAACTGATCACCCCAGCCGATGATGCCGCCGCGGAACGACAGACCAGGCACCCATGGCGCCTGGATATCGATATAGGCGTTCTTCGTTTCAACATTGACCCCGTCCGACCCGGGGGCCCCGCCAGAACCACGCCCGACATTCGGCAGCCGCCGCCCATCGGCGTCCGAGATAGGAGGATTCGCCGCCCCAAAGGTAATATCGCCGATTTCCATCTTGTAGTTGACCAACACATACGGATTCGGGCGGAAGTCAAAATACAGCCGCAGACGCGTGTCCATGAAGACCTGCGAATCATTGGCGCCACTGACCGGGGGAGCGCCAAAAAACCCATCCTGCATATTATGGAAGGTTGTTTGTATGCGGTAATTCCCCCCGACCAGGAAGATCCGCTCGCTTTGTCCGGCCGCAACAGGGACCAGACAGCACAGCGTCAGCAGTGCACTCCACACACCAAATAGGAGACGTTGCATGCCAAATGACTCAAACTATGAAGGGATAAACATACCGCACTGCTAGCGTCCAAAAACCGCCGGCACAATATCGATAAAGACCGTCACTTCCACATCTTCAACGGCGGCAACCAGAAATGCGGTGCGTGGGCTGTCGCTGCCTGGCGCTGCAATAAATGTCCCCACCACGGTCCCGCCGCGTGTCCGGCTGCTGCTGGTGGTGAACGTGCCTTCAGAAGGGGTAAACGTCACGAGCACGTCCTCCAGCGGTTGCCCGGCAGCATTTTCAACGGCCACGGTCAGTTGTGGCCGTTGCGTATGCGCCATCGTCACAGCGCGGGGATCCACACGCACATAATAGCCGCCTGGAGTGGTGGGACCATAGCGGTGCCCTGCGATCTGAGACCCGTGCCCCTGGCTCGCACTGAGCGCGATGCTCCCGGCCAGCCATCCTAGACCGACCAGTATACCAGCAACAAACAGCGGCAGGGGCTTAGCCGAAATCATATTGCAACCGTGTACCAAACTGCCAGATGTTATCAGGATGGGGGACGCCAGGCCGACGGCCATCAAAGGAAGCATCCGAATTATTCTTCCACCAATTGCCCGTGATGTAGTAGCCCCCACCAAAGCGGAACCACAGTTTGGGGTAGATGTTCCACTGCGCCCAGAGGTCAAACTCCACGCCACGGTTGTAGTCACCATTGGCATTGCTGGCAGCCGCTCGATCATAAGCGCCAACGGCATGGAGACTGACACTCGGCAGCACTGGGAAGGCGCTGCGCGCAATGAAGAGCAAACGGCCGTTATAATCCCCATTATAAAAACCGTTCCCTGTGCCCCACTTACTGCTAAAACCGTCCCCCACGTCAATAATCGGCCCGAGTGAAATGATCTCAGGCCCCTGATACATGCGGTTGAAATAGCCCAACCAGGCACCGATGTTTTTCGTGTCCTTGGAACCGCCCTCCAGTTGCAGCTTACTGCCCCGGGCCCCCGTAATGTACTGCACCTGTAAGCCCACCGTGCCAAAGTTCAGCGACAGATCGCCGGACAGACTGAGGTTCGCACCGCCGTTCGTCCCCTGGCGTCGGCCAAAATAGCCCTCACCGTGATTATAGATGGCATAGCCTTTGACCTGGATTGGACCAAGACCCGAGGTCAGGCGTGAGGTCACCTCACTCGCTAGCCAGTATTGATACGGTGTGAAGCCGAGCGTACCCTTATGCTCTTGATCGAGCCAATAATAAAACGTGGCTGCAGCACGCGTGGCCTCACTGATCTGGAGTTGCCCATCAATGCCAAACCAATGACTATCATCAGCGTTATCACGCGTGGCGCCCTCGAAAAATTTTAAATAGACGAAGTGGGCCTCCACATCGCCGCGCTTGTAGAGCAACTGAAAGCCGGCAAAGTCATCGGCGATGATATTAAAATCGTAGCGGTCGCCATAGCCGAAGATACCACCACGAAAACTCAGGCCCTGCAGGAAAGGCATGGCGAATTCCAGGAAAATATTCTTGGTCTCGACATTCACGCCATCTGCGCCAACCCCTCCCCCAGAGCCAGGGCCAATCACTGGCACCAGGTTGCCCGTCACATCACTGCCATTTTCCGTGCCGCCACCAAAGCGCACATCACCGATTTCCATGCGGTAATGCACACGCAAGAGGTCACTGGGACGAAAGTCCCAATATAAGCGTAACCGGGTATCAAAAAAGGATTTGGTGGCGCCGTTTTGGGTAGGAAAACCACCGCTTTCTCCCCCACCGAGGAGACTCGCACCGGCTATGTTGCTGGTCACACTGCGCAAGCGAAAATCGCCGCCTACGAGGAGGATTTCTTCCTTGGGAAAGATCGACAGATTTTGGCTCCACGCCTGGCTGACGAGAAGCCCAAACACGAGACAAAGCACTACAATGGGATATGTCTTGCCCGCTGTCATCAAGGGGGTTCTCTCTGGGGAAATATCCTGGGATACTTTAGGCCAGAGGCCGCCTGAAGACACATGCTGCCCTGGCAGGAGACTGTTCGGGCTCCGCAGGGGTGTAGGCTGCGAGCCCGGCGCATGGTACTCTACGTGCGCTGATCCTGTCAAGCGACTTTCTCAGATGGTGGCTGGGTACGTGCCGCGCGGGCTTTGCGTCGATAATTCTGTATGAACTCGACCGCGAGGGGTAGGAGTGAGATGACAATAATCGCCAGGATCACCAATGTGAAGTTCCTTTTCACCAAGGGCTGATTACCGAAGTAATACCCTCCAAAGACAAAGAGGACTGTCCACAGGAGTCCACCCAAGACGTTATATGTCACAAATCGCCCATAGGACATGTGTCCAATGCCGGCAACAAAGGGCGCAAAGGTACGGATGATGGGGATGAAGCGAGCGAGCACAATCGTCTTCCCCCCGTGTCGCTCGTAGAATTGATGCGTGCGGTCAAGATGCTCCCGCTTGAAGAAACGGTTCTGGCCGTGAAAGGCCCGCGGGCCGATGAGGTGGCCAATGCTGTAGTTCACCGTATCGCCAAGCACGGCTGCGAGACACAGGAGCATAAAGAGCCAACCAACCGCCAAATCCCCCCTGGCGCAGAGGGCTCCTGCAGCAAACAGCAGTGAATCGCCGGGCAAGAATGGTGTGACGACAATACCGGTTTCCAGAAAGACAACCACAAAGAGGATGAAGTACATCCACACCCCATACTGTTGGATGACCGTATCGAGGTACATATCGAGATGCAAAAAGACATCGATCAGGTGCGACATCCATTCTCCTAGCTATGCAAATGATATGGCACATTAATGACCACGCGCGGGGACCCGTTATGCTCCTGGCGAAACAGTAATACAGCCTTGAGCATCAGGGTCGTCTGGTTGTGGAGCAGGTTTTGCCACCAGCGCGCCGGCACAATCTCCGGCAGGATAATGACCGCCATACCGCGCTCTGGCTCCCGCCGGTCAGTTTCTTCGAGGTACGCCAGGAGAGGCCGGACCACCGAACGATAGGGGGATTCTAAGACCACCAGCGGGATCTCGAAGCCCCAGGCACGCCAGCTCTCTCTGAGCCGCTCAGTCGCCGCCGTATCCACATCGACCACGACGGCCGTCACATCATCCGAGAGCGAACACGAAAAGTGCAACGCTGCCAGGGTCCCACGGTTCAGCCCGGAGATAGGCACCACGACTTTGTGCGGTTTCGCAGCCTTGTAATGCCACTGCTGGTCTATGTCCCCCTCGTGCAGTGACACCTGCTCGCGCATGTCGATATAGTGCTGGTGCACAGAACGGAACATCACCACCAGAGCCGGAATAAGCAGGACAATAATCCAGGCACCCTGCGTGAACTTGCTTTCCACCACCACGCAGAGCACCACCCCGGTTGCCACCGCCCCAAGCCCATTGATGGCGGCTTTGGTGCGCCAGCCCCGTTCCTGCGTTTTGAGCCAATGGCGCACCATACCCGCCTGCGAGAGCGTAAACGATAGGAAGACGCCCACCGCATAGAGGGGGATGAGGCCGTGTGTATGTCCGCCGAAAATGATCACAAGCGCTGCCGCAAGGACAGCCAGAGCCACAATCCCGTTGGAAAAAACCAGGCGGTCCCCCAGGTTCGCCAATTGCCGCGGCGCATAGCCGTCACGCGCCAGGATGGACGACAGACGGGGAAAATCGGCGAACGCC
>Ga0066710_100006107_pt1 | contig 11174 bp, 1 predicted proteins | sample GraSoiAngelo_159_FD_79666 | JGI IMG/M metagenome (GOLD analysis project Ga0066710, IMG submission 79666) | Grasslands soil microbial communities from the Angelo Coastal Reserve, California, USA - 14_1009_16_40cm | ecosystem: Environmental > Terrestrial > Soil > Grasslands | place: USA...
GCTTGTACAAGACCGGCGATTTGGCGCGCTATCTGCCTAACGGGGATATCGAATTCCTCGGCCGGATCGACCACCAAGTGAAGGTGCGGGGCTTCCGCATCGAGCTGGGGGAGATCGAGGCCCAGCTGAAGCAGCACCCTGGGGTAGCGGAGGCGGTGGTGCTGGCGCGCGACGAGAATGCCGGAGAGAAGCGCCTGGTAGCCTATGTGGTGCCGCATCAGAAGTCGCCGGCGACGGCGACCGAGCTGCGCAATTACTTGAAGTCGAAGCTGCCCCCGTATATGGTTCCTGGCGCATTCGTGATATTGACGGCGCTTCCGCTAACGCCCAATGCGAAGATTGACCGTCGGGCATTGCCGGCGCCCGGGGAATGCCGGCCGGAGGTGCAGGAAGGGTACGTCGAGCCAAAGGGAGAACTGGAGCGGTCGATTGCGGCGATCTGGCAGGAGCTGCTGCGGGTGGATAAGGTGGGGCAGCATGACAACTTCTTCGATCTGGGCGGGCACTCGCTGCTCCTGACGCAGGTGCATAGCCGCCTCATGCAGGAGCTGGGACGCAAGTTCTCCATCGTGGATTTGTTCACCTACCCCACGGTGAGCTCGCTGGCGGGCTACCTGACGGGGAAGAACCATCAGCGGTCGAACGCCGCGATCGTGCCGGTATCCGGCAGTGGCTATGAGCCGATCGCCGTCATTGGCATGTCCGTCCGCTTCCCCGGTGCCAAGAATGTGGAGCAGTTCTGGCAGAACATGCGCGACGGCGTCGAATCCATTCGATTCTTCAGCGATGAAGAACTTGTTACAGCCGGCGTGAGGGAATCGGAACTCGCCGATCCTGCGTTGGTGCGCGCCGGCGGGGTGCTGGACGACCCAGATCTCTTCGACGCGGGCTTCTTCGGTTTCAATCCTCGCGAGGCGGAGATCACCGACCCGCAGCAGCGGCTGTTCCTGGAGTGCGCATACGAAGCGCTGGAGTTGGCGGGCTGCAATCCCGAGCGCTTCGGAGCACGCACCGGCGTTTTTGCCGGTGCGGCGATGAGCACGTACTACACGCACAATGTGCAGACAAACCCTGAGGCCTTGGAGGCAGTTGGCGCATTTCAAGCGGGGATGGGGAACGACAAGGACTTTGTCCCCACGCGCGTCAGCTACAAACTGAACCTGCGCGGCCCCAGCGTGAACGTGCAAACGGCCTGCTCGACCTCTCTGGTTGCGGTGCACTTCGCGTGCCGCAGCCTGATCGAGCGTGCATGCGATGTGGCGCTGGCTGGGGGAGTCGCTTTGCACTTCCCCCAGCGGTCCGGCTACCGCTACCAGGAGGGAGGCATCATGTCACCCGACGGGCACTGCCGTGCGTTCGACGCGCGAGCGCAGGGCTGCGTTCCGGGAAATGGCGCTGCCGTCGTCGTGCTCAAGCGACTGTCCCAGGCGTTGGCCGACGGCGACGAAATCCATGCCGTTATCCGCGGTTCAGCGATCAACAACGACGGCTCTCTGAAGGTGGGCTACACGGCGCCCAGCGTCGAAGGGCAGTGTGCGGTTATCCTGGCTGCACAGGCGGCCGCACGTGTCAAGGCATCCTCGATCAGTTATGTCGAGACGCACGGTACCGGAACGTTACTAGGGAATCCAGTTGAGATCACGGCGCTGACCCAGGCATTCCGCGCGAGTACCGACAAGAAACAGTTCTGCGCGATCGGCGCCGTCAAGAGCAACATCGGCCATCTCGACTCCGCCGCCGGCGTGGCAGGCTTGATCAAGGCGGTGCTCGTGCTGAAACACAAACAACTGCCGCCCAGCCTGCATTATCAGCAGCCGAACCCCGCGATTGATTTTGCTTCGAGCCCGTTCTATGTGACCGACCGGCTGCGTGAGGTGAGAACCGCCGATGGCCAGCCGAGGTATGCGGGCGTGAGTTCGTTCGGTATCGGCGGCACAAACGCGCACGTTGTTTTGGAAGAAGCGCCGGAGCGGGGTGCGAGCGAGCCATCACGAGTATGGCAGGTGCTCACGCTTTCGGCTAAGACCGACGCCGCGCTCGAGATGGCCACGGAGCAACTGGCGGACTATCTCACGACACATCCGGACACGAACATTGCCGACGTCGCGTACACGCTACACGTGGGCCGCACCTCACTGGACTGCCGGCGGGCGATAGGTTGCAGCCCGGATAACGCGGCCGAGGCGCTGCGGGCCCTGAACCCACAACAGACCTTCACCTCCCACAAAGGCGCTGCCGATGTCCGTGTCGCATTCATGTTCCCCGGCGGTGGGGCGCAGTACGTCAATATGGGCCGGGGGCTTTATGAGTCAGAGCCGATCTTCCGCGAGCAGATTGACCTCTGCGCAAAGTTGCTCCAACCCAGGCTCGGGTCGGACCTGCGGACCTTAATGTATCCGCCTCCCGGGCAGAGCGAGCTCGCCGCTTCCCAAATGCGCCAGACGTGCGCGGCGCTGCCGGCGCTTATGGCAACGGAACTGGCGGCAGCCCGATTGTGGATGAGTTGGGGAATTGAGCCTTGTGCAATGATCGGCCACAGCCTCGGCGAATACGCGGCCGCGTGTATTGCCGGGGTGTTCGAACTGGAAGACGCCTTGGCGCTGGTGGCCGAGCGGGGCCGACTGATGCAGTCACTGCCGACCGGGGGCATGCTGGCCGTTCTTCAGCCCGAGGAAGAAGTGCGTCGTTTGCTCGACGCCCGCTTCGCCAGCCGGCTGTCAATCGCCGCCATCAACACGCCCGGAATCTGTGTTGTCTCAGGAGCCGCCGCCGAAATTGATGAATTTGAGCAGACGCTGCTTGCAACCAATGGCGAATATCGTCGCTTGCACATTGACGTTGCCGCGCACTCACAGATCGTGGAGCCCATCCTGGGAAAGTTTGGTTCATTCTTGCGTAAGCTGCGCGCGCGTCCACCGCGCATTCCCTATGTCTCTAACGTGTCGGGAACGTGGATCACCGAGGCAGAGGCGACCGACCCGCAATACTGGGTCCGGCACCTCCGCCAGACGGTGCGTTTCGATGCTGGCGCGGGCGAGCTGCTCAAGCATTCGACTTGGACGCTGCTTGAGGTCGGGCCCGGGCAGATGTTGAGTTCGATCATGAAACAGCACCCGGACAAAACGCCGAGTCAGGCAGTGCTTCAATCCATTCGCCACCCGAACGACGAGCGGCTTGACGAGGAATTTCTGCACGCCACTCTCGGGCAACTGTGGGCGACGGGTGTCACCGTGGATTGGACCCAATATCACGGGCACGAGCGCCGGCGCTGCGTTTCGCTGCCGACTTATCCATTCGAGCGGAAGCGGTACTGGCTCGAGCCGCGCGAGAGCGCGGCTGTGATACGTTCGCAGGCGCGCAAGAACATTCAGGACTGGTTCTATTTGCCGAGTTGGGAACGGTCACTCTCCAGTGTCCGGCCCAACCTAGGTGCGTTAGCGAGAAAACGCTGGCTTATCTTTCTTGACGAGGGCGAAATCGGGCGCACGGTCACGATGCGCCTGCGCGACGCCGGCCACGAGGTGTGTGCAGTTTCGATTGCCGACTCATTCGGCGAACCTAATAGCGGCGAGTACCGGATTAATCCCGCAACGTCGGCGGACTACTTCCTGCTGCTGAAGTCACTCCGTGGACGTGGCTTTACTCCGGACCGCCTCGTTCACCTTTTGGGCGTGTCGCCGCAGGGCGACCGGGCCGTACATGCCGACTGTGACCTTGGTTTTTACAGTTTGCTGTACCTCGCGCAAGCGCTTGAGCAGGAAATGGAAGGCGTGCCCATGGACATAGCCGTTGTGACCACTGGCATGCAAGAGGTTATGGGTGACGAACCGCTTTGCCCAGAGAAAGCCATGGTCCTCGGCCCGTGTCGCGTCATCCGCCAGGAGTATCCGTATCTGCGCTGCCGCAGCATTGACGTGAGCCTGCCGTCATCCGAGAACGTGGCCTGCCGGGTTGCGGACCAGATCATCGCTGAACTGCAGCTGGACTCCACAGAGCCGGTGGTGGCCTACCGGATGAATTATCGGTGGGTGCAGAGTTTTAAGCGACTTCGGCTCGGCAACGGGCAGCCTCCACGTTTGCGTGAGCAGGGCGTCTATCTGATTACGGGTGGATTGGGCGGTATCGGCCTTGAATTAGCGATGTATCTCGCTGCGACCGTACGAGCGCGCTTGGTATTGACTAGCCGCACCGAGTTGCCCCCGCGCGAACAATGGAACGACTGGTTGGTCAACCATCCCGAGGATGATGCCGTCAGCCGTAGGGTCCGAAAGCTGCAAAATCTCGCGCAACGTAGCGCCGAAGTCCTCGTCATACAGGCCGATGTGGCTGACGAGCGGCAGATGAGTGCGGCGGTTGACGAGATTCGTCGTCGCTTCGGCGCGCTGCACGGCGTGATCCATGCGGCCATGGTCCCGGGCGGCTGCCTCATGCAACGCATGACGCGCCACATTGCCGACGCCGTGTTTCGCCCCAAGGTCATCGGGACCCAAGTGCTCGAGCGTGTTCTCAAGTTCGACGAGCTCGACTTTCTCGTTCTGTGCTCATCGCAGCGCGCAGTGCTGGGCGGTCCTGGTCAGGCCGAATATGCCGCCGCCAGTGCCTACCTCGACGCGTTTGCTACCGCGTGCGCGAAGCGCTATGCCGCGCCCGTTGTTTCCATCCTCTGGGACGCGTGGAAAGAGGTGGGAGTTTCGGCCCAACTCGGCGCTCGACTGACGGACGCCGAGGCGCACGGGAATATGCTGCAATACGCCATCGGTACCGAAGAGGGTATGGACGCGTTCGCACGCATTCTTGCCCACCCTCTTCCTGTGGTCGTGGTCTGCACCCAGGACCTGCAGTCGCGGATCGAGCAGTTCCGCAACCTCACCACGATCGCAGTGATCGAAGACTTCAGCCGCACGTCACTGCTCAAGACCGGCCACCCTCGGCCGCAGCTCAAGACTGCTTACGTTGCGCCGCGGAACCGGGCGGAGGAGATCCTGGCCGAAATCTGGCAACAGCTCTTAGGGATCAATCAGATCGGAGTGGATGACAACTTCTTCGAGCTGGGAGGCGATTCGGTGACCAGCATCCGAATCGTGGCGCGCGCCAACCAGGCCGGATTGCGGCTTTCGCCCAAACAGGTGTTCAAGCACCCGACCATCACCGCCCTCGCCGCCGTGGTCGGGACAGCGTCGGTGGTTCGCGCGGAGCCGTGCGCGGTAGAAGGTAACCTGCCCCTTACCCCAATCCAGGCGTGGTTTTTCGAGCAGGAATTTGCCCAGCCGAACTACTGGAACCTCCCCAGGCTGCTGGAGGTCATGCGTCCGCTGGACCGCAACGTCTTAAGCAGTGCGCTCGAGAAGCTGGTCGAACACCACGATGCCCTGCGGCTCCGGTTTACGCGCACGCCAAGCGGGTGGCAGCAATCCAATGCCGGCGTGAACGGCAGTGGAGGCTTGGAGTGTCTGGACCTGTCTGGAGTTGCCGACACGGAACTTGGGCAAGCTATCGAGCGCGCCTGTCGCGAGGCGCAAGAGCAGCTGAACTTCGAGGCAGGTCCATTGTTCAAAGCGGTGCTGTTTAACTGCGGTGCCAATAGGCGGGCCCGGCTGCTGTTGGTGGCCCATCACTTGGTCGTAGACATCGTTTCCTGGCAGGTTTTGCTGGAAGACCTGCAAACCGCCTGCGAGCAAGCCGGACGCGGGCAGAAGGTGAAGCTTCCGTCAAAGACGACTTCTTTCAAGCAGTGGGCACATCGCCTCGAGGAGTACACGCGCAGCGGCGCGTTCAACGCTGAAATTGACTATTGGACAGCGGTGGCTCGAAATGCCACGGCCCATCTTCCCCTCGACTACCCCGCTGATCCGGCCACGAACAACGACGCATCCGCCGATACGGTCTCGGTCCGGCTGGATGTAGACGATACCCGAACGCTGTTTGAAAAGTTGCCTCAGCTCCAGAACACTCGGATGAACGACCTCCTTGTTGCAGCCTTGCTAAGCGCGTTCGCGGAGTGGACCGGCGAGCCGTCCCTGCTCATCCATCTGGAAGGCCTCGGGCGCGACCTGCTGCTTGACGATGTGGATCTGTCACGCACGGTCGGCTGGTTTACGCCTATTTACCCTGTCCTGCTCGAAGCCCCCCCCGGCGCGGCTGAGCGCGAAACGCGCGAGTCCGTGAAAGAGCAGTTGCGGCGCATTCCCAACCACGGAATCGGTTACGGTGCCCTGCGCTACCTGTCGGGCGACGCGGAGGTGCGGGCGCGCCTGGCGGCGATGACCGAGCCCGAGATTTGCTTTGTGTACCTGGGACAATCGGCGGCGCAACCGGAATCCTGGTTTGCGTCGGCCAAGCAATCGCCGGGGCCGTTCCATAATCCGCAAGGGCGCCGGTCCCACCTGCTCGCCATTGATGCAGCCGTCGTGGACGGCTGTCTGTGTCTGCACTGGGTCTACAGCCGTAATTTCCATCGTACGGAAACCATCGAGCGGCTCGCTGGAAGGTTCGCAGCCGCCCTGAAAACTGTCCTTTCGGAGTGTGTCAGCCAGCCGCTGACACAAAAAATCGAGTGCCTTGGCGAACCGTTCAACCAGAGCGACTCAGAGCTGCAAAAGATCACGGGAGCGATCCGGGAAGCGACGAGCTGAGCCTAGTCCTGGCATACGCTCAATTCTTGAACACAGGTTTGGCCTCCATGAGCAACATCGAGAGCTTCTATCCACTGACACCGATGCAGCAGGGCATGTTGTTCCACACCTTGTATGCGCCCGACGAGCGGGATTACTTCAAGCAGATGGCCTGCGTCATCGAGGGCCAGTTGGATCCGCGCGCCTTCCGCTTGGCGTGGCAGAACGCTATGGACCGGCATGAGGTGCTGCGGACAGTATTGTCATGGGAAGGCCTCACCGAGCCGATGCAACAGGTCCATGCTCAGGTTGTCTTACCGTGGCAGGCAGAAGATTGGAGCACACTGGCAGCAGATGAACGAAACCAGCGGCTGACCACTTTCCTGCGTGCCGACCGCGAATGTGACTTCGACCTGTTGCGTGCGCCGCTGATGCGTTGCGCTCTGTTCCGCACCGGCCCCGAGTCTCACCGGTTCGTGTGGAGTTTCCACCACATCCTCCTGGATGGCTGGAGCGTAAGTCTGCTTTTGAAGGAGATTTCCGCGGATTACGACGCGATATGCTGCGGCAAGCGAGTGCGTTTTAAGAAGCCGCGGCCATTCCGCGAGCACATCGCGTGGTTGCAGCTTCAGGACAAGTCGGCGGCGGAAAGGTTCTGGCGCCAGTATCTACGAGGCTTCCCCGCGCCAACCTCGCTAACCATCGCCAATACCAAACCAACGAGTAATCGTCCCGCATATGAAGAGCACCAGCGCGCGATCCCGTCGAAGCTTGCGGCGGCGCTACAAGCATTCGCCCGGCAGCATGGGCTCACACTCAACACAGTCATTCAAGGCGCTTGGGCGCTGCTGCTCAGCCGCTACAGCGGCGACTGCGATATCGTGTTCGGCGCAACGGTCGCCGGCCGCCCCGCCGAACTGGCCGGTGTCGAGCAGATGGTCGGGTTGTTCATCAACTCTCTTCCCGTACGCGTGAACGTTGACGTCGGAGCACAGCTCGTGCCCTGGCTTGAGGAGCTACAGTCGGAGCAACTCGATTCTCGCCAGTACGAGTTCAGTCCCCTGGTCGAAATCCAGCGCTGGAGTGAGTTGCGGCCAGGCGAAGCGCTGTTCGGCAGCCTGTTGGTGTTCGAGAACTATCCCGAGTCCGAGATATTGCAGGGTGCCAGCGGCCCTCTTGCCTTGCACTCCCTCACCTTCTACGAACGCGCGAATTACCCCCTCACCGCGACCGTCACGCTTGGCAAAATACTTTCATGGATGGTGCTGTACGACTCTCGTATCTACACCGGTGATGCAATCACACGCATGACGGACCACTTCTTGACGCTGTTGAAAGGAATGGTGGCGCAACCGCAACGCACGCTCGGCTCTCTAGAGCTACTCACGCCTGCGGAGCAGGAACAGCTTGCCAAATGGAACGACACGAACGTGCGGCGCGAAAACGTTTGCGTCCACGACTTGCTTGAATTGCAAGTGGAACGGACACCTGAACGCCTGGCAGTCGCGTTCGATGGCCAGCAACTCACCTACCTACAACTGAACGAGAAGGCCAACCGCCTGGCGCACCTCCTGCTTGCTCTAGGCGTCGGGCCGGAGGTAAAAGTGGGCGTCTGCATTGAGCGTTCGCTTGCGATGGTTACTTCGCTGCTGGCGGTGCTCAAGGCCGGAGGTGCTTACGTCCCGTTCGATCCTCGCGATCCCGCTGAACGGCTCGCCTCCATGCTGGCCGACGCGTCGGCGCCAGTGTTGCTGACACAACAACATCTGCTGGAACGAATGCCGTTCCTCGGCGCTCAGGTGGTTTGTGTAGACACCGAATGGGACCGCATTGCCGAACAGAGCGCAGCCAATCCGGCCACAGGCGCCAGTACCGGTAATTTGGCGTACATGATCTTCACGTCCGGCTCAACCGGACGCCCCAAGGGTGTCGAGATTGAGCATCGCGGGCTGGTGAACCTGGTCCACTGGCACCAACAGGCTTACAACGTCACACCCCAAGATCGCGCAACCCAGGTGGCGAGCCCGAGCTTTGACGCCTCAGTTTGGGAACTGTGGCCGTACCTGACAACCGGAGCCAGCATTCATATTCCGACAGAAGAAATTATCGCGGCCCCTACAAAGCTCTTGTCGTGGTTGAACACCGAAAAAATTACGCTGACCTTCCTGCCTACGCCACTGGCGGAAGCTGTACTCGCCGAACCGATTCCAGAAGGACTTGTCCTCAGAGCGTTGCTTACCGGCGGCGATCGTCTCAACCAGAGGCCGCGGCGCGCATTGCCCTTCCGCTTGATGAATCACTATGGACCTACCGAGAACACAGTGGTGGCGACCTGGGGCGAGGTGGTCACCGGGACAGACGATTCGGCCCCACATATCGGCCGCCCCATTTCTAATACCCAGATTTACGTTTTAGATCAATCTTTAAACCCAGTGCCCGTGCGCGTACGGGGCGAGATCTACATAGGCGGGGATACCCTGGCACGCGGGTATCACAATCGGCCGGAGCTTATGGCACAGAAATTCGTAGTCAATCCGTTTAGCCACCAACCCGGAGCACGGCTTTACCGATCTGGCGATCTGGCGCGTTACCTGCCAGACGGCAATATCGAATTTCTCGGTCGCCTGGATGACCAGCTCAAGATCCGCGGCTTCCGCATTGAGCCTGGAGAGATTGAAGCGGTGCTGAGACAGCATCCAACAGTACACGACACGCTGGTGACGGCCGATGAAAACGGGGCGGGCGGCAGGCGACTGGTTGCGTACGTGGTAGCGGCCAATCCCGATCTGTCGGTCAACGAGTTGCGCGGTTACTTGCGAACTAAATTACCGCAGTACATGGTGCCGACCGCATTTGTGACCCTCGATGCTCTTCCCCTTACGCGGCATGGAAAAGTTGATCGGCGAGCGCTGCCTTCTCCAGGTCCTGCCGCTGGGGACCTGGAAGAACCCTACATCGCCCCTCGCAACGAGATGGAGGGAAGGTTGGCAGGCATCTGGGGCGAGGTGTTGAAGGTCGAGCGCGTCGGCATCCGCGATAACTTCTTTGACTTAGGCGGCCACTCCTTGCTGGCGGCCCGCACGGTCTCACGAACTGCCGAAGCATTCCAGGTGGAGCTACCCGTGAGCAGCCTGTTCGAAATGCCGACGGTGGAACAGTTCGCTGCGGGAATCGAACAAGCCAAAGCCCAACGTGGCCAAACCCGACCTTCTCCGATTGTCGCGGTATCACGAGAAAGCTTCCGAGCCAAACAAGTCAAAGCGACGGCTGTCGCTGAAAGCGCAGCGACTGAATAGCGAGCTGCCGAATTCCGACTCATTTATATTTCACGCATCGTAGCAGGCCGCCCCAGCTCGCGTAACCAAGTTGGTACCGGCTCGAACAACGATTTGTGTCTAGCGAATAGGCCAAAACTTTTATGGACACCAAACCTGTAAGCACTAATTCTGCGCTCGTGGCTGCCGAGACAACTCCGGATAACATGTTTTTATTTCCGACGTCGTTTGCGCAACAGCGCCTGTGGTTTTTGAACCAACTGACACCCGGCAGCCCCGCTTACAACATCTCGCTTACGCCGCGCTTGAAGGGTGTTCTTGACTTCGTAGCCTTCGAACGCAGCCTAGAGGAAATCGTCCGGCGCCACGAAATCCTGCATACGTCGTTCGCCCTGGAAAACGGCCAACCAGTCCAGGTCGTTGCCCCGGCTCGCCCACTTAAGGTAGCGGTGCAGGACCTGCGCCGCCTCTCTGAATCGGACCGCGAAAAGGAAGCATTGCGCCGGATGACAGAAGAAGCGTTGCGGCCATTTGATCTTAGCCGCGGGCCCTTGCTTCGCGTCCTGCTGCTCCAGCTTGGTGCCGAAGAACACATTCTGGTTCTAACCATGCACCATATCGTCTCCGATGGTTGGTCGGTGCAAGTGATGCTTCGCGAACTGTCCACTCTGTACGGGGCGTTTCGGGAAGGACGACCGTCGCCGCTTCCGTCTTTGTCCATCCAGTACGCCGACTTTGCCGTCTGGCAGCGCGATTGGCTGAAGGGCGGAGCCGTCAGCGATCAGCTCGGCTACTGGAAGAAGCAACTGCTGGGCGCGGCAACACTCGAACTCCCCACGGACCGCGCCAGGCCGGCGGTTCATAGCTTCCGGGGCGGGTGGCAAGCGCTGGAACTCTCGCGGGAGCTGACAGAGGCGCTCCGGCAGCTCAGCCAGCGAGAGGGCGCCACACTCTTCATGTCGCTAGTCGCCGCCTTTCAGGCATTGCTGCACCGCTACTGCCAGCAGGACGACATAAGCGTAGGTACGCCCATCGCCAACCGCAATCGCGTGGAGTTGGAAGGCCTGATTGGCTTCTTCGCCAACACGCTGGTTCTGCGAACAGATCTCTCGGGTGATCCCAGCTTCCGCGCCTTGTTGCGGCGCGTGCGCAAAGTCACAGTGGACGCCTACAAGAGCCAGGACGTGCCTTTTGAGCGGCTCGTAGAAGAGTTGCAGCCGGATCGTGACTTGAGTCGTAACCCGCTGTTCCAGGTTTCACTCGCACTGCAGAGCGATCCCCTCGGGGA
>Ga0066710_100006108_pt1 | contig 11173 bp, 12 predicted proteins | sample GraSoiAngelo_159_FD_79666 | JGI IMG/M metagenome (GOLD analysis project Ga0066710, IMG submission 79666) | Grasslands soil microbial communities from the Angelo Coastal Reserve, California, USA - 14_1009_16_40cm | ecosystem: Environmental > Terrestrial > Soil > Grasslands | place: USA...
ACGCCGCGCCGCCCCCGATCGAGATCCTCGGCCGCCTGCTTGGCCGTGGCCAGCACGCCGAGGGCCGCGAGACGGGCCGCCTCGATCCCCTGCTCGACGGTCACCTCGCGGCCGACCTTGCCGATGTGCTTGAGCTTGCCGTTCTCCTTGGGAAACTTTCCTGAGACATACAGCAGGTTGCCGCTCCGCACGCTCTGCACATAGGACCCGAGCGGCTTGCCCACCTCGGGCAGACGGTATCCCAGGGACTCCAGGATCCTCTCGACCTCGCCCGCCATGGGAGCACCCTCCGGGGCCGCGACCCGATCCGTCCGCGCACCTCGCGCGGCGCCGCGCGCCGTCCAACGCAAATATTAGCATCGGGAGTCCTTCTGTCCAGGAGTTTCCGGTCCGATCGCGCGGACGCTCGGTCCTGCCGCCGCGCGCCGATCGGCCGGGACATTTTGCTTTTGACTTGCCGAAGTGCCGTGGGCTAAGATTCCTTTCGTGGATCAGCGCACCATCGCCAGGCGACGATGCATGCACTCGGAGTGATTCCGGCCCGCTACCAGTCGTCGCGCTTCCCAGGCAAACCCCTCGCTCTCATCGGCGGCCGCCCTCTCGTGGAGAGAGTGTTCGAGCGGGCGCGCGCGGCCCGGAGGCTCGAGCGGCTGCTGGTGGCGACGGACGACGAGCGCATCCTGCGCGCCGTGCAGGCCTTCGGGGGGGAGGCGATGATGACGTCGCCGCGACATGCCTCGGGCACCGATCGCCTCGCCGAGGTCGCCCGCAGCGTCCCGGCCGAGATCTACGTGAACATCCAGGGGGACGAGCCGATGCTCGACGCGCGGGACGTGGACCGGCTGGTGGACTGTCTCGCGTCGGACCCCGGCCAGGAGATGGCGACGCTCAGCGAGCCGCTTCCGGACAACGGTGCGGCCGCCGACCCGAACGTGGTGAAGGTCGTCTGCGACGAGGCCGGGCGGGCCCTTTATTTCTCGCGCAGCCCGATCCCGCACCTGCGGCGCGAGGAGCGCGGAGCGGCGCCGGGCGCGGAGCGGTCCGCGGAGTCCCGGCATTTCCGGCACGTCGGCCTCTACGCCTACCGGAGCCGTTTCCTGCAGGAGTTCGCTTCATGGAGCCCCGGGCGCCTGGAGACGATCGAGGGGTTGGAGCAGCTGCGGGCGCTCGAGCGGGGCCGGCCCATACGGGTGCTGCCGGCGCTCGGCAGGTATCTGGGAGTCGACACTCCGGGTGATCTGATCGCCGTCGAGAAGGCCCTGCAGGCCTGTCCCTGAGGAGGTGGGCGTGGCGACGAAGTACATCTTCATCACGGGCGGCGTGGTGTCGTCGCTGGGCAAGGGGCTGGCGGCCGCCTCGATCGGACGGCTGATGGAGGCGCGCGGCTTCAGCGTCACGCTGCAGAAGCTCGATCCCTACCTCAACGTCGATCCCGGGACCATGAGCCCGTTCCAGCATGGCGAGGTCTACGTGACCGAGGACGGCGTCGAGTCGGACCTCGACCTCGGCCACTACGAGCGCTTCACCTCCACCGTGTGCACCCGCGACAACAATTTCACCAGCGGCAAGATCTACGAGTCGGTGATCTCCAAGGAACGGCGCGGAGACTACCTGGGCGGCACGGTCCAGGTCATCCCGCACGTGACGGACGAGATCAAATCCGCCATCCGCAAGATCTCCAAGGGCCACGACATCCAGATCGTGGAGATCGGAGGCACGGTCGGCGACATCGAATCGCTGCCTTTCCTCGAGGCGATCCGGCAGTTCCGGCTGGAGAGCGGCCGGAACGACGCCGTCTTCGTGCACCTGACGCTGGTGCCGTACATCGGCGCCGCCGGCGAGCTGAAGACGAAGCCGACCCAGCACTCGGTGCGCGATCTGAGGGCCATCGGGATCCAGCCGGACATCCTGATGTGCCGGACCGACCGCTTCATTCCCAAGGAGATCAAGAAGAAGATCGCGCTGTTCTGCAACGTGCCGGAGGAGGCGGTCATCACGGCCAAGGACGTCGAGACGATCTACGAGGTGCCGCTGGTCCTCGCCAAGGAGGGCCTCGACGCCATACTCCTGAAGCTCCTCGACCTCCCGTACCGCGACAAGAACATGGACGACTGGGTGCAGATGGTCGAGAAGGCCAGGCACCCGAAGGACGGCGAGGTGATCGTCGGCATCGTGGGGAAATACGTCACCTACGAGGACTCCTACAAGAGCCTCAACGAGGCCCTGACGCACGGCGGCATCGCCAACGACACGCGCGTCAAGCTGCGCTGGATCGAGGCCGACAACCTGGGAGGCGACGGGGCGCTCGAGGAGGCGATCGGCCCGTGCCACGGCATCCTGGTCCCCGGGGGGTTCGGCATCCGGGGCGTCGCCGGCATGCTCGAGGCGATCCGGCACGCGCGCGAGCGCCGCATTCCCTTCTTCGGGATCTGCCTGGGCTTGCAGTGCGCCGTGATCGAGTTCGCCCGCAACGTCTGCGGCCTCAAGGAGGCCGACTCCGCGGAGTTCACGCCCGCGACCCCGCACCCGGTGATCTACAAGCTGCGCGAGCTGGAGGGCGTCGAGGAGCTGGGCGGCAACATGCGCCTGGGCAAGTGGCCGTGCATCCTCGAGGCCGGCAGCTTCGCCTACCAGGCCTACGGACGGAGCGAGATCAGCGAGCGGCACCGGCATCGCTACGAGGTCAACCGGGCCTACCTCGAAGACATGACGCGGCGCGGCCTTCGGGTCAGCGGCCAGACCCCGGACCGCCGCTTCGTGGAGATCGTGGAGATCCCGGAGCATCCTTATTTCCTGTCCTGCCAGTTCCACCCCGAGTTCAAGTCGAAGCCGATGCTCCCGCACCCTCTCTTCAGGAGCTTCATCGGTGCCTGCAAGCGGTACCGTCAGACCCAGCGCTGAACCCGGCCGGGGCCGGACGCGCCGGGTTGCAATCACCGGCGACCTGGCGATCGGGGGCGGCTCTCCGCTCGCCTTCATCGCCGGCCCCTGCGTGATCGAGAGCGAGGAGCATGCCTTGAAGATGGCCGCCGCCCTGTCCGAGGCGGCGCGCCGTGTGGGAGTCCCGTACATCTTCAAGTCGTCCTTCGACAAGGCGAACCGCAGCTCCATCGCCTCCTTCCGGGGGCCGGGGCTCAAGGAAGGCCTGCGCATCCTGCAAGCGGTCAAGGAGAACCTGGGCGTGCCGGTCTTGTCCGACATTCACGAGCCCGCCCAGGCGGAGGCGGCCGCGGAGGTGATCGACATCCTGCAGATCCCGGCCTTCCTCTGCCGCCAGACCGATCTCCTGGTGGCGGCCGGGCGCACCGGACGGCCGGTCAACATCAAGAAGGGGCAGTTCCTTGCCCCCTGGGACATCCGGCACGGGATCGACAAGGTGCGCTCGTCGGGCAACGAGAAGGTGCTCGTCACGGAGCGCGGCACGACGTTCGGGTACCAGAACCTCGTGGTCGACTACCGCTCCCTCGTGGTCATGCGCGGCTTCGGGTACCCGGTGGTGATGGACGCGACGCACGCCGTGCAGCTTCCCGGCGGCCAAGGGGACCGCTCCGGAGGGGAAGCCGCCTTCATCCCCTGCCTCGCACGCGCCGCGGCCGCGGTCGGCATCGACGCGCTGTTCTGCGAGGTGCACGACGACCCGGCCGCCGCGCGCAGCGATGGCCCCAACGCGCTGCCCCTGGCCGCGGTCGAGCCTCTCCTGCGCACGGTCCGCGCGATCGACGCCCTGGTACGGGAGGGCTGATGCCGCGCGACATCGCACGCAAGGTGCTGGAGCTCGAGTCGCGCGCCATCCTGGACCTCGTCCCGCGTCTCGACGAGCACTTCGATCGGGCGGTCGAGGCCCTGCACGCCTGCAAGGGACGGGTAGTCGTGACCGGCATGGGCAAGTCGGGGCTGATCGGCGCCAAGCTCGCCGCAACCTTCAGCAGCACCGGCACCCCGTCCCTCTTCCTGCACCCCGCCGAGGCTCTGCACGGCGACATCGGCATGGTCGTTCCGGGCGACGTGGTGCTGGCGATCTCCTACAGCGGGGAGACCGAGGAGCTGCTCGCCCTCATGGAGATGCTCAAGCGCCTCGACGTGGTCCTGATCGCCATGACGGCGCAGCGCACCTCGCCGCTGGGCCGCTACGCGCGCATCAACATCGACGTCGGCATCGACGCGGAGGCCTCGCCGCTCGGCCTCGTGCCCACGGCCAGCACGACCGCGGCCCTGGCCATGGGAGACGCGCTGGCCATGGCGCTCGTCGAACTGCGCGGCTTCACCCCCGACGACTTCGCCCGCTTCCATCCCGGCGGACGCCTCGGCAGGAAGCTTTTGACCGTCGCGCACCTCATGCACGAGGGGGAGGCGACGCCGCAAGTGCGGCTCGGGGCCCCGATGCGCGACGCCATCCGCGCCATGACCGACAAGAAGCTCGGCATGACATGCGTCGTCGACGGCGACGGTGTCCTGGCGGGCATCCTCACCGACGGCGACCTGCGCCGGGTGCTCGGGCGCGGCGAGAACATCCTGTCCCTGAAGGTCGACGAAGCCATGACGCGCACGCCCGTCACGATCGGGCGGCAGGTCCTGGCGGCGGAGGCCCTCGGCGTGCTCGAAGCGCGCAAGATCACCTCCCTGGTCGTGGTCGACGGGCGGCGCAGGGTCGAGGGGGTCCTGCACATCCACGACCTCTGGCGCACCCAGCTCTTCTGAGGCACGGAGACGCCCCCATGCGCTGCCGCACCCCGCTGCGACCGCGGGCTCGCCTCATCGACCTCATCCTTCTCGATGTCGACGGCGTGATGACCGACGGCGGCATCTGTTACGTCGACGGCGACCGCGAAGCCAAGACGTACGACGCCAAGGATGGCGTGGGCCTCTGGCTCGCGCACCGGACGGGGCTGCATACCGGCGTGATCTCCGGGCGGTCGGGCGCGGCGATCGTGCGGCGCGCCCGTGAGCTGCGCATGGACGAGATTCATTTGAAGGTCGAGGACAAGCTGGCCACCTACCTGCGTATCTTGAAGAAGCGCCGGCTGCGGGACGATCAGGTCTGCTACATCGGGGACGACATCGTGGACCTGCCGATCCTGGAGCGCGCCGGCATGCCCGTGGCGGTGGCGGACGCGCACGCCGAAGTCGTGCGGCGCGCGCGTTTCGTCACGCGAGCTCCCGGGGGGCGCGGGGCGATCCGGGAAGTGATCGACGCGATCCTCGAGGCCCAGGGGAAATGGGGTGAGGTGATGGCCTCGTACGTCCGGCCGGGCCGCCGGCGGCCGGTCGTGCCACCCGGAGGGCGGGAGCCCCGATGAACATCCTGGTCTACCTGGCAGTCTTCCTCTTCTTCATCGTGCTGTTCGTCGTCGGGGTCTACAACAGCGGCGACGTGAAGGTGAACCTCGTCCTCTGGGAGGTGGGGCAGGCGCCCATGGGCCTGGTGATCGCCACGGCGGCGATCTTCGGGGTGGCGTTTGCCTGCGCCGTCGGGATCATCGACGGCATCAAGATGCGCATCGCCAACCGCGTGCTGCGCAAGCAGGTGCGCCGACTCGAAGAGGACGTCGACACCCTGCGCCTGCGGCTGGCCCGGCACGAGCCTTCCCCGGAGCCCGCCGCGGCACACGAGGGCGCCGCCTGGAGCGAGCCACCCGTTCCCTAGAGGGTACTTCAGCGTCTCTTGACGAGGGGGGCGCCGCTGTCGTCGCCACTCCCGCCGCCCGACGGAGAGTCGAGTGGCGGGGTCGGGCTATCCATGAGGCTGACGGCGCTGTCGAGCAGGACCGCCGAGTCGTATGTCACCATCGCGGTCCCGGAGAGGGTTTCGTAGGTGACGGTGGCGATCGTCCCCTTGACCGCCACGGACGGCTTCCGGGCGTCGACCCCCTCCGCGCTCAGGGGCATGGCCGGCGTCCAGGCGTTGCGCTCGCGGACGAAGGTGCTGAAGTAGATCCTGCCGCCCTGCCCCATGCGCGTCCAGACCAGGTAGGCCGCGCCGGCCGCATCGATCGCAAGGGCCGGCTCCACCTGGTCCCGGTGATAGGGGTCGGCGACGGAGACGACCGGCACCGGATCGCTCCAGCCGCGGGCCGTCCAGGCCGAGAACACCAGTTGCTTGACGTTTCCGGCGTTGTGGGGCCACACGACCAGCGGGCGCCGTGTCCGCGGGTCCTGCTGGATGACCGGCGCGCCGTCGCCGTAGGTGTCGCCGAGAGGGTTGAGCACGACCTCGGGGCGCAGGTACGAGCGGACCTGGCTCCAGTACTGCGCGCCATGGCCGGAGCCGCGGGTGAGGAAGAAGATTCGCTTGACGTTCCCCTGGCGATCGACGCTGACAGAGACTTCCGCGCGCGCCAGTACCGGGAGCAGGAGGAGGGCCAGGGCCGCAGCCAGAAAACGGAGCCCGCGATTGGTGTTCATGGCGTCACCTGCCCTTTCCCATTTCGATGAACTGGTCGAACTTCTCCACCTCAACGAAATGTCGATCGAGTTGCGACCGCAGGAACTTGAGGCGGCCGAAGTACACCTTCTCCTGCACCTGGTTGTGCGAGACGCGCGCCATGTCCCACAGGTGGTAGGCGGTCTGGAAGAGGATGTCGACGTATCTCTCCTCGCCCCCGTGGGCCATCAATTCGGCCTCCTCGAAGTAGTCGCGGGCCTTCTTCTGCTCGCCTCTCATGAGATGCACCTGTCCCAGATACAGCAGCGCGAACGCCGAGCAGCGCCGGAATCCCTCCTTGAGCGAGGCCTGCAAGGCCTCCTTGAGCTCCCTGAGGCCCCGGTCAACCCGGCCGACCATGGCGTTGCAGAAGCCGATCGTGGTGCGGATGAGGGTGAGGTCGTAGCGGCTGGCGCGGTCCTCCAGGAGGGCGCGCGCCTGGCGGAAGCTCTCCATCGCCTCGGAATAATCGCCCTGCGCGAAATGGAGGCGGCCGATGCGGTGCAGCCCATATCCTTCATATTCCTGGTTGGCGCTCTCCCGCGCGATCGCCAGCCCCTTCTCGGCCTCCAGCAGCGCCAGGTACCGGTCTCCCTTCTCCTCGTGCGCGTCGGCGAGGCAGCCGAGCACCGCGGCCGTCGTCGTCGCAGAGATCTCCTTGTGGCGCCGCAGGATCAACCTCAGCTCGGTCTCGGCCAGGCTGATCTTGCCCATGCGCAGGAGGGTCCGGGCCAGGTTGAATCGGGCCCGCGCCAGCTGCTCCTGGTCGACGTCGCCCTCGGGACGATCCTCGAGACGGGCCAGGGCGATTTCGTAGATGGCGTACGCCCGGGTGAAGTTCCCTTGGTCCCACTCGCGGTTCGCCTCGGAGCGCAGTTCTTCGTACGAAACCTGCGGACCGGGCGCGAACGCCTCAAGACGCTCCAGGTCGAGGACGTCGGAGAAATTCTGGATCGGGACGTTGAAGATGTTGGCGAGCAGGCAGAGCTTGTCGAAGGAGGGGTAGCACTTGCCTCGCTCGTACCGTGAGAGCTGGGAGTTGTCGATCTCCCCGCCCTCCGAGCGAGCCTTGTCCTCGACGCGCCGCAGCGAGAGGCCGTATCCGATTCTCAGGCGGCGGAGGTAGTTGCCGAGTCGCGCGCTGCCCCGCAGCTCCTGTTCCATGAGGTAGGTCCCCCAGCGTGTCCGGTGCTCGTCGGTGCCAGTCGGTGATCGGACGGCCCTGCTGCGAACCGCCCCGCTGCCTGGCCCCCGATCACCCACCGCCTTCTCGCCCGGCCTGGGTTCTCTAAGGGTACCCAGAAGCAGCGTCTGGCGCAAGGGTGGAACGATCCATTAGTTCTGTCAACCAAGTATTGTAATCGCGGTGCGACTCGCTTGCAGCAAGGCCTAAGTCTTGAGGGATCCGAGCCTTAGTCGCGCCCAGGGCTCCGGGAGCGGCCGCTCCCGCGGCTTGACAAACCGGATGCCGGCCCCTACCCTTGCCCCGGTCCGGGGGCCTATGGATCTCCAGCCGAAGTCGCGCGAGGGCATCCTCTCCACCACCACCTTCCCGGGCTTGATCTATTCCGTCCTCAATCAGAAGGAAACGGGCATCCTGACGCTGACCGGGGAGACGATCGAGAAGTCGGTCTTCATTCAGGCAGGGAGACCGGTGTTCGCCACCTCGAACGACCGCGACGACCGCCTGGGGCAGATCTTCTTCAAGTCGGGCGTCGTCTCGCTCGAGGGGCTGCTGACCGGCCTCGATCGCTCGCTGAAGGAGAAGAAGCGGCTGGGGAGGACGCTGGTGGAGATGGGGCTCGTCCAGCCCCACGACCTGGTGGATGCGGTCCTCACCCAGGTGCGCAACATCGTCTGCAGCCTGTTCCTCTGGACCCGCGGCCGGTACCGCTACGTCCCGGGCACGCTCCCCTCGGACGAGGTGATTACCCTGAAGCTGAGCGCCGGGGACATCATTCTCGAAGGGATCAGGCGGATCGAGAGCTGGGACCGGATCTGGGAAGCCGTGGGCAACCTCGAGGTGGAGTACCGCACCGCGGACGGCATCAAGGACCTCGGCCAGGACCTGAAGCTCTCGCTCGAGGAGTGGACCTTGCTCTCCCACTGCGAGCGGCCGATCGCGCTGCGGGAGCTCTGCCGCGTCTCGGACATGAAGGACTTCGATATCTGCCGGCTGCTCTGGGCGCTGCTGACGCTTGGGATCGTGAACCGGGTCTCACCCCGGCCCTGAGGCGCCCCGGGCGAGCGCGACGGCGCGCGACAGTTCCTCCCGGGTCAGCGCCGCGGTCCCGACCTTGCCGACCACCACTCCGGCCGCATGGTTCGCCATGATGGCGCTCTCCTCGAGGCTCGCGCCGGCCGCCAGGGCGAGGGCCATCACCGCGACCACCGTGTCCCCCGCGCCCGTGACGTCGAACACTTCGCGCGCCGCCGCGGGGATCGAGAGGGACCCGCCTCCCGCCTTGAGCAGGAGCATGCCGCGCTCGCCCCTGGTAATCAACACGGAGTCCGTGCCGAGGAGGGCGAGGAGCCTCCCGCCGATCACCTCGAAGTCCCGATCGCTCCTGCCGGGGAGTCCGGAGGCCTCCATCGCCTCGCGCGCGTTGGGAGTCACCACGGTGGCGGGGCGGTAGTGCCGGAACAGCCGCACCTTGGGGTCGATGACGATCGGCAATCCCCGCCGCGCCGCTTCCGGGAGAAGGGCTTGCAGGAGGTCGGCCGACACCGCGCCTTTGTCGTAGTCGGAGACGACCAGGGCCTGGGCGCGGGGGAGACTCGAAAGCGCCTTCTCGGCGAGGTCGCGGGCCGCGCCGGAATCCAGCGGACCGTCCTCCTCCCGGTCGACCCTCACCACGTGCTGGTGGTGCGCGATCACCCTCATCTTGACCGTGGTCGGCCGGCCGGGGGCGGTCACGAGGCCGGAGGTCGGTATCCCCGCCTCCCGGCAGAGCCGCTCCGCCTGATCGCCGGCCGGATCGTCCCCGCGCACGCCGACCAGGGTCGCGCCCCCGCCCAAGGTCATCACGTTGCGGACCACGTTCCCGGCCCCGCCCAGCGAATGGCTCTCCCGCTCCAGGCGCACGACGGGCACCGGCGCCTCCGGCGAGATGCGCGACACGGCCCCCCAGACGAACTGGTCGAGCATCAGGTCGCCGAAGACCAGGAGGGAGACGCCCGGGAACCGGGAGGCGATCGCGGAGGCACGCGCGGGGTCGAGGTTCGGCGACGCTGCCTGGGGGAGATTCAGGATCGGTCCTCGGAGACCGGGGAGGCGTCTTCCACCAGCATCACCGGGACGTCCTCGACGATGGGGTATTGCCTCCCGCAGGATCGGCAGAGCAGCCCGGAACCGTCCGCGGTCGGGACGACGTCCGCCTTGCAAAGCGGGCAGGCCAGCATCTCTAGCAACCGGGGATGGATCGCCACCGACCTCTCCGTCACGGATGCCGACCTTATAGCACCCCGCTGAAAAGGTTGTCAAACCCGACCCTGGCGTTTGCAGCGCGCGGAGGCCGGTTGTAAGATGCCGGCCCTGATGGACGACACCGCCCTCCGCCTCACGGGCCAGGACCGCGTGCTCGTGATCCGTCTGGGGGCGGTCGGCGACGTACTGCGGACGCTGCCTGCCCTGCATCTCATCCGCCAGGCCTATCCCGACGTGAACCTGACCTGGATCGTCGAGGACCTGTCGCGCGACCTTCTCCTGGGCCACCCCGAGATCGACGAGGTGCTCCGCCTTCCTCGGCGCGAGCTGAAGGAGGCGGCCGTGTCCCCCCTGCATTTCGTCAAGGGATTGAAGGAACTGAAGCGGGATCTGCGGCGGAGGCGATTCACGGTGGCCCTCGACTTCCAGGGCAGCTTCAAGAGCGGCGTTCTCTCCTGGATGTCGGGCGCGCCGCGCAGGGTCGGCTTCGCCCCGGGACACTGCCGCGAGATGAGCTTCCTGTTCACCAATCTCCACGTCCGGCCGCGGGCGCAGCGGCTCAACCGTGTCGAGAAGAACCTGGCCCTGGCGGAGGCCGTGGGGGCGGCAGGCGACGAGGTCGCGGTGGTCCTGCCCGAGAGCCCCGAGGAGGGCGAACGCGCGGCCTCCATTCTGCGCGACGCGGCTCCCCGCGGCGAGGCCGTGGCGGTCCTCTCGCCGGGCACCAGCCGCAGGCAGGCCCACAAGAGGTGGCCCGCCGAGAGGTATGCCCGCCTCGCGGCACTGCTGCGGGACACGCTCGGCGCGGTCCCCCTGGTGGCGTGGGGGCCGGGCGAGGAGACGGTGGCCCGGGTCATCGTCGAAGGGTCCAGCGGACGCGCCCACGTTGCGCCTGCGACGAGTCTCAGGGTGCTGGCCGCGATTCTGCGGCGTGCCGGGGTGTTCATCGGGGCCGACACCGGCCCGATGCATCTCGCCTGGGCTGTCGGATGTCCGGTCGTGGCCCTTTTCGGACCGACCGATCCGGGCTTGAACGCACCCTTGGGGCCCGGGAACGCGATTCTGCGCGTCGGCCGCTCCATGGCGGATCTCTCCCCCGAGCAAGTTCTGGCTGCCGCCCGCTCGATCCTGGCCCGGCCGAGGCGGCCCGGCGGCGCCGGCTGGCCGGCGCGCTGGTCACGACACCACCTCTTCGGGTCCGCCGCGGGCGCGCAGCCATGAGGCCCATCGATCCCCGCTTGGTGCGGCGCATCCTTATCCGCGCCAACAACTGGATCGGGGACGTGGTGATGATCTCACCCGCGGTCCGCGCCATCCGTGAGCAT
>Ga0066710_100006109_pt1 | contig 11172 bp, 11 predicted proteins | sample GraSoiAngelo_159_FD_79666 | JGI IMG/M metagenome (GOLD analysis project Ga0066710, IMG submission 79666) | Grasslands soil microbial communities from the Angelo Coastal Reserve, California, USA - 14_1009_16_40cm | ecosystem: Environmental > Terrestrial > Soil > Grasslands | place: USA...
AGCGCGGCCACCTTGGCGGCGGCGGCGTCGGGATCGGCGAAGTCGAGCGTCAGGAGATTGTCGGGGGCGTGGGCCTCGAAGGTGCTGGGCTCGTCGGAGGCACAGACGACCTCGACGCCCAGCGTGCGGGCGGCATCGAGGAAGTCGTGCGTGCGGTACGTCGTCGTCGGCAGGAGCAGCAGCAGCCGCTGCACGACGATATCGCCGGCGCGGCTACGCCTTGCCGGCCTGGTAGTAGGGGTTGGTGCCCGAGGAGTGGTCGGTGGTGTCGAGGACTTCGGCCACTTCCGGGATCTCTTCCTTGATCAGGCGCTCGATGCCCGACTTGAGCGTGATGTCCGCCGCGCCGCAGCCCTGGCAGCCGCCGCCCATCTGGAGATAGACGCGGTTGTCCTGGACGTCGATCAGCTCGACGAACCCACCGTGCCCGGCGACGGCCGGGTTGATCATCGTGTCGATCAGCTCCTGCACCCGGCCCTTCAGATCATCGCTCATGGCATCACCTCTAAACCGGTAGTTTACTCGCAGATCGGGCGCCGGCCAAGGGAGGGGAAGGGGGAACCCTTCTAGGGTTCCCCTTCAATCAAAAGGGGACGGGGGAACCCTGCGAGGGTTCCCCTTCAGTGAGAGACAGGGCCAACTGGCCCTGGGTGGGCTCGGCTCAGCAGAACCACGGCTCGGTGAGCCGCGGCGGTCGGCGGCGATCGGGCGGCAGCGCCAGGGGCGGTGGCGGCGCCACGCCCGCGGCGGCCGCCGCCAGCGCGCGCACGCGCTCGAAGGTCACGGCGGCGTCCTCGTCGCGCTCGGCGGCGTCGGCCACCAGCGCCGCCACGTCGCTGGCGAGGCGATCCACGCGCGGATCGGGATGGGTCCAGCGATAGTGGAAGCCGCCGGGCACCTTCTCGCCCAGGTGACACTGCATCTCAGGCAGCTCCAGGAGCAGCGAGCCGGGCGGCACCAGGAGGCGGATGCCGTACTGGACCGGATCGACGTGATCGACGAGGGCCTCCCCGGCCAGGAAGTCGAGCCACTCGCGATACCCCTCGAGGGTCGTCCATGGCGTGAAGGCGACCCACGTGGGCCGGAGCGCGATCCCCGCCGCCCGCGTCGCCCGCAGCGCTGCCACGAGGTCCGCACGCGTGTGGCCCTTGGCGAGATAACCGAGGACGCGGTCGTCGAGCGACTCCGCCGCGGACACCACGAAGGCGCAGCCGAGCGCGGCGAGCTCGGCGAGGTGCGCGCGCTCGCGCATCAGGTGCTCGACCTTGGCCGTGAAGTCGAACGTCACCGCCGGAAACTCGGCGTGCAGCGCGCGCGCCACCGCCAGCGCGTGGCGTGGGCCGTTGAGGAAGTCGGGATCGCCGAACGTCACGTGGGCGGCGCCGGCGGCCACCTGCTGGCGCACGTCGGCGAGCACGGTCTCCACCGGCACCACGAAGAACCGGCCGCCGTAGACCGGTGGGATCGGGCAGTGGCGGCACACGTGCTTGCATCCCCGGCTCGCCTCGACATACGCGGCGATCTCCTGCCGGCCATCGCGCTCCATGCGCGCGTACTTCTTCAGCGACGGCAGCGCGCTGCGCGCCGGCACGGGAAAGGCGAGCTTGCCGAGGACGGCGCGCGAGGCGGCGGCGAGCGCGGCCGAGCCGGGCACCGCCTGCGATGTCGCGTGAGCCGCCTCCATCTCGCCCACGAGATCGACGAGCTGGGCTTCCATTTCTCCAGCCAGGACGCTGTTGGCGCAGGTGTCGAGGAGCTCGGCGGCGTTCAGGGCAGCGTAGTGACCGTAGAAGCAGACGTGGGCGCTCGGGTTCATCTCGCGAATCTTCGCGGCGACTGTCACGCCGAGGCGCAACGCCGTGTGCATGGGGACCGACACGGCGATCAGGCGAGCGCGCGCGACCTTCTCCGCGTCGAGTGGCTCGACGGACAGGTCGAGGACGAAAGGACGATAGCCGGCGCGCTCGAGGAATGCCGCGGGCCAGGCCACGGCGAGCGGCTGGTGGCCCAGCTCGTAACACGCGATGAGAAGGATGTCTCCGGGGGCGCGCATCCGGTCCCCAGTGTACCGCCGTGCTATCGTGAGCCGGATTTCAACTCTGCGGCAGGGAGGACGCGCATGGCGGTGAAGATCACCATCCGACCCAATGGCCCCTATCTCGTGGAGGGCGACGTGGAGCTCGTCGACGTCAACGGCAACAAGATCGACACCGGCGGGCAGCCGCGGATCGCGCTGTGCCGCTGCGGCGGGTCCGTGAAGAAGCCCTTCTGCGACGGCACGCACAGCAAGATCGGGTTCCAGGCGGCCGAGGCCGCCGTGGCGCAGGAGAAGAAGTAGGCGACAAACGCCACAGGGGACCGGGTCACCCCGGTCCCCTGTACGTTGTTACCAGCGAGCGCTTACCAGCGGCCGCCGCTCCGACCGAAGCCGCCGCCGCCACCCGAGCGAGCCGGCCGGCCGCCGCCCGCGGGCGAGGCCTTGGCCTTCTCGACCTGGAGCCGGCGCCCCTCGAAGTCGCGACCGTTGAGGCGATTGATCGCCTCGTCGGCAGCCTCGGGCGTCGCCATCTCGACGAAGCCGAAGCCGCGCGAGCGGCCCGTGTCACGATCGGTCACCACGGTCGCGGATGCCACCTCACCAACCTCGGCGAAGAGGTCGCGAAGCTGCTCGTTGGACGTGGCGAAGGGGAGACCACCGACGAAAAGTTTCTGAGCCATGAACGCGTCTCCTTCAAGACCTTCCGCTCCACTGCACGTCCCAGCACGCGGAAGACCCTACCGGCGACGCGGTCTGATGCACGATGGGACCCTGATGGGCCGCTCGACCAGACACCCGCAGTGTACCTGAGGGATTTCGCAGCCGCCACTCGAACCCTGCCGCGGCGCGGCGTGCTACTATCGGCGCCACTGCACGCTCGCCCGGCACAGCGCTCACGCCTCGCAGGAGGGACGCCGAGATGACGCAGCTCGACCGCCGCCAGTTCCTCGCCGGCGCCACGGCCACCGCCGCCGCCCTCGCCGCCCCGTCGGTCCACGCGCAGAAGGCCGGCGGCACGCTCCGCTTCGTGGCCCAGGCCGATCTGAAGATCCTCGACCCCGTGTGGACGACGGCCTACATCACGCGCAACCACAGCTACCTCGTGTACGACACGCTCTTCGGCACCGACGAGAAGCTGCAGGTGCGCCCGCAGATGGTGGACAGGCACAGCGTCTCGCGCGACGGCATGAAGTACAGCTTCACGCTGCGCGACGGGCTCAAGTGGCACGACGGCCAGCCCGTCGTCGCCGAGGATTGCGTGGAGTCGCTCAAGCGCTGGATGAAGAAGGACCGCTTCGGGCGCCTGCTGGCGGCGCATGGCCCCAGGCTGGCCGCCGCCGACCGCAAGACGTTCACGCTGGAGCTCGGCGAGAAGTTCGGGCCCGTGCTGGAGGCGCTCGGCAAGCCGTCGAGCAACGTGCCGTTCATGATGCCGGCCCGCATCGCGGCCACGTCCGCCGACGAGCAGATCAAGGAGATCGTGGGCTCGGGGCCGTTCCGCTTCGTGAAGGACGAGTGGCAGCCGGGCAACCAGGTCGTCTACGTCAAGCACGCCGACTACGTTCCGCGCAACGAGGCGCCCAGTGGCTCCGCCGGCGGCAAGCGGGTCCATCTCGACAAGGTCGTGTGGCGCTACATGCCGGACGCGGCCACCGCGGCGGCCGCGCTGGCGGCGGGCGAGATCGACTGGTGGGAGATCCCGCCGATCGACTTCATCGCCAAGGTCGAGCAGAACGCGGCGCTGTCGACCTTCCTGCCCGACGCGCTCGGCACGCAGGGCTGGCTGCGGCCCAATCACCTGCACCCGCCCTTCAACAACAAGAAGGCGCGGCAGGCGCTGCTGCACATGATGAGCCAGGAGACGTACCTGCAGGCCGCCATCGGTGTCTCCAAGTATTTCCGCACGTGCGCGAGCGTGTTCGCCTGCGCCGGCCCCTACGCGAGCAAGGCCGGCGCCGAGGGGCTCGACCGGCAGAACATGGAGCGCGCCCGGCAGCTCGTGAAGGAGTCGGGCTACGACGGCCGGCCGGTGACGGTCGTGCACATCACCGACATCGGATTTCTGAACGCGGCGGCCCTCGTCACGCGCGAGCTGATGACGGCGGCCGGCTTCAATGTGGATCTCAAGGCGATGGACTGGTCGACGGGCCTGGCCGTGCGCGCGAAGAAGGGTCCGCCGGACAAGGGCGGCTGGAACGTGCTGCACACGTGGTGGATGGCGGCCGACGTCATGCACCCGGCCGTGCACTTCGGCGTGTCGGGCGCGGGGCCGGGCGCCTGGTTCGGCTGGCCGGAGATCCCGCAGCTCGAGAAGCTCATCACCGACTTCGTGCGCGCCACCGATCAGCCGCGCCGCAAGCAGCTCGCCGAGGAGGTCCAGAAGGTCGCGCTCGACGAGGTGGCCTACGTGCCGTGGGGCGAATGGATGCAGCCCACCGCGTTCCGCAAGAACGTGAACGGCATCCTGAAGTTCATCGCGCCGCTGTTCTGGAACGTGTCGATCGCCTGACGCTGGAGCGGGCCATGCTGGCCGAGATCCTCCGCCGATTGGTGGCCACGATTCCCGTGATGGTGGTCGTGGCGCTCGCCGTCTTCGCGCTGCTCCACGTGACGCCGGGCGATCCCGCCGTCATCATCGCCGGCGACTACGCCACCGGTGACGACATCGCGCGCATCCGCACGCGGCTCGGCCTGGACCAGCCCTTCCACGTCCAGGTGGGGATCTGGCTCGGCCGCATCGTCCGCGGGGATCTCGGCACGTCGATCTTCTCGGGGTTGCCCGTGGCCACGCTGATCGGCCAGCGCGCGGCCACCACCATCTGGCTGACCCTGTTCGCCATGCTCATCAGCGTGGGCATCGGGGTGCCGGCCGGCGTGGTGGCGGCCTGGCGGCGCGGCTCGTGGATCGACCGCGCGGTCATGGTATTCGCCGTCTCGGGGTTCTCGATGCCGACGTTCTGGCTCGGCTTCATCCTCGTCTACGTCTTCGCGATCACGGCCGGCTGGCTGCCGGTCCAGGGCTATCTCCCGATGGCGAGCGGGCTGTGGCCGTTCTTCAGCCACCTGATCCTGCCGGCGCTGACGCTGTCGCTCGTCTACATGGCGCTCATCGCGCGCATGACCCGCGCCAGCATGCTGGGCGTGCTGGAAGAGGACTACATCCGCACGGCCTTCGCCAAGGGCCTGGCGCCGCGCTGGGTGCTCATCCGCCATGCGCTGAAGAACGCCTCGCTGCCGGTGGTGACCATCATCGGCATCGGCTTCGCGCTGCTGATCGGAGGCGCCGTGGTGACCGAGAGCGTGTTCGCACTGCCCGGCCTGGGCCGCCTGACGGTAGACGCCATCGTGCGGCGCGACTACCCGGTGATCCAGGGCGTCCTTCTCGTCGTCTCCGGCGTCTACGTGCTCATCAACCTCGTGGTCGACGTCCTCTACGTCGTCCTGGACCCCCGGATAAAGTACTAAGGGCGAAACAGAGCGCGAAACAGAGGGGCGCGCCACGGCTCCGCCGGGGCGCCCCGAACGTTTGGGGGGGGTGGGGGCCATTTCGGGGCCCCCCACGAACTAAGCGCGAAACAGAGGGGCGCCACGGCTGCGCCGGGGCGCCCCGAACGTTGGGGGGGTGGGGGGCCGTTTCGGGGCCCCCCACGAAGAATGATCCACCAGAGCTGCGGATCTACGAGATCTTCGAGAAGAACAAGGGGGCGTTCCACGCGCGGTTTCGCGATCATGCGGCGCGCCTGATACGGCGGCACGGCTTGCGCATCGTCGACATGTGGGAAAGCCGGGCGCACGAGCGGGTGGAGTTCGTCTACCTGCTCGAGTGGAAGGACGAGGCCGCGCTCGCCGGCCGCGTGACGGGATCCCGTGTCGGTTCGCGTCGCTGATCTCGAGCGCCCACCGTCGCTGGCTGAGGACCGCGCGGCGGCGGCGGGGCTGGCCGCGCGGCTCAGGCGTCTCGTCACGCGCCAGCCGATGTTCACGGCGGGGATCGTGGTGCTGGTCCTCGTCGTGCTCAGCGGTGTGCTCGCGCCGTGGTGGGGGACGGGCGACCCGCTCCAGATGAGGCCCGCGCAGCGGCTGCAGCCGCCGTCGGCCGCGCGGTGGTTCGGCTCCGATCACTTCGGCCGCGACGTCTACACGCGCACGCTCTACGGCGCGCGCATCTCGCTGGTGGTCGGCGCTTGCGTGGCCGTGCTCAGCCTGGCTCTCGGCACCACGCTGGGCCTCGTCATCGGCTTCTATCGCCGGCTCGACGCCGTCATGATGCGCGTGATGGACGGCCTCATGGCGATTCCCGCCATCCTGCTGGCGCTGGCCCTGATGGCGATGCTGCGCGGGAGCGCGCGCAACGTCGTCATCGCGCTCGTGATTCCGGAGATCCCGCGCGTGATCCGCCTGGTGCGCGGCTCGGTCCTCTCCCTGCGCGAGCACACGATGGTGGAGGCGGCGCGCGCGCTCGGCGTGGGCACGCCGCGCATCCTGGTCCGCTATGTGCTCCCCGCCCTGGTGGCGCCGCTCGTCGTGCAGGCCACGTACATCTGCGCCTCCGCGATCCTCTTCGAGGCGTACCTGTCGTTCCTCGGCGCCGGCACGCCGCCGCACATCCCGTCGTGGGGCAACATCATGGCCGAGGGCAAGACCTACGTGCAGCTGGCCTTCTGGATCATCCTCTTCCCCGGCCTGTTCCTGGCCGCCACGGTGCTGGCCATCAACCTCGTCGGTGACGGGCTGCGCGAACTCCTGGACGTGCGTGCCTGATCCGCAGCATCTTGACGAGGCGACGGCGGCGGCGCTAGTTTCGCGCCGTTCCCGCGGGACGAGGGGAGGTCGCGATGCGCCCGATCATGACGATGGCCTGCGTGCTGCTCCTGGGTGTGGCCGGCTGTGCGTCGCCGCCGGCGCCGCGCGAGGCCGCCCCCGGCGGTGCGGCGCCGCGCTTCGCCGCCAGCGGGTTCGAGGCCGAGGCGCACGGCGCGGCGCACGGCTATCCGATGGGCAACCGCTCGACGTTCTTCCGGCTCCCGTACCTGGTGGGCTCGCACAGCCATCTCGACGAGATCTTCCAGGCCCACGTCATCCGCCGCGCCGCTCACCCGTCGCCGCTGGCGCGCGCGAGCAGCGAGCCCGCCATCACGTACCGGTTCCAGGAGACGACCCGGACCCTCGACGATTACCTGACGCGTCATCCGACCACGGGCCTGCTGATCGCGCGTGACGACACGATCCTCGTGGAGCGCTACCAGTACGGTCGCAACGACCGGCATCGGCTGACCTCGTGGTCGATGGCCAAGACCGTGACCTCGATGCTGGTCGGCATCGCGATCGCCGAGCAGCGAATCCGGTCGGTGGACGATCCGGCCGAGCGCTACGTGCCGGCGCTGACGGGAACGGAGTACGGCCGCACGTCGCTGCGTCACCTGCTGCAGATGTCGTCGGGGGTGAAGTTCGTCGAGAAGTACACCGGCGACGACGACGTCGCCGAGCTCGCACGCCGTACCTTCCTGCAGACGAAGCCCGGCGGCCTCGAGGCCGTCCGCCCATTCAACGAGCGCGAGCAGCCCGGGGGCACGCGGTTCTCGTACGCCTCGGTCGAGACCGAGATCCTCGGCCTGGTGCTGCGCGGCGCCACCGGGCGGCCGGTGAGCGCGTACCTCGAGGAGAAGATCTGGCAGCCGATCGGCGCCGAGGCCGATGCCACGTGGCTCGTCGACGACACGGGCCAGGAATCGACGTACTGCTGTGTCAACGCGGTGCTGCGCGACTGGGCGCGGCTCGGCCTGCTCCTTGCCCATGATGGGCGCTGGCGTGGACGGCAGATCATCCCGGCCGAGTGGCTTCTGGCGGCGACCACCGTGAGCCCGGAGCAGCCGCACCTGCGTCCGCGCGTCGCCACGTCCTTCTTCGGCTACGGCTACCAGGTGTGGATCGTGCCCGGCGAGCGACGGATGTTCGTGCTGCTCGGCGTGCGCGGACAGTCGATCTACGTCGATCCGACGAGCCGCCTCGTGATGGTGCACACCGCCGTGCGGCGCCAGCCCGGGAACGATCCCGGCAACATCGAGGCGGGCGCGTTGTGGGGCGGCGTCCTGCGAGCGCTGGGGGGGTGAAGCACGGGGGGCCGGCGACGGCCCCCCGCTGCCTCGGCGAGCGTTAGGACTGCAGGCCGCGGGGCGCCTGCGCGTCGTCCTGCGTGGCCGGCGCCTGTGCGTCCTGACCGCGGGGCGCCTGCAAGTCGTCGGTACGCGCGTGGAGATCACCGCGCGGCGCCTGCGCGTCGTCCGTGCTTGCCCGGAAATCACCGCGAGGCGCCTGGGCGTCGTCGGTGCTGGCGCGGAGCTCACCGCGGGGAGCCTGCAGGTCGTCGGTGCGCGCGTTCACGCTGGCGCGTGGCGCCTGCGCGTCGCCCACGTTGGCGGCGAACGCCGGCAGCGTGCCGACCGTCACCAGCGTCACGAACACCGCGCTCAGCGCGGCCGCGAACGTCTTGAACATCGTCATCGTCTTGTCCTCCTTCTGCGCCTTGAGACGAGCGGCGGCGCGCCACGGGTTCACGGAAAATTTTTCCCCGCGGTGGCCGTGTCTTGGGCTACCTTGGCCCCGCTCGCGATCAGGCAAAATGCCCGAGGAGGCCACGATGCGATTCAACACGACGAAGCTCGGGGTAATGACGGGGCTCGCGCTCGCGCTACTGGTGATCGGCCTCGTGACGTCCGCCGGCGCGCAGCCCGCGGGCACCCTGGTGGTCGGCCTGGTGGCCGAGCCGGTCAACCTCGATCCCGCGCAGGTGACGGACCTCAACTCCAATCGCGTGGGCCGCCGCATCGTCGAGACGCTCGTGACGTTTCCCGACGAGAGCACGCACATCGTGCCGGGGCTGGCCGAGTCGTGGACGGTATCGAAGGACGGTCTGCACTACACGTTCAAGCTGCGCAAGGGCGTCGCCTTCCACGACGGCACGCCATTCAACGCCGAGGCCGTGAAGTTCTCCATCGAGCGGCAGATCAATCCCGAGCACCCGGCCGCCAAGGTCGGCAAGTATCCCTTCGCCAACTACTTCTTCGGCAACGTGAAGGCGGTCGAGGTCGTCGATCCGCTCACCGTCGAGTTCGTGCTGAAGGAGCCGCGCGCCTCCTTCCTCGCCGTGCTCACCGCCGGCGCCGCCTCCGTGGTGAGCCCGAGCGCCGTGAAGAAGTTCGGCGCCGACTATCCCTCGAACCCCATCGGCACCGGGCCCTTCAAGTTCGTCGCGTGGGAGCGCGGGCAGAAGGTGGTGCTGGAGAAGAACCCGGGCTACTGGCGCGGGCCGGCGAAGATCGAGCGCGTGATCTATCGCCCCATCGTCGAGGACCAGGCGCGCCTCACGGAATTGCTCACCGGCGCCCTCGATCTCATCGTGGGCACGCCGCCCGACTACGTGGGCCAGCTCGAGTCGAGCGGCAAGGTGACGCTGCTCAAGCAGGTGGGCGCGCACGTCTGGTACCTCGGCATCAACAACCAGAAGAAGCCCTTCGACGACAAGCGCGTGCGCCAGGCCATGAACTACGCGGTCAACAAGGACGCCATCGTGCGCGACGTCCTCAAGGGCACCGGCTCGCTGTCGGCCGGGCCCGTGCTGCCGAAGACGTGGGGGGCGGACACCGCGCTCAAGCCCTATCCCTACGACCCGGAGCGCGCGAAGAAGCTGCTGGGCGAGGCCGGCTATCCGTCCGGCTTCACCACCACGCTGTGGGTGCCGGAGTCCGGCTCGGGGATGCAGTCGCCGGTGGCGATGTCGACGGTCATCCAGTCCAACCTCAAGGCGGTCGGCATCAACGTGACGCTGCAGACGATGGAGTGGGGCGCCTATCTCGCCAAGCTGCGCACCAAGGAGCAGGAGCTGTTCGCGCTGTCGTGGATGGCGGGCAACGAGGACCCCGACATGGTGATGTACCCGCTGCTGCACTCGAGCCAGTGGACGCCCAACGGCCCCAACCGCGCGCTCTACCGGAACGAGAAGTTCGACGAGCTGCTCCACCAGGCGCGGCTGACCACCGACGAGAAGAAGCGCGCCGACCTCTACCGCCAGGCCCAGCGCATCCTCGTCGACGACGCGCCGTGGGTCTTCGTCGACCACGAGATCCAGACGGCCGCCCATGCCAGGCGCGTGCAGGGCTTCAAGCTCCATCCGAGCTTCGACCTGCGCGTCGAGACGATCTCGCTGAAGTGAGGCGTTACCTCGCCCGCCGGCTCCTGTTGCTGGTGCCGGTCCTGGCGGGAGTGTCGATCGTGATCTTCCTGGTCCTTCATCTCTCGCCGGGGGACCCGGCGGAGATCATGCTCGGCTCGCAGGCCACGAAGGAAGACCTCGCGCGCATGCGCGCCCAGATGGGCCTCGACGAGCCGCTGCACGTGCAGTACGTGCACTGGCTCGGCCATGTCGTTCGCGGCGACCTCGGCCGCTCGTTGTGGATGAAGCGGCCGGTGCTGCCCGAGGTGCTCCAGCGCTTGAAGGCCACGCTGCTGCTCACGGGCACTGCGCTCGTGCTCTCGACCACCCTCGGTCTCGGGCTCGGCGTGGCCTCAGCGGCGTGGCCGCGCTCGCGGCTCGATCGCTTCAGCGCGGCGGCCTCGCTGTTCGGCGCCAGCATGCCGTCGTTCTGGCTGGGCATCGTGCTGATGGTGATCTTCGCGCTCTGGCTCGGTTGGCTGCCGGCCTCCGGAATGTTCGCGCCCTACGGCGGCGGTGGGGCCGGCGACCTCGCCGCCCACCTCGTGCTGCCGGCGCTCACGCTGGCGGCGGCGTCGGTCACGATCGTCGCCCGCCTCACGCGCAGCACGATGCTGGAGACGCTCGGCCAGGACTACATCCGCACGGCGCGCGCCAAGGGCGTGGCCGAGCGCTTCGTGGTGCTGCGCCACGGTCTGAAGAACGCGCTCATTCCCATCGTCACCGTGATCGGTGTGCAGGCCGGCTACCTGCTCGGCGGCGCCGTCCTCACCGAGACAGTGTTCGCGTGGCCCGGCGTGGGCACGCTGATGGTGCAGGGGATCCTCGCCCGCGACTTCCCGCTCGTGCAGGGCTGCGTGCTGGTCGTCGCGCTCAGCTTCGCCCTCGTGAACCTGGGCGTGGACCTGCTCTACGCCTGGCTCGA
>Ga0066710_100006110_pt1 | contig 11171 bp, 6 predicted proteins | sample GraSoiAngelo_159_FD_79666 | JGI IMG/M metagenome (GOLD analysis project Ga0066710, IMG submission 79666) | Grasslands soil microbial communities from the Angelo Coastal Reserve, California, USA - 14_1009_16_40cm | ecosystem: Environmental > Terrestrial > Soil > Grasslands | place: USA...
ATCGTCGTCGGACCACGGTTTGCTGACAAACTGGAAAATGCCGCCGTGATTGATCGCACGAATGATGCCGTCCATGTCCGTGCAAGCGCTCAAGCTGATCCGTGCGGCGTCCGGCCGCAGTTCCTTGACGCGCGTCAGGAACACGGCACCGTCCATATCGGGCATCCGATAGTCCGAGATCACGAGGTCCACTCTGTGATCGGCCACATGCTTGAGCGCGGCAAGCGGCGACGTAAAGGTCGTCACCGAAGGATCCGGCAGTGCTGGAAGGATGGCGCTGTTCTGGCACAGTCGCCGCAATGCGTTCAGGACGTTCGGTTCGTCGTCGACAATCAACAGATTTGACATGGCGGGTCCCCGTCGATAGCACGCGACAACACAGCGTCGTCACGCGATATGGAAGCTATCGAGCAAGGGACGTGCCATTGCGGTGCGCGCACAGACGTACGGCGATACGCAATATCAAGTTGAAGTGTTTGCGTTGTAGGCGACATCGCAGGCGCGACCTGAGACACAGTCGAACGACGTCCGCCCCGAATCAAGCGATCGTCTGCGAATCCTCGTTCAAACAATGGTCGATCCACTGCGCCGTCAATTTCTCCTGGACGGCGTTTTGTGACAGCCGTGTGGCAAGGGCCGGAAAGTCGACTTCATCGAGGGGTTGATCCTGATTGAAACATGAGAAAACGTAGCTTAGCTTGCCCGTTATCGGATCATGATGCGGCTGCAAACATTGCGCGCAGACCTCTTTCATCATGCACTGCATCGGCGAGTTGATCGATCCGATCGCATGCTGTCCCGGCTTCATGTACGGCGCCAGCACACCGTGGCGCGCGGCGGCAACGGCGGCCATCATGCGGTCAGAGCCGATGGCAATGATCCGATCCGCTTCGGCAAGCGGAATCGGTTGCGTGCCGAGCCGGTTTTCCGCATACGCGAGCATGCCCCCGACGATGTTGCCGACGAACGTCCGATCCTGCGGTCGATCCGGCACGAACGCCGGCGCTTCGTCGGTGCACCACACGACGACATCGGACGCCGCCTCAATCTCTTCGATCTTGTAGCGATCGATCGGCTTCCGATAGCCGGCGAAATAGAGCACTTTCGAACCGGCTTCGCGGAACGCGCGCCCGATCGAGAACAACACGGCGTTCCCGAGCCCGCCGCCCGCGAGAACGACGGTTTCGCCGCGCGCGATCTCGGTCGGCGCTCCGGTCGGGCCCATCAATACGATCGGTTCGCCGGGACGCAATCGATCGCAAAGATCGGACGAGCCGCCCATTTCGAGCACGATCGTCGAGATCAGTCCTTGCTCGCGATCGACCCACGCGCCGGTCAACGCGAGGCCTTCCATCGTGAGGCGTGTCCCCTCCTTGACGCCGGCGAGCGTATCGAAATTCTGCAGCCGATAGAACTGCCCTGGACGGAAGCGACGCGCCGCCGCCGGTGCGCGCACGACGACTTCGACAATCGTCGGCGTCAATCGAATCACGCGGTCGACGATGGCGCGAAACTCGCGATCGAGTCGCGCAATGAACGCGGCGGTCGATTCCGAGTGCATTGTTTCCGCTCGCGCCAACATTCGGGACACGATCGGATAGCCCTGTTTCGCGCTGGCCATCGCCTTGACGACGTTGCCGTAGAAGGACGGATGTAAGTCGCCGAAAAAGCTGACTGCGCGTCCGTCGCCGCGTATTTCCGTTAGAACGGCGGGCTGATCGGGCTTGGCGAGCCCGCGTAGTGGCTTGACCGCGTTGCCACCCTCGTCAAGCAAACGAAAATACTTGCCATCGAGCTCGAAATGCACCGGATCCTCGCGCGCGAGAACCGTATTGGGCTGCGTGCCGGCCGCAATCAGAATCGTCCGCGCCGAAAGAGTCAGCCGCGCATATTCGTGCCACACGCCGTCGCCATCGTTGTGTTGCTCCGATACGGTGATGCCCTGCGCGCGACCTGACGAATCGACCTCAATCGCGACCGGCGTGAGTCCTTCCGCGAAGCGAATGCCCTCTTCCAACGCTTTCTCGACTTCCTCGTGATTGAGCGTATATGACGGGCTGTCGATCAAACGCCGTCGATAGGCGATCGTCACGCCGCCCCAATGGTTGATCAGCGCGACAATGCGCGGCGCGCGGTCTTCGGCTACGGCTTGATCACGCTCTGCGCGGAGTGCCTTAGCGTGGGCGATGAATTCGAGCGCGATTTCACGTTCGTCCGATGTCCAGGCGGATTCGACGACATCGCGGCTCGTTTCCGCGCACAGCCGCTCATAACGCGCGAGAAATTTCTCGACTTGCACCGGATAGTAGGCAAGCGCTTCGGTGGCGGTATCGATCGCGGTCAGCCCGCCGCCGATCACGATGACAGGCAAGCGCAGCTGCATGTTGGCGAGCGAGTCGGTTTTCGCGGCGCCGGTCAATTGCAGCGCCATCAAAAAATCCGACGCCGTGCGCACACCGTTGGCAAGCCCGTTCGGCAATTCCAGCACCGTCGGCTTGCCCGCGCCCGCGGCAAGGGCGACGTGATCGAAGCCAAGCGCGAACGCGCCGTCCACGTCGATCGTGCCGCCAAAGCGAACACCACCATAGAGCGCAAAATGGTCACGCCGCTCGAGCAGCAGTCGAATCACCTTAAGAAAATTCTTGTCCCAGCGCACGGTAATGCCGTATTCTGCGACGCCGCCGAAGCCAGCCATCGTACGTTCGTCAAGCGGCTCGACCAATGCTGCAAAATGGCGCACCGGTTCGAATCCGACACGCGTCCCGTTCGGTTTCACTCCGCAGAGATTCGCATCGAGCGGCTCGATCTTGAGACCGTCGATGCCCACGACGATGTGTCCGTCGTTCAACAGATGATGCGCAAGCGTAAAGCCCGCCGGACCCATGCCGACAATCAACGCTCGCTTGCCGGTTGGCGTCATGGGCAACGGACGCCGTAGATTGAGCGGATTCCAACGCGTCAGCAACGAATAGATTTCGAAACCCCACGGCAACGCGAGCACGTCTTTCAGCAGACGCGTTTCGGATTGCGGAATGTCGACGGGGTCCTGCTTCTGATAAATGCACGACTTCATGCAGTCGTTGCAAATCCGATGTCCGGTCGCCGCGACCATCGGGTTGTCGATGCAGATCACCGCGAGCGCACCGATCGGCCAGCCTTCGGCGCGCAGCTTGTGAAATTCAGAAATGCGTTCTTCCAGCGGACAGCCGGCGAGCGTGACGCCGAAAGCACTTTTCTTGAATGGATTGTCGAGCGGCGCGCCGTCGGCGGGTTTCTTTTCCGGCAAGCCGCGCGCGCACGAGTCTTTGCCCTGCTCGTGACACCAGATGCAGTAATGCGCCTCCGACAAGCTCCCTTCGAAGCTCGTGCCCGCGTCGGTCAACGCGAATCCTTCGCGCCTGCGCAATGAATGGTCATCCGCAAGGCGCAGCGCTGCCACGCCGTTCGCGATCGTGGACTGCACGGGAACGAGCTTCAGCACATCGAGCTTGCGCGGCGAACGGAACAGTACGCCGCCTTTGTGCTGCGCTTTGCCCGCTGACGTATGCGCGACCCAGGCTGCGTAGCGCTGCGCGAGGTCGAGTGCTTGCGCGTTCGCCGCCTCGTCTTTCTGCCAGCGTGTTATCGCGTCGGCGAAAGCCAGCTCGAACGCTTGCACTCCTTGCGGCCGACCGAGCAGCGCCTCCAACTGCGCGCGCAGAGCAGCGCCATCGAACGTCATTGCCGCATCGGGCTTGTGGGCGTTCATCGCCTTTCGCTGCACGAACTGCCGCCGCACGGCGAACACCGGCGCCCATTCGTGATGCCGCGCTTCGAGCTCGCGTACGTCGGACTCGATGTCGAACAACTGCGCGAGAAAGTCCTCGACGTGGGGCGCGACGTCGATCAGCAGCGCCGCTTCGTCTTTGCGTGGCAGCGTGTCAGGTGCCGCGCGCGCGGCGGCCAGACGCTCGGCCAGCGACGCGTCGACGGCGCGCAGATGTGCGCCGAACCGCTGATCGATCGCGAGTGCCCCTTCGACCGAATAAAGATCGGCGAACCGAAGGCCGAATGCCAGCTTCAACATGAGGTGCCGTTAGTATCCAATTGCCGCATAGATCTGGCCGTTTTGAAGGCCGTGGCAAAGCGCTCGATTTTACCTGCCCGAGGACGTCCGGCGACAGAGCGCCCTCGGAATATGCATAAGCCGTTTCGGCAAAGGAGCGCCTGTTAAACTCCGCCGCGACTATGCTTTTGTGGCCTGCTGCAGTCGAATCCCATCGGAGTCGTCATGATTCGCCGTGTTGCTTCGTTCGCCGCCATCCTCGTTGCGTTCGCCGGTGTTTTCGCTTCTTCGTTGCAGGCGCAGCCCATTCGGCTGGGGGAGCTCAACAGCTACAAGCAGTTCCCGCAGTTTCTCGAGCCGTACAAGAAGGGAATGGAGCTTGCGCAGGCAGAAATCAATGCGTCGGGCGGTGTGTTGGGTCGTCCGCTGGAGATCATCTTTCGCGATGACAACGGGACGCCGGGCGACGCGGTGCGCGTAGCCGAAGAGCTCCTCTCGCGCGAAAAAGTCGTGTTTCTCATGGGGACATACGCTTCGAACGTGGGGCTCGCCGTCGCCGACCTGGCCCGGCAACGCAACGTGATGTTTCTCGCCGCGGAGCCGCTCACCGACAAGATCGTCTGGGAGAGCGGCAACCGCTATACGTTCCGGCTTCGCGCGTCGACCTTCATGCAAACGGCGATGCTGGTCCCCGAAGCAGCGAAGCTCGGGAAGAAACGCTGGGCCATCGTGTACCCGAATTACGAATATGGCCAGGCGGCGACGGCGACGTTCAAGAAACAGATATTGTTCCGCCAATCCGGCGGACTCGAGTTCGTCGAGCAGGCGGTGCCGCTCGGCAAGATCGACGCCGGCCCCGTCGTGCAGGCACTCATCGACGCGCAGCCCGATGCGATCTTTTCATCGCTGTTCGGATCCGATCTCGCGCGCTTCGTCCGCGAAGGCGAGCTCCGCGGCTTGTTCAACAACAGGCCCGTATTCAATTTGCTGGGCGGCGAGCCCGAATACCTGGATCCGCTAAAGGACGAGGCGCCGGTCGGCTGGTACGTCACCGGCTATCCGTGGTACGCAATCGACACGCCCGCGCACAAGCGATTTCGCGATGCCTATCAGGCGAAGTACGGTGATTATCCGCGGCTTGGATCAGTCGTTGGATACAGTACGATCAAGACCGCGGCGGCAGTGATCGCCAAGGCGCGCTCGACCGATACCGAGAAGCTCGTCGCGGCGATGAAAAATCTCGAAGTCGACATTCCATTCGGGCGGATCACGTTTCGCGCGATCGATCACCAATCGACGATGGGCGCGTTCGTCGGGCGCACGGCGGTCAAGGATGGCAAGGGCGTGATGGTCGACTGGAAATATGCCGACGGCAAAGACTATTTGCCGGACGACGACACGATCCGCAAGATCCGTCCCCCCGAATAGGGCCTCCTTGGGCCTGAGCTGGTGACTGCGTGACGCTCGCGTCGCTGACGATCCAGCTGCTGAACGGCCTCGCGTCGTCGTCGGCGCTGTTTCTCGTTGCGGCGGGACTGACGCTGATCTTCGGCGTCACACGCATCGTCAATTTCGCGCACGGCTCGCTATACATGCTGGGCGCTTATCTCGCGTACTCGATCGGCGCAACGTTTGCCGCTCTGCTGGGCCCCGGTCCGTTTGCGTTTTGGGGCGGCGCATTGCTCGCGGCGCTGTGCGTCGCCGCGATCGGCGCGTTGATCGAGGCCTTGTTGCTGAAGCGCCTCTATGACGCCCCCGAGTTGCTTCAGCTCACCGCGACCTTCGGCGTCGTGTTGATCGTTCGTGACGCGGTGCTCGCGCTCTGGGGGCCCGAAGACTTGTTAGGTCCGCGTGCGCCGGGGCTCTCCGGCACGCTGCAGATACTCGATCGCGCGGTGCCGCAATACGACTTGTTCTTGATTTTCGTCGGACCGTTGGTGCTGATTGCGCTCACGTGGCTCATCACGCGTACGCGCTTTGGCGTCGTCGTCCGAGCCGCTTCCGAAAATCGGACGCTGACGAGCGCGCTCGGCATCGATCAGGGCAAGCTGTACACCGCCGTCTTCGCGCTCGGCGCTTTTCTCGCAGGATTGGCCGGCGCGTTGCAACTGCCGCGGGAGCCGGCGAACCTCGGGATGGATCTCGCGACCGTCGCGGACGCCTTCGTCGTGACGGTCGTCGGTGGCCTCGGCTCGATTCCCGGCGCGTTCCTCGCGGCGTTGTTGATCGGTTTCGCCAAGGCATTGTGCATCGCGCTCGGCACCGTGACCGTTGGTGACTTCACCTTCGCTTTCCCAAAGCTCACGCTCGTCGCGGAGTTCGTCGTCATGGCAATCGTGCTAGCGCTGCGGCCGCACGGTCTTCTCGGCACGTCGCCTGCGATGTCCCCGACGACGCCGCTGCCGGAACATCGTGCGATTGTCGTCGCGCCGACGCGTCGCGATCGCCGGGTCGCTATTGCCGTCTTCGTCGTATTTGCGCTTCTGCCGTTTGTCAACGATGACTACGCGCTCGTGCTCGCAATCGACGTTCTCATCGCGACGCTGTTTGCTGCGAGCCTGCAGTTTCTGACCGGGACCGGTGGCATGACATCGTTCGGACACGCCGCCTACTTTGGTATCGGCTCTTACGCTGCCGCGTTGGCGATCAAGCACGGCGTGCCCTTTGCCGGATCACTCGCGCTCGCGCCGTTGGCTGCGTTCGTCGCTGCGCTCGTCTTCGGCTGGTTCTGTGTTCGGCTCGCCGGTGTTTATCTGGCGATGCTGACGCTCGCCTTCGCACAAATCGTCTGGTCCATCGCATTTCAATGGGATAGCGTGACGGGCGGATCGAACGGCATCGTAGGTGTGTGGCCGGGCGAATGGTTTGCCGATCGGCGCAGCTTTTTCGCGCTGACGCTCGTGACGGTTGGCGTGGCCTATGCAGCGATCGTCGCGATTGCGAACGGTCCGTTCGGCCATGCGCTGCGCGGCGCGCGCGATTCACCGTTACGTGCCGCCGCGATCGGCATCGATGTGCGCAACCGTCAATGGCAGGGCTTCATGCTTGCCGGCGCATTTGCCGGCGTCGCAGGCGCGCTGTTCGCATTTTCGAAAGGCAGCATTTCACCGGAGACGCTCGCCATCCCGCGCTCGATCGACGTACTCGTGATGGTCCTGCTCGGTGGATTGAATGCGCTCTTCGGGCCGCTGATCGGCGCCGCCGCATTCACGTGGCTGCAGGACACCCTCGCGCGAGTGACCGAATATTGGCGCGCGTTCGTCGGCGCCGGAATCCTCATCCTCGTGCTTGCGTTTCCGCAGGGGTTGGGCGCGCTCGGGCGGCGGCTGCGTCGCCGATGAGCGAGCGTGGGGTCCATCCGTGAGCGCCGTACTCGAAGTGATCGACCTTTCGAAAGCGTTCGATGGCGTGCAGGCCGTGCGCAACGTTTCGTTTTCGGTTCCCGCCGGCGAATTGATCGCGCTGATCGGTCCCAACGGCGCCGGTAAGACCACGTGCTTCAATCTGATCAACGGACAGCTCGTGCCCGACGCTGGCGTCGTGCGACTTGACGGTAGGCGAATCGATGGCCTGCCACCAAGACAAATCGCGCACAGAGGCGTGAGCCGCACGTTCCAGGTTGCCGCGACGTTCGCATCGATGACCGTCCGCGAAAATGTCGAGCTCGCGCTGTTGGCTCACGCGAGGCGCGACGGCGTGCTGTTCGAGCGCAGACCCGCTGCATGGCACGATCGCGCCGATGCGTTGCTCGCGCGCACGGGCATTGGGGCGCTGGCCAATATTCACTGCGCAACGCTCGCGTACAGCGACGTCAAACGCGTCGAGCTCGCGCTGGCGCTGGCCAACGAACCCGCGCTGTTGCTGATGGATGAGCCAACCGCCGGGATGGCGCATTCGATGCGCAGCGAGCTGATGCGCCTGGCGGTCGACCTGGCGCGCGGCGATCGTCTCGCCGTACTTTTTACCGAGCACGACATGGACGTCGTCTTCGGCTTCGCCGATCGTGTCATCGTTCTCGATCGCGGATCGATCATCGCCGAAGGCACGCCGGATGCGGTCCGCGCGAATCCGCAGGTGCAGGCCGTATATTTGGGCCTGGACGAGGAAGCTTAGCTTCCCATCAGCGGGGAAAGTTGGCAATCGCGCGCGCTTCTCCGGTGAGCGCCAGAATGTGCAGGCCCGTGTTCGCGCGATCGACCGCGTAGATGTACCCGCGATCGTCGACCTCGACGTTGTTCGTCTGGATCGCCGTCTTGCAGCGATCGGCGCGGTCCACCTTGACGCATCGCGGCTCGGTATTCGCGCTCACCGCCGGAATGAAGTAGGCGATCTCGCGCGGATGAAACGGATCGCGGATATCGATTGCGCGCACGCCAGCGTTGAAATGTGCGACGAACAGAATGCGCCGGTAATAAATCGGCGTGAAGCTTTCGTTCGACGAATGCGTGCCGAAGCGCCCACCGCGCTCGCAAAAGCGGCCGCTGCCTTCGGGCACCGTCCAGCTCGCGACGCCCATCGGACGCGCTTCGGTCGTGATGTCCGCGATCCACAGCATTTGCCGGGCTTCCTGGCATTCGTTGACCAGCGATTCGTCGACGATCGCGACGAAGTTGCGCTTGCCTCCCGCCTTGTCGTGCGCGAACTCGGCAACGTCCATGCCGATCAACGGAAATGCGGTGTGCGCGCCGACGTTCGACGGCATCACGAGGCGCCCGATTTCGGGATAGCGCAAGTTCGCCGGCGTCGGCTCCGGCGCGCCGGTTAGAAGCTTCTCCCGATCGACGATCTGAACGATGCCGTCCTTGTTGGTGCCGTACCCGAAATACACGCGATTGCCCGCGAGGCCGGTCGAGATAGGCCCATGCAGTTCGGTCGGGGCGTCGCCGGTCGCACCCGGTTGCTGGCCGTCGAGACCGAAATTGCGGACGAAGCGCGGATGCACAGGATCCGACAGATCGTAAATCTGTGTCATCCTTCGCGTGCGCCACCCTTCGATGCCGGAAACGAGAAACGCGATCCCGGTGTCGCATTCCCACCAGTTCTTGTGCGTGCCCTTGAGCGGACCGATACGGCTTACGCGCGTCGGTTTCGCGGGATCGGTAACATCCCAAATTTCATGCGCAGAGTTGCCGAACGTGCGCAGCAGATAGAACTTCCCGCGATCGCCCTTCGGCAGCTCCGCGCCGCTACAGACGCGCACCATCTGCGCGCCGCCGTTTTCGCCTGAGCCCTCCTCGCCCGGAATGTGGGCGAGGTAACGCGGCGCGCGGGGATCGGTGACGTCAAGCACCGATGTCCCGTTGAATTCCGGCGCGCCGGTGAGCGAATTCACCGGCTGCGGCGCTTTCTCGGTACCGCCGTGATGTCCGACGTAGAGAATCCAGCGGCCGTTTTGCTCGCGCACGACCGGTTGATATGCGCTTCGCGCCTGCAAATCGTGGCGGCCGACGAGCGCCATGTCGCGGGCTTCATCGGCGGCCGGCTGCGCAGAGGCCGGCGTCGCCGCAACCGCTGCCATGACAGCGACGACAGCAATCGACATCGGCGCTGATGACGTCATCGCAATCCCCTGATGCTGCATCGATCGCGCGCGAGTGCGCTTCATGCGCGTCCAAGCATTACGCTTTTCGTCCCGCCACGCAAGTGCCCAAGACGGTCATAATCGAGATCCGCGGCGCGTTGTCCGCTGTCGCTACGCTTTAATGGAGAAGTAGATGCCCTCAGCGAATCGAAAGATCGGCGTTATCGGCCTCGGCTTTGGCGCCCAAGTCTACATTCCGGCCTTTCGCTCGGAAGGCTGGGAGGTCGCTGCCGTCTGTGGCCGCAATCGCGACAAGGCCGCGAAGGTGGCGGACGCGGCAGGCGTGCACAGTGTGTATACGAACGCGAAGGAGCTGATCGCGCGGGACGATCTCGACGCGGTGGCGATCGCGACGCCGCCGCGCGCGCATCACGACCTCGCCATCGCGGCACTACGAGCGGGCAAGGACGTGCTCTGCGAAAAGCCGTTTGCGCTCGACGCGAAGCAAGCGGCCGAAATGCGCGATACGGCCGAACACAGCGGCCGCACGGCAATGGTCGGCCACGAGTTTCGCCATACGCCGCAGCGCGCCTATATCAAAGAGCTGCTGGACGACGGCTACATCGGCGCCTTTCAGCTCTGCACGATCGAGCTCTTCCTCGATCGCTACGTGACACCGGAGCCCCGACCGCTGACGTGGATGGCCTCCGAGCCGGATGGCGGCGGGCTGCTGGGCGCGCTCGGATCGCACTACATCGACGGATTGCGCCATTGGTTTGGCGAAGTTGCATCGGTCAGCGGTCATCTCGCGGTCTTGCGGCCTGACCTGATCGATCCGAAGACAAAAGCGATCGTCAAATCGCAAACCGACGACGCGTTCCTGTTCACGCTTGCGTTCGAGAACGGCGGTATCGCGACGATGGTCGCGTCCTTCGCCACGACACCGCCACGCGGGGCGAAGATCGTCGTCATGGGGGAACGCGGGACGCTGATCGCCGAGCAACCCGGTCCCAACCCGATGGAGAACGGCGTCGTCGTTGCAAGCCGTGATGGCGCACCGCTGCAACCGCTCGCCACGCCGGCGCAATACACGCCGTTCACCGACGATCGCGATCACCGGTTGATGGCGTTCCGGCTGCTCGTGCGCGACTTCACCAAGGGAATCGATCAGCGCGTTTCCCCGTCGCCCAACTTCACCGATGGATTGCGCTGTCAGGAAGTTCTCGACGGCGTGCGTGCATCGTCTAAGTCCGGTCAAACGGTGAAGCTGCGCTAAAGAGCGCGTCGCTGCCTGGAGAAACGTCATGACGCAGCTTATATGGCCCGATTTGCCGTACGCCGCATGGAAGGACACGTACGAGACGCTGCACATGTGGACGCAGATCGTGGGCAAGATTCGACTCGCGCAGATGCCGTGGCTCAACCACACGTGGCAGGTGACGCTCTATCCCACCGCCACCGGTCTCACGACGGGAAGAATGCCGTACGGCGGTGAAGCGTTCGAGATCGACTTCGACTTTGTCGTTCACGAGCTCAACATTCGAACGAGCCGCGGCGATCGCGGCGCGATCCAGCTCGTGCCGATGGCGGTCGCGCAGTTCTACG
>Ga0066710_100006111_pt1 | contig 11171 bp, 8 predicted proteins | sample GraSoiAngelo_159_FD_79666 | JGI IMG/M metagenome (GOLD analysis project Ga0066710, IMG submission 79666) | Grasslands soil microbial communities from the Angelo Coastal Reserve, California, USA - 14_1009_16_40cm | ecosystem: Environmental > Terrestrial > Soil > Grasslands | place: USA...
TTGAACCGTCCGTCAGTGACGAACGTCACGTTGACCACGGCCAATTTGCAGGGGATTCCCGATGACGGCTTACGTTTGTTGATAACGAACTCGGATCCGGGGCAGCCGGTCCCGTCCAACCTGACTTCTATTCCATCGACACCCGGCGCGGGACCGCACGCTGATGCGGCCACCGCCACTCTGCCCTTGGTCGATGTGGGGCTCGCGACCAATGAGATCGCCGCAGATTTATCTGGTAAAGCGGCCCTGATTCAAAGGGGGCCGCAGGGTGATTTTCCGGACCATCGGAATGATTTCGACCGGAAAATCCAGCGCGCAGCGGACGCCGGCGCGGCCTTCGCCATCATCTTCAACAACGAGAACGGCAACGAAAGATTCCTGATGTCCGACACTGACTTTGTACCCATTCCGGCGGTGATGATTGATCAGAATTCGGGCGAGGCCCTGCGTAGTTATCTGTCCACGGCCACTACGACCCGCGCCCAAATCCAACTGACTTCAGCCACCTTTGCGTTCAACGTCACCAACACACTCCTCTGCGAACATGTGAGTGTGCGCGTGCAAACCGACCACGCGAGCCGAGGCGATGTGCGGATCACGCTGCTCTCGCCGCAAGGCACCCGTAGCGTCTTGCAGCGGGTCAACCTGGACGATTCACCCGGCCCAACCGACTGGACCTATTATTCCACGCTGCATTTTGGCGAAAGCAGCGCGGGCGCCTGGACCGTCGCCATCAGCGACGAGCAACCGTCGAACACAGGCTCCGTCCAGTCGGTCGCGCTCAGCATCGACGGCGTGCCGATCACCGATACTGACCACGATGGGCTCGATGACGAGTGGGAAATGGCGCATTTCGGCTCACTCGCATCCGGTCCGCTGGATGACCCGGACGGCGACGGCTATTGTAACGCGCGGGAACAGCTTATGGGCACCGATCCAACCGCGGCGGACGCGCCGTTTACTCTTGATCTGTCCCCTTGGGACGAGCGCCTTGCCCGTTTGAGTTGGCCGGCAACGACGAACCGGACCTACGATGTGCTGGGGGGCGCGGACCTCGGAGCTCCGCTGACCGTTCTGACGAATCTGCCTGGACGTTTCCCCGAACTGGAATGGTTCCAGCCCTACACGAACCTGGTGAACCAGTTCTTCCGTGTCCGAGCCGTGTCGCCGTAGAAGCCATTCACTTTCTCGCCATGCCATAACCGCGCACGAAGCCGATGCATTGCGCGACATCGGGCACGGAGTCCTCCCACTTGAATTCGTATTCGACGGATATGTTGCCCTCGAAGCGCTGGCGCTTTAGTTCGTCGAGAACGGCGGGCACATCTGACACGCCGGTACCGTATGGCAGGTCGTGCGCCTCGAGCTTGCCGAATTCGTTCAGGTCCTTCAAATGGCTGCTGATGATCCGGCCATCGAGTATGCGCAGGCATTCCACGGGTTTCAGCCCGGAGCGCACCCAATGCCCGGTGTCCGCGCACGAGCCGATGCGAGGATCGCGGTCCTTGACTACGGACAGGATGTAATTGGGATCCCACATCCGATAGTTCGGCTCCTTCTCCCGCTTGGGGTGATCGTGAAATCCGACGCGGATGTCGAATTCCTTGACCAGTTTCTCGATGGTGTCGATGGCATCGACTGACTCCGTGGTGACGGCGTACAAGCCGAGCTTTTTTGCAAACTCAAAAATCTTGCGCGCCTGCGTCTCGTCTTTCGGGATGCCAACGACGCCGTAATTGACCGCTTTGAGGTGAAATTGGGCCAGGCGCGCCTTGACCTGCGCGATGACGTCGTCGGGCGCGTCGTGGTCCCACTTCACCTGGGGCTGGCCGGGGCTTAGTTTCTGGCCTGGGAAAAATTCGATCACCTTGCCTCCGGCCTGGGCAGTTTTTTCGATCGCCTCGAACACAGTGAACCGGTTGAAAGTGTATGCCTGGCAACCGATCGCGAAGGCGCCGCTCCGATATTCATCGGGAATTGCGCCGGCGAAAACGGTCAGTGACACGACGAAGGGCGTCAGGACAATGGAAAGCGGAATGGCAATGGATTTCATAAGTTTTGGGCGCGGTGATCTGGATCGGGCGAATTGCATCGCCAACGCGGCCCGCTGTCAAAGCCAAAAAGGGGGTGACACGTGATGCGTGACACGTGATGCGTGACACGTGATGCGTGATGCGTAATGCGTCAGAGGCGAAGCGTGGCGGGGGCTGGCCGGATCGGTCAGAGCCCAATTACACATTACGTGTTACGCATTACGTGTTACGCCGCACGCACACCTCTCACGCACCACGCACCACGCACCACGCCCCTCACGGCACAATGAGCCGCAGGAGCCGACGCTGGACGGAAAATCGCGCCGGCAATTCGCCTACAATCTCTCCGTCGAGTTCCAACGGCGTTCGATGCGGTGCGTTCAAGGTAAAGGATTCGTCCTGGAAATGGCGCGCGCCGCCCGCCTGGTGTAATCGGTCGGTGAAAATGCCCCAGCCGCACGCCGCCACGGTTCCCCAGGTGACACGCGGGAAGACGCAAACGTCGAGCAGACCGTCCGAAAGTTTCGCCTCGGAAAAGATCGCGAAAGAACCTCCGTAAAACCGTCCATTGCCAATGAGGACCTGCTCGCCCGTGGTGGATTGTCGGCCGCCTTCGGCTGAAATACTGGGCTGGTCGGCACGTAGGGCCTTCACCGCCGCCGCCACGTAAGCGAAGAAGCCGATTTTCTTCTTCAATTCCCAGTCCACGAGTTCCACCGCGCGCGCATCAAGGCCGGCGCCAGCGAGTTGCGCGAAATAGCGGCGTTGCGGGCGTCCGTTTACGTTGAATTCCACCTGGGGCAGGTCAATGCACGTTTCGCGTCCGCGTCGAATCGCCGCCCAGGCACGATTCAAATTAAGCGGCATTCCCAGTTCCCGCGCGAACACATTGATGGTTCCCAGCGGAAGGACTGCGAGCCGGGTCCGGGCAAACCCCTCCGGCGTGTCCCCAATCCCGTTCAACACCTCATTCACGGTGCCGTCGCCGCCGGCGGCGACAATGGTGTCGAATCCTTCGCGCACCGCGCCGCTGGCGAGCGCCCGTCCCATCCCGGCCGCGCGGGTGGGTTTAAGGGAGCTTTCCGCGCCGATGCGGTCGAGTTGCCTGCGAAAGCGCCTCGCCTTTTCGCCGCGGGCCGAGGGATTGAAGATCACGCAGATATTTAGCCGCTCCATCGCCGTTTCATCCTTAATGCGGTGCCGAGGGTGACCAGGAGCGCGGTCATGGCCAGCAGATAGAGGATGGCCGCGAGGCGGAGGACCCGTGGCACCGTGGTGATCGACGATGCCTTGTCTGCGTAATACACGAGTGCCGTGAAAACGGCTCCGACCAACGGCACGAACAGCAGGCCCGCCCAGAGCGCGTAACGTCGTCTTTCCGCCGCGCAAAGTGAATTGGCGGCGCCAGGGGATTTTTTCAGCACGCTCGCATACACGCGATAAAGGAGAAAGAGACCCACCCAGGTGCTGAGGTGCCAGAGGAGCCGATACACCCGAAACGAATGACCATCGTGGCTGAACAGTTTCATTTGAAGAAAGGACGACCGCTCGACAAACCACCCGGTCTCATGAGTGAACGAGTCCCAGAACACGTGTGTGCCCGAGCCAATCAGCAGCGACAAGGGCACCGCAAGCCAAAGTTGGCTGGGCGCCCGGCAGACGGGCAGCAACGCCTGCCGATGTGGCGCGGGCAAAGCGTCCACAATCGGTTCACCCAGGGCATAGAAAACCCCAATCAACACCCATCCCACCGGCAGAGAAAAAAGGAAACACCCGCGAATGGAATGGGCGAGGATGTCCACGTCATATTTCTCCAGGCAATAACTCAGGTCCGGCGTGATGGCGCCGATCACCAACGCGACGAAGTTCAGGTAGCGGATGGAACAGCGGCGAAAAGGCAGCACAGCGGCTGGATGAGCGAGCGGGAACGGCATGGCGGCTGACTTACTTCACGAATTCGCCCGTTGTGCTCGCATCGCTCGCTGACCTGATGTTCAGCCGGTCCTTCAACAGGCGCTAAAATGCCAGATCCTCCTCCAGCCGTAAAGCCGGATTTCGGCGGTGCCGCCCATTGCAATCGGCGATACGGCAGATTAGCAATCTGCGCTACGCTAAACAGATACAGCCTGGAAAGGCTACGTAGCGCACGCTCTCCAGCGTGCGGGTTCTGGCGGCTTTCCAGCCGACGGATGGTGGTACTTTCAAGATGCGCACCGCCCATTGTGACCAATTACTCCTTGGTCCGGCCAACCACCAGTGGTTGAATCGCGCCTTGACCGACAGCGTTATCTGCACCGAGGCTACGTCGGACATTTATCCGGTTCAAGCCCGGGCCCGCGGGCCGTCCGGAAGCCTGCGCTTGACCGAAGAGATGCTGCTCGATCGGCCGAGCGGTGACATCTTCGGCCTGACGCAAAACGCCGGTATGGGCTGGGACCCGCGCGAGCTCGGGCGCAAACAATTCCTGATTCTGAGCACACAAGGCGGTCTGCGCGCGCCGGACGGCCGCCCGATCGCGCTCGGTTATCACACCGGCCATTGGGAAATCGGCTTGCTGGCGCAGGCGGCGGCGGAAGAATTGCGCGCCCTCGGCACGATACCCTTTGCCGCGTTTTGTTCCGACCCGTGCGACGGGCGCACCCAGGGAACCGTCGGCATGTTCGACAGCCTGCCCTACCGCAACGATGCCGCGCAGGTCTTTCGCCGGCTGATCCGGTCGTTGCCGACCCGCTCGGGCGTCATCGGCATCGCAACCTGCGACAAGGGATTGCCGGCGATGATGATGGCGCTGGCGGGGATGGGTAGTCTTCCCTGCGTGCTGGTGCCGGGAGGAGTGACGCTGCCGCCGGCGGACGGGGAAGACGCCGGTAAAATCCAGACGCTCGGCGTGCGGTTCGCGCACGGATTGATTTCGTTGCAAGAGGCGGCTGATCTCGGCTGTCGCGCCTGCGCGTCGCCGGGCGGCGGCTGCCAGTTCCTGGGCACCGCGGCCACCTCGCAGGTCGTCGGCGAGGCCCTCGGCTTGTCCGTGCCTCACTCGGCGCTCGCGCCCTCCGGCCAGGCGGCGTGGAGGGAGGCCGCTGTGCGATCCGCCCGCGCGCTCTGCCATCTCGAGGCGCGCGGCATCACCATGCGCGACATTCTCTGTTCGGCGAGCATTCGCAACGCGATGATCGTCCATGCCGCCTTCGGCGGATCGACCAATCTGCTGCTGCACATCCCGGCCATCGCCCACGCCGCGGGCCTGCCGCGCCCTTCCGTGGACGATTGGATTGCGGTGAATCGCGCCACGCCCCGGATCGTGGATGTGCTGCCCAACGGACCGACCCATCACCCCACCGTGCGCGTCTTTCTGGCCGGCGGCGTGCCGGAAGTGATGTTGCATTTGCGCCGGCTCGGCGCGCTCGACACCAGCGTGCTCACGGTGACCGGAAGAACGCTGGGCGAAGTCCTCGAGGGATGGGAGAAATCCGAACGGCGGGCGCGCTTCCGCGAAATTCTGCGCCGGCAGGACGGGATCGATCCGGGCGATGTCGTGCTGCCGCCGGAAAAGGCCCGCGCTCTTGGCTTGACGTCCACGGTTACGTTTCCCCGGGGCAATCTGGCGCCGCAAGGGTCCGTCATCAAAAGCACGGCCATGGATTCTGCCCTCCTGGATGCCGACGCCGTCTTCCGCAAGGAGGGACCAGCGCGGGTGTTCGTGCGCGAAAAAGACGCCATGGCCGCGCTCAAGAAAAACAAGATCAAGGCGGGCGACGTCGTGCTGCTGATCGGGTGCGGACCTCTTGGCACGGGCATGGAGGAAACCTATCAGCTCACCTCCGCGCTCAAGCATTTGCCCTTTGGCAAACACGTCGCGCTGGTCACCGACGCCCGCTTTTCCGGCGTCTCCACCGGCGCGTGCATCGGGCACGTCGGCCCGGAAGCGCTGGCGGGCGGCCCAATTGGAAAAGCGCGCGACGGCGACTGGATTCGGATTGTGATTGACCCGAACCGACTCGAAGGAAGCGTTGACTTCGTCGGCGAAGGTGACCGCCGTTTTTCTCCCGAAGAAGGCGGAGAGACTCTGGCGCGGCGCGACCCGCATCCGGACCTGGCGCCGGACGCGGGCTTGCCGGCCGACACGAGACTATGGGCGGCGTTGCAACAGGCTGGCGGGGGCACCTGGGGTGGTTGTGTCTTCGACGCGCTGAGCATCACGGAATTGCTGGAAGCGGGGCGCAAGGCATTGGGCCGGTAAGCGGGGTTGAATCTTGCGCTCTCATCCACTCGTCCGCCGTTTGCGGATGACAGCCCGCCCGGCGCCCGATAACCTACAGGCGACCGATGGCACCCGAGCACGTCTTTCACGTCCCGCCCCAGTTCTCTGAACAACTCGTTCCCCGGACCCTGGCTCTGATTTTTTTGGCCTGGCCCGGTCTTGCACAGAGCCAGAAATTTGCCAGCCACTTTCCGCTCGAATCTCCCGCGGTGCCAGCCGAAGTCCGCGCGGAGGCGCGCACCACACCGCGCCGGAATCCCGAGCGAGGGCCGGTCGAGGATTTGAAAGTTTACGCGCGCGAGAGTTCCGGCGCGGTCTGGCTCGGCAGCGACCAGGGCGCGGCGCGCTTCGATCCGCGGGCGGAATTCGGGTGGGATCGCTGGCAATATTTTTTCGGCCGCCGCTGGTTGCGCGACGACAAGGTCCGCAACATCACGGTGGACGAGACCGGAGCCGGCAGGAAGGTCTGGATTCGCACCGAATCCGGAGTCTCGCTCATTGAATGGCGGCCCATGTCGCTCGAGGACAAGGCCGCGTATTTCGATGAACGCATCGACAAGCGCCACCTGCGCTACGGGTTGGTCGCAAGTTCCCGGTTGCGCGTCGCCGGTGACCTGGCCAGCAACGAAGAGGTCCCGAGTGACAACGACGGGCTCTGGACGTCAATTTACCTCGCCGCGCAATCCTATCGATATTCCGTGACCCGGAGCCCGGAGGCGCGCGCCCGGGCGTGGCGCGCCGCGCGCGCCTTGCTGCGGTTGGAGGAGATCACCGGTGTGCCCGGGCTTCCGGCGCGCACGTTCCTGTCCAACAAGGAAGCGGTGTCGAGGGACGGTGTCTGGCACCCCACCGCCGACGGCCAGTGGTTCTGGAAGGGAGACACCAGTTCCGATGAACTGGTGGGCCATTATTTCGGGTATGCCGCTTACTTTGATCTGGTGGCGGATGAAGCGGAAAAGGAGACGATCCGGCGGGCGGTCACGCGCATCACCGATTACCTGATCGGCAACGATTACGATCTGATCGACGTGACCGGCCGGCCGACGCGGTGGGGCGAGTGGTCGGAACGTTTCTTCCGGACCGCAGAAGGAAAATACGAGGCGCCGCTGCGTTCGCTCGAGCTGCTCTCGTTTCTAAAAACGGCCAATCACATCACCAGCGCGAAAAAGTATGCCAACGCCTACCAGGACCGGATCCAACGCGGCTATGCGGACCATGTTCGCTTCTACCGGCGCTGGCCCGATGGCGGTGAAATCAACTTCTCCGACGACGAACTGGCCTTTCTATCCTACCAGCCGCTGTTGAAGTATGAACAGGATTCGAGGCTGCGGAAGATTTATCGGGACGGGCTGCGCTTTACCTGGGGCGAGGTCCGCCCAGAGCTGAACCCGCTTTGGAATTACATCTCGGTGGTGAGCGGCGCAGGTCGGATGACGGGCAAGATTCGCGAGGAGTCCCGGCGGACGCTCGAGCGGATCCCCATGGACCTGATCGACTGGGAGGTTCGCAACTCGCACCGGATCGACGTGCGCTTTCAAAAGGAGCCGGATCGGCATGGCCATCGGCAGTTGACCGAAGTGCTGGCGCCCGACGAGCGCCCGGCGGAAAAATGGAACGCTAATCCTTACATTCCCGACGGCGGCGACGGCGGTTTGGCCGAAGAGGACGGCGCAAATTTTTTGTTGCCGTATTGGATGGGCAGGTATCACGGCTGGGTGAACTAAATCCTGTTGCCCTTGGGCGGTGAGTTGTTAAAAGCTGGCGCGTGGGACGCGACTACTGGACTCTTTTTGTTGAACTGATAGAAAGGCCGTTCCAGCACATCGAAATGATCTGGGGCATTGTCCCGCTCTACTTCGCGCTGTTGCTGAACGAAATGACTTCGGCCAAGGCGAGCTATCGGACGGCGATCCAGACCGGATTCAGTTTTCTCTGGGCCGGCGCGCAGTGGCTCTATCCATATTTCAAAGCGCGCCCGGCCAGCGCGCCGCCGCTCGAACTGAACGCCACGCTTCCGATCAACCTGGCGGTGACATTCCTGGTGGTTGGTCTCGGCGCCGCGGCGCTGATCAGCGGCGTCCGCTGCAAGTACCCGAAATACGGATCGTTCCTCGGCCACACGCGGTTCAGCAACTATTTTATGATCGCGATTTATCCGATGCAGGCGCACGACCTGTCGTGGACGTGGGACCGACTGACCGCGATCGCGGTCTTTGCGGTGCCAATCTGGCTGGCGTTGCACTTCGGCCTGATGCCCATTCGCAATCGAAAGTAAGGGGCGCCGTAGGAACCTCGCGGCGAAGTAGGTATCCGAGTGTGGGTGCCTTGCCGCCCGGAGCGTGGAGACGCGCCGGCGTCGATGCCCGCTGGCCTTGGAACGCTACGCACCCCGCGAGGCGTGTCGGCCTGGAAGGCCACGGGGGCCGTGCCCCCGAGCCAACATTCGGCGGCGGGCTGCCCTTCGGTCATTTCTCCGGCTTATTTCCCGCTTTTTCCCAGGCTCGGAAACCGCCTTCAAGGTTGTAGAGCTTCGGAAAGTCGAGTGTGCTCATTTTATCGCAAGCCTTGGCGCTGCGAACGCCGCCGGCGCAATGCAGCAGGTAGGTCCTGGTCTTGTCGAGTTTTGAGACTTTCTCCTGAAAATCCGGGGCGTTGACGTCAATATTGACCGCCCCGGGAATATGGCCCGCCACAAACTCCTTTTGGGTCCGCACGTCAAGCACCACGTTTTGTTTGTCCGCGCGAAGTTTTTCGAACCCGGCGACGTCCACGTTGTTGAACGCCTTCTGCTGCGGTTTCTTTTCCTCTTTAGCGTCCGCGGCGCGCGCGACTCCCGCGCCGATCAAACTCCAGATGACAGCCAAAACAAGGAGCACTGTGTTGTTCGGTTTCATAATTTTGTCTTTCAGCATTGGGTCCGGGGACCCGGACTGACTTTTTTATTCAGATACACTCGAGCGCCGGATTTGGCGATGATATTGATTGGCGGCGTGCCTGCACGGGCGCATCTAGCACTGCCACTGTCTCCACCGGACCGCGAACCGTCGCGGTTCGCAGCCCTTAGTCTGGCACCTAAACGCTGGTGTCTCCCACAGCGCTTCGGCCTGCCAGCATGCTGCGGACCGGGACCGTCCGCGGTCCGACTCCGGTATGGCAATGCCTGGCCGGCCCGCTACAATGGCAGCATGCCCCCATCGAGCGAAGATCCCGTCGCCTGGCTGGAAGACGCGCAGGGGAACAAGTTACTCATTCGCGGTGGGTGCTCTCTGGGCCGGTCCGTCTCGAACCAGATTCCGTTGCCGGACGAACGTGTCTCGCGGCGGCACGCGGTGATCCAAGCGCAGCACCCGGGTGAGTTCTGGCTGGTGGATTTTGGCAGCCGGAACGGCACCTACCTGAACGACAAGCGCATTGCGCGACCGACCCGCGTCCGTCCCGGAGACGTGGTGCGGGTCGGCCCGTTTCAATTTGTGTTCCATCATTCCGCCCCCGACCCGGAGCGGACGGCGACAACCCTGCGGGCCGAGCGGACGGTGTCCGATATACGGCTGGAACGATGCTGGCTGCTGGTAGCGGACATCGTCGATTCCACGCGACTAGTCCAGGAACTGCCTCCGGACGAGCTGCCGGTGGTTACAGGCCGGTGGCTGGGAGAGTGCAAGCAGATCATCGAAAGCTCGAGTGGCCGAGTCAACCAGTTCATGGGCGACGGTTTCTTCGCCTGCTGGCACGATCGCGAGCGGATCGAATTGAATATTCACAAGGCACTCCAGGCTCTGGGTCGGATGCAGGAACAGGCCATGCCCCTGTTCCGATTTGTCGTTCACCTGGGAAGGGTCGCGGTCGGCGGCGTTTCCGTTGGCGAGGAAGAGCGAATCTCGGGCAGAGAGGTTCATTTTGTGTTTCGTCAGGAAAAGCTCTGTGCCCAACTGAGTGAAATGCGTCTGTTGAGCGAAGCGGCCTGGGTCCGCCTCGCCGCACTCGGTCAGGCGCGCGAGGTCGGCCGCCATTCGCTTCCCGGGTTCGACTGTCAATTTCGATTTTATGCCTTCTGAGACCCGCTGCCCGTTAAAGAAGTAGGAGATGAGGCCTGTCCTGTAGCGCAGGCTTCCAGCCAGCGTGAAAGGGCTTTTGAACGGCCTGCTGGCTAAAGGCTGTTGCAAAAGTCAGCGGTGCTGAAAACTTTGTCGTGAACCTTTGTCGCAACCTTTGTCGAATCGTGCATTTTTCGAATAGGGCTTCGACAAAGTTTGCGACAAAGATGCAAAGCCGGCACTTTCGCAACAGGCTCTAGCTGCTCTTGCAAATTCAAACCCGGCATTGGCCGCCAAGACGCTGTTAATCCGCGATGAACGACCGAGCGGACGCGCAGTTTTAGAGACGGTCAACCGCTGGCAGACGATGGTAACTGGCAGCGGAACTTTGACCACCGGTCGTGCGTCTCATCTACGGTGTCCGACTGCGACACCGGCTTGATGCGCTTGAATTGTACTGTTCGATTGAACCGGAGGCGGGTTCCGGCGGGGAACCGTGCGGGTTTCGAAGCTGGCCCCTCCGTTCGCGGGCGATTTATACACGACGACATAAATCCAGGACGCCGGGTCAGGGGAACCCGGCTTACAGGACATTGTAGGCCGCGTGGCCTCACGCGGGGGCATTTTTGGCGTCATGTCTATCAGGAGGAATCCAGTGCTCCATTCATCTCGTGGGCGATCGTCTTTGGGAACTGACGGCGTTTGCGGATGAAATGGAGCACTGGAAATCGCTTGAATTCCCTCACTTCCCGCGCTTCGGTGACCGCTCCGCCGCGTCGCGACAGGCGTCCGCCACCAACGCGAGATTTTCGAGAAATTCTTCCCGCTGATCCTCCGCCAAAA
>Ga0066710_100006112_pt1 | contig 11169 bp, 9 predicted proteins | sample GraSoiAngelo_159_FD_79666 | JGI IMG/M metagenome (GOLD analysis project Ga0066710, IMG submission 79666) | Grasslands soil microbial communities from the Angelo Coastal Reserve, California, USA - 14_1009_16_40cm | ecosystem: Environmental > Terrestrial > Soil > Grasslands | place: USA...
ACCCCTCCTTGCGGTGATGCAAGGAGGGGAATCGCCCTATTCCAATTTTTTCACAGCTCCATAGACCGCCGCTACAGCTCAGGGTTCCGCGCATAACTGAGGGATTACCGGCGTCATAGCGCGGCATAGCCGGGCTAAAAAGCCGCTACAGTATTGAATGTCAATGACGGGCAGCAAAAGGGTCTTGATCATAGGTGGCGCTGGGCATTTCGGCTGCCTGCTGACAGACGATCTGCGGCGCTACACGGATTGTGAATTGGTGGTCCCGGCCCGGAGAGTTGTCGATCTCTGGAATCCCGCCTCTGTCGAAGCTGCTCTTTCCGGCGTCGCGGTGGCGGTATGCGCAGCCGGGCCGTTTCAGGAGCTGCCGGTAACTCTTGCAGAGATGTGTCTCGGCCGGGGAATCCATTACATCGATCTGGCGGATGACCGAAGTTTCGTCCGGAAGGTGCGGTCCCTTGTCTCTGGTGACGGCGGCAATTTGCCGGCTATTTGCTCTGGCTGGTCCACCGTGTCTGCGCTGTCGGGGCTCTCGGCACAAATTGCAGCTACAGGCTTAGATCAAATCGATGCCGTCTACATCCACATGTCGACGGGAAATCGCCTTCCCAAAAGGGCGGCCACGATTGCATCCCTTCTGTATTCGGTGGGACGGCCTTTCACGATCTTTCGAGATGGCCGCTGGCAGACCGTACTTGGTTGGTCCGAGCCGCGCGACTTTTCGTTTCCACCTCCGATTGGCCGCCGGCGCGGCTACCTCGTCGATGTGCCCGACCACGAATTGTTCCCGGAATTGTTTCGAGCGCGCACGGTGGAGTTCAGGACCGCATCGGAGTGGGTTGCGTTGAATGCGCCGGTAACTTTGTATGGCTGGTTTGTGAAAAGAAATTTGTTTCGCAGCCGGAATTTCTGGAACAAGTTATTCCAGTGTGCCGGGGCGCTCGCCGGCTTTGCCGGTCACGATTGGGGCGGCATTGGCGTTGAAGTCATCGGATCCAGCGGACAAGAGCATGTGATTCGACGCGTCTCGGTCGTTGCGGATTCCGGCGCGCAGCGTATCGCAGTGATGCCGGCATCGGTCATGACGGCGCTTTTGCTGTCGGGTTCAAACCATCATGGTATCGTCTCGCCGGCACACTGGCTCACGCCTGAACAGTTGCGCGACGCATGCGAAAACCGTGGTTTACAACTGATCGTGGAGGAGCTTTGACGCGTCTCCGGCTCGCGGCAACGGTCGCATTTTGTATTCACGGTTTGGCCGGCATGGCGATGGCTGTTGTGCTACGTCACGGTTTGGAAACAAATCCGGATTTTCAAGACCGTCTGAGTTTTCTGGTGAACCACCGCGCGTTGTGGAACTTCGGCTGGCTTACGTGGACCTCCGCTGCCCTGGCGATTCTGTACTTCTATGCCGCATTCGCGTCGGCACACGAGGCGGGAGAAGCTTCAAGGCCCGCGCTGCGTGTTGCGGTTCTTTTGACTGGCGCCGCCATTGGCCCCGACCTGGCTGCGCAAGCAATCGAGATCGGAGTCTTACCAGTAATGGCGGACCGGATCATTAGCGCCAACACCGGCAATGATCTTTTCCTCGCCTTCCATCGCACGGCAGTGATGATGAGTGGCTATGTCGCCAACGGTCTCTACAGCTTGTCGGCGCTGATTCTCGCCTGGTGGACACGTGATGCCTATCCCGTCTGGGTGTGTGCCGCCGGTCTGGCTACCGCATGCTTTGGCCTCATGCTTTCCGTTGCTGCTCTGATGGATTCGGTGGCTGGGATGTTCTGGAGCAACGTCCTGCTGGTTCCGAGCCTGCTGTTGTGGTTGGCGGGCGTGGCGGTTAGGAACTACCCCCTGGGAGTGAACACAAAGACACAAAGGCACAAAGCCACAAAGAAAGGCCGCATAAATAAACTTTAGAGCGGCCTTTCTTTGTGGCTTTGTGCCTTTGTGTCTTTGTGTTCTGTACGACTCTCACGGGGACGCTACGCCGGGGCCAGCCAGCGGCCGCAGTTCGTATTCCTGTGGAGGCTCGGCGCCGAGCAGGTAGCGTACGAAATAATCCCAGCGGCGGCGCACCATGTAAGGTTCGTTGCCGAAGCCGTGGTTGCGATTGGGGAACATGATCAAATCGAAGTCCTTGTTGGCCTTGATCAGTTCGTTCACAACGAGCGTGGTGTTATACGGCGGGACATTGGTATCCATCGTTCCATGCGCCAGGAGCAGCTTCCCTTTGAGGTTTTTTGCCAGATTTTGGTTCGCCTGGTTATCGTAATTGGTAGTGCCATCGGGCCGGCGCTCGAGCAATCCTTGCCATTTTTCTCCCCAGTCGTCTTCATACTCGCGGTTGTCGTGATTCCCGGCTTGGGAGACGCCGACCTTGAAGAAATCCGGATACCGGAACATGGCGTCCGCGGCCGCATAGCCGCCTCCGGAATGCCCATAGATACCCGCGCGGTTGATATCGAGCCAGGAGTAACGTTGGGCCAATTCCTTGATTCCGGCCACCTGATCCGGCAGGGTGTTGTCGCCCATGTCCGCGTAGCCCACGTCGTGAAATTTCTTGGAGCGCCATGGTGTGCCCATCCCGTCGATTTCGACGACGATGAAGCCGAGTTCTGCCAACGCCTGGGTGTCGCCACGCGCTGCCGAGAAGTTGCGGGGCCGCAGCGTGGAGGCGTGGACGGATGGGTAGATGTAGTCGATGATCGGATACTTCTGGTTGGCATCGAAGGTCGAAGGCCTGTACATCACGCCGTAAATATCGGTGACGCCATCACGCCCCTTGACGCTGAATGGAACGGGCGGCTTCCAGCCGGTGGCGAGCAATCGTGAAATGTCGGCCGTCTCGAGCGGTCGAAGCATCTTTCCATCCGCATCCCGCAGGACGGTAACCGGCGGAACGTCCGGTTTCGAGTAGCTATCGACGAAAAAGCGTCCCGAAGGAGACAAGCTAATGGCATGCGTTGCATCTTCCGGCGTCAGCAGTGTCAAGTGTTTGCCATCAAATCCGATGCGGTAGAGGTGAACGAAATACGGATCGCGCCCTTTCTCTTTACCGACACCGAGGAAGTACGCCATCCGATTCTTCTCGTCCACATTCAGTAGTTCAACAACGTTGCCCTCGCCGGTAGTGATTGGATTTTTGAGCCGGCCGGTTTGAAGATCGTAGAGATAGAGCTGGCCCCAGTTGTCGCGCTCCGAGAACCAGATCACCTCATTCGATGCCGGCAAAACCCGCCAGTTGAACCGGTCGCTGCCCGACTCAAAGAAGGTGTCTACTCGTTCCGCGAGAACGTCGCGAACTTTGCCCGTCGAGGCATCCGCGACACGGAGTTGCGCGCGTTTGTGATCGCGGGAAGTGGAAACGAACGCGAGTTGTACGCTGTCCCGGCTCCATTCGGCATCGGCAAGTTGGCCATCGCCGCACTGGACGTGATCACATACGGAAGAACGGTGAGCGTCCGCCGGCATTTGCAAACGAGTGACGCGGGCGCGATCGACATCAATGATGATCCTTTCGATCATGAAGATCTTGTCGTCTCCAGGCAGGGGGTACTTCCAGGCTTCGAGCTTTGGATGCCCCACTCGGGTATCCACCAGATACATCTCGCCGGTGCCGCGGCTGTCGTGCTGAAACGTTGCGATCTTTTTCGAATCGGGGGACCAGAGCAAAACCGGCCGATCGCTCTTGATCCAACCGGCATTGTCGGTGGCGTAGCCGAAGTCCTTGACGCCACCGGTTGTGAGCTGCGTCTCCTTCCCGCCGGCGACCTCCCGAACCCAGAGGTTGTAGTCGCGGATGAATGCAGAACGCTTGCCATCCGGCGATAGTGCGGAGGAGGGCTCGGGACCGCGGCTGGCTGCGCAGCGGTTTGCTTCGAAGTCACACGCGAAGCGGCGGTTACCCACATTGAAAGTAATTGTCCCGCCATCATTAGAGAAATCGAACTGAGTGAAAGGAAGGTGAAACGCATCGTAGGCCGTACCGGATGCCATGGATAACGCCGTTGCCAGCTTCGCCTGGTCGAATGCTGGACCGCGAGTTCCGCGTCTGGGATCGACAAGCAGAAACTCGCTGCCCTTCGCGCTCGTCACCCGGTACCAGAAACGGTCGCCGGGCAGCCATCTGGGCCGGATGCCGGCGCCAAACACCAATGGATTGCTGTTGTAGCCCATGAATTTTTCGGCGCGCGCGTAGTCATTAGCGGTGAGCGCGAGTGTTTGGGCGAAGCATGCCGTGCCAACGATGACGGAAGCGAGGGCGATCCCAACGCCACAAAGTAAACGCGCCTTCAGTCTCGATAACATCTCATCCTCCCCGAACAAGGAAATATTCCACAATCTGAGGTTGACGCTAACTAGCCAATGGCTGCGTCCTTGATATCCGCGTTTTCTGTAGCGGCGGTCTATTCTTTTGAGGCTGCGCGCTATCGCGCTTGCGCTTCGCGGACCGCCGAGGATCTCGAAATCGGGACATCGCCGGCGGTCAATAGACCGCCGCTACAGCAATTACGACCGTTTCAAGTGCCCTAAGTCAAGAAAGCTAAAGACCGTAAGACTGGCATGCCCGATTATGCATCATAACCGGGCATGGGTTTGGGTAGGTTTTTCAGGAATGACTAGCGTTGCCGGTTGGAAAAAAGCAGGAAACTGATGCCGTTCAAGAACAGGTGTCCGAGACCCAGAGCCGTCCCTGTCGAGATCCCGAGCACGACAGCATTGATTAAAAGCATTTCAAAGATGGCGCTCATTAAAATTTGTTCTCCTCCGTGATTTTCGACCCGTCTTGTTCAAGCAGGGTTGAATAAGCCAGGGTGCGCTTCGTCCAACCATCTATTTGTTGGATGGCTTGCCGCAGTCTTGTAGCTCCCTTGGTTTCCTTCCACTCCTCCAGATCCTCTGCCACGATAAACAATTTGTTTCCGACGTGCGTCACGGGAATGTGATCTTCCTCAATGACTTTGCGGAAATGCCGAGGGGAAAACCCGGCCAAGTACGCGGCGCTCTGCATGTCCAGGAACCGTTTTTTCGTCTTGCCTTGATCGATGCGTGTACTCATTACAGCCTCCGACGCGAGGCATAGGAGCATCTGGGGTGCCAATCGCCTGCTGCGCTGCTCGAGCGGTGGAAAACGCGCGATCTTCACCAGATCTGGTCTCGCGTACGATTCGGTCCGGACGATCAACGGTGCACGAAAGCGGTTTCGCCGTCACGGTTTCTCCCAAAAATTCCACTAGCTTACCTGCCGCTTCTCCGCTTCATACAAAAGGCGGCCCGGCTGTAGCGGCGGGGCGATCTGTGACCGCCGACAATCTCTCGCTCTAGATCGAGGGCGGTCATAGGAGCTGTGAATAAATTGGAATCAAGCGTTATTCCCCTCCTTGCGGTGATGCAAGGAGGGGAATCGCCCTATTCCAATTTTTTCACAGCTCCTATGACCGCCCAACCGCAGAAGCATGGAGCCGAAGGCATTCCCCTCCTTGAAAAGCCGATCTGCAACATGGAAAGATAAGGATGTGACATACCCCAACGACACACCGCAAGATGCGGCGGAAACCTAGAGGGCCGATTGTCTCGACCGCCCGGACAGCCGATTTCACCCGAAGGATTTCAAGCCGATGTGCGCGCTGGACTGACAAAGCCGGGGCAAAAGGAACTCTATTCCAAGTACCTCTATGACGATCTCGGAACAGCGCTGTTTGAAGCCATTACGCTTCTACCCGAATACGGCCTGACGCGGGCAGATCTCCGGTTGGTGTCCCAACATGCCGGAGAACTGGCTGCAGCCGTTCGGAATGTCTCGGTTGTGGCCGAATTGGGAAGCGGTTCGGGCGAGAAGGCCCACCGGATTCTTCCTCACTTTGCCGGACGGCCTCATTTGACCTATTGTCCCATCGATCTCTCCGGCGCCGCATTAGTCCGTTGTCAACGCGACCTGGACGATATTCCCAGTCTGACGATCGTGCCGATCCAGGACTCCTATCTTGGCGGCCTGGCTGCCGCAACCCAACTTCGCAGGCCCGGTACATCCCTTCTCGTATTGTTCCTCGGCAGCTCGATCGGGAATTTCGAACCCGCTGTCGCCGAGGACTTTCTGCAAACGCTCCGGAGGAATCTCCAGCCGGGAGATGTTTGTCTGCTCAGCACGGATCTCGTGAAAGATCTGGATCGCATGCTGGCGGCCTATAACGACACTCTTGGTGTGACCGCTGCTTTTAATTTGAACTTGCTCGGACGCATCAATCGAGAGCTTGGCGCCGACTTCCATCAGAGCCGGTTCCGCCATGAAGCCTGGTATAACGACACCGAACAGCGGATCGAAATGCACCTCCGGTCCACCGCCGATCAAACGGTTTCGATCAATGGCCAGTGGAGAGTTGAATTGAAACGCGGCGAAACCATCTGGACCGAGAGCAGCTACAAATTTCACACCGGACAGGTCCGGTCCATGTCGGATCGCACGGGATTGGACTGCGAAATTCAATGGGTAGACCAGGAGTGGCCATTTGCGCAGAGCGTACTCCGGGCAAGATGAAGCATGACTGTAGCGGCGGTCTTATGACCGCATCCAGAGCCAGGTCCCTCTCCCAGAGGGAGAGGGACCTGGAGATTGGCCATTTTGCTGATTGCTGACGATGCTGTTCCCCGCCGCGGAGCGGCTTAAGAACGTAGCCCCGGGCGTAAGCCCGGGGTACGCTTGTCGGGAGACGCCGAGCCCCGGAAGGGGCGAAAGACTCTGCGCCGTGTCTTTCGCCCCTACGAGGCTGAGTTCAACGCCAACACCAACCCCGGGCTTGCGCCCGGGGCTACGTTCTTAAGCCGCTCCGCGGCCATGAGGGGAGCGAATGCAAGCCCGATAAGGCGCAGCCATCAAGAAATGTAGCACCAAAATCACACTTCGATTCAACAGACTGTGCGCAAACAAACGTCTGTATTTGGAACGACCGCCGACATGGCCGGCAAGCTGATCCATCAAAATGGCCAAACTCCAGATAGTCCCTCTCCCAGAGGGCCCATAGGGAGAGGGACCTACCCTCGGTCACCAAGCATTGATGGAGCGTCCAGTTTGATCGAACAAGCGAAGCACGCCAGTGGCGAATGACCTGGAGGTGCCGCTGAAGAGAACGAATTGTGTGGTGTAGCCGCCGCCTTCGACGAAATGAGGAAAAGCGAGTGGAGTTTTCGCCGTAGCCGCGCTTTCGTCGACGGAGGGGACTGTGGCAATGAGAAAATCGCCGCGCTCATTGTTGCGTCCTCGCAGACCCGCCACGGCGACACCGGAAAGGGCGGTTGTTGAAACTCTTAAGACTCCCTGAAAAGGCGCGGTCATCCCTTCGAATCCCGGAATCTGTCCGAGAAAAGCGGCAACGTGGCCGTTGGCTGGGATCGTAACTGCACCGGATAATCCGGCTGGCTTGCCGGATAGCGTGGTCGCTTCCAAGTTGATCGTGATCGGTGACGACGACGGATTTGCAAGGGCGATTCCCGTTTGAATGTTCGCTGCCGTTTCCACGTAAGTCCGATACGCGCTCGTAGCGCGCACGGCCCGCACAGAAGCTTCACTTACCGTGAAGCCATCTTTGCGGAATGAAAATATGGCAAATGCGGCGGGGCCATCGCTATTTGTTGCCGGAACAATCCGGACCGAGCCGGCACGAATCGTGTCTCCGGAATTTGAGGTCTGAACGCGGTAGTGGCTGCCGGGCGCGATAGTGTAAGACGAAGCAGTTAGATTTCCCTGATCGAGAAACTGGATGCTTCCTTGCATAGGCTGGCTCGACGGATTGACCAGGATCGCCTGCGTCGTCCATCCTCCGCCGTCGGCGAAATGCGGAATGATGATGGTTCCCCGAATCGTCGTTAGATCAGCCACCGGCAGCGTGCTGATGATGAATTCCGAGCGTTCGTTGACCAAACCCCGCAGCGCAGTCACAAAAACCGGCACCGAAGAATCAAAAGTAAACGTACCCCTTACCAATGCAGCGCTTTTGAAAGGATCCTCATCGAGAAAACGGGCCATCTGACCCCGGGCAGAAAGAAAGAAGCTGCTTTGTCCAAACGCCGTGCCGTCTGCGTCTGTGTAAAAGAACGAAATGACTGCCGTTTCATCGCTAGGATTGGCGATGGCCAGCCCGGTCTTAACGGGTCCGTTGATCTCTGCGTACAGGACTCCGTGCTGCAGCGCCGCCGACGCCGGCACACTCGCCTCCGTTACGGTCACACCATTCTGCCGGTAGGTAAAGGTGGCGATTCCTTCCGGATTTGGACTCCCCGCATCCGGTTCGATGACGCCGTAGCCGCTATAGATAACCTTTGCCACGTCGCCCTTTGTTAGCGAGTAGCCGCCGAGATCATTGATCGCGAAAAAACTCTCCGTCGAAAGTTGCGCGAGTTGGTTGAGCGCGAAGCCTGGCCGACGTCGGGCAAACTCGAGGTTTGCCGCGACTTCGGCTTCAAATTCGGCGTCGGCGCATGGGCGCTGGACAACGCCGTCATAACACAACTTAAAGGTATCTTCATAGACGGCGCTGCGAATTTGGTTGTATATGCGCGTGATCTCCGACGCTAGCCAGCCGTTCGCATCGGCAATGGCAACGAGATTCCCAAGGGTCTTGAAATACGCGTCCCGCGCCTCCTGAAGGTTCATCGCCCGGCGAATCAGGACATTTTTGCTGGCGTTTACGAGGAAGGGAGACGAATAGCGGGCGGTCTTGTTAAATGTTCCACCGAAAGTCAGGTCCTTGTCCTTAACAATGAATTGGGAAAGCGTCTTCTTCTCGAACCGGTACAAATAGAAGTTGTTCATGCCGGTGAGAATGCCGTCGGTCTCGGCGATAAAATCCTCGACAGCCAGGTGCTTCATAAAAAGCTGCAGGTCCAGGTAGGGCGCCATGGCGGATGCGAAGCCGGCGTCGGAAGCCGTATTCATCGTGCGAATCATTGCTTCGATCGGAGCGGGATCCGGATCTTTCTCGTGTGTCTTGGGGTCGAAGAAATGGGGGGAATACAATGCCGGGTCCGATCCGAGATATTCGAAGTGGTAACTGGTTGGGCTTTGATATTCGTATAGATAGCCGTCGTCCTCGCCGTAATATGCCTGGAGAAAATTTTTGTCGATGGGCTCGATCAAGGTATAAAGTCCGGTGTATACGCCGTTCACATACAAACGTGCGTTCACTTCGCGCGGGGCCGGCAGGCCCACCTTCGAAAATAATTCCATGGTAAGACGTTCCTTCATCATCGAGGCGTCCTGAGCCATGTTGTCCAGCGCCAGCGATTTGAGTCCGAGAAATTCCTGCTGCGCTTCGTAGCGGTTGAAATCGATGCGCAGCCCCGGCTTCGTCTGATTCCGTGTCGAGCCGCCCCGCTGGCGAATACCGATATTTTCCACCAGGAGCCCACGCCATTTCAGGTCGCAGGGATAGTAGGCGTTCGAGCCGGGGGTCGCCTTGAGCGTCTCCCAGTCCTTTGGATGGATCTCCAGCCGGATTTCCTGTAGGGCATCGCCGTTGAAAAGGTCCGCCGCTGATTGCGCAAATACGGCAGTGGACCATGTCAGAAACAGCAGGAGAACGAGTGGACTGAGGTTGATCATTGTGTGGTTTCCGACAAGCGCTACAGTGGACCATCTATATTGACGTAACTCAACGAAAAAGAGTGACCCCGTGATGCAAAACGATCGTGCTAATATTCCGGCGTCTCGATCAATTTTGTATTCGCGGAGGTCAATACCAGTGAGAGTTTTTGTTTGGATTTGCCTGATGGCGTGTTCCGTAATGACGGCATCTGCTTTTGCACAGAGTGCAGGTCCTTTGACCGGCACGTGGACCGGCGATTGGGGTCCGAGTCCCACAGACCGGAACAACGTGACGGTAGAACTCAAATGGGACGGAAAGTCGCTGACAGGAACTGTGAATCCCGGGCCCAATGCCGTCGCACTGCAAAAGTCGACGTTCGATGCGAAAACCGGCGCCGTTCACATGGAAGCCGATGCGAAATCGTATGGCGGTAGGACAGTCCATTACTTAATTGACGGCAAAGTGAGCGGAAATACGATGACCGGGAGTTGGAACCACGATAATCGCAAAGGCGATTTCAAGATTACGAAAAAGTAAACGCCGGGTGAGGGAAGAGGGGCCCTCATCCCGCTTTCATAAGCTGCTCAACCAATTCGCCATCGCGCCTGTCACCGCTTCCGGCTGTTCCATCGTGGACATGTGTCCGCAGCTTTCGATTACAACGAGCGTGCTTTTCCGAATCAGAGCGGCCATGGCTTGGTGTGCCGCGAGCGAACTCCAAGCATCCTGACGGCCGCACAGGATCATCGTTGGACACGGAATGCCTCTCAAAACCGGCGTCGCGTCCGGCCGGGCTAGCAGCGCTTTGATCTGCGCGGCGAAGATTTCCGGTGTTTTGCGAGCGATCATATTCAGGATTGCTTCGATCAGTACGCTATCGGAAAGGCGTTCCGGATGTACCATCTTCTGCACCCACTGAAGACCCATCGCCCGCATTCCTTCCGACCTGGCCTTTTCCAGCAGGCTGTGACGCTCCGCCTGCTCGCGCTCACCGGCGTCGTCCATGCTCCGCGGCAGATACGCCGTATCCAGTGCGGCCAATCCGATGACCCGATCCGGCGCGCGGCGCAACACTTCAAAAGCCACACGCCCGCCCATGGAATGGCCCGCCAGCGCGAATCGCAGCGGGGCGCGCCGGAGTAGTGTCTCGGCCATGTTCTCAAGCGAGTCGTTCAAACCATGATCGGCAATGTCGACAGTCGCCAACGCTCGAAGCGACTCGGCCTGGTGCTTCCAGGCATCGTGGTCGCAAACCAATCCGGGGACGAGGATGAGATGAGGTAAAGGCATGTCCGCATAGTGTATCCAAATTGAAAAGCCGATTGGAATTAGCCGCCAATTACGCGAATAGCGCGAACGTTGGCGCACTTGGCGTAATTGGCGGCTAAATAGCCAAGGACCACGCCCTTGATATCCGCGTTTTCTGTAGCGGCGGTCTATTTTTTTGAGGTTGCGCGCTGTCGCGCTTGCGCTTCGCGGACCGCCGACTGGAGTTTGGCCATTTCGACGATTTCTCACGATGCTGTTACAGCCGCGGAGCGGCATTAGAACATAGCCCCGGGCGCAAGCCCGGGGGTATCGGTATCAACAG
>Ga0066710_100006113_pt1 | contig 11169 bp, 8 predicted proteins | sample GraSoiAngelo_159_FD_79666 | JGI IMG/M metagenome (GOLD analysis project Ga0066710, IMG submission 79666) | Grasslands soil microbial communities from the Angelo Coastal Reserve, California, USA - 14_1009_16_40cm | ecosystem: Environmental > Terrestrial > Soil > Grasslands | place: USA...
ATCCTCGCGAAGACCGGGTTCTACCTGAACGAGAAGACGAACACCCGGGGCCTCGCGTTCGACATCGTCGCGCGGCGGGACGAGGTCCTCCTGATGGTGAAGGTCCTCCTGAACGTGGACTCGTTCTCGAAGCAGGGGGCGGAGGAGCTCCGGATGATCGCGACGACCCTCAAGGGTGCGCCCCTCCTCATCGGGGAGCGCTCCGGGGCGGGTTCCCTGGAGGACGGCGTGATCTACGCACGGTCCGGGGTCCCGATCCTCTCCCGCCAGACGTTCATCGACTTCTTCGAGGAGGGCGTGCCGCCGTTCATCTTCTCCGCGCCCGGCGGCCTGTACGTGAAGCTCGACGGGGAGGCGCTCCGGCGCGCGCGGGATGCGAAGCAGATCTCCCTGGGTGCCCTCGCGGAGGTGGCGGGGGTCTCCCGGCGGGCGATCCAGATGTACCTCGAGGGGATGTCCGCGACGATCGACATCGCGCTCCGGCTCGAGGAGTTCGTCGGCGAGCCTCTGGTTGTGCCGATGGACCCGTTCCAGTACTCCTCGCGGGTCGCGGACCTGCTCCGGGGCTTCGAGAAGTTCGAGCGATTCGACCGGGACGTATTCCAGAGGCTTTCCCGGCTCGGATACGACGTCCTGCCCACGGTGAAGTGCCCGTTCGAGGCGTTCACGAAGGACCGGGAGATCGTCCTCCTCACGGGGACCGCGACGGCCCGGGAGCGCGCGGACGACAAGGCGAGCATCGTCGCGAACCTTGCCCGGGTCGTGGAGCGGGACAGCGTCCTCTTCGTGGAGCGTCGCGTCTCGAAGATGACCCTCGGAGGGACCCCCGTGATCGGGAGGGACGAGCTGAGGAAGATCCGGGACCGCGCGAAGATCCTCGAGCTGATCGAGGAGCGGAAGTCGTGAAATGGACGTCGTCGCCCTCGGTGCGTGCCGGGTCCACGTGATGCCCGTCATCCGCGGCCTCGTCTCGGAGTCCGAGCGGGTGCGAGCCGCGTTCTCGGAGGTCCGTCCGGACGCGGCCGCCCTCAGCATCGGACGTGAGGAGCTCGAGGGCCTCAAGGCCCACGGAGGCGGGAACGTCCCGCCGGACAACGTCGAGGAGGAGGCGTACGTCCGGGGCCTCTCCCGTTTCGGAGAGGTGCGGAAGCCGCCGCCCTGCTTCGTGGAGGCCCTCGCCGTGTCAGGGGAGCGCGGGATCCCCGTCCACCCTCTCGACATGGACGACGAACAGTACACGGGCACCTACGTGGCGACCGTGTCCACCGCGGACATTCTCCTCTCGAACGCCCGCCAGGGCCGGGTGCGGGGCTGGACGCCGCGGGCGGAGACTCCGGAGGACATCGTCCTGGAGTGGGACGCCTTGGTGAACGGATCCGCGGGGTACCGTCGGCTGCAAACGGAGCGGGAGGCCTTCTTCGCCCGTCGAATCCGTCAGGTCGCCTCGAAGTACCGAATCCTCCTCGGGCTCGTCGAGGTGGAGCGGGTGAAAGGGGTACTGGGCCGCCTCTCCTAGCGGCCCATGTACTGGGCCTTGCTCCCGTCGCCGAGGTCGATGTCGAAGATTCCGATTGTGGTCCCGCCCGGGAGGGGCTCGATGTTATAGCTCTTCCAGCTCGTGCCCGTTGTGGGGTCGAGGTTCCGGTAGTAGACGAGGGCGGGGCCCGCGAGGGCGGTCGCGACGACGATGTCGTCGTCCCCGTCGCCGTCCACGTCCCCCGCACCCAGCGACTGGATCGTGCCCGACGTGGCGGGTGTGAGCACGGCGATCGAGTTCCCCGTGCCACCGTTCCCGGAGAGCACGCGGACGTTCGTCCCATATGCGATCACGATCTCCAGCCCCGGGCTCGCGGACGTGATGTTCGCGAGCTTGATCCCGGAGATGGCCGTGCCTGAGCCGCACCCGGCCGGATAGAAACAGCTCCCTGGGAGCTGGAGCCCGCCGGCGAACCCGATGAGCTTGTAGACCTTTCCATTCGACGTGCCAACGACGACATCCATATACCCGTCGGCGTCCTGGTCGTCGGAGTCGATTGCCTTTGAGTCCCCCGGTGTAGAGGGCAGGGTGAGGGACGAGCCCGGCTGGATCGGCGACGTGGTGACGTCAATGTACATCTGGTCCACGAAGATCGAGTCGAGGCTCACGTTCCCGACGTGATGGTCGGTGTCGGTGACCCGAATCCAGACGACCTTGCTCTGGAGGCTCGAGGGGAAGTTGTACGTCTGAGCGAGGTCCGCCGTCGTGTTCACCCACAGGATCGTCGTGTACGTGCCCGTCGTGGGGTCGACCCCCGAGACGTCCGTCGAGTACGCAATCGCGAAGAAGTCTCCGTCCATCGGCGCGGAGCGCTGGGCCTCGAACCTCAGGGAGTATGTAGACATCGGCCGGTTCGGCATCTGCTGGAACCGCCAGTAGTGCTCCATCTCGCTCGCGTTGCCGCCCGTGCTCGTCCAGTTCAGATAGACGTTGTCGAACTGCACGATCGTGTTCGTGCCTCCGGCTCCCGGGTTCGTCGTCCGGGCGGCGATCTTCAGATAATAGGTCCCGGCGGTGGAGAGTCGGCTTGCCGGCACGCTGATGGTGCCGCTCGCGAGCCATCCGGTCGTCGTCGTGTGCGAGAAAGATGGCGTGAGCGCGGTCCCCAACACGGGGTTGCCCGATCCGGAGTCCACGAAGACGTACACCGTCGTCGTGGCGCCCGCTTGGATTTGCTGCACCTTGCGGTTGAATTCGACCGTCGCTGTGTACGGCGTGGAACCGCTGACGGTGAAGCTCTGTCGCCAGAGCCCGCTGACGGTTTGGCTCGCGAGGAAGTTGTCCTGGACGTACACGAGGCCACCCGGGTTCCCCCCTGCCGCCTGCCAGTTCCCGCTCGCCGAGCCCCCGTTCTCCCAGTCGGCGTACGTCCATGTGGACGCATCCGTGTTGAAGCCCGGGTTCGTTGTGTTCCCCGTCTGCGCGAGCTCCGTCTTCGGGGCCTCCTGGACCTCCTCCCTAACGTCATCGCTGGCGAAGGTGCGTAGGAAGTCGTTCGGGGGCGGTGGGACGTTCCCCGTGATCGTGGTCTGGGCCTCCACGAACCAGCGGTCCGTGATTGCCCCCGTCCCGAAGGACCCTAGGCCGTTCAGGTTCAGGTAGTACGTCACCGTGCCGCCCGTGCGGGCCACCGCGATGTCCTTGTCCCCGTCTCGGTCGAAGTCCGCGATCGTCACGCCCCAAATCGCCTGGGGACGGGTGGCATCGATCGTGATGTATGGGTTCGGGCTTCCCGTCGTCCAACTCCCATCGTTCAGGAAGTAGACGAGACGCCCGTCCGTCATCCCGCAGACGATCTCGGGGAGCCGGTCCCCCGTGAGGTCCGCGGTCGCGATGTCGTTGCAGTAGACGCCCCCGCTCAGGCCCGCGAGGGTGAACTTCGTAAAGATCACGTTCCCATCGCTGTCGAGTTGGCGCCGATAGTAGTTGATCTCCGCGCTGTTCGCGTCGAGGCGGATGGAGTCCGCGATGTCGAGGTCGCCGTCGTTCTCGCCGTCGAGGAACGCGACGGAGTGCGTTTCTTCGTTCTTACAGTTCCCGGTGGTCGGGCTGCCGCAGAACTCGACCCGGGTCTTGCGCCACTTGTCGAGCCCGTTCAGGTTCTGGTAGTAGTACCCGTAGTCATGGGTGCCCCACGCGGGGGCCGACGTGTCGATGTTCCCGCCGACAACATCCAGCCGGAACAGCGGGGCAACGATGAGCAGCTGGGCCGCGAGGGAGCTGTACGTCTCATCCAAGTCGTGGACGTACGAGATCGCGAGGGCGTAGTTCTGGTAGCCTTCCACCCAAGGGTCGCCGTCCGAGAGGCTGAGGTTGATCATGAAGCGGTACGTGAACGTCACGGCATTCGGGACGAGCGCGTGGGGAGGGGGTGCGCCGCAGGCCCCCGTGGGGTTGCACAACGGGGCGATCGAATCCCTGCCGTTCGGGAACGCCTTGAAGACCTGGACGCCGCCTTGGAAGTCCCGGATCTGGACGGACCCGAAGGTAACCGCGTCCGTCGTCGGGTCCACGCTGAACATCGACACCGCCACGTACACCCGGTCCGTGGAGCGGAACGTGTTCGTCTTCTGCGTGTACGCGGAGTCCGAGTACGTCTCAATCAGGGGGAACTGCCGCATGTATCCGTCCGTGTCCGTGACGTTGATGGAGTCCGTCGTGTTGAATCGCGTCCCTTGGGAGTCGGTAATGTCGATCGACAACGGATACCGCGCGAACCAGTAGTACGGCGGGTGGACGGGGTTGCGGTAGTAGTTGATTCCGGAGCTCGAGGCGTTGTTCAGGTCATACCGGTACGTGAAGACGTTGTACTGGTTCACCGTCTTGTAGAAGGTGAACGCCTGCAGGTTCGAGGGCTTCGTCGTGGGATTCGGGATCTTCCCCGTCCCGTACACGACGGGGGTCTGGGAGGACCCGCTGAACGGGTCCGTCATGTAGTACGCGTCCCGCCCGATCGCATCCTTCAGGAGAGCGGAGCCCACCACGACGACGACCTTCTCGTTCGCCCTGAACGTCCGGGTTTCCTTCGCGGCAAACTGGAGATTGTCCCACTGGCTCGCATTGAAGAGGTTGTACCCCTGGAGTCCGTTGTACCGGAGGTTCGGGGGCCGGCCCGAGAAGTCGTTCCCGCAACCCGGGCAGTTCGAGTTGCCGCCGGGGACAACCGAGAGGGTCATGCGCGACGTCGTCACGAACGTCCCATCCGTCGCGCTGAACAGTACGATCGTCCCGTCCCACGTCAGGTTCGTGGGGACCATGCACTCCCGCCTCAGCGTCCAGATCCCGTCCCCCTTTACCGCGTCCCCGTTCGTCCCGTCGTCGGACATCGCCTGGGGAAGCCGGCAGGGGTCCGGGGTCCCGTAGAAGATCGTCAGGGTCGCGTTCACGCTCTTGAGGTTCCCGTCCTGGTCGGTGACCTTCGCATAGATGACGAACGCGTTACCGGTACTCGGCGTCTCGATCGCCCTCGTCTCCGGGTTGCCGTCCGCCCACTTCTCCAGGAACAGGGGCGGGTGGGAGCCGACGGGTCCGAGGATGTCCTCGGACCAGAGCAGGGTGCTCCGCTGGACGTCGATTACGCTCGCGCGGACCGTGTCCGCGGGTAGGACCGTCTTGTTCGTGATCGACCACCGCTCGTTGATGTTCCACGTGCTGTCCTTCCCGTCAACGAGCCCGTAGTAGGAACCGGTGTTCGGGCCCCACGCGATGGTGCCCTTCGTGCGGAGGACCTCCGTCCGGGACACGCCTGTCGCCTTCGTGATCGTGATGTAGATCCGGGTGTCGAGGAACGACATGCTCTCGCCCCCCCGGTGCGTGATCGTGATGTTCACGCCCGCCCAATTGCCGCTGTTGTCCTTCAGGGGGATCAGCTGCCCGTCGAGTTCGAGGCGGGTGCTCGCCTGCGGCGTCGGGATCGAGGTGACCCAGACGATGATCGCCGCGAACAGGGAGACGGTCATCCCGAGGATCAGGATCGTTCCCATGACCTCGGATATCCCGAGGTCGTCTTCGCGCAAAAGATGTCGGTGGGGCTTCATGGGGGCAGCACTCCGCTGTTGGAGGAAACTGCCCATCCACGCGGCGCGACGATATATAACGGTATCGTGGTCATTACCAATCCATCCGCGGGGCGGCGGGGTCTCGCGACTGAGAATCAATAACCCGGGTCGCAGACCGAATTCTTCAAATGAAATCGGGAGGTTCGTACGGGCGTGCTGATCACCGCGGCGGAGCGGGTCCTCCTCCACCTCCTCCCCCTGTGGAACGCGAAGGAGGCGGTCGTCGAGGCGACGCAGGAAGGGATTTCCGCGGGCACGGGGTTGCGACGGAGCCACGTGCCGCGCGCGGTGAAGCGGCTCGTCGCGGATGGGGCCGCCGAGGTGCGGGAGGGACGGCTCCGCGGACGGGGTCGCAAGGTCCGTGTGTACGCGCTGACGGAGGCAGGGATCCGCCGCGCGCGGGAACTCATCGAGGGACTCCAGGCCGAGGAGGTGCGCTTCGGGGACCGGCGGGTCGGGATCGGCGCGCTCGCCGCCGAGCTCCGCGTCGCGCCTGCGGAAATCGTTGCGGGCCTCGACGACCAGGGGGCCTACCGCCCCCGCCAGACCGCGCTCTCGATTCCGGAGTCTGACCTCATCGAGCGGGAGTCCGACCTTGCGGCGCTCGCGGAGTGGCGCAAGGGCCCGGCTCCCGCCCTCGTCGTGTACGGGTCCCGCGGAATGGGCAAGACGGCCCTCGCGCGCGCGTTCTCCCGAGGGGTCCGTCGTCCGATTCCCTGGGTCGACGTCGTCGCGGACAATCCGGAGGCCCTTCGTCGGGATCTCGCGGCGTCCATGCGTCCCCTCGGCGGCTCGGGCGCCCCGGACGCGATTGAACGGGACGTGGCGGGCCTCAAGCCCCTCATCGTCCTTGACGGGTACGGGGAGGTCGCGGAGGGCGTCGTCGATGGGGTCGCATCGCTCCTCGCGGCGGTCGGTGGTACCCCGGGCGCGAAGCTCCTCGTCCTCGCGCAGGAGGCGACGCCGTCGTACTGTCGGTTCTACGGCGCGGCGGACGTGCGGAAGGGGACCGTCCTCGAGATCCGGCTGAAGGGACTGAGCCCGGAGGGGACGAAGCGCCTCCTCGGCAACCCGGAGATCGGCGCGGAGGCCCTTCGCCAGGTGTACCTGCTCACGAAGGGCTGCCCGCTGTACCTCACCCTGATCCGCGACGGCAACGCCGCGAGGCTGCGGGAGGTCTCCCGATTCACGCCCGCGGAGATTCGGCTCCTTCTGTTCTCTCGCGCTGGGTCCCGCTAGTTCACGGGGCCTGCGTTGAGGACCCGCCGTCCGACGGAGTTCCCAAGGGCCGACTCGAGGTCGCCGTTCGCGCTCGTCCGCCGGAGCGCGCACACGAGCTCTACGACCTCCCCGAGGTCGTCGCGAACGGGCGCGGTGCGGACCTCGCACAGCACACGGCTGCCGTCCTTCTTCCGGAAGTACAAGACTGGAGGTTCCCGCCGGTTCGCGGGCCGGAGGACCAGGTCCGCGGCCTGTGCGATATCCGGGAGTCGGGTACCTTCACGGTTCGTGATCGTGAAGGCCTGGGAGAATCCTTTTCCGGAGACCTCGGCGGTCGGCCATTGGAGGAGGGCTTCCGCCGTCGGGTCCAGGGACACGATCCGGTGCGCCGCCGTCAGGGTGATCAGGCCGTCGGAGAGGATTTCGCTGGCGACCCGGAGGGTTTCTCGGGCCTTCGCGGCCTCCGACTTGAGGCGGAAGTTCTCGATTGCGATTGCCGTCTGTTGGGCGACGCCCATGACGACGTTGATCTCTTTCGAGGTGAACAAGCGGAGGCCCCTCGTGTGATCGAGGGTCATGATCCCGAGGACGGAGTCCCGGCACACGAGGGGGACGATCAGGACCGTTCGCATCCCGAGGCTCTCCGACATCTGGGGCGGGAGAGCCCCTTCCCGCACGAGGGCGGGCAGCTTCTGCTCGAGGATCCGATGGGCGAGGGAACGTACGTCCTCCTCCCGGATCACGAGCCTCTGGAAGATCGCGTTCCGTTCCCGGTCCGGGCCGAAGACCTGCGCGGTCCGGAACTCCCGCTTCACGGGGTCGAACAGGAGGATCCCGCAGCGGTCGACGCCGACGAGCTGCGGGGTGATGCGGACGATCGCGCCGAGGACTTCCTCGAGGTCCGTGAGCCCGGCGACCATCTCCGAGATCCCGAGGAGGGCCGCAAGGACCTTCTGGTCCCCGAGTTCTCCATCCGGAAGCATCAGTCCCTAGCAAACGCGGACGTTCGTGCATTAACCTATTTGGACAATTATCAAAACGTGATGCGAGCGACCCCGCGACGGCCTTCCGACAAACCTTTACGTCCCGTCCCCGGATGGCGCGGGGATGTCCGCGCCGCGGGCGTTCCTGATTCTTCTCGGGCTCGCCTTCTTGGTCTCCGGCCTCGTCGTCGCGGCGACGTTCGACCGGCTTACAGGCCTCGGGTTCTTCATCGCGGGGGCGTTCCTGTTCGTCCTCCCGTTCCTCGCGATCCATGAGGAATGAGAACCGCAGTGTTTATGGCGGGCCCACGGTTCGGTCCCGCGATGTTCAAGGTGTTCAGCGTCCCTGCAACAAAGAAGCTCGGGATGGACGAGGTCCTGAAGGACGACCTTGTGAGCCGCCAAAGCATCGCGGTGCGGGACGCGGACGCCTTGGGATTCCCGGGACTCGGCACCCTGATCCTGATCGAGGGGGACGACAAGGCGGTGGCCCGGGCGGCGCAGCTGTTCAAAGGCATCGCGGAGGAGCTGCCCGCGGAGAAGGCGGCGTCGGTGCGCCAGAAGATTCGGGACCAGGAGGACGACGTGGCGGCGGGCGTCGGACTCATCTTCGGGTGATCTCGGCCGGACCTCCGAGGCTCAGAGGCTCTTGATCTTCTCCGAGATGAAGTTCTTGATTGCAACATCATCGGGGATCGTCAGGGACCGCTTGAACCGCTCCGACTTGTCCGGCAGGTAGTATCCGCGGGACACGGAAATGAATTCGTTCGATCCCTCGGAGGTTGTCGCGCGCTTCCGCGCGACCTCGAGGAAGTTGTTCCGCCCGAAGTTGATCTTCTCCGCGCGGATCGTCACGAACTCCACGTCGCCCCGCTTCCCTCGCGTCTCCTCCTCCACCATCCGAATCCCCCAGGAAGTTGCCCTTCCGACGGGAAGGGGCCACGACACCGGTCGAACGGGATATAAGGGTTCCTTCGGGGAAACACGCGACTCGCCCGTGACGCAATTCCTTCGGGAGAGACCCGCGAACGCGAGCTTTAAATGGACCCGTAGGCGTTGCGCGGCGTCCTGATGGTCTGCGCCCGCTGCGGCACCGCATTCGAGGGACGCTTCTGTCCGAAATGCGGCGCGCCCGCTGCGGCACCGGCCCCGGGCCCGCCGCAGTCAGCGCCTCCAAGCGTCCGCTGCAGTCGATGCGGAACCGTGTATTCGGGTCGCTTCTGCCCCGCCTGCGGGCTGCCCGCGTGGGGCCCCTGGATGCCCGCTCCAGTCCGGGGGCCGTCCGTCGGATACGGGCTGCTGAACGTCGCGTGGTTCTTCTCCCTCATCGCGATCCTCGTCATCCTCGCGATCTCGACGGTAGGGATATTCGCCGCGCTCGTCCCCATCGGTAACGGGATTAAGGCGATTGATCAGGGCGCGACATCGGATCCCGGGTTCGACTCTCCGGGCTCGTGGTCGTTCATCCCAGAATCCGTCGTGGGTGCGAGCGGGACCGTGAACACGACGGGCGGGAATCCCGGCCCATATGGAGAGATGCGCCTCGATGGGCGCCCGGGCTCCATCATCGCCGGATTCTGGAACCAGTCCTTCGTCGCCAGAGGCTCGTCGCCGTATCTTGCCGCCGTGCGGCTCGACTACCGCGTCTTTCAGCTTTCGGACATCCTCCAAAACCTGACCCTCGCCGTGTACGTGGACAAGGTTCCCGGACCCCGGTCGCTGTTCTCGGGCGGGGCTGCCTGGAGGGCGATGGTGACGCAGAGCTCCGGATGGACCCACGCGCAGAGCGTGTATCGTGACACGGGGGAGGTGATCGATGCGATCGAGGTGTCGTCGTACGTGCCCCGCGCCGGGACGTACTACCTGAAGGTCGCCGCGATCGCGTGGAACCTCGGGGGCAATCCGGGGACTCCCACGATCCTCGGGTTCGATAACGTCCGCCTCACGTGGCGGACGGCGGCGTTCGTCGACGTCGCCCTCTACGCACCCGTGCCGATCCTGCTGTACCTCACTCAAGATCCGGTCGTTTTCTATGCATGGACCGCGGGAATCGTCGCTGCCACCGTCGCCGCCCTCGGATTCCTCGTCCTGACGGATCGCCGAAAGTTATGGGAGACAATCCGGCTCGGCCCCGAGAAGATGCCCGCAAAGCTCCGCTCGCGAAGCGCGACCGTCGCGATCATGCAGACGTTCCTCGCGGTCACGTTCCTGAGCCTGATCGTTGCGATCCTGACGCAGCCCCCGGAGCCTTCTTTCTTCTCGGAGATTCCGCAGTGGTACTTCCTGTTCAGCCTGCTGAACGCCCCGGTGTACGAGGAGCTCGTCTTCCGCGTCCTAATCATCGGAGTCCCGATGATGCTCGGGTCCCTCTACCTCCGCGCGACCGGGATTGCACGGGGTCGGCTCCCCACCGGGTCCACGCGGGGGCGGTATGTCGCGGGCGCTCTCCGGTACCTCCTCGGAGGGGGGATGAGCCGGAGGACGCCCCTCCCCGTCCTCCTCCCTGCGGCCCTGTTCCTCGTCGCGAGTTCGGTGGTCTTCGGCTTCGCCCACGCGCCCGGGTACGGAATCTGGAAGGTGCTCCCCGCCACGGTTGCGGGCCTCGCGATGGGGTACTTGTTCCTCCGGCACGGCCTCCACGCCGCGATCATCTTCCACTTCGCGACGGACGTGTTCGTCGCGACGGCATACGTCGTGGGGGTCGATTCCCCGCTGGGGATCGCGATGTACCTAGCGCTACTCGTCCTCGGCCTTTCGCTCGGCGCGGGGTTCTTCGCGTACTACGTCCTGTACGTGTTCCGGCTGGTCCAGGATGTCGTCCGACCGCGAGAACGGGCGAGTGCGGCCCCCGGGATCGGCGGAGCCGTGCCCGGCGGGATGTCCGCGACCCCCGGGACGCCGCCCTCGATGGCTTCGAACGCGCCGCCGATGGCGCCGCCTCCGACGGCTCCCTATCCCGGAGTCCCGCCGGGGTATCTCCCCGCGACGCGACCCCCGGTGTACGGGACGTCCCCGGTGGAGTACCGCTGTCCGCGGTGCGCCTGGGTCGAGGCGGCGTACGAGAACGGCCGGTTTCGTTGCCTCCGATGCGGGTACGTCGTCTGATCACTCGAGGGGCTGCGGCGGCGGGCGGGTCGTGCTCTCCGCGAGTTCGTCGATGACGGTGTCCGGGTCCTCCCCCTGGATGACGACCTCCAGATCCCCGAGGGAGGAGTTCGCTGCGAAGCTCACCCGGCCCGCGTAGGCGGCCTGCTTGTTCAGCATGAACCGCACCGAGTCCCCGTCCACGCCTTGACGAAGGGCGCTTCGCGCCGCATCGCGAATCTTCTGGGTGCGGATCTTCTCCCGAAGGGTCTGGAACGTGGGCGCG
>Ga0066710_100006114_pt1 | contig 11169 bp, 9 predicted proteins | sample GraSoiAngelo_159_FD_79666 | JGI IMG/M metagenome (GOLD analysis project Ga0066710, IMG submission 79666) | Grasslands soil microbial communities from the Angelo Coastal Reserve, California, USA - 14_1009_16_40cm | ecosystem: Environmental > Terrestrial > Soil > Grasslands | place: USA...
AGCGCCGTGCCGCACGGTGTCATGACGCTTCGGATCGGCAGGGACCCGTCGCACTTGACGCCTGTCGGACCGTCCGACATGACGATCGACTCGAGACCGATTGCGGGAAGCGCGGGCAACGACCACTTGTCCTGGCCGCTCAGGAGCCTCACCTTGTCTTCGAGACTCAGACGCTCCAAACAGGCACCTCCCCGACATCGGGGTCGAACGTCGTCTCGAGGTCTTGGGCCTTTCCCGTCTCGGCCGACCGGTAAGCCGCCTCGATGATCTCGATCACGTGCCGCGCGTGAGGCGCATCGCAGACGCTCGTGACGTCGTCACGAACACAGTCGACGAGTTGCATCACGTCCTCGAAGACGTGCGCCTCCTCGAGCGCCGCGTGTGCCTCGGTTACGTGTGGAAGGAGCACAACATCGCCGAACCGCCCTGGTCGGACCCGTTCGCGGCCGGGATATTCGAGCTGCGAGCCGTTGTAGAGCTCTCCCTCGACCGCACCCTGGTTCCCGTAGACGTTGACCTCGCCGAGGCCGGTGATACGGCCGGCGAACGTCCCGTGCACGAACCCAAAGACCGAGTCACCGAAGTCGAGGAGCAGCACCGAGTTGTCGTCGGCGGTGCACTCGTGCAGCACCCCCTCGAACTCGCGCCGCTCGATCCCGAGGCCCGACATCGCCACGACGCGCTTCACCGGGCCGAGTATTCCCGTCAGCGCGTGGAGCCCGTACACCGCCATGTCGTAGAGGGGGCCGCCGCCGGGCTTTCGCCAGTACCAGGACGGATCGATCGCGTCCGGCGTCTCGCCGCCTCGTCGCAGCGGCTCCTCTTCGTGGTAGGTGCCGAATGCCGCTCCGGTCGCGGCCCATGAGATCTTCCCGAGCGCGCCGCTCTCGACGAGTCGGCGGATCGCACAGTTCAGCGGGCGCAGCATCTCGCCGGGCGACGCGACCAGCTTGACGGCGGCGGCTTCGGCGCGCTCGATGAGGTCGGTCGCCTCCGCGGCCGTCGTCGTCATCGTCTTGTTGAAGTGGACATGCTTGCCGGCCTCGATCGCCTTCAGTCCCTGCTCATAGTGGAGCCCGATCGGCGAGCACAGCGTGACCGCGTCCACGGTCGGGTCCTCGAGCAGATCGTCGTAGCGCTCGTACGTCCGTGCCACGTCGAACCGTCTGGCCGCGGCGGCGGCGCGGCCGCGAACCGGGTCGCACACGGCAGCCAGGAAGACGCGATCCTGCACGTCCTCGAGCGACAGATGCATGAGGGCGCCGCGAATCCCGATGCTGCCAACGCCGACGACGCCGATTCCGAGCCGCGCCGGCACGACTAGGCTCGGATGCCGCCGGAGACCGGAGTCGGAACGGCCAGGCCGGCGGCGCCGAGCTCGGAACGAGTGACGTGGTATCCGGAGCGTTCGAGCAGCTCGAGGCCCAAGCGTGCCCGCCGCACTCGCTCGCGCGAGAGTGCGACCGCGGTCGGCTCGATGTGCGTCCCCGATGGATACACATCGGGCGCGTTTCGCAGTCCGAACTTGACATAGACCGGGGCGGCGACTCGGATCAGCTCCGGGATCTCGTGTAGCCGGACAAAGCCACCGAGCGAGTCAGGCGCCTCGACGTAGAAGTCGATCGGGAGGTCGACCGCCGCGCGGACAGCCGCGATCTGTGCGAGCGACAGATCGGGCGGCAGGTTCAGCGTCGAGGCGCCGAGCTCTGTGAGCACCTTCGCGGTCGCCGCATTCGCGATCGGAAGCATGACCGACACCTTCGCTTGCATGTCAGGCGGCACGACGCCGGTCGAGCGCAGGCGCGAGAATACGTGCAGGGCGCCGATGTCCGCGAGCAGGACGCTCCTCACGCCGTGGTCGGCGGCGCGAACGACGTCCTCCAGCACTGCCACGAGCTGATCCTGCCCGCGCACCGACGCTGCAAGCACGCCGCCTGCCGGTGCAAGGCTCATCGCCGACGTGTCCCACCCAGCGTTCGGCCTGGCGAAGAGGCTGAGCTCCACCTTCGCCGCTGCGGCCAGGGCGACGAACTCTTCGAGCTCGACGTCCGTGAGCATGAAGACGCCGCTTCCCTGGGACACCCGGTGGACGGGCACCTCGAGTCGGTCAGCCTCGTCGAGGAGAGCCGCCAGGCAGCGAGGGCCCTCAGTGCTGGGGATCTCGACCCGATAGTGCGCGCCGTCGGGGAAGCGCTTCTCCGAAGTTGGCAGCTTGTGGAGGTCGGCCGGGGGCAGACCGAGGTGCTCGAGCTCGTTGCGAATGTTCACTCGTTCACCGCGTTCACAGGTTCACGGGGGTCAGCTGCACCTTGAGCGCGCCGCCTTCGCGGTCGGCGAGCGTCCTGAAGGCTGCATTGTGCTGTTCGAGCGGGAAGGAATGAGTGACGAGCGGCTTCGTGTCGAGCAGCCCGGCCGCGAAGAGTCCCGTCACGCGCCGCCAAGCATTGCGCGAGGCACCGAAGATTCCCTGGACGCGTAGGTGCCCCAGCACGACTGCGTCAGCGTCGATCCCATTCGCTTGGCCGGAGATCCCCTCGAGCACGACGGTGCCACCGCGCCGCGCGAGCTCGATCGCGGTCCGGGCACCATCGACCGTGCCGGCTGCCTCGAACACGAAGTCGAAACCCGCCTCTGGCTGTTGATCTCGCCGCACGTTCCAGGTTTCGGTCGCCCCCAGCTCGAGGCCGAGTGCGAGGCGTGACTCGCGCGTCCCTACGAGCGCCAGGCGCGCCGGGCTGACGCGATTGAGGAGGGCGACTGCGAGCAGCCCGAGCGTTCCCGAGCCAATCACGGCCACCGTCATCCCGGGTCGAAGGTCGACCTCGAGGAGCCCCTGGGCAACGCAGGCCGCAGGCTCGAGCAGCGCCGCCGCCGCGAGGTCGGTTCCCGGCGGAAGCTCGTGCACGAGGCGAGCGGGAACACAAAGGAAGTCAGCGAAGGCGCCGGCGTGCGTGAAACCGGTTTCCGCGTACTCCGCAACGCAGAGGTTCGTCCGGCCCTCGCGGCACCGGGCGCAGTCGCCGCAGGCGCGAAAGCCCTCTGCGACGACTGCGGCTCCTTCGCGGATGTTCTCGACACCCGGCCCGACCAGTTCGACTGTGCCTGCCCATTCGTGCCCGGGGATGATCGGATAGCGCACGTAGCGGGCCGGTCGCCGGCCCTCGAGCACTTCGACGTCTGAGCCGCAGATGCCGGCGGCGCCGACACGGACGAGTACCTCGCCGAGTCCGGGCTCAGGCCGAGGCACGCGTCGTAATCTTGCTGCGCCCGGCCGCTCGACGACGACCGCGCTCATCTCGTTGCTCGAATCCATCACCGAGAGTGACGGCTCACGGCGGTACGGGCGAGGCGGTCCCGTCGAACCCCACGACCGCCGACGCCGCAGACTGCTCGTCCCTCTGTTCCCATCCTGGGCTGAAGAGGAAGATCCCGGCGTGCGTGCGCGGGTGCTCAGCGCAGGCGTCACGGTCGAGGCGGACGCCGAGTCCGGCAGCCGTTGGTACCGGGAAGCAGCCGTCGAGCGGGTCGACAGCCGGAGCGGCGTCGACGAGCTCGCTCACCCACGGGTCGGCAAAGTCGTTGAAGTGCTCGAGGATGAGGTGGTTGGGGGTGGCGACAGCGAAGTGGATGTTCGCCGCCGTTCCGACAGGGCCGCAGACGTTGTGCGGCGCGAGGGGTAGCTCATATGCCTCCGCCCAGCCGGCGAGGCGTCGTAGCCCTGTGAAGCCGCCGAAGTGGGTGAGGTCGGCCTGGACGATGTCGACAAGGCCTTGCTCGATGATCACGCGGAAGTCCGAGAGCACGTGGATCCGCTCTCCCGTCGCGATCGGGCTCCGCGTCGCGTTGCGGACGCGTGCCAGGCCGGCAGGCACGTCGAAAGGAACGGGCTCCTCCAGCCAGGCCGGGGCGAGCGGCTCGAGCTCGGCTGCGATCTCCGCGGCAACTGCGGCCGCAAAGCGACCGTGCATCTCGATCATGATCTCGACGTCGGGGCCGATGGCCTCCCGCACCGCCGCCACGAGCTCGATCGACGTCCGCCGCTCGGCGGACGACAGCCGCATCGAAGCGCTTCCAAACGGATCGAGCTTGAGTGCCGTGTAGCCTCGTCCGACGACCTCGCGTGCACTTTCCGCGAGTGCCTGGGGGTCGCGATCCGTCTGGTACCACCCGTTGGCGTAAGCCCGAACGCGGTCTCGGTACCTCCCGCCGAGAAGCTTCCAGACGGGGAGGTCCAGCTCTTGCCCGATCAGATCCCAGCAGGCGATGTCGAACGCCGCGAGCGCAGATTGCGTGACCTCGCCCGGTCGGCCGTACTCCGCCCGCTGGATGTTGAACGCGAGCGTCTCCCGGTCGAACGGATCGGCGCCGACGACGTATCGATCGGAGAGCTCGCCGATGCACGCGATGAGCGTGTCCGTCTTGTTGACCATCCGAACCTCGCCGACGCCGCGGCGGCCATCCTCCAGGACGAGCTCGACGAACGTGAGCTCCCGCCAAGGCGCACCGACGACCGTCGTGAGGACCTCGACGATCCTCACGCTTCGCTGTCCTTCGGCTCCGGCTTCGGCACCTCGTGCAGCACCGTGCGCAGGTCGCTCTCGGTCTGCCGAAGGTGGTCGCGCATCGCCTCGGCGGCGGCCTTCGGGCTGCGATCTTTGACGGCGTCGAGGATCGCCTGGTGCTGCTGGATCACGTCCTCGATCCCACCACCTCGCTCCCGGTGACCCGCGAAGCTCCGCAGGCGGCTCTCGCGGAGCGGTTCCGCAAATGCTTCGATCAAGAAGACCAGCATGCGGTTGCCCGAGGCAGCTGCGAGATTCTCGTGGAACCGCACGTCGGCCGCGTGGAACGCCTCGGATTCGTTCTCGGATGCACGCATGACGTCGATCGACATCTCCATGTCGGCGATGTCCCCTTTCGTCGCCCGACTCGCTGCGAGTACGGCATTGTGGACCTCGAGGGCCCGCCGCACGTCGAGCAGGTCGAGAAGAGCTCGCGGATCGCGGCGCACCGCGAGCTTGAAGAAGTCGCCGATCAGAGCTCCGTTGGGCGCCGCGACCCTGGGCGTCCGGCCCTGCCGGATCTCGAGCAGTCCGCGCGCCTCGAGCGTCCGCGTGGCCTCGCGGACCGTGAGCCGGCTCACGCCGAGCGCCTCCGCGAGCTTTCCCTCCGACGGCAGCGCCTCGCCGGGCTCGAAGCCGCCGAAGATCAGGCCCTCGAGCTGCTCGATCACCGAGTCCAGAATGGACGTGCGGTCGACCGGCTCGAGTTCGTCTAATGACAGAGACTTATCAGTCATGCTGGCAGAGCCTGTTTGATCTCCTCACTCATATCGTACGGATCTGCCGTTCTTTATCGATCTTGACATGAGCGAACATATCAGACAAGCTAGCGGGAGCAAAACCGGCTCGCCGCTCTTTTGGCGTCGCCGGAACCTGTGTGAAGGGTGGGCGACGGAAAGGACGTAAAGATGTCGAGACCCATCGAAGACGGTCGTATTACACGTCGCGATCTCCTTAAGGGCGCTGCGGGTGTAGCCGGCTCCGTGGCCGTCGGCTCGCTCGCCGGCCCCGACCTTGCGAAGGCGATTCCGAGGCGGCGTCTTGCGCCGACCAAGGTCGTCGTCATGAGCCAGGAGCTGACGGCGGGAGCGGGAAACGCCGGAACGCCGTCCATCAAGGATTTCGAGGACGGTCACCCCAACATCTCGATCGAGCTCCTCGCCGTCGACGCGGCGAAGTTCCAGGCCATGATGGCTGCCGGCCAGCCACCGGATATCTGGCGGACGCAGGCGCCGCTCATTCCCCAGTGGGCCAAGCGTGGTCAGCTGCTCAACCTCGATAAGTACTTCAGTTCGAGCGACCTGCTCCATCCCGCCAATCTCACACCGGCGAACAACTACTACCGGTACAAGAACGGCAAGATCGGGGTCGGCCCGCGCTACGGCATGGTCAAGGACTGGTCACCCGACGAGACGGTCTGGATCAGAACCGACCTCTTCAAGGGGACCGGCATCCACATACCGGGACCGACCGACAAATGGACCTACGAGGATCTCTGGGAGATCGCCCTGAAGCTCAAGAGGAAGAACAAGAGCCTGAAGTGGATCCTGGATGTCGCCAACGGCTACGCCTGGATCGACCGGCACGTCATGGTCCAGCTCGCCTCGATCGGGAAGAGCCTCTACCCGAAGGACTTCTCCCGGATCAACCTCACCAACAACCCGGCTGCGATGGACGCGTTCCGCTACTCCTTCCGCTACTCGCAGCACAAGTTCGACCTCGGACCCGAGAACCCGAACCCGGACGGCTGGTCGGGACCGGGCTTCGTGTCCGGCAAGATCCCGATGACCCAGTACGGCTACTGGTTCCTCGGGATGGTCTCGGATTCTGGAGGGGATGTGGTCGCGAACTCGCGGCTGCTCGCGGCGCCGCGGTGGAAGAACGGCAAGCACCTCGATCCCACCATCACGGCGACCGGGTGGGTGATCAGCTCGCGGACGAAGAATCCCGACGCGGCCTGGGAGGTGTTCGAGTGGTACATGGGCGGCAAGCCTGCTCGTGACCGCGCCGGCATCGGGTGGGGGGTGCCGGCACAGAGGTCGCTCTTCGACCAGCTCCCGACGAAGACCGCTGTGCAGCGAAACGCGAAGAAGACGCTGCTCCACGAACTACCGGCTTCGAATGCTGTGCTCCAGTACAACCCGTTCCTCGTCGGGCTGGCGGACAACACGGCGGTGGCGACGGCGTACCAGAAGTACCTGGCCGACGCGGCTAAGGGGAAGATGTCCTTCCAGAGCTTCATGAAGAAGGTCGAATCCGATACGAATCGCGCGATTAAGGTGGGCCAGCAGGGCTAGGAGAGTTCCTGTACCGAGACACGCTGTGGCAACGGCCGAAACCCCCCGCGCTGCGACCGCAGCTCCGCCGAGAAGGCGAGCGGCTTTCCGAAGACGGGAGACGTTCGCCTTCTACGGCTTCCTCTCGCCATGGCTGCTCGGCTTTCTCGCGCTGACCTCGGTTCCGCTCGTACTCGCGTTCGCGATGTCCCTGTCGAACCTGACCACGGTGAACCTGCACACCAACCTGCACTACGTGGGCGGGCAGAACTACACCCGCGCCTACCACGATCACGAGATGTGGTACTCGCTCGAGAGGACCGGCATCCTGATGGTGACGATCGTCCCGCTCTGGATCGTGACCCAGCTGGGTCTGGCGATGATCCTGAACGCGGGGCTCAAGTTTCTCGGGCTCTGGCGCACGCTCTTCTACATCGCCGTCGTCGTCCCCGTCGTCGCGAAGGCGTTCATCTGGAAAGCGGTCTTCGCCCAAGACGGCGGGCTCATGAGCCGCGTGATCGGCGCGCTCGGCGGAAGCAGCAACACCGACTGGTTGCTCGATCATCCAACGGCGTCGCTGGTCATGCTCCTCGTGTGGGGAGGCGCCGGCATCGGGATGCTGATCTTCATCGCCGGCCTCAAAGGTATCCCGGAGGAGCTGTACGAGGTGGCGCGCATCGACGGCGCGAGCGCCGTCAGGCGCTTCTGCACGGTCACGCTGCCGCTCTTGACACCGGTGATCATGTTCCAGCTCGTCTGGGGCCTCTTCCTCGCCGCCAACGTGTTCATCGAGCCGATCCTCCTCTCGCCGGGATTGCAACAGGGGTTCGGCTCGACCGTGCCGACCTCAAACATCACCGTCAACATCTACGCGCTTCAGCGAATCTTCATTGACGGCGACTTCGGCTACGGCGCGGCGATCGCGTGGATCTTCGTCCTCCTCCTCCTCATTGTGAGCGCCCTCGTCTTCCTGAGCGGCCGCTTCTGGGTCTTCTACGGCAAGGAGCAACACGGCAAATGACCCGAGGCGCTGTAGCCGCCGACGCGGGTCCGGTGCGCCGGCGCAGGCGCAAGCGCTTGAGGCCTGCGCGATTGGCGACGCGAGCCGTCCTCTACGCCTTCGTCGTCGCGTTCGCGGCCATCTTCGTCGCCCCGATCGTCTGGGGGTTCTTCAACTCGCTGCGCGACCTGCACTTGGGCGTCAGTGGACCCGTTGTCCCGAACCCCGCGCACTGGAGCAATTACCACTATGCGTGGTCGGGCATTTTCCCGTTCTCCCACTATCTGTGGAACACGGTCGTCCTCACCTTTATCGCGACCGTGCCCGCAGTCATCACGAGCGCACTCGCGGGCTACGCGTTCGCGCGGATGCGCGCCCGGGGGCGCAACGCGTTGTTCATCTTCGTGCTCGCGACGACGTTCATCCCCTTCTCGATCATCTTCATTCCGTTCTTCTGGGTCGTTGCCAACATCGGTATGTACTCGACGCGTTGGCCGTGGCTGATCTGGGGCATCAGCGGACAGGCCTTCCTGATCTTCCTTTTCCGCCAGTTCTACGCGAGCTTCCCCGCGGAGCTCGACGACGCTGCAGCAATCGACGGGGCCGGGCACCTACGGACGTTCCTCCAGATCTACCTTCCGAACTCGGCCGGCCCGCTTGCAGTCGCGTTCGTCCTGCTCGGAACCGGCTGGTGGGGCGAGTACATCTATGCCTCGCTGCTCCTCCCTGACCAGCTCCTGCCGCTCGGTGTAAAGGTCGCAACTGGCTATAACGACCCGACCTCGCAGATCGTGCTGATACCCGCAACGCTCGCGGGCGCCTTGCTCTTCACGCTGCCGGCAGTGCTGGCATTCCTCGTCTTGCAGAAGAAGCTCACGCGCGGCATCGTGACGACGGGGCTGAAGGGCTGAGCATGGCGGGCATCGAGCTGCAGACGCTCGTGAAGGCGTTCCCGAACGGCGTGCGCGCCGTCGACGGCGTGGACCTGACGATCGAGGACGGCGAGTTCATGGTGCTCGTCGGCCCGTCGGGATGCGGGAAGACAACACTCCTACGCTGCATCGCGGGACTCGAGGAAGTCAGCGACGGGGCGATCCTGATCGGCGACCGTGACGTAACTGACGTCAATCCGAAGAATCGCGACATCGCGATGGTCTTCCAGAACTACGCCCTCTATCCGCACATGACCGTGCGCAGGAATCTCGCCTACGGCCTGAAGGTCCGGGGGACGCCCCGCAAAGAGATCGCCACGCGCATCGCCGAGACGGCGCGGCTGCTCGGGCTCGAGGAGCTCATGGATCGTCGCCCGCTCGCGCTCTCAGGCGGCCAGCGCCAGCGAGTCGCCATGGGTCGCGCGATTGCCCGGCGCCCGCTCGTATATCTGATGGACGAGCCGCTCTCGAACCTCGACGCGAAGCTCCGGGTGCGTGTCCGCGCCGACCTCGCACGGCTGCACGCGCAACTCGCCGTGACCACCGTCTACGTCACGCACGACCAGGTCGAGGCGATGACGCTCGGACAGCGCGCGGCCGTCATGAACGAGGGCAAGATCCAGCAGGTCGACACGCCGCAAGGCCTCTACTGGTCGCCCGTGAACCTCTTCGTCGCCGCGTTCATCGGTTCGCCGTCGATGAACCTCGTCGAGGCGCACATCGCCGACGGCTCCCTTCGCTTCGCGGGCTTCTCCCTCCCGCTCTCCGAGCTCGGCCCCGAGGGCGCGAAGCTTCCGCCGCGCGTCATCCTCGGGGTCCGTCCGGAGCACTTCACCGAGGTCGAGACCGGCCAGTCCCCGGCCTGGTCGATCGAGGGCGAGGTGACCGTCGAGGAGAACCTCGGCGCGGAGGTGCTGGTCTTCTTCCCCGTCAATGCCGCGCCGGTCGAGACGGACGAGATCGTCAGCATCCGCGCGGGCGAGGAGAAAGAGGCGCTGCTTGCTGAGGAGGCTCGCGCGCTCTTCACGGCCAGACTCCCCTCGGGGACGCGCCAGCTCATCGGGACGAAGATTCGGCTCGCGCTCGACCCCGAGCGCTGCCACTTCTTCGACCCCGTGACCCGCCAATCACTGCTCACGCGCAAGGCGGCGGACGAGCCGATTCCCGCGTTGGCCTAGGAGCCGGCCGCTACAAAGCATGACGCCGCCGCGTTCTCGTCCCGTCCGCCTCGGCGTCGCCTACTACCCGGAACAGTGGCCGGAGGAGCGCTGGGCGGTCGACGCGCAGATGATGTCCGAGGCGGGGATCCGGGTCGTTCGCATGGCTGAGTTCTCGTGGTCGACGCTCGAGCCGCAACGGGGTGCGCTCGATTTCGCTTGGCTCGACCGGGCGCTGTCGCACCTGGCCGGGAACGGCATCGACGTCGTCCTAGGGACGCCGACTGCGGCACCGCCCGCTTGGCTGATCGCCGAGCATCCGGACATCCTGCCCGTCGATCGCGAGGGCCGGGTCTTCCCCTTCGGACACCGTCGCCACTACTGCCCGAACAACGCGACCTACCGGACGGAGTCACGCCGCATCGTCGCCGCCCTCGCGGAACAGTTCGGAGCGGACGAGCGGGTCGGCGCCTGGCAGATCGACAACGAGTTCGGCGAGCGCTGCTATTGCCCACGCTGCGAAGTGGCGTTCCGGGAGTGGCTCGAGGAGCGGTATGGGTCGCTCGAGCACCTCAACGCAAGCTGGGGCACGTCCTTCTGGAGCCAGACCTATGGCTCGTGGGATCAGATCCCACTCCCTGCCGCCGGCGACGTGCCGCTCCCGGAGGGGTTCATGCGCGCCTCGCCCTCCCCAGGTCACGCGCTGGACTATCACCGCTTCGCCTCGGACAGCTTCGTCACGTACCAGCGGCTGCAGATCGTCGAGATCCGAGGCCACTCGGACCGCCCGATCACCCACAACATGAGGAGCTTCAGGTTCAAGGAGCTCGACTACCAGAAGCTGGCGCAGGATCTCGACTTCCTCGCCTGGGACAACTATCCACTCCTGAACGCGAGCGACGGCTGGCTCGAGCCCGCGCTCAACTGCGATGCGGTGCGGGGCATGAAGGACGTCCCGTTCTGGGTGATGGAGCAGCAGGTCGGGGCGCTCGGCTGGGAGACCATCCGGACGCCGCGGCGCGGGCGGATGCGCCTGCACTCGTACCAGATGCTCGCGCACGGGGCCGAGGCGGTCTGCTACTTCCGGTGGCGGTCCGCCCGCTTCGGGACCGAGCAGCGCTGGTACGGCGTGCTCGACCACGAAGGCCGGCCGAACCGGCGCCTAACAGAGCTGGGTGAGCTGGCGCACGAACTCGAGCGAGTCGACGGTCTACTCGCCGGGACCGTGCCCGCTACGCAGGC
>Ga0066710_100006115_pt1 | contig 11167 bp, 7 predicted proteins | sample GraSoiAngelo_159_FD_79666 | JGI IMG/M metagenome (GOLD analysis project Ga0066710, IMG submission 79666) | Grasslands soil microbial communities from the Angelo Coastal Reserve, California, USA - 14_1009_16_40cm | ecosystem: Environmental > Terrestrial > Soil > Grasslands | place: USA...
TCCCTGGGCGAGGGACATGGACCGAATCTTCGGTGCCCTGAATGTCGTCAATAACTGGGATTTCGCGAAATGGCAAACGGTCTCGGCCTCGGGAGGGACTCTGGGCGCGGGTCTCGGAGCGCCGCGTTCCGCCTGGGCACCTGCGCTCGGTGTGACACCGTCGCCTGTCCCGTTCGAATTCACGCTCTCGACCAGCCCGTCCTCGGGCTTCGTTCCCGTGCACGGGGGTTCGGTGAGCGCGACCGTAACAGCCCAGCGAACCTTCGGTCCGAGCACTGGCGTTCAGTATTCTTGCACGGGTCTTCCGTCCGGAACGGCATGTGGGTTCTCGCCTCCGCAGTGCTTGGCCACATGCAGTGCAAATCTCGTACTTTTCACGTCATCGACGACACCCGCAGGTACCTACACGATAAGCGTTCAAGCCGCTCAGGGGGGAACTACTCGCTCTGCCCCGTATGTCCTCACAATTGGTGATCCCTCCCTCGCATATGACATGGAGACTCTCGCAGCGGGGAAGATGGAAGATATCTCGGGACACGGAAATCAAGGTACGATTTCAGGCACAACCAATGTTAGCGGAGTGTTCAATCGCGCGAGGCAGTTCAACGGCACGTCAGACTACGTTCAGTCGCCGATTTTCGCCGTAGCGGACCAGGTCACGATTAGTGCATGGGTCTACTTTGTTGGCGGACAACCGGCGGGGGACTACGGCGGAATCGTATCGAACTTGAATGGCCGTACAAATCAGAATCGACTTCTCCTCAGCGGCGCGTCTACAGTCCTATGGCAGATGGAGATGGGGGGTGTGATTTTCAACCACTTCTTCACGCTGCCGAGCGACCAGCGGAATGCATGGCACCACTACGCTCTCGTTTACAACGGTACTGCCGTCTCATTGTTTTGGGATGGAATACAGATTGGGCCACCGCAACCTCAATCAGGGAGCCTCGACTCCGGGACTACGCAGCCGACAATCGGTTGGGGCAGCGTCGTTCCTTCGTATTACCATCTCAACGGTACGATCGATGAGGTCATGATCTACGCGCGTGCTCTGACCGCCGCGGAGATCGCCACCCTCGCGTGGATCAAGCAAGTGTGACAATATCCTCCCGCCTCCGTCCGGCGAACTGCTGGCCTCTTGCGCTCCCAGGAGGTCTCGGTCAATCCGTACACTTGTACGAAAGCGATACAAATCAGGGTCTAGCTCACGCGGACAAACATATGGAGTTCGCGGTACGACGACGAGAAATTCTCATCTCGGAAAAGGAGGAACTGAACCTTCCAAACGCCTGGTGAGTCAATCTGGAATGTGTAAGGTAAGCTCCAGTTCTGGCCGTTCGCCAACGTGAGATTCATCATGGACCACGTGGTACGGTTCACTTCTCTCGTCTCGTTCGTCCGTCGGCTGGAGTTAAACACAATCTCGACACCCACCAGATCCACACGGATCGTGTAGTTCACGTTAGCGGACTCGTGATTTATGATGCCGAGGAGGACCGTCCCAGGTTGGGAAATATTGAGACGCGTTGTGTAGCCGGAGGTGTTTCCACCGGGACCTTCAATGAAGAACTGGGTGAATGGCCCAGCAGGCGCTGGCGTTGTGACGAGATAGAACAAAGTGGAGCCGGCGAGCAGGATGCTGACCGTCAGAACTACCACAAGGGCTTTCTCGGCAACTCCATAGTCCCGCAATGTTGGCCTTGTGAGCTCGATCGTGGCGGAAAGCCGGTCAAGTGGCGCAAGTTTCAAACGCTGCGCGTACGCACCCATTCCGACTGTGAGCGAGAAGAATAGTACTGCGAGGATCAAAGGTACTAGACGGACACCCCACTCGGTAAAGTTAAGGAGTAGCGCAAGAAGAGGAACTACTGCAACACTGAAGCCAAGCGAAAGGGCGAAGCGTTCAATCCAGTCGATAGAGTCCTTTCTAGGAAACAGGAGTGTGGTCAGCAAATAACCAGGGGCGAAAACCAACAGCAAGACCGCGGCAGGGGTCCCCCTCTCGTAAACAAGCACAACCGCCGATGTCCCCAAGCAATAAGCCAGGGTCACTCGGAGATCCCATGCTGTCTCTTGGAAGTGGATGCGCAACCCAGGTCGTTGGGCGAGACACGCGACGTTGTGCTTAACGTTTCCTCCAAACTTCAGTGCTGACACCTAGTCGGGCGGATTTGATGTATCCGCGGGGCGATTCGGTTTAGAGAACGCCGAAACAGTACTTCCCGGCCGGAAAGGCAAGAAGACAGACTGAATTGAATTCTGGGGCTCTTCCAAGCGTTTACTTTCTGGAGCGGGATAGGGCTGCTCCCCCCGTTCGTTCAATCTGACGTCTAGCGACTCTTCTCTATCACGACTCCGATGTGGCTGGCGCGAAGGTCCTCCTCATCCGTATAGGCGATTGATGGATCGACTCTCGGCGGCAGTGCCACGTCTTTGCGGTGCCACTCGTATATTATTCGCCACTGGACCCCTGTCAAGCTTGCAAAGATTCGTCTCCACCCGCTAGACCGTACGCGATTACCTCTTGACGCCTGGACCCCTCTCCCAAAGTGCCGTGCATCTGCTGCGAGGAACGCCAACGGCGCTCTCTCAATGTCATGGTGATCTTCGAGGTGGATGCAATGAATCATGATTCCTCCCGGGGCCACCGATGCGACCAGGTTCTGTAGAAGCGGTCGTAAGTCTTCGGCGGGAACGTGCTCGAGGACGGCATTAGAATAGACGAAGTCATACTCACCAGGGAGCTGGTGGGTCGTTGGGTCGAACGGCGCTACATAGTTGATTCCTAGCTTGGCAAGAGTTCGGAATGAAAACCTGCGCGTTGAGATTAGGTTATCGAGCCTCGTCCTAAGTTGCGAGTGATCTTCGTACGGAGCAAGGATATCCCGCACGACCGACTTGACTGACGCGTGAATGGCCGACCTAAGCGATTCGGGATGGGCCAACGGTTCTAGGTCCGTCCCTAGGATTGCTGAAGCCCCCAGGAGATACATGATAACCGAATGGGTTAGCACCCACCCCGACCCAACTTCAAGGCATCTCCAGCCTTTGATGGACCTGATTCCTGCGGCGTGCAAGACGAAGGCGAACTGAGCAGCGCAAATGTCCAGACGCTTCGACGTGGTCGCAAGTCTGTGCGCCTGGAATCTCCCTATCAATCGGCGACTAATCGTCACAGAATTCACCTTGGAGTGGCACCACGACCCGGTGGGTTGGCATGTCTCCGAGTCATTCGCAAGTTGCTTGACGCGGAACGACTCCTTCCCTGCCAGCTTTTTCCCGCCGGCTCCGAGATCGAGCATCTCGACAATTGACAGTTGCGATCCGTTCGAATCACTTTCTCACATCGGGGACAGTTCTTCGTTGTCGTGTGGCGGACTGGGCACCTTGAACCCCCTCAAGATCAGGATCCGACTACTTCGAGACGGAGAAAATCGCAACCGAACCGTCATTGTATATCGCATTAAGGTAGGTGTTGGCCTCAACGCCTTCGTAATATGTGCCCAGAGGCTGGAAGACTTGCCAGTTCCCGCCATAAGTAGGTGACTGCAGCGAACGCAGGTCGACAGCAACGAAGTCGATGCCCATCTGTGTCAGCGAGATTCCCTGTGCACCCACCACGGACCCGAAAAGAGTTGAGTTATAGACCACGAATTGAAGGGGTGCGTTCATCTCGCCACCGACTAGAGCGAATCTTGCCGCGCTATGCAAGTCTACAAGGATATTGTTGTCCGCCGCCGGGCGTGTGTTGAGATACCAACTCGCGCTGGGACTAACATCGGCAAGTGTGGAAGACCTCCCGATCTCTTTCTGAGCGACTGCAGATGCGAACTTGACTCCGGATGTAACTACAAGAACAAGGCATAGCGCCACAGGAATCCATCTGAGACGTGGATGGTGGGATTGCGAGAGGCGTCGTACTACCCAGAGAGCGGCCACGGGGAGGAGAAGGACAACCAGCGAGATGTTGACTTGACCGAGAATGAAGTAGATCGCAAGGTACGCGGCGGTCAGTGTAGTGATGGTCCAGACAATGATCAAATCGAGCCGCGCTGCTGGACTTGCGTTGGGCTTGCGCCCTAGAGCTCGTCTTGCAGTGGAAGCAATAAGGTAACCGATTGGTACGAGAATGAGTACAAATTGCAACGCAGCAATCCATGTAATCAGACTGTTCTGAGAGGAAAATAGCCGGTAAGGTTCTGGAGGGCTCCTCGGCGCAACGAGGAGGCTTCCCAGACGTCCAAAGACCCAAGAGAATGAATCCTCAATCGAAGTGTGGGCGAGTCGCGGCAAGAATACTTGATACACGACTTGGTTGAAGACGAGAAAGACCACGGACAGGCCGAGTGCAAGATTCAGCGCAATTCTCACTTCCGCTCTTGCTACGATTCTTACGGCCCGGCCTAGTTCAGAGTACACAGTCAAGATGACAACGAAGAGAATCGCGACCAGCTCTCCCGTGTAATAAATCACATGAAGGCCAACGAACAGAACGAGGCTTGCTAAAATCCAGCGCGAGCGTCCCGCCGACGCCTGAAGCACGCCCAGATAGACATTCATGAACACGAAAAGTAGAGGGTAGGTCCATGCGTGGGCGAAGGTTGAGTACGTACTGGGGCCGCGTGCGATTTCGATGGTCACAAACGCCGACATCAGGAGAGTAGGATAGCCAGATCCAACGAGGCGACGGAACAACACATAGCTAGTCGGAAACGCAGCCAAGCCGCCAAATGGCATGAATAGAAGTCTTTCAAGAGGCAGCCCTGTCAGAGTGGAAGTCGATACCATTAGAATCTGCCATCCAGGAGTATCCGTCGGGACCGCGAGAAATCCTGATGACAGAGCATGCTCAATCCCGGGTATTGTAAGGACCCAATACGGGTCGAACTCCTCTGACCGGACGAGCGTTGCGAGGATTACGAGGATCCACAACCCAAGAGACACGGCCGCGAGTAACACCAAGAGTCGTCGCGTCGAAGTGGGTTTCACTTCGGTCACAGGCGCGGCCTGGTCATGCGTTCTCAAGCTCGACCCACCGTCCATCTCTTACCACGTCGTCCTGCAGTTCGGACCTGGAGGGAACACTCAGGTCGAAGGCTTGAAGCCACACACCGGCTATGAAAATCCGCCAGAAAAGCCTCGCCTCCGCCTCAGAGAGTCGTCCTCTAGTTTTCCTTTTGAAGACATCCGCCAGTTTCTTACCTCCAAGGATTGCCGAGTCTGACCATGGTGGGCCGCTAAACCTCCGCGACATTTCCGCCGCCGATTCCTTTAACCAGATTGAGTCCGGGACGTCATACCCAATTTTGTCTGTGCGGCGAAGGATTTGAATGGGAACGATGCCAGTCATGGCTCGCCGGACAAGTGCCTTAGCGATTCCGTTCCGCAAGCGAACACGAGGAGATGTCTCCGCGGCAAGCGCTACGAGTTTTGTGTCTAGGAAGGGAAGGCGCAATTCGACGCTAAACGCCATCGAGTTCTTGTCCGCGTATCGAAGGATCAGAGGCAGCTCCCATTCCATGTCGCTCTGTAGACGTGATGCCGTTGACTGAGTAAGTTGACGCCTGCCGATACCCTCGCCAGCCGAAGACCCAAAGATTCTGCGAGCCAGTTTGGTCGTTTTTGAAGACGATAGAATATTCCGAAACAGGTTTAAGAGCGCTTTCCGGCCGTTCCAAGCGACGATCGCGGCTTCTGACAGTTTCAGGTTTCGGAGAGAGTCGACAAGCAGACTCCCGATGTAGGTCTCATATCCGCCGAAAACTTCGTCGCCTCCCTGGCCATCCAAGACCACCGTCACCGACTCTTTCGCGAGTCGCATCACGCACCACTGTGCGTAAACGCTTGGTGTATGAAAGGGCTCCTCCTGTGACCGGACAAGTTGATCGACTTCTTGCATGAGCCCTGCGGAGAGTGGATACACCTGGCGTCCTTCGACCGAAGTTGCACCTGCGACCGCCCGAATCCACGGGCGCTCGTCTCTGTCGAAGTTTTCATACACCGCCGAGAATACGTGTTGCCGTTCTCCCACCGAATATGCCTCTGCCCGCAAATCCTTCAGCAGGTTATTGATGATACAAACAATCGATGAAGAGTCGAGTCCGCCACTGAGGCATGTGCCTACCGGAACTTCGCTTTGTAAGCGGATGCGGGTCGAAGTGATTAACGAATCACGGACTCGCGCTGCCAAGTTCGCGAACTCGTCACCACTGATTCCCCTCTCTGTTTCGGGCCAACTACGGCTCTCGATAGAAGATTTCGGCACATAACTTTCGACGAATACATCGGCTTCCCGTACCATCGCGAAGTGGCCGGGGGGGATTTTCATGACATCCAGGAAGAACGTGAGCGGTTCATGCTCCGCGATGTAGCCTTGCGAAACAAACGCCTCAAGGAATTCGGGTCGTGCGAACTTCCTTACCCAAGGCAGCCGCATGAGGGGAGTAATCTCGGAGGAGAATGCGAAGCGGTCCTTGGCAGTCGTGTAGTACAACGGTTTGATTCCGAAAGGGTCTCGTGCAAGGAACCACTCACCCCGGCTTGGGCTCGCGACAGCGAAGGCGAACATGCCGTTCAGCTTTGGCAATGCTCGTGTCCCCCAAGCCTCATAGGCATGGAGTACTACCTCGGTGTCGGATTTTGTCACAAACTTATGCCCAAGCACTTCCAACTCCGCTCGTAGGTCGTTGTAGTTGTAGACCTCCCCGTTGTAGACGATCACCATGTCGGAGTCAGTACTTGCCATGGGCTGATTGCCTCCGCTTCGATCGATTATGCAGAGCCTTCTCGCACCGATGGTCCAATCGGGAAGCTCCACCCAACTTCCTTGATCGGGGCCGCGGTGAATCAGGAGTCGGGCGAGTTCGGACGCGAGTGTCGCATCATGCCAATTGAATCCATAGATTCCGCACAAGACAAGCTCTCCTAGTCGGATGACCGCATCATCGGGGCGGCCTCCAACTCCTGCCGAAGCTCCGCGACAAACCCAAGCAATCCAGCCTCTCTCATCGAGATATCAAATAGCCTCATTATTCGGCACCTCGCCTCTTCGCGGTGCTTGTCGTCGCTCTGCAGTGCCCTCCTTATTGCCTCGGCCGTTGCCGTTTCATCCCCATAGTCAACGAAGAACCCCGTATCGCCAATCGCAGTGGTTATTCCGCCCGCTTTGGTACCAACGGGGATACACCCACAAAGCATAGCTTCACAGAGCGCATTTGGCAAGCCCTCAAACCTTGATAGCTGGCAGTACACGCTTGCCTCCTGAAACACCTTGACCAAAGCCTCCTGCGGTTGATACCCTATCAGTGATAGGTTTCCATGTGCCATCTCAGTCAAGTCATCCCCCACTCTCGGATCGACTTCACCCACGATCACAAATCTCGCCTCAGGCACCAGAGCCGCCGTTCGCGCAAATGTGTCGAGCCCTTTTAGTTTGACCGTCTCTCGTTGCACTCTTGTGGCAGTCACGATTGTGGACGGCCGTGGCCCGCTTCGAGGGGGCCGCCAAAATTCAGCCTCATAGCCCGTTGGCAGATAACGGGCACTCGCGGGGCTGATCCGCGCATTTAGAATCGCACTCTCGACAATCGAAGGGTCCACTGCGAGAACTAGGTCTGCATGATTTAGGGCGTAGGCTGCGGAAAACCTCGTGACCGGTGAATAGACAAAAGCTCCGTAGTCTATTTCAGGGACTCGGGCGACATCGTATCCTCCCGCGACTACGATGCTTTTCTTCCCAAGAATTCTGGACACCCCTATCGCAACGGCCGAGTGAAGATCAGCGAACCAACAGACGCACAGATCGCTGCGGGCAACGTAGAAGAGGAATCTGAAGGGGTGAGATAGGAAGCTCACGAGTCGGACATCGTGGCGTTTTTTCAAGATTAGGTAGTCCTGAATGACAAATGGTGAAGGGCTCTTGTAGTAGACCACACAAACCTTCATGCGCCCTTACCACCGACCATCTCCTCACATAGGGCTTTGATTCGACTGGCTGCGTTTGACCAAGATCGCTCGGATACAACGTATTCGCGACCTGCTCGTCCAATTTGAGAAGCTCTGTGCTTGTCTTCGAGCAATCCCGCAATCGCCTTTGCAAGGGCCGGTGCATCATCCGGTGGGACTACTATTCCGCATCGGGCCTGTATGATTTCTTCCGACAAGTCAGGATATGACCCCGCGACGATTGGGCAGCTGCAAGTCATGTATTCGTACGCCTTTATGGGAGAACGTCCGACCGCCTCGTACAGCTCCGACCTCTCGTACGGGATTGTCCCTACATCGAACGCGCAGACGTACTCCAGGGCAGTGGAGTGCGGAACGTTTCCAACAAGTCTTACTTCCCGTTCAAGCCCAAATTGGTTGACCAAGGATTCCAGCTTTGAATATTCGGGACCTTCTCCGACAATGATGAGTTCCGCATTTGGCAAAAGCGTACGCAGGATTGCGAAGGCTCGAACAAGCAGGTTCAAACCCTGCCATGGTCCGAGGTTGCCAACGAAACCAACAATTTGCGATCCTTCTCTGAGTCCGAGACGCATCCGCGCCTCCTTCTTGGGCAGAGGCTCGAAGTTCGCATCGCCAGCGTTCGGAATCACGACGATTCTGGGACTCCTTCCGTCGAGGGATGCCTTGATGCTTTCTGCAAGTCTCGCAGTAACGGCCACGATGGCATCTGAGATCACGAACGCAATTTCCTGTAGCACGGCGAATGGTCCGCTCAAATTCCTACCAACAGTCAGGCTCATTTCTAGTGATACCAAACTGTTGGCTTCGTAGATTACTCGGAATCCGCGGACACCCTTTAGAAGGCCAGCAACGAGCGCAACAGACCAGTCTCGGCAGTAGACTACAGTATCGTTCTCCGCAATCGCCAAAATTCGAGCCGCAACGAGTGCATGATACGTTACCATCTTGAACAGGTTGCGAACCGATCGAGCTTCCGTTCCGCTTTCCATTCGCCCTGCGACAATTCCGATTTCGCCTCGGTGCAGGAGTGTAACATCAACCGTTTCCTGCAGGCATCTGTAGATTTCCAAAACATGCGTGGAATCCCCGCGTCCTTGTGTGACATCAGCAGCGGTAGCGAGAAGTAGTTTCAGGTTCTTCTCCCCCAATCACTTGGGGTCGTTGGACAGGTTGCCGTGAGATGAAAGAGAAGACGCCGCAACCCCCGCTGCGCCCCTAAGAATTCCCATTGTCCAAGCTTCCGCCCTCACGAGTTGGATCGCGATGGTCATTAGAAATGTGGAGGCTCCTCGACTCTTCAAGGTCACCTTGACCGCCAGGCCGAGCCAAGTCAGTCCTAGCGTTAGCGTTCCCAAAGCAATCGCGATAGCAAAAAGGCCAGAGAGCTGTGGAAACAAAACCATCAAGAAAGTTGCCACGCCCACAGAAAAAAGGCAAAGCGGTTGGACCGTCATCCAGATTGGGGTAACGGCATCGCCTGCGAGTGCCTTTGGCCATCGTCTCACCAGCAGAACGGAGTCCTGGCCATATCTGTACTGCTGCCGGACGTACCCCTGCAACGAGGCCCGGTGTAGATGAAAGACTTCGGCCTCGGGATTGAAGACAATGGTCTTGCCGAGTCGATTGAGCTCATATCCTAGAGCGGCGTCGTAACCAGTAGAGAGTGTTGTGTCAAATCCGCCAACCTCGTTCAGTGTCTGGGTCTTGATGATCATACATGTTGTGGCGATGCGCTCGAGCTTGCGTGGGAGTCCTCCGTAACGGACCTCAAGTTCTGCCCCGATAGCTCGCGACCATCGACTTCCTCTGGACCACGATCTGATTTGGCTACCTGCTGCGTCCGCCCGACTTGACTTGAGAGTCGACACAAGCGTCTTTAGCCAAGTCCGGCTGACACGGGCGTCAGAGTCAACCAATGCGACGATCGGAGTGTCGATGCTGCCAATCACGGCATTATACGCGCTTGCAGGATTGCCTTTGATTTGGGCGATGCGAGTAGGGAACTTGGCCGCGAGAATTACGGTGTCATCGTCGGAGAAGCGGTCGAGAACCCACGCCTCAATTTTCCCTGGAGGATAGTCAGATTCGAATATTGATTTCAAGCACTCATCGATTGTCTCCGCGCTGTTTAGGGTCGGTATGAGGAACGTGACTCTCGGCCATGCGTTGCCTACAGAATCACCGATCATGCAATCGACTTAGTCTTTACCGACGATGAGAAAAGCGGTTCGCGTTGATTACGGCGTGAAGAATGAGTCCGGTGAATGCTAGCAGCATGCCGAGCACAAGGGCCAACACCGTCACAAGGGCGAGTCCCAATGCGGGTTCTCCGGTACGACTGTAGCTTTGAACAACATAGACTCCGAGTCCCAGGCCAATGATGAAAGACACGAGTCCCGGAACCCCGAAGAAGAGCAGGGCATGCTCCGTTTCGACGTATCTAATCATGGAGCCTATCACGCTCATCCCATGTCGAATCGGCCCTTGGCTCGATTCGTGCACTGCAGAGTCGACCTCGACGGGGACCTCAACAATCCTAAGCCCGCGTCGGTCGGCCTCCCACAAGATCTCCGAGCTTGCCCCCATGTCGGCCTCTAAGGGGTCGATTGCTGCAATTGCGCTCTGTGAATATGCCCGGAAGCCGCTCTGAGCATCCGTCACCTTTCTATTGTGTTTGGTCCCGAGGTTCGTCAGCTTTGTAATCACCCCGATTCCGAATTTTCTGTAACCAGGGACACCCGGAGACGGGCGCCCACTCAAGAACCGGGAGCCGATGCAAACATCTGCTATTCCGTCGGTGATGGGAGCCACTACGTGCGGGATCATCTCGGGCCGGTGCTGACCATCGCCGTCGAGGACGACTAAGACCTCGAACTCGTTCTTCCGGGCGTACTCAAAGCAGGACCGAAGCGCAGCCCCATACCCTCGGTTCGCCGGATGTCGAATGACCGTCGCTCCGGCTTGTTCGGCCACCCAAGCGGTTTGGTCTTCCGAGCCGTCGTCGACAACGATGACCTTCGAAGCGTAGCGCTGAGCGGTCAAGACGACGCTGCCAATTGTCTTCTGCTCGTTGAACGCGGGAATTGCGGCCAGGACACTGACAGCTTCGTGCTTCGGAACCAAGCGTTGGCTGGCCTCAGGGCGGTATTCAGTGACCGCCAGGAAATCCCTCCATGGGGGCAAGGCGCAGTTTCCGTAA
>Ga0066710_100006118_pt1 | contig 11164 bp, 10 predicted proteins | sample GraSoiAngelo_159_FD_79666 | JGI IMG/M metagenome (GOLD analysis project Ga0066710, IMG submission 79666) | Grasslands soil microbial communities from the Angelo Coastal Reserve, California, USA - 14_1009_16_40cm | ecosystem: Environmental > Terrestrial > Soil > Grasslands | place: USA...
GCTCACGGATAACCGGACGTTGTGGTGACAACGGAGGCGAAGCGCGACGGTCAGAAGGGAGATGTGACCTATCAGATCGAGCCGGGCCAAAAGCAGTCGATCCAGAGGATCGACAACGGGGGGAAACAGAGGACGGCCGCCAAGGTCATCTCCCGGGAGCTGCACATGACCCCAGGCGACGCTGTCAGCCGCGAGCAGATGCGAGAGGCCCAGCAGCGGCTCTACCGTCTGGGGATCTTCGAGGGGGTCACGATCGATACTGCTCCTGCCGCGGGAGCGAGCGAAAGGGTCCTCCGCGTGCGCGTCCGTGAGACGGAGAACCTGACCGCCGGGGTCGGCGTTGGATACGACAGCGAGAGCGGTCCCCGGGGGACCGTGGAGCTCGCCAATGCCAATTTTTGGGGCAGCGCCCGTTATGTGGGCGTGCAGGCACGAGCAAGCGCCAGGGACGACCGGCTCCAGACTGTCTGGAAGGAGCCGCGGCTGTCCGGACGGAATTGGGACTCCACCTGGTCCAGCTTCTGGGAGCGGGTGGAGAGGGAGTCGTTCGATTTCAGGCGCATCGGCACATCGTTCCTGGTCAACCTCAAGCACTCTTCGACCTTGACGACCCTCCTCCGCTACAACTTCAACGTCTCGAACGTCTTCAACGTCTCCACCCTGGACTCCAACGTCCTCTCGGAGCTGCAGACCGAGACGGGCCAGAAACTGGAGCCGGGAAGGACGAGGCTGGCCAGCGCCGGCGTCGGTGTCGTCCGTGACACGCGCGACAGCCCCTTCTCTCCCCAGCGCGGCACCTACCTCTCAGCGGATGTGAGGACCTTCGTTCCGGCGGTCGGCTCGCAGAAGTCCTTCGTCAAGATGTTCTTCCAAGGGACCTATCAACGGCAACTGGCGCCTTCGCTGGTGTTTGCGACATCCGCCCGTCTCGGGATCGCGCCGACGTTCGCGGGGACAGCAAGCGTTCCACTGGTCGAGAGGTTCTTCGGTGGCGGCGACAATACTGTCCGCGGGTTTCCACGGGACCTGCTCGGGTCGAATGCCGATCGCGACAGCGACGGGACAACAGACAATCCCGGAGGGACCCTCGTCAGGCAGTCCCCCGGAGGGCTGAAACCCCTCGGAGGAGAAGCTCTTCTGATCTTCAACCAGGAGCTGAGGTTTCCGATCCGGCACTGGCTCGGGGGGGTTGTCTTCTACGATGCGGGGAATGTCTACCTGCGACCCTCGGATCTGAGTTTCTCGGATCTGAGGCATACCATCGGTTCCGGACTCCGGCTGGAAACGCCCGTCGGCCCCATCCGGCTCGAGTACGGACACAAACTCGACCGGCAGCGAGGCGAGGGGAGAGGCCAGTTCTACATCTCGATCGGCCCCGCCTTTTGACTCGGCGGATTTCGTAAGGATTGCGCTAGGATCGTCCCCGACTGGCCCGATGGGCCCCTCTCCCGGAGCACCGAAAAGGTGGGCGGGAAAAGCCTATCAGGACAATGAGTGGCACAACTCGCGCCGACGTGGTTTCAGCAGCTGATGGAGCTTGTGCTTCGCGTCGCGCTCGAGCTGGCGCACTCGCTCGCGTGAAAGACCTAGTTTCTGCCCGATGGCCTCGAGCGTCATCTCCTCTTCACCCGTCAGTCCGTACCGATCCTCGAGGATCGTCCGCTCTCTTTCGGTCAGGACGATCATCGCTTCGGAGACGATGCTGGTGATTTCCTTCTGGTAGACGCGATCGACCGGGTTGGGAGATTCCGTGTCGGCAATGAGAGCCGACAGCCTACACTCCTCGTCCGAGTCCACGAAATCGTCTATCGAACGTTCGCGTTGGTAGAATGGGATGATCATGATGCGATCCTGTTCTGCCGGTCCCCGACATCGTGTTGAGCAAGGCACGTACCAGCAGTATTGACCTGTAAAGTGCCAAAATGGGAGCATCTGAGAAGGCCAATTGTCCTCCACGGATTACACCTAGTTACTTTTGGCACAAAATACCATGTCAGAATGACAGTGGGGCTGTCCGGATTTCAGACCCAGACGCCGTTTTCGGGGGGCCCTGTGGGGAAAATCATCGTCCTTCCTGAGATCCTGGCGAACAGGATCGCTGCGGGAGAAGTCGTCGAGCGCCCGGCTTCGGTTTTCAAGGAACTGGCCGAAAACAGCCTCGACGCCGGTGCCAAGGCAATAGCAACGGAGCTGGAAACAGGGGGGCGGTCCCTCATTAGGGTCTCGGACAACGGGGAGGGGATGGATCGAGAGGACCTCCTCCTTGCGGTCGAGAGGCACGCGACGAGCAAGCTTTCCTCGGCCGAGGAGCTGGAAGCGATCCGCACCCTGGGCTTCCGCGGAGAGGCCCTGTCCGCGATCGCGTCGGTCTCCATGATGAGCCTGACGAGCTGTGCTCTCGACGGATCGGGCTGGAGATTGCAGCTGCGGGGAGGGACGGTTGAAGGGGTGGAGGAGGTCCCGGCGAGCCGGGGAACCGTAGTGGAGGTGCACTCGCTGTTTTTCAATACGCCAGCCAGGCGGAAGTTCCTCCGCTCGGAACAGAGAGAGACCGCTCTCGTGGCAGAGTCGGTTGCCTCGCTTGCTCTGGCGCATCCAGGCTGTGGGTTCACGCTCGTGGCCGATGGGCGCGAGCTTCTGGCGGCGCCCGCTTCCGCGAGCCGGTGGGATCGTGTGAGGCGGCTTCTGGGTCCCAACCTTCCGTTGCTCGAAGCCCGTTACAAGGGGGAGGGGATGCGTGTCGAGGGTTTGGTCAGCGGCGCCGGCGACTCGCGCTCCGACCGCTCGGGCCAGAGAATTCTCGTCAACGGCCGTCCCGTCCGGGACCGCATGGTATCTCACGCGATCACCCAGGTTTACGGGGCGGTGCTCCCCCCGGGCCGGTTTCCGGTCGTGACGCTCTATATCGACCTGCCCGCAGAGAGCGTCGATGTCAACGTCCACCCTGCAAAGAGCGAGGTGAGATTCAGGCGGCCCGGCGACGTTCATCACGCTGTTGTTTCCGCGCTGAAAGGGGCGCTGGGCCTCTCAGGTGCCCTGAAGTCGGCGCCAGGAATCGATAGTAAGGGGCTGACTGGCTCCTTGAAGCTCCCCGAACGCGCACTGCCCCTGGCGCGCAGCGGCTTCGGGCTCTCGGAAGCTTTCGAGCCGTTCGGCCCTCTCCCATCGACCACGGCCCCCCCCGCGGGGCCTCATATCGGCGCCTCCTTCGCCGCCGGTGAGGAGTGGTCCGCCAGGCCGCTGCTGGCGCAGTACCGCGACTCGTATATCCTCGCCTCGGATGAAGAGGGCTTGCTGATCGTGGACCAGCATGCCGCCCATGAGAGGGTGCTCTACGAGCGCTTGCTCAGGCGACAGGAGGCCGAAGGAGACCCGGTCCAGCCCCTCCTCGCGCCGGTCTTGACGCAGATCGGCTCCGAGCGGCGGGCCCTGCTGGAGGCCTCGCTCGACGAGCTGGCGGAGATCGGCCTCGAGGTGGAACCTTTCGGTCAGGACGCGGCGGTCGTAAGAGCTATTCCGTCGTTGTTTGCCGGTTCGAACCCTGCCTCCCTGCTGGCAGACCTTCTGGAGGATCTCGCCCGAGAGCGGCGTGTCGTGGATGAGATGGAAGAGGCCCGGTTCCCCGGCGAGGCTCCCCAGGCGAGCAGGCTGAGGAGGCTAGCCGCCGCGGCCGCTTGCCAGGGGGCCGTCAAGGTCAACTTCCGCCTCACGCCGGAAAAGATGGGCTGGCTCCTGGAGGCACTTGCCGCCTGCCGCGTTCCGACTACTTGCCCTCATGGGCGTCCGACAACATTGAGGATGGCCCATGCGGCAATCGAGAGAAGCTTCCTTCGCTGAGGCTCCTGGGGAGGCGGCCTCTGGGCCTCTGGAAACCGCGTCTGGAAACCGCGTTGACGCGCGACGATGGAGCGCGTACGATGAAGGACGAGCTTGTCTGATGAATCATCCGGGCCGGCCCGCAAGATGAGAATCTTCCCGAAAGTCCTGGCTCTTCTCTTGGCGCAGGCGATCTGCCTTCTGCAGCCTGTGGCGGCGGGGGAACGGGCCGTACTCAGGGACGGACGCTACCTGAGCTGTGAGAGCCATCAATCCGCCACCGGCGGCTGGCTCGTCGGCCTGACCGAGGGAGGGAGCGTCTTCGTCGCGGGTTCTCTCGTTGCTCGCTTCGAGCAGGTCCCCCAGTCAGCCGGGGATCCACTTGCACAGGCTATCGGCGCTCCGCCCGCCTCGGCTCTCATCCCCACAGGGGTCGTGAGCGCGACCGCTCCAGCGACGGAAACGCTTCCGGAGCTGGCCAGCCGGATCGCCCGCGAGCTCTCGATGGACCCCAAGTTGGTCGAGGCCGTGATTCACGTCGAATCGGGATTCGACCGCTTCGCGGTCTCCCCAAAGGGCGCCGGCGGATTGATGCAGTTGATGCCTGCGACGGCGGACCGCTTCCAGGTGCGCGATGTCTTCGATCCTGTCGAGAATATCCGAGGCGGGGTCCGCTACTTGAAACTGCTGAGCGACAGGTTCCAGGGGGATCTCGGCCGCGTCCTCGCCGCCTACAACGCGGGAGAGGGAGCGGTAGAGCGGCACGTCGGAATTCCTCCCTACCGGGAGACCCGGCAGTACGTGATCCACGTCCTCGAGCAGTACCTGCACCCCCGTCCTCCCCGGATGTAAGTCTCCGCCCCTCGTGGGCTCAGGCATCATTCTCCATTCTCTCCGGCGGCTTTTCTTCCGAAAAAACATGCCTATGTTTATACCTGAAGCCCAGGAGGCAGTCGGGCTGTGGAGGTCCAAAGAGGAGGAATGGAAGGACAGTTCCTACCCTACGAGCTCGCCGAGCTCGTCCGCGACATTTTCCTGCTGGAGCGCAGCGGCGTGCTCGAACTGACCGGGCCCGGGACAACCCTTTCGCTCGAGTTCGAACTCGGGATGCTCCAGTACGGCGAGGCGGACTCGGGAGAGGATCTTGGTCGGCGGCTGGTGCGGGACGGGGCGCTCTCGAGCGGCGCCTTGGCGGAGGCGCAGGCCCGCGGGGCCTCCAGCAGGGACCTCGGCGGCGATCTCGTCCAGCGGGGGCGAATTTCCGTGGAGCGCCTCGTCGAGTCCTTCCATGCTCACCTGAGGGAGCTGCTCTGCCGGGCGTTTCGGTGGGAGTCCGGAAAGTACCGGTTCCGGGAGGGACAAGCGCCGCCGGCTCAGGTCGAACCGGACGTCCTGCACACGGTGGAGAGCTATATCCAGGCGATAGAAGCGATGACGGGCTTTCCAGCGCTCATGAAGGCCCTGCTGGCAATCTCGCGTCCCCTGATCCAAAAGCCCAGCGGCGCGATTCCCGTGGACCGGTTGAACCTGACGCCGGTTCAAGGCTTCGTCCTGTCGCGCCTCGACGGAACGCTCTCGCTGTCCGAGCTGCTGTCGACCCTCCCTCCCCACGAGGAAGAGCCGACGAGCCGGTTCGTCTATGCCCTGCTACTGCTCGGCGCCGCGGCCCACGAGCCTCCGCTCGCCACCGGCCCGTTCAAGACCTCCTCGATCGTCCTGGAACACGGGCGGGACGAGGCCCGCGAGCAGGAAGAGTTCGACTTCATCCGGCAACGCTACCAGAGCACAGCAGACTCCTCGCCGTCCCTGACGCTGGGAGTCCGGGATGGGGCGTCCTGGGAGGAGATCCAGGAGGCCTACAAAGCACGAAAGGCCGAGATCTTTCCCCAGCGCTTCCTCGAGAAGGTCCGGACCCAGATGCGCTCGGAGATCCGGATTCTCGAAGGGAGGCTGGTTCAGGCCTATCTTGCCCTTCAGAGCTCAGCGCTGCCGGGACGCCCCAACGGCCGGGATCAGGAGGCCTCGGGAGACGAATCGACGAGCGGGCGACGGGAGGTGAAGCTCGATATCGAAGCGATGAGCATGCGGCGGGAACTGACGAAGACCGAAGCGAAGGCGACCCTCGACGAGGCGGAGAAGCAAGCGGAGATCTACTAGCAGAAGGCCAAGAAGTACTCCCAGCAGGGGGACTATCATAACTGCCTGCAGTACTGCTCTATCGCGGTCAGGCAGTGCGAGCCCGTGGCGCGCTTCCACCATCTCATGGGGGAGGTCCAGGCGCGCAACCCCGACCACCGCTGGCAGAAGATGGCCGAGCACTCCTTCCAGCGGGCTGTGGAACTGGACGCATGGAATGCCGATTATCTCGTCACCCTTGGGCAGTTCTACAAGCGGAAAGGGCTGGCCATGAGGGCCAGGAAGCACTTCGAGAAGGCCCTGGAGATCCTTCCGACCCATCCGGTGGCGCTGGAAGAGCTGTCGGTGTTGAAAGTCTAAAACCTCTTTCTCGCAGCGCCTTCCGTTGACAACCCCCCCACCGATGCTATAATTCGCCCGTCCTGGGTGGGCTTCATATGCTCATTGATATCAAGGACATAGCGCGGGAGGGAACCCTCATAGAGAGGGTCATGACCATCGGGACGCTACGAGGGAGCGGGAACGAGCCAATTCCGACGGGTGTGACGAGGGTCCGAGCGCTCCTCTCGAGGGGGAGCAGAGGGGTCGATTTCTCCTGCAGGGTCGAATCGAGTCTGACTCTCGAGTGCGCCCGCTGCCTGGAGCCGTACGAAATGCCCGTTTCGTCAGATTTCCATCTGGTCTTCGTATCCAGGATGCCGGCCCATGGCACCGAGAATCAGCTCGAAGAAGAGGACTGCGAACTCTATCCTGTCTCCGAGGGAAAGGTGGACCTTCCCGAGGTCCTCCGGGAGCAACTCTATCTGAGCATACCGCTCAAGCCCCTTTGCCGGGAGGACTGCTGCGGGCTGTGTCCGCGATGCGGCATCAACCGGAACACCGCGTCTTGCGATTGCGAGGCTCTGGGGCAGAACCAGGTTTCCTCTCCATCGATCGTCTGGCTGCCACGGTCGCCGAAACAGTAGCCGCCGGCCTCCGGGCCGCGCCGAGGAGTGACAATGCCGAATCCGAAACGACGCCACTCCCGGGCAAGGCGCGACAAGCGCAGGGCCCATGACCACCTTGCCGCCCCGGCGCTTTCAAAGTGCCCCAACTGCCAAGAGGACAAGCTCCCGCACAGGGTCTGCCCCCACTGCGGCTCTTACAAGGGCCGCGATGTCATCGAAGTCGGCCAGGCGCGATAGCGCTTCCGTCTGTCCGAGGCTCGCCCTCCGGGTGCGATCGGCATGACGCTCAAGGTCGCGGTGGATGCCATGGGAGGGGACCACGCGCCGGGGTTTGTGGTGGAAGGGGCCGTTCGCGCGGTCCGCGAGGGGGGCTGCCAGGTCGTGCTCGTGGGCCGGCAGGACGCGATCCAGGCGGAGCTGGGGCGGCTCGCCGCGGCAAGCCTGGAGGGGATCGAGATCGCCCACGCCTCCCAGGTCGTGGAAATGGGCACCGAATCGGCAGCCCAGGCTCTTCGCCAGAAACAGGACTCATCGATACGCGTCGCTGCCAGGCTCGTCAACGAGGGCCGGGCGAGCGCCCTTGTCTCGGCGGGACATACCGGAGCAGTCATGCTGGCCGCGAAGATCCTTCTCGGATCGATCGAAGGGGTCGATCGACTGCCCATCGCCGTCACGGCCCCTGCCGTCGGGGGGAAGGTGGTCATCCTCGACGCGGGGGCGAACGTCGATTGCAAGCCGCATCAATTCCGCCAGGCCGGCGTGATGGAATATCTTTATGCTCCCGTGGTGCGCGGTGTTAACAACCCGCGCGTGGGGCTTCTGCCGATCGGCGAAGAGGACACGAAGGGGACCGACGTGACCCGGGAAGTCTTCAAGGTGCTCCGGGAGACGCGGATCAACTTCATCGGCAACATCGAAGGGAACGACGTTTACTCGGGGCGAGTGGACGTTGTCGTGACCGATGGCTTCACGGGCAACGTGACCCTCAAGGTGACCGAGAGCATGATCGAAAGCCTCCGCTCCGCCCTCCGGCAGGAGATGGCCCGTTCGCTGCGCACTCGGCTGGGCGCCTTGCTGATGAAGCCTGCTTTCGAGGCTCTGGAGAAGCGGGTGGACTACGCAGAGTACGGCGGCGCGCCGTTGCTCGGAGCGCGAGAGTGCGTGATCATCTGCCATGGCCGCTCCTCGCCCAAGGCGATCAAGAACGCGATCGGCGTCGCACGGGAGTTCGTCGAGCGCCGGGTGAACGAACGGACGGCGCAAGAGATCCGCTCCCTGGCGGAGGCGGAGACGCGCCTGGTCGGCTGAGGCTAGCCGCTTTCCGGGCGGCGGCGGGCGATCCGGCGGAACCCCGGACGACCTCGGGGAGAGACGGCCTCAGGGAGAGACGATGCGAAGCGCGGTGATCGCAGGCACGGGCTCATCTCTTCCCGAGAGGATCCTCACCAACCGTGACCTGGAGAAGATAGTGGACACCTCCGACGATTGGATCCTCACGCGCACGGGCATCCGCGAGCGGCGGGTGGCAGGGCCCGGCGAGAGGCTCTCGCTCTACGCCACGCAGGCCGCCGAGCAGGCGCTCGCAATGGCGGGAATCCCGTCCTCGCGGCTCGACATGATCATCTGTGCCACCGTCACACCCGACATGCCCGTTCCTGCGACGGCCTGCTTCATCCAGAACAATCTAGGAGCGCCGAAGTGCGCCGCCTTCGACATGCAGGCGGGCTGCTCGGGGTTCATCTACGCCCTGACGGTCGCCAAGCAGTTCATCATCACCGGCCGCTATGGGGCGATTCTCGTCATCGGGGCGGAGCTGCTGTCCAAGTACATCGACTGGAAGGACCGCACCACATGCGTCATCTTCTCGGACGGCGCCGGGGCTGTCCTGATGACGGCGGGCGATCCGCCCCGCGGCGTGCTGGCGACGAGCATCCACACCGATGGCGCGATGGCTGACTACATCATGATCCCCGGCGGAGGGACGGCCTATCCGACGACGGAGACCACGGTCCGTGAAGGGCTTCATACGATCAAGATGCGAGGGAACGAGACGTTCAAGATCGCCATCCGCGCCATCGAGGAAGTCTCGCGGGAGGTCATCCAGGCCGCCGGGCTGAGACCCGAGGACATCGACCTGTTCGTTCCCCACCAGGCCAATCTCAGGATCATCGACGGTGTCGCGCAGAGGCTGGGGCTCGACCCGTCGCGGATCTTCGTCAACATCGATCGGATCGGCAACACGTCGGCCGCTTCGATTCCCATCGCCCTGGACGAGGCCGTACGGGCCGGGCTCGTCAAGAAGGAGTCGATCCTTCTCTTTGCCGCTTTCGGGGCCGGGCTCACCTGGGGAGCATCGGTTGTCCGCTGGTAGACCGGCCCCGATGCGCCAGTTGCCGGAGCAATCCTTGGGAGGTCTCGCTGTGATATTCCCGGGGCAGGGCTCCCAGACGGTCGGGATGGGCTTGCTGCTGAACCGGACCTTCCCCGAGAGCCGCGAGGTCTTCCAGGCCGCCGATGCGGCCCTGGGAGAGCCGCTCTCCCGGCTCATTTTCGCCGGGCCGGAGCAGGAGCTCACCCTGACCGCGAACACCCAGCCCGCAGTGATGACCGTCTCGATCGCCGCCTGGCAGGCACTGCGGCGGCGCGGGATCGCCGCCGACTTCCTGGCCGGGCATTCCCTTGGGGAGTACACCGCCCTGGTCGCCGCAGGATCCATGAACTTCGCCGACGCGGTGCGCCTGGTCCGGCTGCGGGGAAGCTACATGCAGCAGGCGCTTCCTGCGGGCGAGGGAGCGATGGCGGCCGTGATGGGCCTCGATCTCGAGCAGGTCCGGCAGGCCTGCAACGAGTCCGCGGGCGCGGATGTGGTGTCGGCGGCGAACATGAACTCCCCGGATCAGACAGTCATCGCCGGCCATGCGCGCGCGGTCGGGCGCGCGGCCGACGCATGCCGCCGGCGGGGTGCGAAGCGCGTCGTGATGCTTCCCGTCAGCGCGCCCTTTCACTGCTCGCTCATGGAACCGGCCCGGGCGAGACTCGAACGGGACATCGGTCGGGTCGATCTGCGCGAAGCCCAGATTCCGATCATCACGAATTCCGGCGCCCAGCCGGTCCGCTCGGCTGCGGAGCTGCGGGAGGCCCTGGTCCGCCAGGTCACCTCGCCCGTCCAATGGGTCGAATCGGTCCGACGCCTGGTTTCGGAAGGGGTGGATACGTTCGTCGAGGTGGGCCCGGGTCGGGTCCTTTCCGGTCTGGTCAGGCGGATCGACAGGACGGTCAGGGTCGCCAACGTGGAAGACCCCGACTCTCTCGCCCAGACCCTCTCGCTGCTGAAGGCGGCCTGAGGATGCCTCGCCCGGAGGCGCCCGGTCTGGCTTCCCTGGAAGGCAGGATCGCTCTGGTGACGGGGGGCTCGCGCGGGATAGGCGCCGCCATCGCGAAGCTGCTGGCGGAGCGGGGCGCCGACGTGATCGTCGCCGCGAGAGGTCTGGAGCAGGCCCGCCTGGCGGCCGACGGCATCGAGGCGGCCGGTGGGCGCGCAACCGCGCTCGGGCTGGACGTTTCCGACCGCGCCGCGGTGGCGAGGATCATCGGAGAGCTGGTCAAGGAACGCGGCCGTGTGGACCTGCTGGTCAACAACGCCGGTCTGACTCGGGACAATCTCCTGCTGCGGATCAAACAGGAGGACTGGGACGCCGTGATCGACACCAACCTTCGGGGGACGTTCCAGGTGACGCGGGCCGTTGTCCCCTCCATGGTCCGGCAGCGATACGGGCGCATCGTCTCGATCGCGAGCGTCGTCGCCCAGATGGGAAACGCCGGGCAGACCAACTACGCCGCCTCGAAGGCGGGAATCATCGGGATGACGAAGTCCCTCGCGAGGGAGATCGCCTCGCGCAACATCACGGTCAACGCCGTGTCTCCCGGATACATCGAGACCGATATGACGCGCCAGCTCACCGGCGATCAGCAGGAGAAGCTCAAGGGGATCATCCCCCTCGGACGTCTGGGGCGACCCGAAGACGTGGCGGAGGCGGCTGCGTTTCTGCTCAGCGACGCAGCTTCGTACATTACCGGCCAGGTCATCAACGTCAACGGCGGCATGTACATGTGACAATGGCACGACAAGCTGTTCTTTCCAGCGAGACCACGGAAGGCGCCGTGGCTCCCGCGCTCGCGAAGCCGCTCCGCAGGCGGCAGGAGGGAATTCGATGAATGTACAGGAGAAGGTCAAGAGCATCATTGTCGAGCAGCTCGGTGTGGAC
>Ga0066710_100006119_pt1 | contig 11163 bp, 9 predicted proteins | sample GraSoiAngelo_159_FD_79666 | JGI IMG/M metagenome (GOLD analysis project Ga0066710, IMG submission 79666) | Grasslands soil microbial communities from the Angelo Coastal Reserve, California, USA - 14_1009_16_40cm | ecosystem: Environmental > Terrestrial > Soil > Grasslands | place: USA...
AGGCTGGTCGACGGCGCGCTGGCCTCATCGGTGGGGGACATCGCCGCCGCGGCGAAGCTCCTGGTCGAGCGGAACCGAGTGGTGGCCGAAGGGGCGGGGGCGGCGTCGGTCGCGGCGGCTCTGGCCGGAAAGGGTGGCCAGGGCAAGGTGGTCTGCGTGGTGTCCGGCGGCAACATCGACCCCGCGAAGCTCGCCTCGATCCTTCGGGGCGAGGCCCCGTGAGGGGCTAGGGCACGAGCGCGAGCCGGCTCCCCGTGGGGCGCTTCTGCACCACGATCTGGGGGAACTGCTCGGCCAGCTCGGGAACGTGGGTGATCACCCCGACCAGGCGCCCGTCGCCGGCCAGCTGCTCGATGGCCTCGGTGACCGTGCGAAGACTCTCGGAGTCCAGGGTCCCGAACCCCTCGTCCAGGAACAGGCTGTCCAGGCGGGCCCGGGCGGTCACCGAGAGCGACCGGACCTGGTCCGCCAGGGCCAGGGACAGGCCGAGCGAGGCCAGGAAGGTCTCGCCGCCGGACAGGGTGCGGACGCTGCGCTCCTCGTCGCCGTTCCAGGTGTCCACCACCAGGAACTCGTCGTCCCGGCAGAGCAGACGGTAGCGGCCGTCGGACAGGCTCTGGAGGCGGTCCGAGCCGGCCGCCGCCAGGAGCTGGAGCGCTTCGGCCTGGAGGAACGCGATCAGGCGGTCGGCCCGCAGCTCGAGGGCCAGCGTCTTGAACATGCCGGCCCTCGCCGTGAGCTCCTTGACCTCCTCGGTGAGGCGCTTCTTGCTCACGAGCTTCTCGGCCAGCTCCTCGGCTCGCCGGGCCGCAACGGTGGCCACGCGGGTCGCCTCGGCGCAGGCGACGGCCACGGCCTCGGCCAGCGCCGCGAGTGTGGGAGCCGGCTCGACCAGGCCGCCGACCTTCTCCGTGGCCTCCTGGACCAGCCTGCCTTCGAGGGAAGAGCGCAGGGATGCCTCCTCAGCCACCCGTTCGGCGAACGCGGCCAGCACGCCCGAGATGGCCGCGGCGAAGGCGAGCAGGGCCAGGCCCAGATCCCCCGGGAGGGCGGGAGGGTTGGTGGAGACGAGTTCGCGGCCAACGGCGCGGGCCGCCCGCTCGAACAGGGGTCGGTGGTCGGTGGCCAGGCGGTCCCGCTGCCGGTCGATCGATGCGACCACGCGGTCGCGTTCCCGCTCCGCCGCAGACAATGCCTGCGCGGCCTCGGCCGCCTCCCGCGCAGCCTCGCGTTCCGCCCGGTCCAGACGCTCCCGCTCGGCCGACCGCCGGGCGATCTCCTCGGCGGCATCGAGAGGGAGCGGATCGCCAAGGACGGCCTGCAGGCGCGATACCTCCTCGGCGGCGGCGCGATCCAGTCCCTCGATCTCAGAGGCCAAACGGGCTCGGTCCGTGGCGTTGGCGGCCGCGCCGCGCCGGGCCGCTTCCGCGGAGCGTTCGGCCTTTCCGACGGCCCCGGTCGCGGCGTCCCGTTCCTCTCTGGCCCGTTCCAGGCTCGTCGTGGCGGCCTCGAGCGCCCGGGTCCCCGACCGCTTCGGGGCCTTTGCCAGGGGCAGGCCGCACACCGGGCACGAGTCGCCGGCCTTCAGGCCGGCCGACACGGCCGCCACCAGGTCGGCGTGGCGGGCCTCCTCCAGCTCGCCCTCTGCGTTCCGTACCTCGGTCTCGAGGGCGGCCAGCCGGCTCTGGCTTTCCGCCACCGCACCCTCGGAAAGCTTCACGTGGTCGGCGAGTTCCTCGGCGGCGCCCGTGGCCCGTTCCAGCTCCACCCGCTTGCCCTCCCGGGCCCGGAGGGCTTCGGCCAGCGAGTGGGCCCACAGCCGCGCCCTGGCCAGCTCGTCGGCCGGCCTTAGTGTCCCGTCCGCGTGGCGAAGGGCCGACCGGGTTCCCTCCAGCGCCTCGCGCGCGGCCCTCGAAGCGGCGCCGCACTGCTCGACCAGCGAGGCCGCATCCTCCAGCTCCTCGACCAGGACGGCCACCGCTTCCGCGGCGGCCCTGGCACGCCCGGCGGCGGCTTCGGCCTCGGCGGCGCAAGCCCGGAGCTCCTCGGCCGAGCGTTCGGCCTCCCGCCACCGGCCGAGGATGCCGGCCACCTGGTCGGCCGCGTCGGTCAGCGTCTTCTCCCGCTTCTCCGCCTCTCCGGCCAGCTTCCGAGCCTCCTTGAGGGCCTCGGGCGTGGCCTCGGCGTACTCGCGTTCCAGGGTGAGCTCCCGCTCCTGTGCCCGGATCGATGACTCCCGAGCGATGGCGCCGGCCCGTTCCGCCATGCGCCTGAACAGGGCCAGCCCCAGCAGCTCGGTCAGGATCTCCCGCCGCTTCGCTGCGTCGCCGACCAGGAACTCGGCGAACCTGCCCTGGGGGAGGAGCACGGATCGGGTGAAGCCGTCGTAAGTGAGGCCGATGGCCCTGGCGATGAGCGGCCCGGCCTCGCGGACCCGGTCGGCCCCCTCGCCCGCCTGCTTCCATTCGCCGGCCTCGTCCTGCCGTTCCAGGAGGATCTTCGTGGTGCCCTTTCCCGAAGGCGTGGAGCGCGTCACCCGGTACCGGTCGTTGCCGACGGCGAACTCGAGCGTGACCGCCATCCGAGGCTGGCCCTGGCTCACCAGCTGGCTCACCCGGTCGCCGACCCGTTCGACCCGCCCGTACAGCGCGTACGTCATGGCGTCGAGCAACGAGGACTTCCCGGACCCGGTCGGCCCGCTGATGGCGAACACGTCGAGGGCCTCGAAGTCGATCGCCGCCGGCTCGCGGAAGGCGGAGAACCCCTTGAGCTCGAGTCTCAGCGGCCGCATCCCCGATCACCCGCCATCCGAATCACAGCGCTGTGATTCTCTCACCCTTGCGCGGCTCGGCGCTCACGCGCGGTTCGAGCCCCAGTCTCGCACGGCGCTACACTCCGCCGATGCCCCGCCCGGGACGGTTCTCGGCCGAACGGCTGCGCCGGGCCAGGGTCGCGGCCCAGCTGCTCGACCGGCCCGGGCGGTCGAGCCCGGCGGACCTGGTTCGGCACCTCCTCGGGGTGCAGGCACAGGTCCTCTCGGCAGCCGGCCTGGCCCTGGCGGCCAGGACCGAGGGGCTCACCCGGGAGGCCGTGGACGCGGCGCGGCTGGAGGACCGGTCCATCGTCCTGATGTGGGCGATGCGGGGAACGCTGCATCTCGTCACCGCGCAGGACTACGGTTGGCTCCGCCCGCTGGTGCTGGAGCCACAGATCGCCAACGCTCACCGCCGGCTCCGGCAGCTCGGGCTGGCCGGGGACCAGCCGACAAAGGCGGAACGGGCCGTGGAGCGGATGCTGGGCCGCCACGGTCCCCTGACCCGGCGGGAGATCCTGGAGCGCCTTCGTCAGCTGGGCTTCCCGGCCGCCGACGAGGCCGTCGCCTACCACCTGGTGTGGCTGGCGGCATCGGAGGGCGGGGTCTGCTACGGCCCGACCCGTGGCGGCGACCGATGCTTCGTGCTGGTCCGGGACTGGATCGGGGAGACGACGTCGATGGATCGCGACGCGGCCCTCGCCGAGCTGGCCGTCAGGTATCTCGCCTCCCACGGGCCGGCGGCCCCGGAGGACCTGGCATTCTGGTCCGGGATCCGGATGGGCGACGTCCGGCGAGGGTGGCGCGCGATCGCCCACTGCCTGGTCGAGGTCGAGGCGCCGGGCGCGGCAATGTGGACCGTGAAGTCCGCTGTGAGGGAGGCTTCGGAGGGGATCGTACGGCTGCTCCCCAACTTCGACGAGTACCTGCTGGGATGGAAGGACCGCTCGTTCGCCGTGCCTCCCGGGCGATGGAAGGAGATCAACCGGGGCGGCGGGTGGCTGCACCCGGTGGTCCTGGTGGACGGGCGGTCCGCCGGGACGTGGAAGGGCCAGCGGGCCCCGAGGTCGTTCCGCGTGGAGGTTCGCCCCTTCGGGCGCCTTTCGCCGGCGGTCCGCCGCCAGGTGGCCGCGGAGGCCGATTCGATCGGGACCTTCCTCGGCACGCCGGCCGAGACCACCCTCGGGCGGGCGGTCAGCCCTGCTGGTGGAGGTCGTCGAGGACCTCGTCGAACGCTTTCATAAGGTCGTCGGGCGGGGCTTCTACCCCGTGCTCCCGCCGGTAGTAGGAGACGAACTGGTCGCGCGGCTGGAGGCTCGAGAGCGGCTGGGCCTCGTCCTCGGGTTCCGCCCGTTCGTACCTGAGCTGGACGTCGACGGCGTTCGGGAGGGCGTCCCGGATCCGCTCCGCGATGCCGGGGACCGGCCCGTCGGTGTGGAGGAACACGCGCAGGTAGGCGTCCTTCAGCGACTCGGCCCTGTCGAGCACCTCGTCGAGCGTGCCCTCGACGTCGACCAGCCGTCTGCCCGCGGAGAGGGCCACCTCGCGGACCTTCGCCGGCCTGTTCGGCCTGGCCTCCACGACGGTCACCGACTTCGTCTGCTCGGTCTCGCCGAAGTCGAGCTGGAGCAGCGAGCCCGCGTAACGGGTGGGTGAGGGGGCTCCGCGGACGGCCTGGGGCCGGTGGACGTGCCCCAGGGCGACGTAGGAGGCCGTGGCCGGCAGCCGCGACGGCGAGACGGCGTACTCGATCCCGATGGTGATCTGGTGCTCGCCGCCGCCCGGGATGGCTCCGTCGGTGAACAGGTGGCCCAGCAGGACGTTCACCCGGTCGGGCCGGAAGGGCTCGGTCATGGCGGACAGGAGCCGCCCCATGCCCTCGGCGTGGGACTGGTACCAGGCCTCGGTGGCGGCGAACAGGGCCGCGGCGTCCCCGAACCGCCGCTCGGGGACGAAGGGAAGGCAGGCCACGAGGGCGGCCTCGGAGCCGTCGCGGGAGGGCACCTCGACGATCGACCCCTGGTCCGGCGGAACGACCCGGGCCACCATGGTGACCCCGATGGGCCGGAGCAGCTTCGCCAGCGCCTCCAGCCGGATCGCCGAGTCGTGGTTCCCGGAGATGGCGACCACCGGGATGTGGGCCTCGTACAGCCGAACCAAGGCCTCGAACACGAGCGCGTCGGCCTCGGGGGCCGGCGACCGGTGGTCGTACAGGTCGCCCGCGATCAGGACCGCGTCGGCGCCTTCCTGCTCCGCGATGCCCACGACCTCGTGAAGGGCCGCGTCGAGCTCGGCGGCCCGGGACCGTCCCCGGATGGCCCGCCCAGCGTGCCAGTCGCCCGTGTGGAGCAGCCTCACGGATCCAGCCTACTCCGCCGCGCAACTCGAATCACATGCTTGTGATTTTGGAGCGGTGCTGGAGACCGGCCATCGGACGGGGCCGGGCAGACTGGGGTACGGTTCTTGATCGGAAGGAGCGTGGGATGAGCGTCTTCACACCGGAGGAGATCGACTACCTGCGGGAACAGACGCTGGGACGGCTGGCCACCGTGGGCCCCGACGGCCAGCCCCATGTCACACCGGTCACGTTCCACCTCAATGCCGAGGAGGACACGGTCGATGTGGGCGGGCTGTTCTTCGGCCAGACGAAGAAATGGCGCGACGCGAAGGGGAGCCCGAAGGTCACGCTCCTGGTCGACGACGTCCTGCGGAACCCCCGGCGCGCTCGCGCCCTGGAGATCCGGGGTGAAGCCGAGCTCCACGACACCGGCGGAGAACTCATCAACCCGCGGTTCCCGAATTTCGCCCCACAGTTCATCCGGATCCGCCCCACCAGGATCGTGAGCTGGGGCCTGGACGAGCTGGCGGCCGACGAGAGGTTCCACCAGAACGCCCGCTCGGTTCGGTAGGCGGCCGCGGTTCCGCCGGGACCGCCTGCCCCGGAGGAAGGGGAAGGCGCATGGTCACCGTTGGGCTGCTGGTGCGATTCGAGGCGCTGCCGGGGAAGGAGGACGAGGTCGAGCGGTTCCTGGCCGGCGCGCTCCCCATGGTCGAGGATGAGCCGGCCACCACCGCATGGTTCGCCATCCGGCTGGGGCCCTCGACCTTCGGCATCTTCGACGTCTTCCCCGACGAGTCGGGGCGCGACGCCCACCTTTCCGGCGGGGTCGCCGAAGCGCTGTTGGGGAGCGTCTCCACGCTGATCGAGCAGCCGAACATCGAGCGGGTGGACGTGATCGCCTCCAAGCTCGCGGAGTGAGTTCGGGAGGATCGGGCCTCGCCCTGCCGTGAGCGGGCGTTCAGCCTCTCGGATCCCCGTCTACCTCGAGGTGGGGAAGAAGCGCGTGTTCGCCGGCGGGCTCGAGTGGCCGGGCTGGTGCCGGAGCGGGCGCGACGAGGAGGACGCTCTGGAGGCCCTGGTCGACTACGGCCCGCGGTTGCGCAAGGCCCTGCGGAAGGCGGCCACCGGGTTCCATCCTCCAGCCGGCGTGTCCGCCCTCCGGGTGGTCGAGCGGCTCGAGGGCAACGCCACCACCGACTTCGGCGCCCCCGGCAAGGCGCCGGCCGTCGATGCGCGGCCGCTGGACGAGACGGAAGCCAAGCGGCAAGCGGCGATCCTGCGGGCGGGCTGTTCCACGTTCGACCGGACCGCGAAGGCCGCGGCGGGAGCGACCCTGCGAAAGGGTCCCCGCGGTGGCGGCCGCGAGCTGGACGCCATCGTCCGTCACGTCCTCGAGGCCGACGGGGCCTATCTCAGCAAGCTGGGGGGCTCGTATCGGAAGCCCACGGAGGCCATCGACCTGTGGGCGGAGATGGCCGGCCTCCGCCGGACGGCCCTGACCCTTCTGTCGTCGCTGGCCCGTGGCGAGCCGCCACCGCGAACCCCGCGATCCGGTTCGCTGTGGACCCCTCGATACTTCGTCCGCCGTTCGGCTTGGCATGCCCTCGACCACGCCTGGGAGATCGAAGACCGCTCCGCCCCGGCGGAGCGCTGATCGCCCGGACCGAGGCTCCGCGGCCGAACTCAGTCGCCGCTGAAGGCCTCGAACGGGCCCTCGCCCGTCGCCGGGGCGGCCTCGTCGGCCCGGGTGGCCCACGACGGGAACGGGAACCGGATCTGGAGGGGGATCGGGATGTGGGGCTGCTGGAGGATCATCGACCCGGGCTTAAGGATCGAGGCCCGAGCCCGGGTCACGGCGGGGAGGAAGCCGTACTCGCTTCGCTGGGCCTCCGCGGTGTCCAGCCGCCCCACCACCCGGAACGAGCTGTTGGCGATGACCCGCCGTTCGACCTCCGACGCCGTCTGCTCCGCCCCGATCAGGACCATCCCCAGTGACCGCCCGCGTTCGGCCACGTCCAGCAGCACCTCCTTGATCGGGCTCCACCCCTCCCGCGGGGCGTAGCGGTTGAGCTCGTCAAGCACCAGGAACGCCAGGGGCTCTCGGCGGCCCATCCGCTCCTTGTGCTCGAACAGCCGCTTCAGCACCACCCCGGTGACGAATCGCTTGGCCCGGTCGTGCAGGTTGTGGATGTCCACCACCGTGACCTGGTTCGAGCCCCAATCGATCCGGTGGGACTCCGGGGATTCGGCCTCCCGGCCCCAGATCAGATGGTTCTGGCTCAGCCGGAAACGCCCGGCGTCGAGCCGGCGGACGAACGCCGCCACCGTGGCGTCGGAGAGCCGGCCGCGCCACGCGGAGTGCTCGTCCTCGACGTTCTCCCGGATCAGCTCGCAGAGCCCGTCGAAGTCCTTCACCGGATAGCCGCCGAACACCACCGTGGCCTGGTGCTCGGGGTCGTCCTCGCAGTCGCGGTCCAGGTACGACTCCACCCGGGCCACCAGGTCCGCGATCTGGGATCGCTCGTCCTCGGCCTCGGCGAACAGGAACCGCAGGTACTTCTCCCGGACGAACTCCCGGACCGTCCAGTAGTAGGCGGCCACGCCCTCGGAGCGGCCCTCGACGTGGGGGACCGCCGCGGCCGAGCCCGGCCTGGGTGGAGCCCACAGGCCGACGGACTCGAAGGCCCCCGCCGGCAACCCCAGAAGCTCGTATTCGGACCGGTCCCGCTCGGAGAGCTTGCGGTTCGGCTTGTCCAGCCACATGAGGTCCTCGCCCTTCACGTTGAACACGATGGCCTTTGTGTTGACGCGGGACGGCCCCAGGACGGGCGAGTGGAACAGCGCATAGAGGAGGAACAGGGCGTACGTCGTCTTGGTGGCCACTCCCGAGACGCCCGAGATGTTCACGTGAGCCCCCCGGGTGCCGTCGAGGAAGTCCAGGTCGAGGAAGACGGCCTCGCCGTCCCGGGACAGTCCCGCCGGGATCCGCCGCTCCATCTGGTCGAAGAACAGGGCCTCGTCGCGATCCTTCCCCCGGGCCCGGAAGGCCTGCAGCCCGGGCATGGGCGGCACGAAGACCTCGGGCTCGAACCTCGTGGCCACCACCTGCGCCGCCACCGCGGTCTCCACGGGCAGCACGCCGCGATCCACCAGGAAGACGTCGGTGTCGAACGAGGCGCCCTCGTGCCGGGCCCGAACCTCCTGCACGATGCCGCAGATCCGCAGGGGACCTCGGCCCGGCACCTCGGTGTCCACCACCACCGCATCGTCGAGCTGCAGGTAGGCCCGCGGCGAGACGGCGACCCAGAACGACAGGGGCGTGGCGTCCTCCGTTCCGAGCACCATCCCGACCGGTTCGCTGACCTCGCTCATCCCTCGGCCTCCTTCGGCTGGGCTCCCTGCCAGAGGCTCTCCAGGAGCGCCCGGCGGACCATCGCGTGGTTCCCCATCCGGTGCCGAAGCCAGTCCTCCAGTCCGGCCACGGGCGCCAGGTTCTGGGGAGTGCGGGGGTCGGCCGCCCTTCCGGCGAACCCCGGGAGCAGCGCGCTGACCCGTTCGGCCAGATCCAACGCGGCGTCCACCCCCACGCCGGCCCGAACCTCGCAGCGCACCAGCCCCGCGTGGTCGTGCCATGGGGGGCGGAGCTCCGACAGCCTGGCGTACCACGAGAACCCCCGGAGCTGGCCGCGCTGATCGAGCAGGCCGAACACCGGCGTCCGCTGTCCGGCCCCCAGCCGGCCCAGGAGCGCTTCCTGCTCGGGCTCGAGGTAGCGCCGGACGAACCGCTTGACCACCCCCACCGCATGCGACTCCGGCTCGTCGCCGAGGCGAAGGGGCCCATCCACCAGCACCAGGGAGGCCCCGCCCAGCGCCAGCCGGGCGGCCAGCGCCCGCTCCTCGTCGCGCATGAGGTCCTGGAGCCGCTGGAGGGGCGCGTTCGGGTCGGTCCCCGACGCGGTGGCGGACTCGAAGCACAGCGAGCCGGCTCCAACAGGAACCTCCATCCGATCCGGGGCCAGCCCGCCGGACAGGACCAGCGCCCGGCATACCCGGTGCTCGTCGAACGTCGCCCGCCCATCGCACCGCACCGATCCGACGGCGTAGGAGCCGAACAGCCCCTGGGCCCGACGGGGCCCGTCGTCGGCAACCAGCCGAAGCTCGACCCGGCGAACCCCGTCCACGAACCACACGGGCTCCGGGGTGGCCTGGGCGGGAGAGTAGGGGCTCGACCAATCGTCCGTCTCGACGGAGGGGTCGGCGTGGGGGAGCGTGTCCCGTGCGGGTTCCTCCACCGCAGCCTCGAACCCCATCCCGTACTCGGGGGCCCAGGGATCCGCTCTCAGAACCAGCATCGAACCGAAGGATACCGCCGGGCGCCGACAGGACCTAGCGTTTCCCGCGCGAACGCCTCCAGGCTCGCGGGGCACCCCAGAGTCTCGATCCCCCATCGAGGCTTTGGGGATCGCCGGGCGTTCCCCCGCCCGGCCGAACCCTGAACGGCCGGTTGACACTCAAGCACGGGAAGCCTACAGTTAGGCGCGCTCGTCGCCCCCGGGCGACGGGCACGAGGACCCGAGAGGCCGAGTAGAGAACGCGACGCCCCGGCGTCGCGGCACCAAAGGCCACTCGGGTCCTCGCTATCTCCCGATCGGCCCGCCGCCAGGCCTGGCTTCCCGTGGTTCGGTGACCCGGAGCGGCCGCTGGCGAAAACTCCGGACCGATTCGGGAACAACGGGCCCCCCGATTGGGTTACCCGTCGAACGGCCGGGTACCATCCGGCGACACCCGAGCGTACAATCCACCGACCGCGCGAGGTGGGGGACGAGATCGACACCATGAACGAAGAAGAACGCCTGGAAGAGGACGAGGAAGACGCGCCCGATATCGACGAGGAAGACGAGTCGGCAGCTGAGGAAGAACCCGAGGCCGAGGAGGGCGACGAATCGAGCCTCGAGGAGATGCTGACGAAGAAGCCCGAAGAACGAGCGGCTCCCGAGGAGGAGGAAGAGGAGGAGTCTATCCTTTCGCTCGGAAGGGAGGAGCGGCTCGAGACCCTCTCGGTGAAGGTGATCCCGAAGCAGGACACCGAGTTCGTGTGCAGGAAGTGTTACCTGGTCAAGCCGATCCGGAGCCAGCTGGCGGACAAGAAGCGGATGTACTGCCGAGACTGCGTCTGAGGCTCCGCCGGCCGCTCGCCGCCGGCACGGCTGCCGCGGCGGCTGCCGGAATCCTGTTGTTCCTGGCGAACCCGCCGGCCGATGTCGGCCCCCTGGCCTTCGTCGCCCTGGCCCCGTTGCTGTGGGCGGTGGGGGAGTGGCGGCCGCGGCGCGGGGCCCTGTTCGGCTTCGTGTTCGGCCTCGTCTACTACGGTCTCCTGCTGCACTGGCTGATCCCCTTCGGAATCATCGCCTGGCTTCCGCTGGTGGTGACCCAGGCGGCCTACGCCGCCCTGTTCGGGTTCCTGGCCCCCCGGGTGACGTCCCGGTCGAGGCCGGTCCGATCCACGTTCGCCGCGGCCGCCCTCTGGACGGCGGTCGACTGGGCCCGCGGGGCGTGGCCGCTGGGGGGGTTCACATGGGGGGCCGTCGCGTACACGCAGCACTGGAACCACCTGCTGTTGCCGCTCGCCTCCGTGACGGGGATGTGGGGCCTCGAGTTCGTGGTGGTGCTGGTGAACGGGATGGCGCTGGGAGCCGCCCGAAGGCTGGTCGCCCGTCATCGGTGGGCTAGTGGATGGTTCCATGGGGATGCCCTCGGGGCGGCGGGGATGGCGGGACTGGCCGCGGCAGCGCTCCTCCTGCCGGTGGCGATCCCGCTCCCGGCCGCCACCGGCCCCGGGCTCGACGTGGCGGTGGTCCAGGGGAACGTTCCCCTGTCGTTCGCATCCGACCGCTTGCTCCAGACCCAGGCGGTGGCTCTGCACCACATCCGCCTGCACCGGCGGCTCCTGGCCGACCCGCCGGACCTCCCGCCGCCGCCTGACGACTCCCTCCCGTCCGACCCCGCCACC
>Ga0066710_100006120_pt1 | contig 11162 bp, 7 predicted proteins | sample GraSoiAngelo_159_FD_79666 | JGI IMG/M metagenome (GOLD analysis project Ga0066710, IMG submission 79666) | Grasslands soil microbial communities from the Angelo Coastal Reserve, California, USA - 14_1009_16_40cm | ecosystem: Environmental > Terrestrial > Soil > Grasslands | place: USA...
AACCGGACTGCTCGAACATGACGTAGAGCGTCAGGGAGGCCAGCGGGAGCAAGGCGGTCTGCTTCGTCAGGTAGGCGAGGCCCATCATGACGCCGGCGAGCGCCGAGTGCCGGATCGAATCTCCGGAGCGCACGAGCAGGAACGCGGCGAGCAGGAAGAAGAGGAACAGGTTGTCGACCCGCCCGATGTCGAACCACGCGCCCGAGAGAGGGTAGGTGCCCGCCAGGAACCCTGCGCCGGCGAGCCCGCAGAAAGCGCTTCCCGTCTCCCTTCGCACCAGCAAGAAGGTCAGCCCGAGGCACCCGACCGCCGAGGCAAGCGAGACGAGCCGCGGGGCCAGGAAGCCCACGCCGATGAGGCTGGCCAGCGCGGCCGACGAGTACGTATAGAGCGGCGTGTACGGGTAGGGGATCCACTCCACCGAGGGGGCCACGAAGAGGCTCTTTCCTGCCAGCACCCGGCGCACGCTCTCCACGGTCCAGCCTTCGAGCCACTCCAGCTCGTAGGGAAAGCGGATGCGGGACAGGGTGGTGTAGGCGAGGAGGACCAGGAGGTACGCGCACGCCGCCCCGAGCAGGACGCGGGCCACGGTTTCCAGACGGTTCATGAGAGTTGCGCCGCGAGACGGCTCGCCGCCTCCAGCCGAGTCGGACTATGCTATGGCGCGCCCGACATTTATTTCAAGAAATGGGAGGCCACGTGCCGGACCGGAGCCGTGCCGCTGCGCTCGCGTGCCGCCGGATCGTGTCTTGCGCGATCCTGGCCGCGCTCGGACTGCTCGCCTGTCGCGGCCGCACGGAGCCTCCGCCCTCTCCCGGCGAAGGAGCCGGCCAACCGGGGCATTCACCCTCGGCGGAGGACGCGAACCCGCTCGGTACCTACATCGACAAGGCGGGCGGATACCTCGTCTTCACCCAGGCCGAGGACGGCTCCTGGCCCTACTTCCACAGCCGGACACCCGACTTCGCGAACCCCGAGCCGCACGCCAACCTCTTCGGCACCATCGTCACGCTCATGAACATGACGCATACCGGCTTCGAGGCCTCGTCGGCCTTCAAGCGGGGCGCCGACTTCGTCCGGGGGCGCATGACGGAGGGGTATGTGTGGTCGCTCTACGAGCCTGGCAAGTTCGGGGCCGAGTCCTGGCTTGAGCCCGACGCCGACACCACTGCGGTCGCCCTCACCATGCTCTCGGGAAGGCTCGACGTCAAACCACCCCAGCTCAAGAAGCTGCGTACACTCTTCGATCGCTACCGGACGGCCGACGGTCTCTACCGCACGTACTTCGACGGGTTCCACGGGACGAAAGGCTTCGTCCTCGACCGCAACGTCCCATCGACCGGAGTGAACCTCAACATCCTCGGTTTTTTCGGCAACTACGAGATGCCGCGGGCGAGCCTCGTCGAGGGCCTGCGCTCCGCGATGCAGCCGGACCGGTATTGGGAGAAGACGCCCTTCTATCACTCGCTCGCGGTCCTGGCCTGCCTCGCCTCCAACGCCGTCGAGCACGGCGCCCCCGAGGCCGGCGAGCTGCAGCGGAAGCTGCTGGCCGATTTCGCCGCCGGCCCGGGCAAGGACCCGTCCTTCGCTGAGAACATGCCGACCCTGGAGCTGGCGGCCTACGTCAAGGCACGCAGCCACGCCTGCCTGCTCGATCAGTCCCCTTGCCCGGACCTGGACATGAACGTCTTCCAGCTCGCGCGCCGCCGCAAGGCGGACGGATCCTGGGCGGCGACGCCTTTGTACGAATACGACATCAACCAGCAGGCCCTCGAGGCGTTCATGCAGCGGCGGGACTTCGTGATCCGCCGCAAGCGGGGCGGCGCCGCCTACGACGTCGAGCGGGCGCTGGCCGCCCCCGGCACGGCCCATTACTACGATGGCTCGCCGGCCGAGACGACATCGTTTGCGCTCAAGGCGCTGGTCTTCTATCGCGAGCTGCTCAACCACCGCAGCGCGTTCATGCTCCAACCGGGCCGCAGTCCCGGCACCCCCAGCCCCTCCGCCACTCCTCATTAGGGGCCCGCCGCCCTGGCCAACCCGCTGCCGCTCTCGTGCGCGCTGCTGGTCCTGGCCCTGCCGGGGCTCGTCCTGTTCGGCGGTCGGCTCACCGATGGGCTCGGGACGCCACCGCGCGCGCGGTGGCTGCTCGTCCCTGCGGCCGCGGTGGCCTCGTTCCTGGTGGCGGTGGCGATCTCCGGACGCGCCTCGGGCTCGTTCCTCATCGGCCTCTGGACCGGCACGCTGGTTGTGGCGGTCGCGGGCCTGGTGTGGAGCGTGCAGCGACGGCCGAGCGGTCCCAGGGACTCGGCCGAGCCCGCGCCGAAGGCACCTCGCCCCGGCTCTCTGCGATGGATGCTGCTGAGCGGCCTCGTCGCGCTCCTGCCCGTCGCGTACTTGACCCTGGCCGGCGACTTCTTCGACGACTTCAACGCGATCGGCCATCGCAGCCTGATCGCGCAGTTCCAGAACGACGTCTTCCCTCCGCGGCACCAGGTCTTTCCCGAGTACCCGTTCCGCTACCACTACGGGTTCAACCTCCTGGCCGCGGCGCTGACCGCCCTCTTCCGGCTGTCCGTGCCGTGGGCGATCGACCTCCTCGTGATCGTCTGCTTCCTGTGGAGCTGGTGCCTGGCCTGGGTCCTGGGGGAGCGGCTGACCCGGTCGGGGAGCGGGGGCTGGACCGCGCTCGCGTCGCTGGGGGGAGGCGGCGCGTTCTTCTGGCTCATCGCCCACGCGCACTGGGCGAGCCAGGGGGCGGTCGGGATCGTGATCGGCGGCAACCGGATCAACTTCCCGGTGGTCATGTACTTCTTCCAGAAGCCCTTCACGCTCGGCTTCCCCCTGGCCCTGGCGGTGATGCTGGCGGCCTCGTTCCCAGCCCCCGGTCTCGGGTGGCTGCGGCGCAGCTCTCTCCTGGCCGTCCTGCTCGCGTCGCTCTACCTGGTGCAGGAAGAGCTGTTCGTGACCGTCGGCCTGAGCCTCGCCGCGCAGGAGCTGCTGCGCGAGCGGCACCTGCGCGCCCTGGTGCCCGTGGCGGCGTCGTTGCCCCTGGCTGTCCTGATGGGCGGAGTGCTCTTCACGCCGATGCCCGAGCGGCACGGCGAGCTGCTCCGCGTGCGCTTCTGGCCGGCCCAGGGCGACCCCTGGGGGGTCCTGGCCTGGTACGCCCTGACGAGCGGGCTGCTGCTTCCGCTGGGCATCGCGGGCCTTTTCGCGACGCGGCGCCTGCGCACGCTGCTCCTGCTGCTCATGCTGGGCAGCTTCGGCGCGCCGCTGTTCTTCGAGAACCCCTACTCGTGGGACATCGTCAAGCTGGCGACGATCGGCGAGCTGGCGGCGGGCCTGGCCGCGGGATCGGTCCTGGCCGCGCTGGCCGAGAAGCCCACCTGGCCGCGCGCCTCCCTCCTGGCCGTGCTCGTGATCCTGCTGGTGGCGAGCCCGGTCGGCTACCTCGGCTACTGGATCCGCGAGATGGTCCGCCCGACGCCGGAGATCGGCCAGCCGCTCGCCATGCAGCGCGACCTGCCCCGCGTCGACGACTGGGAAAAGGTGCTCCGGTGGCTGCGCGGGCAGCGGTCCCTCGAAGGCACGATCTACGCCATGAACCCCCGGCTCTCGCAGATGATCCTGCTCGCCGGCCTGAACGGGGCGGGCCCGCCGCGCTGGATCGACCTGGAGTTCGGCGTCCCGCAGGACCGCATCGACCGCCGGAGCGTCCTCCTCAAGGAGCTTCCGCGGGACCCGCGGGCGTGGCGGCGAGAAGGCGTCTCCTGGTTCGTGGTCGGGCCCGGAGAGCCCGTCGCGCCGACGGTGCAGGCCTGGGTCGCCTCGCGAGCGGCGCGCGCCGTCAAGGCCGCCGGTCCGTGGACGATCTATCACCTCGAGGCGCCCTCGCGCTGAGCCGCAGGAGAAGCAGGGACACCCCGGACAGGGCGAGCAGCCCGGCGTCCTGGACGCCGCGCGACACCCCGTAAACGTCGAGGAGCGGGACGCGCGGGCCGCCGGAGACGAGCAGCCTCGTCACGTAGGCGAGCGGGAACCGCAGCTCCGGCCCGAAGGCGTAGGTGGACATGACCACGTCGCTGAACATCGTGCCGGCCACGTTGACGGCGCACGAGACCAGCAGCAGCGCCCACGCGAGGAGCCTCGCCGCGCGTCGCCGCCAGTCGAACTCCACCAGGCCGATGGCGAGGAACGGCACGACGGCATAGAGATAGCGTGGCCCCCACAGGACGCTGAGCCCGCCCCAGAAGTACCGCCCGAAGCCGGGGACATGCGTCCCGAGCATGCTGTTGAAGACGAGATAGCTCGCGAACACGGCCAGGCAGAAGAGGTGGACGCTCCGGTGCCCGGCGGCGCGGAGCCCTTTGAGGTTCCCGGCGAGGCCCAGCAACAGCACCGGGCTGTAGAGGAACAGCCCCTTGAAGCGGCCGAAGCACAGCCGGGCCATGACCGCCGGGCTCGGCGCGTTCAGGCCCACCGCGGCGCCTTCCTGGAACGCCGCGAGGTCGAGGCCCTGGCGGGCCAGGGGCTCCGGCGTGATCCAGAACCGGAAGTGGTAGGGAGTGGCGAAGGGAGAGCCGAAGGCGGCCTGATGGTAGGCCGCCAGCAAAGCGAGGAGAGCCAGGAGCGGAAGCATCACGAGCAGCCGCGCCGGCGCGCCGAGGCGCGGAAGGAGGAAGAGCAGCGAGAGAGCAACGAGGATCGCGCTCGGGTAGTCGATCGCGACCGCCGCGCCGAGCAGCGCGCCGCCGAGGAGGCAGGCCCGTCGGCGCGGACCACCCGACTCCGCCAGCCAGAGGATCGCGTGCCACGCCAGGCCGTAGGCCAGCGCCTGGCGCGAGTACATCGCGCTGTAGTAGAGGACCATGCTGCCGAGGCCGGTCGCCACGGCGGCCGCGGTGGCCGGCGCCCGCTCGACGCCATGGGCGGTCAAGAACCCGACGAGCCGGGCGCCGAAGGAGGCGGACAGCGGAGCCACCAGCAGCGCGGCCAGGAGGATCTGCAGGAGGTAGACGTCCGCGAGATGACGGGGGCCTGCCCCCGGCAGCGTCGCGGCATTCCTCAGGTAGTAGTTGCGGAACCTCCGGTTCGCGACGACGCGGTCGTCAAAGCGCGACAGCACCGGCTTCAGCGCCGCGTAGAAGGGCGCGGCGAGGACGGTCGCGCCCGGTCCTACTCCGGAGTAGACCCGTCCCTCGCGGACGCTGATGTCGTAGGCCTCGGTCAGGAAGACGACCTTCGGGTCGCGCTCGTCGCTGAGGACGAAGGTGTGGTCGTCGACGAGCCGGATGGCGGCCCGCAGCACCGAGTCCGACATCGATGGGCCGGTGGGGGCCACCAGCACGACCGGCCAGGCCAGGAGCAGGAGGAACAGCGGCGCACCGCCGCGGGCGAGGGGCCGGGGCGGCTCAGCCGGCGGACGTGACATCGGGGTCTGCGGCCGGGGAGCCGCCGGCCGGGCCGGTCATCGCGATGGCGCGGGAGAGCGCGAGCGTCACGATCAGGATGGCGAACAGCAGGCGGTAACGGCGGCGGAAGCGCAAGAGGAGGCCGGGGTCGTCGAGCGCTCGCGGCAGGCCGGCCACGAGCCCGGTGTAGACGGCGGCCGCAGCCGCGCACGCGGCCCACATCGCGACGGACGGCTGGTAGGCGGCCAGCAGCGCGAGCGCCCCGTAGTGGATGGCGACGACGAGGCCCAGGGCCCGCGTCCGCCCCGCGCGGACGACGAGGTGCCGCAGCGAGGCCTTGCGGTCGGCGTCCCAGTCCATGATCTCGTTGAAGGTGCCCCCCGAAAGGTAGAGGAGCCCGAAGAGGACGCCGCCCGGCCAGTGGCGGCGAAGATCGCCCCCGGCCACGAGCACGCCGGCCGCGAAGTAGCTGAAGCCCGCGGTGAAGTGGGCCAGCTCGCTGCCGAGAAGCCGCCGCTTCAGCCGGATGGTCGGATGAGAGTAGGCCATGCACACGACCTGGCTTCCCAGGAGCAGGATGCGCACGCGGGACGGCAGGAAGAGCACGCTGGCCAGGAAAACCGCGGTGAGGACGAGCGTCTGGTTCCTCAACCGGGGCAGGCGGCGGGGGCCGGCGACCGATTTCCTCGGGTTGAGCGAATCGGTGTCGTAGTCGCACAGGTCGTTGAAGGAATAGACCGAGAGAACGTGAGAGGCGTAGGCGACAGAGTAGAGGAGCAGGAGATGAAGGGCGGGAAGGCCCGGCTGGCTCAGGACCCCCACCGCGCCGGGCACGAGGACCTGGCCGCTCTCGTAGAGCCGGAGATGCTCGAGGGCCTTCACCCTCACCGCTCGGCTCCCGCCGTGGGCGGCCAGCCGAAGACCGTCACCTCGGGCGACGAGGCCAGGGCGACCAGCTCGGCCGAGCCGGCCAGCTTGTCGTAGAGGCCCTCTTCCCCCGGCAGCTCGAGCGAGCGGTGATAGACGACGTAGTCCACGCCGAAGGCGCGCAGGCCCGCGAAGGCCTCCGGCGCCGGCAGGGCGTCGATGAGCCTCTGGGCCTGCAGCCGGGTGCGGGGGAAGTAGCCGTGGACGCCGTTGACGATGTTCTGCCGGTGGTAGGTCTGCCGGTTCATGTAGACGAGCTCGCGGTTCCACTCGAAGAGGTCCTGGCTGTCCCGGTAGAGGGCGCCGCCGGGCCGGCTGGGCAGGTCGAGCAGCACGTGTCCCCGCTGCCCGGCGAAGAACACGCTGACCAGCGGCTCCGGCGTGGCTAGGCGGGAGCCCACGAACGACTTGAGGGGGAGCGGGACGTTCTCGGCCAGCACCACCAGCGTGACAAGGAGCAGGATGAGCCGGCGGCGGGACGGCGGTTGGAACGCCGGAGAGGCGAGGAGCCGTTCCAGGCCGAGGGCGGCCGCGAGCACCACCGCGAGGACGCTGAGCGCGAAAGCGCGGCACGGCACGCGCAGGACGCCGGCCGCGGGCAGCCAGCGGTACGCGGGCAACATCAGGTTCGGCAGCAGGCGATGGCCGACGGAGAGGAACGGGCCCAGGGCCACGACGAGGCCGGCGAGGTACAGCGTGAGCAGCTCCAGCCGGAAGCGGCGGGCCGCGCCCAGACCGATTCCGGCCAGCACGTAGAGGCCGAACCCCAGGAAGGCGCAGCGGCGCGTGTAGACGAAGTATTTGACGTCGTCCGGGCTCGACAGGCGGCCGAACACGGTCACCGCGTCCTCGCTCTGCAGGCTCTGCGGCTGCACCGCGCCGGCGTGGATCATCTGCCGCGTGCGCTCGGCGATCTCGGCCGCCACGACCGGCCACCTGAAGGGATAGACGAGGTTGTTCTCGAGCGTCCGCAGCAGGTCCGCCGGCTCCAGGCTGTGCACCTCGGCCAGGAAGACCGGGTCCCAAGGGTTGGTGAAGTTCGCGCTCGCCCTGGCCGCGGCGTAGAAGCCGAAGAAGGGGGCGGCCACCGCGGCGAAGAGCAGTCCCGCGACGGCGAGCGACGGAGAGTCGATGCGCGGCCGGGGCCGGCGTGCCGACAGATGGCCCCCGAGCAGGGCGAGGGCGGCGAGGAGGCCGAAGAGAAAGACGTAGGCCGAGAAGTACACCTGGACCGCTCCCAGGACGGCGGCGATCGTCAGCCGGCGGCGCTCGCCGGTCGCCAGGTAGCGCTTCCAGTCGGCGAGCGCCAGCAGGGCGACGAAGAAGAAGCTCGTGTGCGGGCTGTCGATGTTTCCCAGGACGTAGTTGGAGGCCGGGAAGGCGAGGCCGGCGAACGCCGCCGCGGCCGCGTCACGCACGTACAGGCGCGCGAGCAGGAAGACGCCCAGCGCGTCCAGGGCGAGCACGGTGGACAGGAATAGGCCGTACGCGCGGGCGTCGTCGCGCGCCAGGAGCTTGAAGCCGATGAAGAGGGCCGAGGTGCCGAACGCCGACTCGCCAAAGCCGAAGACGCCCGTCGCCGGATAGAGCGGCCGGCCCACGTCCTCGTGCCGGACCGCCCCCTCGATCCGGCTCAGCATGTAGTTGGGCAGGGCGATGCCGTTGAGCCAGGTGTCGCAGTTGCCGGGGAGCCGGCCGTGGAGCGCCGGCGGCAGGAGCAGGAGCGCGAAGAAGGCGAGGTAGGCCAGGCCGGCGATCCCCGGCCGAGGGCCGCCCTTCATCGGCGCACGCGGAAGACCGCGGTGTCGGCCGATTCGAGCACCGGCTCCAGCCGCGGCGTGCGGCGGAGCTGGGCGAGCGACGGCCCTTCGCCCGGCAGCACGAGGCCCTTGTTGAACGCGACGAAGCCCACGCCCAGGCGGGCGAGGCCGACGACGGCCTCCTCGCTCGGCAGCCGCGCGGTGAGCTTCTGCACGCCGATCCGCGACCACGGGATGTAGCCGTTGACGCCGTTCACGATGCTCTGCCCGTGGTAGGTCTGCCAGTTCATGTAGATCAGCTCGCGGTCGAAGACGTACAGGTCGTCGGCGGAGCCGGCCAGGCCGTAACCGATGCCGCTCGGCAGGTTGAGGATCACCGCGCCGCGCTGGGCGGCGAAGAAGCGCTCGTAGTCGGCGGGCGGCCTGACGTAGGCGGCGCCCGCGAACGAACGCATGGGGAAGGGCACGTTCTCGACCACCACCGCCGCCGCGAGGAGCAGCGCAAGGGCGGCCGCGCGCGGACCCGAACCCGCGCGGCACCGCTGCTGCAGCCGCTCGATCCCCCGGGCCGCACCGACGTCGAGGGCGAGCAGCGCGAGGGCGAACGCGCGGCCCGGGATACGGAAGACGTAGGCCCCGGGCACGAGATGGTAGGCGGCATAGAGGGGCATGGGCACCATCACGCCGCCCACGGTGATGAGCGGACCCAGGGCGAGCACGAAGCCGACCACGAAGAGCCAGAGCAGCTCCCGGCGCCCGGCGAAGGCATTCCATGCGCCCGCCAACGCGAGCAGGTAGGGAAGGACGCCCACGAAGGCGCGCCGCCGCGACGAGACCCACAGCGACTCCTCGCCCTCCCGCGGGCTGGCGCCCACCATCAGCGCGAAGTCCTCGGTCCGGAACGCGGGGTCGCTGCGGCCGAGGCGCTTCTGCAGCGCCATCGCGTCACGGTGATCGAAGCGGTGGCCTTCGGGATAGATCAGGTTGCCCGGCATCGCGTTCGCGAGGTCCTGGGGATCGAGGCTGTTGAACTCCGCGAAGAGCACCGCCTGCGACCGCCAATCGAAGTGGTCGGTGAGACGGAACAGGTAGAAGAGGAAGAAGGGCGCCACCATGAGGGCGGCGGCGCCGCCGGCCGCCCCGAGCCGGAGAAGCGCGCCCCCGCGCCGGCGCAGCTCGCCGAGGTTGGCCAGGCCGAGGACGGCGAGGGCGACGGCCAGCAGCAGGAAGACGTAGGACGAGAAATAGGCCTGCGCCCCGGCCAGGCTCGCCGCCCACCACAAGTCCCGGGCGTGGCCACGCAGCAGGTAGCGCTTGAAGAAGTACAGCGACAGGAACGCGATCCCGAAGAACGAGGTGTGGGGGCTGTCGATCGTGGAGAGGAGGAAGTTGGAGGAGGCGAACGCCAGGCCGGCCAGCGCGGCCGCCGGCCGGCTGCGCACGTACAGCGTGGCGAAGAGGTAGGTCGCCAGCGCGGTGCCGGCGTAGACCGCCGAGATGAACACGTAGTGGCTGGCGATCTCGCCGAGCCCGCAGGCGCGCAGCAGCATGGGCAGGAGCGCGAGCGCGACCGAGGTCTCCCCGTAGGCGAAGGGATGGGGCGACGGGTACAGGAATCCTCCGTAATGGCCCAGCCCGAGCAGCTCCCTGGCCGCGTTCAGGTACAGGTTGGTGAAGGCGACTGCGTACCACGTGTCGCAGTTGCCGGGCAGGCGGCCGGCCCGCGGGAACTGCGAGAAGAGGGCGAGGAAGTACGCCAGGTAGAGGCCGCCCGCCGCGAGCGGGCCCGGAAAAGCGGCGGCGAGATCGCTCTCGCGCTCGGCAGGCGGGCCGGCCATGGGTGGACACGAATTCTATGCGCGAAGCTTCGTGATCCCGCCCTGATCAGCGGGCGAGGCTCAGGGGGTCGATGCCGGCGTCGAGCGTGAACGACGCCCCCACCGCCCCGACCATGCAGTGGCGGCGGTCGAGGCCGAGCCGGGAGCGGAGGTGGTACACCGCCTCGAGCCCCGTGCAGTGCGCGCCCAGCAGGTCCGCCACGCCGAACTCGCGCAGCCGGTCACCGGTCCAGTCGAGCGTGGCGTCGTCCTTCTGGAACAGGTGGAGCCCGCCCAGCACCGCGAGGACCGGCGCGTCGCGGACGGTCCGCCGCGCGTAGGCCAGCGTGTTGACGACTCCCGCGTGGCCGCAGCCGAAGAGGGCGACGAGACCGCGGTCGGTGTCGAAGACGAGCGCCTGGTCCTCGGGGAGGTTGTCTTCCACCGTCCCGTCATCGGTCGAGATCCGGCCGGCCGCGGGCCAGTTTCGCTCGGGATGGACCCGGGGGACCGGGCCCGTGATCCACACGCCGGGGAACAGCTCCCGGGGCTGGTCGAGCTCCACGAACCGGCCGCCGGCCGCCTCGTACCCGCTCTTCACCGCCGTCATCATGCCGACGTAGGGCCCGGCGGCCCGGGGCAGGAAGATGCCGCGGCCGACCCAGGCCCGGCCGAGCGCCTCGGGGTCCGCCTTCGCGTACTCGCGCCGGAGCGTGACGAGGCCTCCCGTGTGGTCGCCGTGGTGGTGGCTCAGCACCACGTCCCGGACGCCGGCGAGGTCGACCTTCAGCTCCCGGGCGTTCTGGAGGACCGTGTCGGGCCGGGCGCCGGTGTCGAAGAGGATCCGGTGGCCGTCGGCCTCGACCAGGGCCGCGAAGCCCCACTCGCCGATGCCCGCGTCGGCCAGCATCGTGGAGAGGACGACGATCTTTACGGCGCCGACGCGCGAGGTGGCCGGTCGTGGGCTCGCCTCCTGCGCATGGAGGCGGGCGAGCGGCAACGCGAGAAGGAGAGCGAGGGAAACGAGGCGCGCCACGCGCGCATCTTGCGCCGGCCACGGGCGGTCTGGCAAGCGTCCGCACGGGGCGGCCGGGCGCGGACCGTGATATAGAAGAGCCCCCATGAGACCCGCAGGCGGCGTCTCCTTCGCGTCCGAAGCGGGATGCATTCCCGCGAGGATGCATTGACGAAGAACGCGCCGCCGAGGACGCGAAAATGATGAGACCCGCAGGCGGCGTCTCCTT
>Ga0066710_100006121_pt1 | contig 11161 bp, 8 predicted proteins | sample GraSoiAngelo_159_FD_79666 | JGI IMG/M metagenome (GOLD analysis project Ga0066710, IMG submission 79666) | Grasslands soil microbial communities from the Angelo Coastal Reserve, California, USA - 14_1009_16_40cm | ecosystem: Environmental > Terrestrial > Soil > Grasslands | place: USA...
GACAGGACCCGTTCGATTTCAGCAAGCGTTGAGACCCGGAGCGCGTGGGCGGTCCTCGGGCGCGCCGATCCAGTTCTTGACGAGTTCCACCATACCGGGCGGCTCGTCAAGAATCACGTCGAGAAGCAGCGCAATCTCCGGTGCACTGATCGCATGACTCGGAGCGAGATACCAACGCGGCATCACTTTGCGGGCGTCCACATCCACCGGCTCGTAGTATCCGCTGATGTCGCCATTCTGATAGGCCTCGTCCAAGCGGTCCAGAAAACCTTCGATCGCGTCCCAGTCCCAACGGCGGCCCAGCCGGTCGGTCGTCTCGAGTCTGTTCCAGATCGCCCATCCGACGAACACGCCCCACGTTTCATTCAGCGCATCCCAGCCTTCGCTTTCGGTCAGGCGCCGCGGCTCGACGCGGCTCTTATGCTGGCGGCCTTTCTGCGGAGGACCGACGACGACTTCCACCATCGTGTAACGGCAGGTCAGCAGGCGTTTCGCCTCGGCATGAAGGCGAGCGCCGCGTGGGTCCATCTTCGGCGTGCTGGCGGCAAAGTCCACGTAATCGAAGTAGGCGTGGAACAGCTCGTGATAGATTGTGGCCAGGTCCTGGCTGGCAATCTCCGCCACGGGGCGAAACCGTCGGCCTTGGCCTTCGACGGACAGATTTGTGTGAAAGATCATGCGGTGGCCGTCAGGATGGTACTCAGCCGCGGCGTTTTTGAGTTCCCCGAAATGCAGCTTGACGAATTCCACCGGCAACAGACGCAGGAATGTAGACGGCAATCCCATCCGGACCAGCCCGGTCACGAGCCGACGCCATTCTTCCTGGGAATCGGGGACCGGTGCAGACCAGGCGAAGACGGGGACCAGCAGGAAGATCAGAACAACGGCCCTAATCGCGAAGGCCATCTTGCTCGGTCAAGGCCCATGTATCCAGGCAGTCGTAGCGCACCTCATCCAAAAATCGCGTGGGCTTGGAGAGAATCATGCCGGACGCGCGATCATACACATTCACGGGGTAGGTCAAATAGAGATTCTCTTTGGCCCGGGTGATCGCGACGTAGAACAGGCGGCGCTCCTCTTCCAGATCCTCTTCTGCGGTGAAGGAATAGAGGGAGGGGAATTTACCGTCGAGCGTCCAGATGATGAACACGCTATGCCATTCCAGGCCTTTCGCCGAATGGATCGTGGACAAGATCAAGCGCTCCTCATCACGGTCCGGAGCCTCCACATCCACGACGCTTTCGTTCGGAGGTTCCAGGGTCAGGTCCGCCAGAAAGGACTCCAGCCGGCCATAACGCTCCGCAATGGTGGCCAGATGCTCCAAATCCTTGACCCGTTTCGGGTGATCGTCATACTGGCGCCGCAGGATCGGCAGGTAGTAGCCATAGACCGTCGTCACTTGCTCGGCGGGCGTCATGGTGTCGCCGCCCCCCACGTCTTCCAGAACGCAGGCCAGTTCTTTCAAGCCCTGCGCGCTGACGCCGGTTCCCGTGGCCGCCGCCTTGAGCACATCCAAGCCGTTGCTTCCTTCCCTGAAAATCGCGCCGATCAAATTTTGACTCTTCTTTGGACCGACGCCCTCCACGAGGGTCAGCAGTCGGTTCCAGCTCACGGCATCACGGGGATTTTGGATGACCCGCAGATGCGCAATCATGTCCTTGACGTGCGCCGTTTCGATAAATTTGAACCCCCCGCGTTTGACGAACGGCACATTGCGGCGGGCCAACTCGATCTCCAGGTCGAAGGAATGAAAGCTGGAGCGGAACAAGACCGCGATCTCACTGAGGGGCACCCCTTCCTCCCGCAGCTCCATGATTCGTTGCGCCACGAATCGCGACTGCGCATTCTCATCCACGCCCTTGGCCAGCACGGGCGTGGGGCCGTGCTGCTTTCGTGTAAACAGCTTTTTGGGATATTTCTCCGCCGCCAGACTGATGACCTCGTTGGCCAGCGTCAGGATCGGCTGCGTGCTCCGGTAATTTTCCTCCAGCTTGAAGAGTTGGGTCCCGGGAAAGAGTTTCGGAAAGTCCATGATGTTTCGGAAGGTCGCTCCGCGGAAAGCGTAGACGCTCTGCGCGTCGTCCCCCACCGCCATCACATTGTCATGCGTAAACGCCATCCCGCGAACCAGTTCGGCCTGGAGACGATTGGTGTCCTGGTACTCGTCCACCATCATATAGCGATAAGATTCGGAGATCCGCCGGCGAACGTGCTCGTCCGACGCCAGCAGCTCCCGCAATCGGGAGAGCAGATCGTCGTAGTCCACCAGCAGCCGCTGCCGCTTGTACGCGTCGAAGGCGCGCTGGAGTTGTTGCAGGTCCTCGATCTCCTCTTCGAACTGCGGGAACTCCTGCAAGACGACATCTTCCACCGGCAGCAGCTTGTTGGCGGCCTTGCTGAAGATCTCATTGAGGGTGTTCTTGCGCGGAAAATGCCGCGCCTTGTCATGCAGACCATGCTGCGTCCGCAGAAGATTGATCACATCTTCCGAGTCGCCGCGATCCAGGATCGTAAACCCAGGCTCAAGACCGATCGCCCTGCCGTACCGCCGCAGCAGCATATTCGCGACGGAATGAAACGTCCCCCCGGTGACGCTCTCGCTCCGTCCGCCGATCAGGAGACCGACGCGCTGGATCATCTCTTGCGCGGCTTTGCGCGTGAAGGTCAGCAGCAGAATGCTTTCGGGCGGGATGCCGGATTCGATGAGCCGCGCCACACGATACACGAGCGTCCGGGTCTTGCCGCTCCCGGCGCCCGCGATCACCAGCACGGGTCCTTCCAACGCGCAGGCCGCGGCCAGTTGGCCGGGATTCAGTTCGGCGTCATAATCGAGGGAGAATTTCGGCGGAACGGGATCGCCGGGATCGCGCTTGAGAATGTAGGATTTCATGAATGCATCATTATAGCAGGAGCGTTCAACACGGAGCGATGGGCGTTTGAAAAAAAACGCGTCTCTGGTAGACTCCGGCCTTCGATGCAATCCGTTCCCCTTCCTCTCGCAATGGCCGCGTGCCTGGCCTGTACCTTCGCCTTGCCTGGCTGCACTTCGCCGCAACGGGCCACCTCAGAACCCGCCGTCGTCGCGCCGGCCACCACGTCCGTTACGCAAACGCGTGCCCAGTATCTCATGGGCACGATTGTCGACATCACGGCCGTCGCCCCGACGGAAGCGGCGGCGCAAGCGGCATTGACAGCAGGCTTCGAGGAGATCCGCCGGCTCGAGCAGATGCTCAGCACCTGGATCGATACGAGCGAACTGTCGCAGGTGAATCGGGCAGCCGGACACTCGCCGGTCCAGGTGAGCGCCGAGACCTTCGAACTGCTGACGATCGCGCTCGACATCGCCACGCAGACCGACGGCGCATTCAACATTGCCATCGGCCCTGCCGTCCGGCTCTGGCGGGTGACGGAGGCCCAGCGGGTGCCGTCCGACATCGAGCTGGCCATCGCCGGTCAATATGTGGACTACCACATGATCCAACTCAATCCGGCCGAGAAGACCGTATATCTGGAAAAACCCGGCATGCAGATAGACGTCGGCGGCATCGGCAAGGGATTCACCGCCGAAAAAGTAGCGGCGGTCATGCGGCGAAACGGCGCGACCGGTGCCCTGATCGCGGTGTCCGGGGATTTCCGCATCTTCGGCCGGCGCGCGGACGGCAGTTCGTGGCCGGTGGGCATTCAGCACCCGCGAAAGCCAGGGCACCTTCTGGCCACGATTGACTCCACGGACGAAGCCGTATCCACTTCAGGCGATTACGAACGATTTTTCCTCAAGGACGGCGTACGCTACCATCACATCCTCGATCCTGCCACGCTCAAGCCGGCGCGGCTTTGCCAAAGCGTCACGATCGTCGCGGATAATGCCACGCTGGCCGACGGATATGCGACGGGCATCTTTGTCCTGGGACCGGTGCGAGGCCTCGCGCTCGCAGAGCGTCTCAGACTCGGGGCCGCCATCGTGGACGCCGACGGACGTCTGAACGTGTCCAACCGGCTCGCGCAGCGACTGAAATCGCCATAGCGCGCCCATCTCCTCCTTCGCAAGATGCGCGTCTGACCCTTCCGGAAACCTTGCATTTCCGCAGGTATTTCTGTACAGTGCCTCACGTGGCATCGAAGGACAGCAGCATTTGAACTGCCAGATTCCGCTCCCCGCCAGACCAAACCATCTTCCTCCTTCTCTCTCTCGTCTTTGGGAAGTCGCTCACAACCTCTGGTGGAGCTGGCATACTGAGGCCCGGTCGTTGTTCGAAAACCTGGACCGGACGCTCTGGAAGCTCACGTCCCATAATCCTGTCAAATTGCTGCGCGAGTTGAGCCCGGAACGGGCCCACGGCGCCTCGACCGATCCCGGCATTCTCCGCCAGTACAAATCAATGCTTCTTTCATTCGACGGCTACATGAACGCCCGCGACACGTGGTTTGCCAAGCAGTATCCCGATCAGGGCGAGAGTCTCATTACATATTTTTCCGCAGAGTTCGGCCTCCATCAATCCATTCCCATCTACAGCGGCGGTCTTGGCATTCTGGCCGGCGACCACTGTAAGGAGGCGAGCGACCTCGGGTTGCCTCTGGCGGGCATCGGCTTTCTCTACCCTCAGGGCTATTTTCACCAACGGATCTCCGCCGACGGCTGGCAACAAGCCCGGTATGAACCGTTCGAGGCGGCCGACGCCCCGATCCGTCCCGCCCTCCTTCCGAACGGCGAACGCCTGCTGATCCAGGTCCCGTTGGATGGCCGGATCATTGACGTCGCCATCTGGCAGGTCTGCGTGGGACGGGCATCGCTCTATTTAATGGACACCGATGTCGAGTCCAATGCCCCGTGGGATCGCGAACTCTCCGCCCGGCTGTACGGCGGCGACCAGGAAATGCGCATTTTGCAAGAGATCGTGCTGGGAATCGGAGGCGTCCGAACAATCCGGGCCCTTGGTCTCCGTCCGACGGTCTGGCACGTCAACGAAGGGCACGCGGCCTTCCTTACGCTCGAGCGCCTCCGGGAATTCCGGGTATCCGGAATGGGATTTGAAGAAGCCATCGAAGCGGTTCGCAGCTCCAACGTCTTCACCACGCATACGCCGGTTCCCGCCGGACACGATGCCTTTCCGTTTCACTTGATGGAAAAATATTTCACCACGTTCACGGAGCAACTGGGCATCAGCCGCGAACAGTTCCTGCAGCTCGGATGCGCGCCCGGCGGCAACGATGCCGCGTTCAACATGACGGTCCTGGGCCTTCAAATGAGCGGGTTTCGAAACGGCGTCAGCGTGCTGCACGGCGAGATTTCTCGCCGCATGTGGCGGCACCTCTGGCCCGAGATCCCCGACTCCAAAGTGCCGATCACGTCGGTCACGAACGGCATTCACCTGCCGACATGGATAGCCCCCGAAATGCGTCAACTGTATGCCAAGTACCTCGGCCCCGGATGGGAATCGCGCCAGGACGATCCCGCCGTCTGGGAACGGATCGGCGAGATTCCTGATGCGGATCTATGGAATACCCGGCTCGCCCTCAAGCGCAAGCTGCTCGGCTATATCAACGAGGGCGCGAGGCGCCACTGGATCGACGGCCGCATGGACCCTTCCCAGGTCCTCGCCTCGGGCACGCTGCTGGATCCGGATGCGCTAACGATCGGCTTTGCGCGCCGTTTCGCTACCTACAAACGCGCGACCTTGCTGTTTCGCGATTTGGAGCGTCTCAAGCGCTTATTGCAAGACCGCTGGCGCCCCGTTCAGATCATCTTCGCGGGGAAGGCCCATCCGGCCGACGAGCCCGGCAAATATTTTATTCATGAGGTGTACAAGCTCGCGCGCGACCATGGCATCGGCGGGCACATCGCGTTCGTGGAAGAGTACGACATCCACACGGCCAAGTTTCTGATCCACGGCGTAGATGTCTGGCTTAACACGCCGCGTCCGCCGCTTGAAGCGTGCGGGACCAGTGGGCAGAAGGCGGCCCTGAACGGCATTCCACACCTCAGCATCCTCGACGGGTGGTGGGCGGAAGGGTACAACGGCGGCAACGGCTGGGCCATCGGAGGCCGGGAATTCAACCCAAACGCCGAGGTTCAGGATGCCGCCGACGCCGAGACATTGTTCAAGATTTTAGAAGAGGAAGTGGTGCCGCTCTACTATCAGCAGGACGCCGACGGCGTGCCGAGAGGCTGGATCAGCATGGTGCGCGAAACTATCCGGAGCATCAGCCCCCGCTTCTGCGCCCGCCGGATGGTGCGGGAATACACGGAACAACTCTACGTGCCGGCCAGCCAGCAGCGGCTCTCGTTCCGCTAAGTTTCCTTTTTTCCGCCCTCCGGCAGCTTGATCTTGACCACAATCGTCGCCTCTGTTTCGCGTTCACCGTTGCGCGCTACGATCGTCGTCTCCCCGCTGCCCACCGCCGTCACCATGCCGTTCGCATCCACCGTCGCGACATCCGTGTTCCGGCTGACATAGGTCGTCCCGTAGACCTTCGCGGAGATAATACGGACCGAGCCATCGGGGAATTCGCCGATGACCTGCAAGGGGTGTTTCTCGCCAATGGTTTCAAGCACCAATTTCCGTTGGTCGGCATGGACCCGGAATGAGATCAACGGCAGGACCGGCGGGAGCTTGACCTCGACTTTCACCTCCGCCGTGCTGATCACGTTCTTGCTGTTGATGCTGCGCACGTCAATTTCAATCGGTCCCCATGCGTCGCCCCGCAATTTGATGTGTTGCTCGAAGAAGCCCGTCGCATCGTTATATTTCATCGCATCTTCGGACGAGCCGAGGTAGACGCGCACGATGTCATCGGCGGGGCTGGGCCTCACCTGCACAACCACTTCCGAGCCGATGGGAAGCACGTCGCCGTTCTTGGGAGACACGATTTCAACGGCGGCGGCGGGAATGGAGAAAGAGAAGAGCGCGAGACAGGAGGCAAGGCAAAACGCGGAGGCTCTCTGCATGCTCAACGATAACCGAGAACCACGAAATCGGTCAAGTCACCTATAGCTCTTGGATGAATCGCGCGGCGTAGGAGCGGACGTCGTGGCCGTTCAGCACGTGAAATCGGCGCAGGCGATCTACCGTCTGACGCGAGAACCGCGACAATGGAATGGGAATGAGGCGCTTGTGAAAGGTTCGCGCAAGCCGCCGCCAGCGGGACGTCGGCAGCACCGGGGACACGACGACGATGTGAGGCTCGCGCGAATGCATCAGCGCGCCCGCGAGTAACCGCTCCTCCATCGTCCCGGCGAATGCCAGCCGCGGGTCCGACCAGATATCGAGGATCGGCCGCGGCGGAAACAGAAACATCGCGCCGCCGTACACGGCCTCTCCGATGCCCGGCCCGACGAGATTCTCGCCGAACGGCGTGGCGTAGAAGCACAGCGTGGATTCCTCCCGGTGCTCGGCGAACCAGGTCGCACGCCAGGAATATTTTCCGGGATCGGCCGGCGTGTCGAACAGGAACACCACGACTTCGATGTTGCCGCGGGTGGGAGGAATCTCCTTCACGTAGAGTTCCTTCTTGTGCCAGTGCCGCAAGGTTTCCCGGAGGTCGATGCCGTCGCGGATCGAGGTGGTGAACTTCTCGGTGCGCGCGAGGTCCGCGCCAAGCAGCGCCTTCGCCTGTTCCCGCACATGGAGGTTGAACGATTCGATCCTGGCATCTTCGGGAGGCCAGGAGCATTGGCCGAGCGGATTCCACCGCTGGGCCCAGTCCTTCCGCTTCATCGGCGTCGGCTTGGGGCGCAAGTGGAGTGTGCGCCACGCCCGCGGCGGCCCGGGCAGCCGGTTCTTCATCCGTACCCTCGCGCCGTCCGGCAGCTCTGCCTCTTCGAGCCCGAACGAAAGACTTTCGAGCGACGTCCCCGACCATTCCTCCCGGGACAGGACGGCCACTCCCCGATAATCTTTTGCGGTTTCGATCAGCGTCACGGCAAATCCGTCTCCACCGATCTGCTGCGCGGCGGTGACAAGCGTGTAGAGATCCGGCGTCAGCCGTCGATCCAGCAACGCCAGATTCCTGACGTACTTCAGGAAAATCTGCAGGCGGTGCGGAGACATCCAGTCATGTTCCTTACGCTCGGCTGTCCAGCGCGAGCGCGTCTCCAACAGCAGCTCCTTCACGCCGTCGATCGAAAGATGCCGGTCGGACCGCGCCTGCGCCCGGCGCTGCTCATACAAAGCGGTGATGAACGGGAGTTCTCCCAGCACGAAATACAGGCTGGCCTCCGTGACGCCGAACGTCTGTGGAGCGGATACTCCGGGCTCTTCCGGCATGTAGCTTTTACGCTCACGATAGGCGTCCCGTACGTACGGCCAATCCTGCACCGGACAGAGACACAGGATGTCGTGATAGTCGAGTTCCAACTCGTGCAAGCGGAACGCGATCCATGCAATACGGGATTCCCGTTGACTCCCTTCCGCAGGGGGCGCCAGGACGGTGAGCGATGCGGCGGCATAGGCGGCGGCCGAGACTGACTTGAGCAGGTATGGGTCGGGCGCATGGGTCGGGTCCGGTTCATAGCTCCTGACGTCGCGGTCGAGATAAGCGCGATCAACCCCTTCCGCCGTCGCCACGCGGATGCTCATGATGACCGGTTGGCACGGGTCAATCGGAACGTAGTTCGCCTCTGTCTCGTTTTCACGCACCGTCACGACCGACACGAACGGCAACGCCGAGACCGCCGCTTCGACGGCGTCTTGCAGAGAAGGAGACAGCGGCACTGCCAGGCAATCGTACCGACCGGCCGTGAGTGTTTCACGGACTTCCTGCGCCATGTCGCCATTGGCATGAACGATCGGCAGCATCGTGATGTGCGGCGAGAGCCTGAGGGCTTCTTCGACTGCCGGTGAGGGCATCGTACGCGTGACCTAACGATCGGGATGCAGCGGGTTGTCGCCCTCGAAAAAGAAATCGCCCAGGCCTCTGAGCGGGCCCTGGTCGCCCAAGGCCCGCGTCCGCTTGCGGGAGAGTGCGGCCAGATCCTGGGCCTCCTCCCCGAGCACCAGCACGAGCGCCTCGCGCCACGCCGTGTCCTTCGAGAGCGGATGCGCGGGATCCTGTCCCATCCGCTTCAGCGCATATTGGAGGACGTGGATGCCATCGCGGATGGAAAAATCCAGATCGAGTTTGTGGGCGTCCTGGAGGAAGCCGACGGTCAGCGCCAGCAGTTCCGCCGGGGCGAACGGCAGATGGTAGCTGAGGATCGCCAGTTCATCGTCCCGCTCGGGAAAGCCCAGATGCAGCGTCGGCTGGAGCCGGGACATGATATAGTCCGGCACTTCATACGTCGAGGCATCTTCATTCATCGTGACGCAGGCACGAAAATTTTCAGAGGCCTTGATTTGAATCCCCGCCACGATGGATTCCACGAACCGCCGGTGATCGAGCAAAGGGGCCAGGGACGCCCAGGACTTTTCATTCATACGATTGCCTTCATCGAGCACGCAGACGCCTCCGCTCAACATCGCACTCACCAGCGGTGAAGCGTGATAGGCGATCTTTCCCGATTCGGCAAGCACCGGCGTCACCAGCAGGTCTTCGGGGCGGGTATCTGCGGTGCATTGGAAGATAAACAGGCGTTGTTTGCGCGTCTGCGCCGCCGCCATCGCCAATGTGGTTTTGCCGATGCCGGGAACGCCCGTGATGCGGGGCGACAGCGGAAGATCGCGCTCGTCCACCATCAGCCAGCAGGCCAGCAATTGTTTCAAGATCTCGCCCTGCCCGATCCATTCTTGGGAAGTGGTATCCGGCGCGGCGAGATGCAGCGTGATGCCGTCCACCTCGACGGCGCGCTGAGAAGCGGCTCGTTCAGTCATCGGCGAACCGTAACACAGGCTCTTCGAGAGGGTCAATCGGGCTTCACTGCTGCGGCGGGTCCTGCCGTCGAGTTACCCAGACGTGCTCGCGCGGTTCGACATCGCGACCGTGGAAGATCCGCGCTCCGCGCTGCGCTCCGCCCGGGTCCCACTCGACGTCACCCGCTGCAACTCGTTGCGAAGCTTCCTGCGAACGGGTGGCGCGTAGCGGGCGCCATGAGCCCGGCGCGAATCGGCTTGAGTTCTGAGCGGCCGGGCGCAAGGGCTGCTGAGCGACAGGACCCGTTCGCAAGGAAGCAAGCGGTAGAGCGCTGCTGGCCGCTGGGCCCCCCGGGTAGACACAATGCGCGGGTGTTCGTGTATCATACAAAAATATTGACCAGGAGATCCGATCATGGCTGAACGAACACCCGCTCCTCATGATCCCGCCAAGGACGCCGCCCCTTCGACCATTCAATTGATCAACGTGCTGGTCGCGCGCGAGGGAGAGACCGTGAGCTCAAAGTGGGGCATCCATCCGCAATTGAAGCGCGATCTCACGCCTCAGGAATGGCAGGAAGTCACCGACCACATGAACCGCGTCACGCATATCGTCGGGGCGAAATTTGCCGAACAGTTGTCGCACGACACCGGCGGTGGGAGGCCGGAAGGGACGGCATGACGGTGGAGTCAGACAATGGATCGGAGATCGTGTGTTGCCGCAATGCCCGGTGCCGGCAGCAACTTCGCATCCCTGCTGGGGAAATGCTGCAGGTGACCTGTCCGACCTGCCAGACCAGCTTCACGCATCGTCCGGGACAACCGGGGAAGCGCCTCTCCGATGAGTTTCAGATGAAGGCGTGGACGCTCGCCGAATTGCTTCTGGCGATCTCGCGCGAATCCATGATGCTGATCAAGCGCCAGGCGCCTGCGTTGTCGAATCTCCCACGCAAACAGGAATGGGAAGGGTTCATCGAAGTCTTAAAAGTTCTCTTCAACCTCACGGATCGCGTCGCGACGCTCTACGTGCCAGTGAACGAATATTTGCTGTTCCTCGACGCCGTGGAAGACGCGGTCATCGATCAGATGAATGCGGCATTCCGCAAGCAGGCCGGCCCCGATTACGATGACGTCCCCCTGAAGATCTCGATCGCGGCGGCCTTTGAAGACTCGCAGAAATTCTACCACCCGCACCGGTTCATGATCACGGAAGAAGGCGCCGAGAAAGACAAGTACCTCAAGGCGTTTGGCGATGCGCTTGCCGGGAAGCTCGGCGCGAGAGGCAACAACACTATCGTGACCACGGCCACGATGTGCGCCGGATCCTGCATCGCGGCCATCAAAGCGCTGATGGAGTCCGCCGAAGGCCGCTCGTC
>Ga0066710_100006122_pt1 | contig 11161 bp, 9 predicted proteins | sample GraSoiAngelo_159_FD_79666 | JGI IMG/M metagenome (GOLD analysis project Ga0066710, IMG submission 79666) | Grasslands soil microbial communities from the Angelo Coastal Reserve, California, USA - 14_1009_16_40cm | ecosystem: Environmental > Terrestrial > Soil > Grasslands | place: USA...
CGTCGAGCGCGCCCGTGTTCTCGCCGACCGAGATCATGTGCACGACCATGGCGGGGAACACCGGTGTCGTCTTGAGCGGCTCGGCCAACGTGCCGCCCGCCGTGACGTGAGCGCGGGCGGCCATCACGGACTTCTCCACCACCCGGTTCCCCGCGGCGCGCGCGGAGATGAGCAGCCCTTCGAGGATGGGCACGCCCGACGCGATGAGCGTGCCGAGCGTGCGGGTGAAGCGGGCGACGGCGATCTTGCGGATCAGCATGCCGACCACGGGCACCTTCAGCATGAACGTATCGATCACCATGCTGCCGTTGTCGGTGTTGTAGTAGCGCTTGAGCGCGTAGATGCCGGCCGCGACGCCGATGATGATGACGATGATGTACTTGCGCGTCATGTCCGACATCCAGATGACGATCTTCGTCGGCAGCGGCAGGTCGGCGCCCATGTTCTTGAACATGTTCGCGAACGTCGGCAGCACGAAGACCATCATGAAGATGATGACGAGGCACGCCACGCTGATGATGGTGATCGGGTACACCATCGCGCTCTTGACCTGGCCCTTGAGCTTGGCGGCCTTCTCGATGTAGGTCGACAGCCGCTGCAGACATACGTCGAGGACGCCGCCCGACTCACCGACGGCCAGCATGTTGACGAACAGGTTGTCGAAGGTCTTGGGGTACTTGCCGAACGACTCGGCCAGCGTGCCGCCGCCCTGCACGTCGGCGGCAATCTTGGCGGTCACGTCGCGCAGGACCTTCGACTCGCTCTGCTCGGACAGGATCTGCAGGCACTGGGCGATCGGCAGGCCGGCGTCGACCATCGTGGAGAACTGGCGCGTATAGATCGCGAGATCCTTGGCCTTGACCGAGCCGCCGAGCTTGGCGGCGGCAGCGGCGGCGGCGGCCGCCTTGGCCTTCTTCTCCTCGACCTGGGTGGCGACCACGCCCTTGGCACGCAGCAGCGCCACCGCGGCCGGGCGGTTGTCCGCCTCGATCTCGCCGTTGACCGCCGAGGCCCCCGAGCGTCCCCTGTACGCGAAGACCGCCATTCGTCCCCTCCTACGTGGCCAGCGTGACGCGCAGCACTTCCTCGACCGTCGTGGTCCCCTCCAGCACCTTGATGAGGCCCGCCTGCCGCAGCGTCTTCATGCCCTGGCTCTGCGCCATCTCGCGGATCTCGGCCGTGGTGCCGCCCTTGAGGATCACGTTGCGCAGCTCCTCGGTGACCGCCATCACCTCGTAGATGGCCACCCGACCCTTCATGCCGGTGAAGTTACAAGTCTGGCAGCCCTTGCCCTTGAAGAAGGTGACTTTTCCGCGCCCCTCCGGCACGTGGCCGTACGGCACCAGGTCGTCCTCGTGCCCCTGGATCGGCGCCCGGCAATCCTTGCAGATCCTGCGGCCGAGCCGTTGCGCCAGGATCAGCAGCAGCGCCGAGGACAGCAGGAACGTCTGCACGCCCATGTCGACGAGCCGGGCCACCGTCGACGGGCAGTCGTTGGTGTGGAGCGTGGTGAAGACCAGGTGGCCGGTGAGTGCGGCGCGAATGGAGATCTGGGCGGTCTCCAGATCGCGCGTCTCGCCGACGAGGATCACGTCGGGGTCCTGCCGCAGGAAGGAGCGGAGGACGGCGGCGAACGTGCGACCGATGCCCTCGCTGACCTGGACCTGGTTGACGCCCTTGAGGTTGTACTCGACCGGATCCTCCGCCGTCATGATGTTGTGCTCGGGCGCGTTGATCGTGGAGATGGCCGAGTAGAGCGTGGTCGTCTTGCCGGATCCCGTGGGGCCGGTGATCAGCACCATGCCGTAAGGCTGATGGATGGCCGTGTTGAACTTGTCGTAGCTCCACGAGTCGAAGCCGAGCTTGGTGAGGTCGAGCTGCAGCGAGTCCTTGTCGAGGATCCGGAGCACGGCCTTCTCGCCGAAGATCGTGGGCAGGATCGACACGCGGAAGTCGATCTCGCGCGTGCCGTAGCGGAGCTTGATGCGGCCATCCTGCGGCAGCCGGCGCTCGGAGATGTCCAGGGCCGACATGATCTTGAGCCGCGAGATGATCGCCGGCTCCAGCCGCTTGGGCGGCGACAGCATCTCGTGCAGCACGCCGTCGAGCCGGAAGCGGACGCGGAACGTCTTCTCGTACGGCTCCCAGTGCAGGTCGGAGGCGCCCTTGCGGATGGCGTCGGCCAGCACCATGTTCACGAGCTTGACGACGGGCGCCTCGTCGGCCGACTCCTTGAGCTCGAAGACGTCGACCTGCTGGCCCGCCCCCTCGTCGCCGAGGACCTCCATGTTGGCGGAGTCGCCGGTGATCTCCTCCATCATCTCGTTCATGGAGGCGCCGCCTTGCCCCGTCTCGTAGTTCTTCTCGAGCGCGCGCCGGATCGCCGCCTGCGGCGCCACCACCGGCAGGATCTGGAGGTTGGTCATGAAGGCGACGTCGTCCAGCGCGAAGACGTTGGTCGGGTCGGACATGGCCAGCGTCAGCGTGCCGCCGATACGCTTGACGGGGAGGACCTCGTACTTCTTGGCGATGTGGGCCGGCACCAGGCGCAGCGTCTCGGCGTCGATGTCGAGGGTGCTGAGCGTGATCGACGGGATGCCGTACTGGCGGGACAGGAACCCGATCAGCTGCTCCTCGGTGATGAACCCGAGGCCGACCAGGACCGTCCCCAGCTTGTCCGTCTTGCCCTTCTGGTCGGACAGGGCCTGGCGCGGCTGGACATCGGTAATGAGGCCCTCGGCGACGAGGAGGTCGCCGAGCCGACGGACCATTTGTTGCCCGAGCTTCACCTGCGCCATAGCGAACTATTACTGTAGCGCAGCCAGCCGTTTCAACGTATCTGTAAAGGCACGTAGCGCCTCGTCCTGGTAGAGCACGAAGACCACCCGTTTGATCGTTGTTTTCGAAGACTTGACGTGCGTCACGACTACCGTCAGCATGGCCTCGGCGGCGGCCGCCGGAGCGACGTGGCCGACCCCCGTACCCAGGGCCGGCAGCGCGATCGAGGTGAGCCGGTGCTTGTCGGCCAGGACCAGCACCGCCCGGGTCGTCCGGGCGATGGTGTCGGGGTTGGTCTTGAGGTCGGGGCCCATGGCCACTGCGTGGATCACGTGGGTGGCCGCCAGGTTGCCGCCCGGGGTCAGCACCGCCTCCCCCACCTCGATCGGGCCTTGCCGCACCGCCTCCTCTTCGATCAGCACGCCGCCCTTGCGCTTGATGGCGGCGGCCACGCCGGCGCCCATGGTCAGCGTCGAGTTGGCGGCGTTGACGATGGCGTCCACGTCCCAGTCCGTGATGTCGCCGCGCTCGACAGCGATCGAGGCGGCGCCGACCTTCGCTCTCATCGCGACCGCTCCTGCGCCTTGGCGGCCTCCCACGACCGCTCGAGCTCTTCGGGCGAGACGCTGGCGACCGACTTCCCGCTGGCGTTCAGATCGTCCTCCATGGTGGTGAAGCGACGCCGGAATTTTTCGACCGCCGCCTGCAGCACGTCCTCGGCGTCGAGCGAGGACAAGCGGGCGACGTTGACGAGGGAGAACAGCACGTCGCCGAGCTCGTCGGCGAGCCGCGCGCGCTCGCCGCCCGCGAGCGCGGCCGCCGCCTCGCGCATCTCCTCCTCCACCTTCGTCCAGGCGGCGGTGGCGTCGGGCCAGTCGAAGTGCACGCGCGCGGCCTTGCTCTGGATGCGTTGCGCGCGGATGAGCGCGGGCAGCGCGCGCGGCACGCCATCGATCACCGAGCGACGCCGCCCTCGCGCTTCCGCCTCGCGCTGCTTGATCGCTTCCCACTGCGCGAGCGCCTCCCCCGGCGTGTCCACGCTGGCGTCGGCGAAGACGTGCGGATGACGGCTCACCATCTTGTCGACGAGCCCTCCGAGCAGCTCGGCCATCGTGAACTCGCGGCGCTCGGCGGCGATCTCCGCGTGGAAGACGACCTGGAAGAGCAGGTCGCCCAGCTCCTCGCGCAACGCCTCGGGCGCGCCGGTCTCGATCGCCTCGAGGACCTCGTAGGTCTCCTCGATCAGATAGGGCTTGAGGGAGATGCGGGTTTGCTCGCGATCCCAGGGACAGCCGGCGGGGCCGCGCAGGCGACGCATGATGTCCAGGAGCCGGGCGAAGAGAACATCGGGGGACTGGGTCATGTGGTTCCTGGCGGTCGAGTGATTATACAGCAGGGGTTTGCGCGTGTGCTAGGCTCCGAGCCGTATGGGGTCGAACGAGCCCGAAGAGACCTTCAAGGTGACCGATCGCCGGCGTCGCGGAGACGACGAGCCGTCGGGCCCGGCGGAGCCTCGACGCGAGCCTGCCGCGCCGGCGCGCCCGGCCGCGCCCGCGGCGACCCCGGCGGAACCCGGCGATCCCGCTCGGAGCCTCGTCGGACTGTTCATGATGCTCGGCAGCTCGGCGTTGATCGCCCTCGGCGAGGCGGACCCATCGACGGGGCAGCGCGCCCAGCGTGACCTGCCGATGGCGGCGGAGGTCGTCGACGTGCTCGCGTTGCTGCGCGAGAAGACGGAGGGACGCCGCTCCGCCGACGAGACGCAGGTGCTCGACGAGCTGTTGTACGACCTGCAGATGCGCTACGTCAGCGCGATGAAGCGCCCTGGATGACGACGCGCCCGGGCTCGATGGTGACCCGCTCGACGTGCTCGGGAAGCGGCCAGCGCAGCAGCCCCACCGCGGCCGGATCGAGCAGCAAGCGCAGGGCGCGTCCCGGCAGCCGCTGACGTCCGACCGCGAAGTCCTCCACCTCCAGCCGTAGCTGGCGCCGCGGCTCGTCGCTCACGCGCACACGGGCACCGACGTTCAGCCACAGGGGATGGTCGAGCCAGCGCGCCGGCAGCACGCCGCCGATGGCCTGCACGCCGGCCTCTTCCAGAAGCTGGCGCAGCGGCGCCTGGCCCGTCAGCTCCACACGGTCGCCGCCCACCAGGCGCACGCCCATCGTGTTGAGGCGGACGCCGCGCGCCTCGACCAGATGCCGGGCGAGCAGCGCGTTCACCTCGGCTTCGGTCAGCACCACGGGCTGAGGCAGCCGCGCCCGTCGCCCGAGGTCGAAGATCTTCTGCTGTGCGCGCGAGCCATCGGCCGCTGTCGTCGCGGGCAGGGCGGCCGCCTCGGGCTTGGCCAGCATCCGGATCCCTGCACCGACAGCGCCTCCGAGCACCAGGGCGGCCAGGGCGACAGCGACGAACGCCCACAAGCAGCCCGAGCACCCTGCTTTCATGGGCGCCACCCTACCACCCCGAGCCCGTGTCGTCCGGCCGGGCAAAAATTCAGGCCTCTATTTGACAGCTACCCACTCAGATGATATATGACATGTGTACTCAAGATCGTGCCGGGCCGGGGAGGCCGGCAGGACATTCTCAAGGAGGGTTCAGACATGGCGATGGAGCGTTGGCGTCCGTTCGGTATCGCAGATCGTTGGGAGCCGTTCCGCAACGTCGGTGACATCCAGGGCGAGGTGAACCGGCTGTTCGACACATTCCTCGGCCGTCCGATGGCGCCGGCGGCGCCCGCGACGCGCTCGTGGCTGCCGGCGGTCGACATGCACGAGACGAAGGACGACCTGGTGCTGACCGTCGACGTGCCCGGCGTGTGCGAGAAGGACGTGAACGTGGCCATCACCGGCGACCTGCTGACCATCAGGGGCGAGCGGCGCTGGGACGAGGACGCGAAGAGCCAGCAATACCTGCACGCGGAGCGCGTCTACGGCCAGTTCGAGCGGATGGTCCAGCTGCCGATGGCGGTACAGGCCGAGAAGGTGAAGGCGACATATCGCGACGGCGTGCTGCAGATCACGCTGCCCAAGGCGGAGGAGCTCAAGCCGCGCGAGATCAAGATCGACATTCTCTAGTCACTAGTCACTTCGGAGGGGGCCAGCACTCGGAGGGGGCCTCGACGGCCCCCTCCGATGCCTCCCCCGCGGCAAGGATTGCGCCGGCAAAGCCGGCGCTCGAAACCTCAGAAAGGAACGCAAGGACATGGCGAAGGTGATCGGGATCGATTTGGGGACGACGAACTCGGTCGTCGCCGTCATGGAGGGTGGCAATCCGACCGTCATTCCGAACCAGGAAGGGAGCCGGCTGACGCCGTCGGTGGTGGCGTTCACGAAGGACGGCGAGATCCTCGTGGGGCAGGTGGCCAAGCGGCAGGCGATCACGAACCCGGAGAACACCGTGTTCTCGATCAAGCGGTTCATGGGGCGTCGCCACGACGAGGTCGTGCAGGAGATCAAGCTCGTTCCCTACAAGGTGGTGAAGGCGTCCAACGGCGAGGCCCGCATCGAGGTGCGAGGCAAGCAGTACGCGCCGCCCGAGATCTCCGCCATGATCCTGCGCAAGCTGAAGGAGGCGGCCGAGGCCTATCTGGGCGAGAAGGTGACCCAGGCGGTCATCACCGTGCCCGCGTACTTCAACGACAGCCAGCGCCAGGCCACCAAGGATGCCGGCAAGATTGCCGGGCTCGAGGTGCTGCGCATCATCAACGAGCCGACGGCCGCCGCGCTGGCCTACGGTCTCGACAAGAAGAAGGAAGAGAAGATCGCCGTCTACGACCTCGGCGGCGGCACCTTCGACATCTCCATCCTCGAGATCGGCGAGGGCGTGTTCGAGGTCAAGGCCACCAACGGCGACACGCACCTCGGCGGTGACGATTTCGATCAGCGCGTCATCGACTGGATCGCCACCGAGTTCGGCAAGGAGAACGGGATCGACCTGCGCAAGGACCGCATGGCCCTGCAGCGCCTCAAGGAGGCGGCCGAGAAGGCCAAGGTCGAGCTGAGCTCGACGGTGCAGACGGAGATCAACCTGCCGTTCATCACGGCGGACGCCAGCGGCCCCAAGCACCTGGTGATGACGCTCACGCGCGCCAAGCTCGAGTCGCTCGTGGCCGACCTGGTCGACCGGACGCTTGGGCCCTGCCGGCAGGCCATGCAGGACGCCAGCGTCACCGCCAAGGACATCGACGAGGTGGTGCTGGTCGGCGGCCAGACCCGGATGCCGAAAGTGCATGAGTCGGTCAAGCAGCTCTTCGCCAAGGAGCCGCACAAGGGCGTGAACCCCGACGAGGTCGTCGCGGTCGGCGCCGCCGTGCAGGCGGCGGTCCTCACCGGCGAGGTCAAGGACGTGGTCCTGCTCGACGTCACGCCGCTGTCGCTCGGCATCGAGACCCTCGGGGGCGTCATGACGACGCTGATCCCGCGCAACACGACGATCCCGACCAAGAAGAGCGAGACGTTCACGACGGCCGCCGACAATCAGGACTCGGTCGAGGTCCACGTGCTTCAGGGCGAGCGGCCGATGGCCCGCGACAACCGCACGCTCGGGAAGTTCCACCTGGTGGGTATCCCGCCGGCGCCCCGCGGCATGCCGCAGATCGAGGTGACGTTCGACATCGACGCCAACAGCATCATCAACGTGTCGGCGCGCGACAAGGCGACCGGCAAGCAGCAGAACATCACGATCACGGCCTCGACCACGCTGACGAAGGACGAGATCGATCGCATGGTCAAGGAGGCGGAGTCGAACGCCGCCGAGGACACCAAGCGCAAGGCGGAGATCGAGACGCGCAACCAGGCCGACTCGCTCGTCTACTCGACGGAGCGCACGCTGACCGAGCACGGCGCCAAGCTGGCCGAGGCGGACCGCAAGGCCGTCGAGGAGGCGCTGGGCGAGGCCAAGGAGGCGCTGAAGGGCGAGGACGTCGAGCGCATCAAGCGCGCGCAGGACAACCTCACGAAGGCCTCGCACAAGCTGGCGGAGGTCATGTACCGCGAGGCGCAGCAGGCCCAGGGCGCGCCCGGCGCCGGCCAGCAGCAGCAGCGTCCGGGCGGTGCGGCGGGCGGCCCCAAGGAGGGCGAGGTGGTCGACGCGGAGTTCGAGGACCTGGGCGAGAAGAAGTAGGACGTCGAGATGCGTCGCGACTACTACGCGGTCCTGGGCATCGCGGCGACCGCGGCGCCGCGCGAGATCCGCCAGGCCTACCGGCGGCTCGCGCGGCAGTACTCGCCCGACGTGAATTTCTGGGACAACACCGCGCTGGCGCTGTTCGAGGAGATCGCCGAGGCCTACCGCGTCCTCAGCGATCCGCACGCCCGCACGCTCTACGACCGGTTCGGGCCGGCGATGGGCACCGAGGCGCTCGGCGCCGGCCGCCGCGGCGAGGACGTGCACGTCACCGTGGAGCTCGAGTTCGCCGACGTGGCGCGCGGCGCGCGGCTGTCCCTCAGCGTGCCGCGCTTCTCCCCGTGCGGAGACTGCGACACCAGCGGGCGGCGCGAGGGCCACGCGTGTCCGGCCTGCCAGGGCCGTGGGGTGCGGCGCGCGGTGGAGCCGGTCACGGTCGATCTTCCGGCCGGCGTGGACTCCGGCACCCAGGTACGCGTGACGGGGGAGGGCAGCGCGGGGCCATTCGGCGGCACCCGCGGCGATCTGGTCGTGAGCACGCGCGTGCGGGAGCACCCGTTCTTCGTCCGCCAGGGTGACGGCGTGCACTGCGAGGTGGTGCTCAGCGTGTGGGAAGCGCTCCGCGGCGCGCGCATTCGCGTGCCGACGCCGCTCGGCGAGGCGGTGCTGGTGGTGCCGCCGGGGACCGCCGCGGGCCAGGTCTTCCGCCTGCGGGCCCAGGGCCTGCCACGCCTGGCCGACGGCACGGTGGGCGATCTGTACGTGACGGTGCGGGTCGCGATCCCGACGGGGCTCGACGCGCGGACAGACGAGCTGGTGCGGGAGCTCGAGCGCCTCCTGCCGGGGCCGTCACGCGGCGAGCTCGCTCGCTTCCGGGGAGGAGCATCGTGAACGACCGAGCGAAACCGCTCTACATGATCGGCGTCGTGGCCGAGATGCTGAAGGTGCATCCCCAGACGCTGCGCTTCTACGAAAAGAAGGGCCTGGTGCGGCCGAGCCGTACCGAGGGCCAGACGCGGATGTACTCCGCCGAGGACGTCGAAGATATCGCGCGGCTGCTCCGTCTCACACGTGATCTCGGCGTGAATCTCGCCGGGGTCGAGATCATCCTAAAGATGAGACGTCGAATGACCGACATGCAGCGACAGATCGAAGACCTGCTCGCCTACGTCCGTGAGGGCGGAGGTGCGGCGCCCGCCACCGGCGGCGAGCCGCGCGAGGCGCTGGTGCGGGCGGCGGCCAACCAGCTCAAGCCCGTCGATCTGTTCTGAGAAAGTGAAATGTTGATGAGTGACGTGAAGGAATATCGCGCCGGGCTCGTGCCCGACATCCTGGCCCTGCTGCCGCTGCGCGGCACCGTGTTGCTGCCGCACGCCGTGCTCCCGCTCGGCGCCGGCCGCGCGTCGTCGGTGCGCCTCATCGAGGACGCCGTGCAGTCCGGCCGTCTGGTGGGCGCCGTCATGCAGCGGGATCCGCAGGAGAACGCGCCCGGACAGGCGGGGCTGCATCCGGTCGGCACCGTCGCCGTCATCCACAAGACCGTCAAGCAGCCCGACGGCAGCCTGCGCCTGATCGTGCAGGGCCTCGGCCGTTTCCGGATCGTGGAGGTCATCGAGCACGAGCCATATCTTCGGGCGCGCGTGCAGGCCATCGACGAGCCGGCGCCCGCCGCAGACCTCGAGCTGGAGGCGCTCGTGCGCAGCGTGCGCACGCTGTTCGAGAAGGTGGTGTCGCTGTCGCCGGGCCTCCCCGACGAGCTGATCAACGTCGTCGGCAACGCCGACGAGCCCGGCCCCCTGGCCGACGTCATCGCGGCCTCGCTGCCCACGCTGGCCAACGATCGCAAGCAGGAGCTGCTGGAGACGGTGAACGTGCGCGAGCGGCTGCAGAAGCTGGCGGCGATGCTGGCCAAGGAAGCCGAGGTCCTCGAGCTGGGCTCGAAGATCCAGTCCGAGGTGCAGTCGGAGATGTCCAAGACGCAGCGCGAGTACTACCTGCGCGAGCAGCTCAAGGCCATCCAGAAGGAGCTCGGCGAGAGCGACGATCGCACGCAGGAGATCGCCTCGCTGCGCGAGAAGATCGACGCGGCCGGCATGTCGGAGGAGGCGCGCACGGAGGCGCTCCGCGAGCTGGACCGGCTCGCCAAGATGCCGCCGGCCGCCGCCGAGTACACGGTGGCCCGCACCTACATCGACTGGCTGGTGTCCATGCCGTGGAGCCAGCAGACGACCGACGACGCCGACCTGGCGCGCGCGCGCGGCATCCTCGACGAGGACCACGAGGGGCTGGAGAAGATCAAGGAGCGCATCCTCGAGTACCTCGCCGTGAAGAAGATCCGGCCGGACGGCAAGGATCCCATCCTGTGCTTCGTCGGGGCTCCCGGCGTGGGCAAGACCTCGCTCGGGCGCTCGGTGGCGCGCGCGCTCGGCCGCAAGTTCCACCGCATCTCGCTGGGCGGCATGCGCGACGAGGCGGAGATCCGCGGCCACCGGCGCACGTACATCGGCGCGCTGCCCGGCCAGATCGTGCAGGGGCTGCGGCGGGCCGGCACGAGGAATCCCGTCCTCATGCTGGACGAGATCGACAAGCTCGGCATGGACTTCCGCGGTGATCCCGCCTCGGCCCTGCTCGAGGTGCTCGATCCCGAGCAGAACTCCACGTTCCGCGACCACTACCTGGACGTGGCGTTTGACCTCTCGCGCGTGCTGTTCATCACGACCGCCAACATGATGGACACGGTGCCGCCGCCGCTGCGCGACCGGATGGAGATCATCCACCTGGCCGGCTACACCGAGGAGGAGAAGATCGCCATCGCGCGGCGCCATCTGGTGCCCAAGCAGGCGCGCGAGCACGGCCTGGCCGACGCCGACATCGAGTTCACGCCCGAGGCGCTGCGGCTGCTGGCGCGCGGCTACACCCGCGAGGCCGGCGTGCGGAACCTGGAGCGCGAGCTCGCCAGCGTCTGCCGCAAGGTGGCGCGTCGCCGCGCCGAGGGCCGCACGGAGCCGGCGCGGATCACGCCTGACGCGGTGACCTCGTTCCTGGGGGCGCCGCGCTTCGAGTTCGAGGAGCTGGAAGAGCGGACGCGCGAGCCCGGCGTGGCGACGGGCATGGCGTGGACGCCGGCCGGCGGCGACATCCTGTTCGTCGAGGCCACGCGGATGGCCGGCACCCACACGCTGACACTCACCGGCCAGCTCGGCGACGTGATGAAGGAGTCCGTGCAGGCCGCCCTGTCGTGGGTGCGCTCGCACG
>Ga0066710_100006123_pt1 | contig 11160 bp, 11 predicted proteins | sample GraSoiAngelo_159_FD_79666 | JGI IMG/M metagenome (GOLD analysis project Ga0066710, IMG submission 79666) | Grasslands soil microbial communities from the Angelo Coastal Reserve, California, USA - 14_1009_16_40cm | ecosystem: Environmental > Terrestrial > Soil > Grasslands | place: USA...
AGCTTCGTGATCCCCGGAAGGGGAGTGATCAGGATGTTGCCGGTCTCCGTCTGCCACCACGTGTCGACGATGGGACATCGCTCGCCGCCGATGTACTTCCAGTACCACACCCACGCCTCGGGGTTGATCGGCTCACCCACGGACCCGAGGAGTCGGAGCGACGACAGGTCGTGTTTCTGAGGATGCTCCGGGCCCCACCGCATGAACGCCCTGATGGCCGTCGGAGCCGTGTACAGGATGGAGGCCTTTCGCTTCTCGACGATCGACCACAGCCGGTCCTTGTCGGGCCAGTCGGGCGCTCCTTCGTAGATGATGCCGGTGGTGTGGTTGGCGAGTGGCCCATACACGATGTAGGAGTGGCCCGTCACCCACCCGATGTCGGCGGCACACCAGTACACGTCGTCATCATGGATGTCGAAGATGTACTTGTGGGTGGCCGTCACTCCGGTGAGGTAGCCACCGGTCGTGTGGACGATCCCCTTCGGCTTCCCCGTGGTCCCGGACGTGTACAGGATGTACAGGATGTCCTCGGAGTCCATCGGCTCCGGAGGGCACTCGGGGGGCTGATCCGCCACCAGGTCGTGGTACCAGATGTCGCGCCCGGCCCGGAACGGGTGCTCGGTCCCGGTCCGCCTCACGGTGACCACGTGCTCGATGGTTGGTGTGTCCACCAACGCTTCCTCGGCGTTCTTCTTGAGCGGGACCTCCTGCCCTCTGCGGTATCCGCCGTCCGCGGTGATCAGCACCTTGGCCTCGGCGTCGTTGATGCGGTCCTTCAACGACTCCGCGGAAAAGCCTCCGAACACCACTGAATGCGCGGCCCCGAGGCGGGCGCAGGCCAGCATGGCGATCGGGAGCTCCGGAACCATCCCCAGGTAGATCGCGACTCGATCACCCTTCTTCACCCCGAGCGACTTGAGCCCGTTCGCAAACCGGCAGACGTCCTCGTAGAGGTCGCGGTAGGTGAGGGTTCGTTCCTCGCCCGGCTCACCCTCCCAGTGGTACGCGACCTTGTCGCCGCCCGTTTCCAGGTGCCGGTCCAGGCAGTTGTAGGAGACGTTGAGCTTGCCACCCAGGAACCACTTCACCCATGGCGGGTTCCACTCCATGACGCGATCCCACTGCTCGAACCAGTGGAGGGCGTTCGCCTGCTCGGCCCAAAAGCCCTCAGGATCGGCGGCTGCCCGTTCGTACACGGCCGGATCGGTCCACAGGGCTCGGGCGCGGAATTGCTCGGATGGCTCGAAGACCCGTTTCTCCGATAGGAGCGCGTCGATCGTGGTCTGAACGTCAGACATGCCGGTGACCTCCCGGTGCAGAGACTACATTCCTCGTTCGTGGAACAAGGTGGCGGGAGTTACCGCGTGCTCCTCGATGCCACGTCGCTCCCCGCCGAGCCGGCCGGAGTCGGACATTACCTGATCGGGCTGATCACCGAGCTCGCGGCTCGCGCCGAACTCGAGCTCCACGTCGCCACCCGGTCCCGTGTCCTCGACACCTTTCGTCGAGCGGCTCCAGCGGCCACCTTGCACGCGACATCGGTGCGCACCCGTCCCGCCAGGATCGTCTGGGAGCAGACCGGGCTGCCCCTGCTGGCGAAGCGGCTCGGGGTCGACCTGTTCCATGGACCGCATTACACGCTCCCATTCCTCATCCGCGGACCCAGCGTGGTGACCTTCCACGACCCGACGTTCTTCACGAACCCCGAGCTGCACGAGCCGGCAAAGGTCGCTTACTTCAGGCGCATGGCCAAGTCGGGCGTGCGCAGGGCGGCTCGGGTGATCGCCGTCTCGCAGTACGCACGGCAGGGAGCGATCGAATACGCCGAGGCCGACCGGGACCGCGTCGACGTCTCCTACCTGGGGGTCGACCATAAGCGGTACCGCCCGGCAGATCGTGCAGACCTCGACGCGGAGATCCGTGCTCGATTGGGAGTCCGGCCCCCGTACTTGTTCTGGATCGGAACGATCGAGCCGAGAAAGGACGTCCCCAACCTGGTTCGGTCGTTCGAGGCGCTCGTCCGCGACGGAGCGCCGCACCGGCTCGTGCTGGCCGGCCATCGGGGGTGGGGCGTGCGCTCGCTCGAAACCGTGATCGAGCGAGCGAGCACCGCCGAGCGAATCCTCCGGCTCGGGTACGTGAGCGAACAGGAGAAGATCGCCCTGTACCGTGGAGCGGATGTGTTCGTCTATCCCTCGATCGCGGAAGGATTCGGCCTTCAGGTTCTGGAGGCCATGGCTTGCGGGTGCCCCGTGGTGACCACGACGGGGTCGGCGCCGGAAGAGGTCGGTGGGGAAGCGGTCGAGCTGACGCCGCCGGCAGATCCCGAAGGCCTCCGGTCGGCGATGGAGCGGGTGGCCGGCGACCCACTGCGTGCCGAGACCCTCCGCAGGCTGGGGCTGGAGCGCGCCCGGTCGTTCTCGTGGGAGCGGACGGCCTCGGAGACGCTCGAAGCCTATGTCCGCGCGGCCTCGCCCCGTGGCCACTGAGCCGCTCCGCGTTTCGATCTGGTGTGAGCAGCTGTTCCAGCCTGCGCCCGGCGGGATCGGAACCTACGTGCAGGCCCTGCTCGCCAGGCTGCCGGACCTCGGCGTGGAACTCGAGCCGATGGTGGCCTGGCACACGCGGGGTGATCTCCGCCGAGCCGGGGTGCCGCGGGCCCATCGGGTCCGGGCTCCTCGTTCGATCCTGCACTGGGGGTGGGCCTTGTGGGGAAGGCCGCACGTACGGATGTCCGGCGACCTGGTCCACGCCCCCAGCCTGGCCTTCCCACCGGCTCCCGGGGCCGCGCTGGTAGTGACGGTCCACGACCTGTTCTTCCGAAGCCACCCGGAGCTCTATCCCCCTCGAGGGGTCCGGTTCCATGAGCGGTCTCTGGAGCGCCTTTCCCAGGCCGACCTGGTCATCTGCCCGTCGAACGCCACGGCGGAGCATCTCTCGCTCGCACAGAGAGCGGTCCCCAGGGAGCGCCTCCGGGTGGTACCCATGGGCACGGATCTCGCCGCTCCTGCCGGCGAGACGATCGATCGCGTGCTGGCCCAACTGCGCCTGGAGCGTCCCTACGTCCTTTGGGTTGGAACGGTGGAGCCCCGCAAGAACCTGGGAGGCGCCCTGCGGGGGTTCGCCCACATGCTTCGTTCCATACCGGCCGGCCACCGTCTCCGGCTGTGCCTGGCTGGGCCTCGTGGGTGGGAAACGAAGGGACCCGGCGAGCTGATCCGTGAGGCGGGTTTGGACGACGGCGCCGTCCTGTGGCTCGGGAATCAGCCGCGCTCGCACCTGGCCGCCCTGTACGCGGGAGCGGAGGCATTCCTCTTCCCCTCCCTGGCCGAGGGTTTCGGGCTGCCCGTGCTGGAGGCGATGGCGTGCGGCACTCCCGTCGTGACCTCGCGTGGCACCGCCCTCTCGGAGGTCGCCGGCGATGCGGCGATCCTGTGTGATCCGACAGACCCTGATTCCATCGGCGACGCCCTTGCGCGCGTGCTTGGAGACGTCGACCTCGCCGACGCGCTACGCAGACGAGGGCGCGAGCGGGCCAGCCGGTTCACGTGGGCGCGGACGGCCCGTGACACGGCCGCGTGCTACGCGGCGGCCCTCGAGTCCACGAAAGCGTAAGGTCGCCCCGAGGCGCAGCGGGCGGACCTCACAGATCCTCCGCGAAATCACCGGAGAGCCGGAAGAACGTCACCCAGGCCAGGAGCAGGAGAGCGATCGATCCGACGGTTACCGCCCCCAGGACCAGGCCCAGCCACGCCACGCTCACAGGTGCCAGGACCGGGTCGGCCACGCCGGCGGGGTGAACCACCCCGTACAGGGCGCGCTGGAAGCCCATCACGATGTCCGCCATGGGGTTGGCCAGGAACAACGGGAACATGAGCGGGTGCCGCGTCAGCTTCTCGTAAACCTTGCCGCTCGGATAGACGATCGGGGTGAGCCAGAACCACAGCAACAGGGCCAAGTTGAGGAGGTGCTGGACGTCCCGGTACCGGACGTTGAGGGCGGCCACCCATAGGCTGAGGGCTCCGGTGAACGCCAGGAGCGCCACGAACGCGAGGGGCAGCAGGAGCAGGTTGACGCCCCCAACGAACGCCCGCAGGGCGAGCATGAAGACCACCAGCACGATCGCCTGCAGTCCGAAGTCAACCAGGGCACTGCCAATGGAGGCGAAGGGCAGGATCTCTCGCGGGAAGTACACCTTGGTCACGAGGTTCGCGTTGTCGACGACCGACCGGACGGCCAGCGAAAGGGAGTTGGCGAAGAGGTTCCAGGCGAGGAGGCCTGATAACAGGTAGACCGCGAAGTGCGGGACGTGGTTCGGGAGGATCACTCCGAAGACCAGGGTGAACACGGCGAGATAGAGGAGCGGGTTCAGCATCGACCACACGAACCCCAGCACCGAGGACTTGTACTTGACCTTCACCTCCTTGCGGACCAGGTTGCCCAGCACCTCCCGCGAGGCGGCCAACTCGCGGAGACGGCGGGCGGGACGCAGATGCGGCGGCTCGGAGGTTCGAACAATCTGGTCCTCGGCCCCGGAGCGAAGGGCGGCGCTCATGACCAAAGAGTCTGGCACACGTGCGGTTGTGCGCGGCGAGACGAGCAGGGAGCAGGAGCGATCGCTCGAACGCCTGTTCGGTCCGGGTGGTTGAAGTTCGCACGGTTCGCACGGACAATTGAGCACGGAGGCCGCCCCGGCGGCCTCGAAGCGCGTTTGAGGGCCGGTGCTCCCGCACCGGCCGAGGCGAGGGAAGGGAGGTGAGCTGATGGCGAGGTACGAGGCCTACTGCGTGAAGTGCAAGACCAAGCGTGAGTTCGACGGCGAAGAGGTCACGATGAAGAACGGCCGGAAGGCCGCTCGTGGCAAGTGTCCCGTGTGCGGGACCACCCTGAACCGAATCCTGGGCAACAAGTAGAGCTGCTCGTCTTTCCTCGAAGCGGCGGCCGACAAGGCCGGGGCCGCGCGGTCAGCCTGGGCGGTCAGCCGCGGGGGCGGATGAGTTCACTGGGGGCCCACACGACGGGCTCGGTCACCCCGCCCTGGCGTTCGGCAAGCAGTCGGTGGCGCGCCGCCAGATCGGCCAGCGTGGTCCGCTCGAACACCTGCCGGATGGCGAGGTGGACGTCCCCCCACAGCCCCTGGAGGCCGCACCGGGCGTCCTGGAAGCAGCTGTGGTTCTCCATGCAGTTCATGGGGTACAGAGGGCCCTCGATGGCGTCCACGACGTCGGCCACACGAACCTCGGCCGCGTCCCGGGCCAGTCGGCATCCGCCCCCCGCTCCCCGGAAGCTCTCGACCAGGCCGGCCTTGTGGAGCGTACCGAGCTGCTGCTCCAGGAAGCGGAGCGGGATCCCCTGTGCCTCGGCCAGGGAGCGAGCGGGGACCAGGCCGTCCCGGTCGCTGGCTCGCCGGATGGCGAGTTCCACCATGGCCCTCATGGCATATTCGGTCTTCTGAGAAATCTTGAGCATCGCCTGGCTCCATGGACAAAGGTAGCCGCGGCCAGCGCCTCTCGTCAACGCAGGCGGGAGAGGGAAGGCCAGGCAGGACCTCTGCCCGTATCATCGCCCGGCCATGAGGATGGCGTCGGAACATCTCCCCGAGCTCCTCGACTCCCTCGACGTTCGCACCGTCTATAGCGACCTGGACGGGACCCTGCTCGGCCCCGGAGGATCGCTGTTCGCCATCCCCGGTGGGACCAGTCCGGAGCCCGCCCTGGCCGTGTCCGCCGTGCTGGAGGCAGGACTGGAACTGGTCGTCGTGTCGGGGCGGACCCGCGAGCAGATCCGCGAGGTCGCGCGGGTGGTGGGAGCAATCGCGTACGCCGCCGAGCTGGGCGGCCTGCTCGTCTACCGCCGCGGATGGGTCGAGGAGGTGGTCAGGGTGGAGGTGGTGCGCCGCGGAGCAGGCAGTGCGGCCGAGGCCATCGACCGATCCGGCGCTGCCGGGTTCCTGCTCGAGCGGTACCGGGGACGGCTCGAGCCCCACGCGCCGTGGGCATTCCTGCACCGGGAGTGTTCCATCCTCCTTCGGGGGAACCTGGACGTGGACGAAGCCAGGGCCGAGCTTCGCGGAGCTGGATATGGCTGGCTGGACGTCCTCGACAACGGCATCCTGACCGGAGGGCGCGATCGGTTTCCGGGGCTTCAGGTGGACCAGGTTCGCGTGTATCACCTGGTGCCGGTGGGCGTGAGCAAGCGATCGGCCATCGCCCTCGACCGGTCGCGGCGAGGGATCGAGGCCGCCCAGAGCGTGCTGATCGGAGACTCTCCGTCCGATGCGGCGGCCGCTCCTGAAGTTGGGGCGGTCTTCGTCGTGGCGAACGGCCAGCCGGCCCTGTGGGGAGAGGACGTGGCCGACAACGTGTTCCTGCTCGACCGGACGCATGGACTGGGGTTCGCCGACGCGGTGCTGCCCTTCGCCAGGAGGGCTCGGACCAGGTCGGGCTCGTAGCCGTCAGCTATCCGGACAGGCGACGCCTCGGCGGCATTGCCGCCTCCTGCTCGCTGCGTCCGGGCTCTGGTCCTTCCCGGATCTCGGCCACCATGGCCTCCATCACCCGGCGGGAGGCCGTCGGCGGCTCGGCGCCGGGGGGCCACTGGGCTCGTGTGTCCCAGACGTAGAGCACCACGACCTTGACGGCCGCGACGACCGGCACCGCGAGCAGCATGCCCCACAGCCCGAGCAGGGACCCTCCCACCAGCAGCGACAGCATGACCGTGACCGGATGCAGGCGCATGGCCCGGCTCTTGAGCCACGGGCTGAGGATCCGCGTGTCCAGCTCCTGAACGAGGACCAGGACGATGGCCGATGCCAGGGCGAGCCTCCAGCCGCCCGGGATGTTCAGGACCTGGCCACTCCCACTGCCGGCGGTGAAGGCCACGAACAGCACGGGCACCGCGGCGATCAGCGTGCCGATGAGCGGGACGATGGCGAACAGGCCGGTGAGCGCGCCGAGCATCGCGAAGTACGGCACCCCAACCAAGTAGAAGCCGAGCATCGACACTAGGCCCACCATGAGGGCCACCATGAGCTGGCCCCGGAAGTACCCGCCAAGGGTGTCCCCGACGCGTTCGGCCACCCCGAGGACCTCGGCCCGGCGGGCTGCCGGGATCAGTGCCTCGGCGCCGCGTCGGATCTTCGGCAGGTCGACCAGGAGGTAGAAGGCGATCAGCGGCCCCAGGACCACGACGAGCGCCACGTGCACGACCCCCGAGGTGTACGGCGTGAGGCGTCCCAGGAAGGTGAACGCGCCACCCTTCTTCGGCTCGAACGCCGCGATCAGTGATTGCGTGTCGACATGGACCCCGATCCTTCGGAACACCGCGTTGAGGCCGGACTGGGCCTTCGTGAGCAGGGCGGGAACGCTCCGCACGAACAGCGTGACCTGGTGGCCGATCACGTCGGTGAGATAGGCGACCGCGAGACCGAAGATGGACAGGAACACGACGTACACGATGAGCGTGCCCCACACGCGATGGATGCCGCGTTCCTCCAGGAGGCTGACCACCGGATTGAGGAGGTAGACGACGATCAGGGCGACCGCGATGGGAGGGAACACGATGCGGATCGGATGGAAGACGTATCGGTAGACCAACCAGACCAGCACCAGCAGGCCGATCACCGACCACGTCAGGAGGCCCCACCTCGCCGCCCGGGCCACGAATGGATTCGAGAGAAACGGTCCGCGTTCCTTCTCCATCGCCACGCCAGCTTACGGCCATCACACCGGCGCCGGTACTCTTCCCCTCGACATGTTGCTGGTCGCCTCGAACCGGGCCCCGCTGGCGTTCGAGGAGGACGCGGGGGGTCGGGTGGTTGCCCGCCGCGGCGCGGGCGGCCTGGTCACGGCCCTGGCGGGGGCACTTCAGCGCTCCGGTGGGCTCTGGGTGGCGAGCGCGATGACGGAGCAGGACCGGGAGCAGTCGGCCCGGGGCGACCTGGCGGTGGCGGGCGAGGAGCCCAGGTTCGAAGCCGGCGAGGCATCGGAGCCGGCCGGCGCACGTGCCGCATACCGGGTTCGGTATCTGTCCTTCGACCGCGAGACGTTCGACCGTTACTACAACGGCGTGTCGAACGAGATCCTGTGGTTCCTCCATCACCAGCTGTGGGATGTGCCCAGGTGGCCACGCTTCAGCGAGGAGACCAGGCGATCTTGGGATGCGTATCGCGAGATCAACGACGCCTTCGCGGGAGCGCTCGACGAGGCGGCCGCGGGGAGTGGCCCCGAGCCCGTCTTCCTGATCCAGGACTACCATCTCTCGCTGACCCCGGCGCTGCTGCGCGCGCGCCGGCCACGCGCCCGGGTCGTGCACTTCTCGCACGTCCCGTTCGCGGGACCGAGCTATCTCTCCGTGGTGCCCGAGCCGATGCGATCGGAGCACCTGGCCGGTCTCCTCGGAGCGGACGTCGTCGGATTCCACACCGTCCGGTGGGCCGAGAGCTTCCTCATGGACTGTCGGGAGCTTCCCGGCGCGGGGGTCGACCTTCGGCGCAGGAGGATCCGATGGGACGGGCGCACCGTCCGAGTCGGTGTCTATCCGATCGCGATCGACGTCGAGCAACTGGAGGGGGCGTCCTCGGCGCTGGAGGTGGCCGAGGCCAAGAAGCTACTGCTCGGGATGAAGGGCGATCGGCGGCTGCTGATCCGAGTCGATCGGACGGACCTGTCGAAGAACATCCTCCGCGGATTCCTCGCCTACGAGGAGTTCCTGCGGGCGAGGAGCGACTGGCGGGGGAAGGTGGTGTTCCTGGCCCTCCTGAATCCCTCCCGCCAGGAGGTTCCCGACTACCGCGACTACCTGCAGGACTGCGTGCGCCTCGCCGAGCGCATCAACGGAGATCTCGGGGCCGACGACTGGCGCCCGATCGAGCTCTCGATCGAGGATGACCTCTCCCGCGTGGCGGCAGCGTATGAGATCTACGATGCGTTGCTCGTCAACCCCGTGTTCGACGGCATGAACCTGGTGGCGAAGGAGGGACCCACGCTGAACCGCAGCAACGGCGTGCTGATCCTCTCCGAGAACGCCGGCGCCCACGCCGAGCTCGGGACGCACGCGCTCAGCATCAGCCCATTCGACGTCGGGGCGACGGCCGCCGCCATCGCCGAGGCGTTGGAGATGGACCCCCGGGAACGGGCCCGGCGGGCCCGCGGGCTCACCACCGCCATCCGACGGAATCGACTCGACGGCTGGGTGGGCCGACAGCTCCAGGACCTCGACCGCACGGCCGGAGGGAGGCGATGAGTTGAGGGCTCACAGCCGAGCCAGGAGCTCCATGAGCCCTCGCGGCCCGTCCACCACCGCGTCGGCCGCCTCGATCAGCTCGGCGGGCGTCTCGCCGGATCGAACCGCCACCTTGGCCACGGTCAGGCCCTCCCGCTGCAGCCGGTCGAGCGCGGAGAACGCGTCGAGGTCGGCCAGGTCGTCACCGGCGAACAGGCATCCCTGGAGAGCGCGAGACCGGCATTCGCGCTCGATCACCGAACCCTTCCCGGGAACGTCGCGCGGCGCCAGCTCGAACACCATCTTGCCCGCGATGAGTGCCATCCCCGTCGCCGCTGCCGCCGCCGAGAGCCGTTCGGAGAGAACGGCCGCCGCGCGGGCCGGATCCGCCGCCTCGCGGTAGTGCACGGCCACCGACCGTCCCTTGTCCTCGACCCGAGCACCCTCGACGAGCCTGGCGGCCGCCGCCGCGGCCTCGCGTGCTGGCTGCATCTGAGGGGACGGAGGAGCGCTCTCGGACAGGCCGTACAGGCCGAAGACTTGCACGTCCGGTGATAGAAGGAGGGACCGGACCACCTCGGCCGGCCTGGCCGAGACCACCGCGACCAGCGCGTAGCGCGGGGCCAGCGCAGAGAGGACTCGCTGTGCCTCTGGCCGGGGCCGCGCCAGCTCCGGCCGCGGCGCGATGTCGGATAGGGTCCCGTCGAAGTCCAGGAAGATGCCGGCCCGGCGCCGCAGCCTGCGGAGGCGCTCCACCACCTTCTCGGGAGGGAGCGCCAAGACCTACGGGGACGGGCTTGCGGTGAAGTCGGCGCCGAGCACGATGATGACCTGGATGTTCCTCGGGAAGCTGATGGGGAAGGGCTTCAGCGGAGCTCCTGGGAAGTACCTGTTCCGCAGCAGCTGCGCCTCCGGCAGCGAGTCCGCGCGGTAGTACACCGTCGTGGTGGGCGTGGTCTTCGCGTTCGCGGGAACCTTCACCGCGTAGCCGCGCCTCTTCAGCAGCTCCGTCGTGGTGGCTGCGAGGCCCGTGGTGCCGGATCCGTTCAAGACCTGGACGACGACACCGCGCACCTTCGCCCTCCTGGTCGGACTGGGCGACGTGGCGGTCGAGGCATGTGGGCTGGGAGTGACGACGGCCTTCGGCGGCTTGGACGTGATCGCCTGGCTGGCGGTGGTCGGGAATCCTTGTTTGAGCACGAAGACCCCGACCGCTACGGCGGCCAGGAGGCACAGGATCCGATTGATGGTCAAGGTCGTCACGCCGTTCTCCCTCCGCGTCCATCCGGGGTGGCGAACCGTTCGTGCCGCCGGGCTTCTCGTAACCTCCGGAGGCGCTGCACGAGCATCGGATCGTACTGGAGCGCCTCGGGTCGATCGATCAGCCGGTTCAGCACCTGATAGTAGCGAGCGGACGAGATGCCGAATCGGTCCCGGACCGCGCGTTGCTTGGGCTGGGAGGCCTTCCAGGTCTCACGCTCGAAGTCGAGGAGCTCTTGCCAGCGCTCCTCGAGCTCGACGCGATCAGGCATCCCTCGTGCTCACCATGTGGGCGACCAGCGGGAAAGGCTACACCAACCGCGCTACGGATACAGGCCTCTGGTGACGTGGGCCTCGGCCACGCGGCTCACGCCCAGGACGGTGGCTGCCGTGCGCATGGTGATCTTTCGGTCCTCGGCCAGGTCCAGGACGTCGACGTGGGACTTCTCCATGATCATGCGAAGGCGATCGTTGACCTCGTCCTCGGTCCAGTAAAAGGCCTGCAGGTCCTGCACCCACTCGAAATAGGACACGGTCACGCCCCCGGCGTTGGCCAGGATGTCCGGAACGACCCTGATGCCCCGGTCCTTGAAGATCTCGTCCGCTTCGGGCGTGGTCGGTCCGTTTGCGGCCTCAACCACCACGGAGGCTTTCACCTGCGCCGCGTTCTCGTCCGTC
>Ga0066710_100006124_pt1 | contig 11159 bp, 8 predicted proteins | sample GraSoiAngelo_159_FD_79666 | JGI IMG/M metagenome (GOLD analysis project Ga0066710, IMG submission 79666) | Grasslands soil microbial communities from the Angelo Coastal Reserve, California, USA - 14_1009_16_40cm | ecosystem: Environmental > Terrestrial > Soil > Grasslands | place: USA...
GCGATTCGCGACCTTTACTCGGCGCTCGCGGCGCGCTGGGTTGCGGCCGGCGCCACCCGCCACCTCGCCGTGATCCCGGCCAGCGACGAGGCGCTCATGGATCCCTGGCTGCGGCTTGCTTTCGGCGTCCAGTTCGTCTGGGCGGCGCGCGAGACCGCAGCGATGAGGCCGGTGGAAGCCGACGTCCGGATCCGCGCGGGGACAGCCAACGATCTCGACTTGGTCGCGAAACTCGACCGCGCCCTCCACGAGCACCAGGCCGGCCCGCCCAGCTTTTCCGGCGTCGCGATCCCGAGCGAGGAGGAGTTCCGAGCGGACTGGAGCGATCTCTGGGACGACCCGGAGGTGTACACCCACTTCGTCGCCGAGCGAGCCGGGATGCCGGTCGGGCACCTCGTTCTCTACAGGCGTCCGACCGGCGACCTGCGCGTTCCGGACGACAACATCGACCTCTCGCACGCGGCGACGTTGCCCACGGCGCGGCGGTCCGGCGTCAGCCTCGCGCTGATCGGGCACGCGCTGACCTGGGCGCACGAGCACGGCTTCAGCTCGATGACGACCGACTGGCGCTCGGTCAACCTGCTCTCGTCGCGACACTGGCCGCGCCGCGGCTTCCGTCCCACCTTCTACAGGCTCTACCGCGCGCTGCCTTGAACCGCGTCCCCATGCTCTCAGGGTCGAGGCTGACGGTCGTGAACACGCCGGACGACGCCGTCATCCTCCGGCCGCGGCCGCCCGGCGAGGCGATTGGCGACATCGGCGCGGCCGTCCGAGACGCGCTCCGCTTTCCACTCGCCGGCGAGCCGCTCGAAGCGCTCGTCTCGCGGGGCGGCCGGGCGACGATCGTGATCGAGCCGCCATCGCTGCCGATCCCGACCGCCCAGAACGACCCGCGGCGAGCGGCGATCGGCGCCGTCGTCGACGAGCTCAGGCGAGCCGGCGTCCCGGTCGAGAACCAGACCCTCCTCGTTGCGGGAGGACTTGCACGGCGGCTCGGCGAGCGCGACCTCGAGCAGCTCGGGATCGTCTCGCCGGAGTTCGCCCGACGCTTCCGCGGCCGGGTCGTGATCCACGACGTCGAGGACCCCGGCCTGGTCGAGATCGGGCAGTTGGGCCGGATCCCGCTCCGCATCCACCGAAGCCTGCTCGAGACCGACGTGGTCGTCGTCGTCACTGCCGCGGAGACCGTCGTCCACGGCGGCCCAGCGGCTCTACTGGGCGCGTCGGGCCGCGAGACGCTCCGCGCCGCAGGCGCCTACTCCCTGCTGGAGACCAGCGCCTCTCAGGGATGGCAGCTTGGCGTCGCGATCGAGCGCGAGCTGTCGCGGCGGGTACCCGTGATCGGCGCTTCTTTGACGCTCAACCACCCCCGCCTCGGCGGCGCCGCCCGCGGCTACCCGTACGAACAGGAGGCACTGGACCGAATCGCGGGCTCCGCGTTGCGGCGGCCGTTCGGGCTGCTGCCGGGCTGGACTCGCGACCGGATCATCCGTTCGCTGCGGCGCGAGCTCTCCCTCGCCGCAGCCTACGGCGGCCCGCCTTCGGTCGCGCACGCCGAGGCACTGCTCCGCGGCGTCGAGACGCGTTCGGCACCACTCGAGGGACAGCTCGACGCGATCGTGATCGGGATCCCCCGCACCACGCCGTTCCTGCCGCGCGAACCGCCGAACCCGCTGCTCGCCGCCTATCTCGCGCTTGGCCTTGCCCTGCGGATGTGGCGCGACGCGTTTCCGCTGGTGGAAGGCGGAACCGCGATCCTGCTGCACCGTTTTCACCGGCGCTTCGCTCATCCGACCCAGCAGCCCTACCGCACCTTCTTCCAGGCGACCACGCGCCTCGGGCGCGAGCCGGTGGAGCTGCTGGAGGCCGAGCGCGCGGCCGTCGAGGACCCGCGCGCGATCGAGGTCTACCGGGGGCGGCGGTCCTGCCATCCGCTGCTCCCCTTCGTCGACTGGAGCGCCTGTGCCCCCGCCGTCGGTCGCCTCGGCGCCGTCATCGTCGCCGGCTGCCGGGACGCCGTCGCCGCGCGGCAGCTGGGCTTCGTGCCGTCGCAAGGAATCGGGACGGCACTGGAGATGGCGCACGGCCGCGCCGGCGGACCGCCTCGAGTGGGCTTCCTCCTTTCCCCGCCATACTTTCCCTTGCGCGTCTCAACCGAGCCAAATCGACCTGGCAGCCTCAGCCGGGTTTAATCGGCCGCACGGGTAGAGCCCGCACGGCCTCCAACTCGGCATCGCACGTGACGCCGAGGCGCTGCGCGTCACACCCTAGATCAGGATCTTCGAGAGGAACTGTTTCGTCCGCTCCTCGCGCGGCTCCAGGAAGAAATGCTCGGGCGTCCCCTCCTCGATGATCTGGCCGTCGTCCATCATCACCACGCGATCCGCGGCCTCGCGGGCAAAGCCCATCTCGTGCGTGACGACGATCATCGTCGTCTGGAAGTCGGTCGCAAGCCCCTTCATCACGTCGAGTACCTCGCCGATCATTTCGGGATCGAGGGCGCTCGTCACCTCGTCGAAAAGCAGGAGCGCCGGCTTCATCGCCAGGGCGCGAGCGATGGCCACACGCTGCTGCTGACCGCCCGAGAGCTTCCCCGGATAGACGTCTCGCTTCTCCGCCAGCCCGACGCGGGCGAGCAGCGCCTCCCCCTCCTTGGTCGCTTGCCCCTTGGGGACGCCTCGCACCTGGATCGGCGCCTCGGTGATGTTCTGGAGCGCGGTCTTGTGCGGGAAGAGGTTGAACCGCTGGAAAACCATCCCGATCTCGGCACGCTGGCGGGCGATGCTCGGCTCAGTGTCCTCGACAAGCTTCCCGCTGCGCTCGCGGTAGCCGATCAGATGCCCGTTCACCTCGATTCGGCCCCCATCGATCTTCTCGAGGTGGTTGATGCAACGGATGAACGTGGTCTTGCCGGATCCGGAAGGCCCGATCACACAGACCACCTCCCCACGACTCACGTTGAGCGAGACGCCTTTCAGCACCTCGAGCCGGCCGAAGCGCTTGTGGACGTCCTGAGCACTCATCACGAAGCCGTTCGAGCTCATCGCGCCCCTCTTCCCCATGCCGCAACCGGCGCCCACGCCTGGAAGACCCGCTCGCGGAAGCTCAGCTCGTCACCTCGCTCGCTGACGGCCAGTTTTCGCTCGATCTGCGCCTGGATCACGCTCCAGACGCTCGTCAGGACGAGGTACCAGAACGCGACTGCCAGGAAGTACTCGACCGGCTTGAAAGTCGTCGAGTAGCGAATTTCGGCGTCGCCGAAGAGCTCGGTGACCCCGATGAAGAAGACGAGCGACGAGGTCTTCATCATGTTGTTGAACTCGTTGCCGAGCGGAGGAACGATGAAGCGCGTCGCCTGGGGCAACACGATCCGCCGCATCGCCTTCCGGTAGGTCATCCCGAGCGAGCGGGCCGCCTCCATCTGGCCCTTGTCGACCGCGTCAATCCCTGCCCGGATGATCTCCCGCATATAGGCGCCTTCGTTGATTCCGAGCGCGACGATCCCGGCGAACGCGGCGCCGTCCATCGTGAAGAGGCCAAAGTTCACCGAGTTGGGGATCAGCGTGAAGCCGAAGAGCAGGTTGGCGCCGAAGTAGACGAAGAAGATTTGGACGATCACCGGCGTCCCGCGGAAGATCAGGACGTAGAGCCCGGAGAGCCAGCGGAGCGGCGCGATCCGCGACATCCGCGCCAGCGCAGCGATCAAGCCGAGCACCACTCCGAGCACCTGGGCAGACACCGAGATGTAGATCGTCCGCCAGAGCGCGAGGACGAAGACGTGGTCAGGGTGGAAGATCCGCTGCCACAGAATGTGCCAGTCGACAGCCGCGAGCACGTCGCCTCACAGCTTGACGGAGACGATGCTGACGTCGGTGACCACGCGGCTCAGCTTCCACTTCGCCACGATTTGCTTGATCGTCCCGTCCGAATACATCGCGGCGACCCCCGCGAGTACCGCGCTCTGCAGCTGCGTATCGGATTTGCGAAGCGCAATCCCGATCGAGATCGGGTTGATCGGATTGCCGCCGACCTCGAACGACGCGGGATCGGTCTCGACGTAGTAGGCGACGGGAGGCGAGTCGCCGAAGTAGGCGTCTACCTTCCCGGTCTTGAGCGCGTTTGCAGCGTCGGTGTCCTTGGGAAAGGTGACGACCTTGATCGGCTTCTTGCCCTGGGCTTGGAGCAGCTTGCTCTGCTGGTCGAGGTAGTCCTTGTTGGTCGTTCCCGTCTCCACGGAAGCCGACTTCCCGGCGAGGCTCGCGATCCCGGTGATGTGCTCGGGGTTGCCCTTCTTGACCATGAAGGACTGCCCCACCTTGAGGTAGTCGACGAACGCGACCTGCTTGAGGCGCTCGGGTGTGTCGTTCATGCCCGAGATGATCGCGTCGCATTTCTTGGCGAGGAGCGCGGCGATGATCCCGTCGAAACCGGTGTTGTCGAACTGGGCGGTCACGCCCATGCGCTTGGCGATGTCGGTTCCGATGTCGATGTCGGAGCCTTGAGGAGTCGTCGTTCCCTGCTTGTAGGACTCCTCCGGCGGGTAGGTGATGTCGCTGCAAAAGACAAGCTTGCCCGCCTTCTTGATGTTCGCCGGCGGCGCGATCGCCACGGCGGGCGTCGTGCTGGTTGTAGGCGCAGTAGTTGTCGTTGCTGCCTTCTTGCTGCTGCCTCCGCAGCCCGCCGCGAGAACGGCGACGAGGGCGAGGACTGCTAGTCCTGCCGCGGACGGGATCTTCATACGATGCATGCTCGGTCCTTTCCTCTGCCGAAGCCTGGGCCGTCTCTCGATGAGTTGGCGGGTCGCATGCTACTTGCCTCTTTCCCAGACTTCTTCGAGGTACGTCTTCCGAACCGAAGCGGGTTACTCTTGGTTGCGCGCCGAAGTGGCGGAACTGGCAGACGCGCCGGACTCAAAATCCGGTGGGGCTCACGCCCCGTGTGGGTTCGACTCCCACCTTCGGCACTTCGTGCCGCCCTGGTAATTCGGGGACTTCGGGACCTACACTCTCCCTATGCAGACGTGTCCGAATTGGGGGCGTGAGAATCCGGACGGTTTCAAGTTCTGCGGCGAATGCGGCTCGGCGCTCGCAGCCGAGACGGCCCAAGCTCGCGAGCTCCGGAAGCTGGTCACCGTCGTCTTCGCCGACATCACCGGCTCGACTGCGCTCGGCGAACAGGTCGACCCGGAATTGCTCCGGCGCGTGCTCGAGCGCTACTTCGACCAGATGCGCCGGATCCTGGAGCACCACGGCGGCACCGTCGAGAAGTTCATCGGCGACGCAATCATGGCCGTCTTCGGGATTCCACATCTGCACGAGGACGATGCGCTCCGCGCCGTTCGGGCGGCGGCCGAGATGCGTGACCGCCTCGCCGAGCTGAATGAGCAGCTCGAGATCGACTACGGGATGCGGCTCCAGGCGAGGATGGGCGTGGCAAGCGGTGAGGTGGTCGCAGGCGACCCGGGCCGAGGCGACTGGTTCGTCACCGGAGACGCTGTCAACGTGGCCGAGCGCCTGGAGAGGAGCGCCGCCCCGGGCGAGATTCTCGTCGCCGAAGAGACATCACGCCTCGCGCGGGATGCGGTCGAGGTAGAGCCGCTCGGGCCGCTTGTCGTCAAGGGCAAAGCTGAGCCACTTCGTCCCTACCGGCTGCTCAACGTCATGCCCGGGGCTCCCGCCCACGCGCGCCGGTCCGATTCCCCAATGGTGGGACGGGTGGGCGAGCTCGAGCTACTCCGACAAGCCTTCGGCCGCGCCGTCTCGGAGCGCGCATGCCACTTCTTTACCGTCCTCGGCGCAGCCGGGGTCGGCAAGTCGCGCCTGCTGGCGGAGTTCCTGGAAGGGATGCCCCCGGAGGCAACCATCCTCACCGGCCGTTGTCTCCCGTACGGCGAGGGGATCACGTTCTGGCCCGTGTTGGAGGCCGTCAGCTCGGCAGCCGGTCTGGCGGAGGGCGATCCGCCCGAGCTGGCGCGCGCGAAGATCGCCTCCCTGCTCTCCGAGGAAGAGGCGGCGAGCCTGGCAGCTGAGCGGGTTGCGGGGCTGCTCGGCCTCGCCGAGACGACGGCGTCGGCCGAGGAGGGCTTTTGGGGAGTGCGAAAGCTGCTCGAGGCCCTGGCCCGGGGTGCTCCGCTCGTGCTCGTCTTCGACGACCTGAACTGGGCCGAGCCGACGTTCCTCGACCTGCTCGAGCACGTCGCCGATTGGTCGCGCGACGCTCCGATCCTCCTCGTCGGGATGGCGCGTCCCGAGCTGATGGAGATGCGCCCCGGCTGGGCCGGCGGAAAACGGAATGCGACCACGATCTTTCTCGAGCCCCTCTCCGCTCACGATTGCGCGACGCTCATCCACAACCTGCTCGGACAGGCGGCGCTCGCGGCTGAGGTTCAGGCCCGAGTCCAGGCGGCGGCCGAAGGCAACCCGCTGTTCGTCGAGGAGACGCTCGCGATGCTGATCGAGGATGGGCTGATCGTGCGCAGGAACGGCCGCTGGGTCGTGTCCCGCGACCTCTCTCAGGTTCGAGTTCCGCCGACGATCCAGCTTTTGCTCGCTTCGCGCCTGGATCAGCTCGGTTCTGAGGAGCGCCAGGCGATCGAGCGCGCGGCCGTCGAGGGCGACATCTTCCACCTGGGCTCGGTGCAGGCGCTGACTCCGGATGAAACCCGCGCCGGTGTCGCCGATTGCCTGCTGGCTCTTGTCCGAAAGGAGCTGATCCGGCCGCACCGGGCCACGTTCGCGGGCGAGGACGCCTTTCGGTTCCGCCACCTGCTCATCCACGAGGCCGCCTATCACGCGGTGCCGAAGGAGGTGCGGGCGGAGCTACACGAGGGCTGTTCGCGATGGCTCGAGCAGAAGGGCGGCGACTTCGACGAGCTTGTCGCCTTCCACCTCGAGCAGGCTGTTCGGTTTCGCAGCGAGCTGGGCCCGCTCGACGCCCAGAGCCAGGTGCTGGCAGCGCGCGCGGGCAACCTGCTCGCCGCTGCCGCACGGCGGGCTTCCGCCCGCGGTGACACGCCCGCCGCCGTCGGCCTCTTCGAACGGGCAGCGGCCCTGCTAAAGGACGAGCCGAATAGGGCCGACGTCCTGCTCGATCTCGCCAGGAGCCTGCTCGAGAGCGGTGATTTCACCCGTACCGAAGAGGTGCTGCGCGAAGCGAGCGAGGCCGCCGCCGCCAACAAGGATCGCTCCCTTGCCGCACGCGCGCAGCTCGAGCGCTCACACATGCGGCTCTCGGTCGAGCGCGACACCAGCATCGCCGATTCACTCCGAAACGCGGAGGACGCGATCACCACTCTGGAGCGAGCCGGTGACGACGCCGCTCTGGCCCGGGCCTGGTGGGTTGTCGGAGAGATGCGCTGGCTGCGCTGCGAGTTCGCCGCGGCCGAGGACGCGATGACGCGCTCCCTAGCCCACGCCGAACGGGCAGGGTCCCAGCGCGAGGTCTTGCGCGCGCGCACCTACCTCGCACTCGCGGCGATCGACGGGCCGAGGCCGGTACCGGAGGCGCTCCGGCGCTGCCGCGAGATCCTCGCGCAGGCTGCGGACGACCAGGTGCTCGAGGCGAACATCGGCTATGTGATGGCCTCCGCCGAGGCCATGTGCGGAAGGTTCGACGAGGCGCGGGAGCTCGCGGCTCGTAGCACGGCCATCTACGAGGAGCTCGGCCGGCCCTTCTCGCTCGCGACCTGGAGCCAGTGGCCGGGAATGGTCGAGCTCCTGGCGGGTGACCTGGAGGCGGCCGAGCGGATCTTCCGTTCAGGGTACGAGACGCTCGTCTCGCTGGGCGAGAAGCTCAACCTCTCGTCGATCGCGGTGTCGCTCGCCGAAACGCTCTACCTCCAGGGCCGGGTGGAGGAGGCCGAGGCGCTGACGGTGGTGAGCGAGGAGGCGACCTCTCCCGAGGACGTCTGGGCCCAGGTCGCCTGGCGGTCTTCGCGGGCGAAGATCCTTGCGCAACGCGGCGACATCGACGGCGCCGAGAGGCTGGCGCGAGAAGCCGTAGAGCTGATCGCCGAGACGGACGGGCTGAGCTTGCGCGCATACGCACTCATCAGCCTTGCGCAGGTGCTGGCGGCGGCCGACCGGACAGAGGAGGCGGCGGAGTGCCGGGCCGTAGGCGTACGGCTCTACGAAGCCAAGGGCAACATGGTCGCGGCGGAGCAGGCGCGCGCGGCGCTCGCGCCGGGAGAGATCAAGACAGGCGCAGCCTGACCCGTTCGAGCATCTCCCGATCGAACTCCGGCTCCTCCCGCGGCGGCAGCACCATCGTCACGACCGGTGAGACCTCCGCTTCTCCGACGGCGCGGAGCGGAAGCCGTTGCACGATCGGTTCGCACATCGGGTAGGGGGAAGCCTCGTAAAGGATCGTCTCGTGCTCGGCCGGGTAGAGCTCCAGCAGGCGCTCCACCAGGAGCGGCAGGCCCCGCATCGTCGGGTCCCTGTCGAAGCGCCACTCGCCGACGAGGCCGACCTGCCACAGGATCACGAGCGCGCCCGTGTCGATCGTCCGCCGCCGAACGAGGAAGTCGGTCGCCTCGTAGCTCTGGCAGCCGCTGGACGCAGGATCGATGCCGAGATCGGCGACGAGGCAGTCCTCGGTCGAGATCCCGGGCAGCATTCGCGCGCCGAACCCTTCGGCCCGGAGACGCCGGATCGCCTCGTGGCCGGGCCAGGCGAAGACGCCGGGATGCCCGTACAAGACCGCGCAGACGTCGAGCCCCTGCCGGACGCGCGAGACGATCTCGTCGACGATCGCGCCGTAGATCTCGCGCCGGTCCTTGCCGTGCTCGTAGAACGGTGTGAGCGAGCGCGGCTTCGGATTCGCTCGCTCGATCCACGCGGCGGTCACCGCATCGTTGACGAGGTAGAGAGCTTCGTCCGCCTGCTCGACGGCAAGCCGCGCCTCTGCGGTCAGGTGCGTGGCTGCCTGGATCCCCGTGCCGACGACGGTGAGCGAGCCGCTGGGCATTGCCGCCGGGTGCGAACTACGACTCGCTCGGGCCCGGATCGTCCGGCGGCTGAACTTGAGGCACGTGGCCGAAAACCCAGATCGGCGGGACGTGGCCCAGGAAGATCTCCCTGTCCGGATACTCCTCCTGAAGTACCTCACGTAGCCTTCTCAAGCTGCCGCCGCGGAGGATCTCGCGCTCAGTAGGCGAGAGCTCCGCGGCTTGCATCGCGCCCTCGGGATCTCTCAGGTAGTGCCCCAGCACGTCGGGTTGCTCGACGAGCTTGATGAGAAACGGTCCGATCATGGCTGCTCCTCCGGTGCAGGCTGTCCGACCGCGCCGACCCTACAAGCAGGGCTTCACTCCCGTCAACTGCAACGAGCCGACCGCCGACGTGTGCGACGCGGCGAGCGGGCGAGAACGGAGAAGATGGAGAAATGAAGGTCGGCATCCTCACCGGCGGCGGAGACTGCCCGGGCCTGAACGCGGTCATCCGCGCGGTGGCGCGACGGTCGTTTCAGCGCCGGCACGAGGTCGTCGGGGTACGCGACGGGTGGCGCGGGCTGGTCGAACACGAGCTCGAGCCGCTCGGGCCGCGCGAGATCTCGGGGATCTTGCCGCGCGGGGGAACGATCCTCGGCACGACGCGCACGAACCCCTACAAGCTCGAGGGCGGCGTCGACGGTGTCCGGGAGACCTTGGAGCGAGCGGGTCTGGACGCCCTCGTGGCGATCGGCGGCGAGGACACGCTCGGGGTTGCGGCGCGCCTCCACGAGGAGCACGCTTTTCCGGTCGTCGGCGTGCCGAAGACGATCGACAACGATCTCAACGGGACCGACTACACCTTCGGCTTCGACACCGCGGTCTTCATCGCCACAGAGGCGATCGACCGCCTCCACACGACCGCCGAGTCGCACAACCGCGTCATGGTCGTCGAGGTGATGGGCCGCCACACGGGCTGGATCGCGGTCATGAGCGGCATCGCGGGCGGGGCCGACGTGATCCTGATTCCCGAGCAGCCGATCTCGATCGACGAGGCCTGCGACGACATCCGCCGCCGCCACGAGCGCGGCAAGGACTTCTCGATCGTCGTCGTCTCGGAGGGCTACGAGCTCGAGGGCCTCGCGGAGGCCGGCGAGCAGGACGAGTTCGGGCACGTCCGTTTGTCCCAGCGCGGTGTCGGGGACGCGCTCGGGCGCGAGATCGAGAAGCGGACCGGCTACGAGACGCGAGTGACGGTGCTCGGGCACGTCCAGCGCGGCGGTTCCCCCACCCCGCGCGACCGCGTCCTGGCAACGCGCTTCGGACTGAAGGCCGCCGACCTCGCGCACGAACAGAGGTTCGGGCAGATGGCGTCGCTGCAGGGCGACCGAATCGTCGAGGTGCCGCTCAAGGACGCGACGGCGGAGCTGAAGACCGTGCCGCCGGAGTGGTACGACGTCGCGAAAGCCTTCTTCGGCTGACTCCTTCAGGCGAGAAGCGCCGGTGACCACGATCGAGCCGAGGCTTTACGGCTGTTCGAACATGACAGCCCCGCTCCGTCGCGTGCTTCTTCGGGCGCCACAGCCCCGCGAACTGCAGCACTGGCGTCAGTACGGTTGGCGCGCCGAGCCGGATCCGGTCGGGATCGGGCGCGAGCACGAGGCGCTTTGCGAGTTGCTCGAGGGCGCCGGAGCCGAGGTCGTTCTCGCCGGGGAGCCCGTGGAGGATGATCCGGATGCGATCTACGTCTTCGACCCGGCGCTGATCCTGGACGAAAGCGCCGTGCTGCTGCGTCCGGGCAAGGCGGGCCGCCGGAGTGAACCGACGGCGCTCGGTGCCGATCTCGAGCAAGCGGGTGTCCCGCTAGCTGCACAATTGGACGAGCCCGCCTTCGCCGAGGGCGGCGACCTGCTTCGGCTCAACGAACGAACCCTGCTCGTCGGTCTCAGCTATCGGACGAATCAAGCCGGCGCCGCCGCTCTGGCGGACGCAACCGGTCTCGACATCGTCGCGTTCGACCTGCCCCACTGGCACGGCGAGGGCGAGGTCATGCATCTGCTTTCACTGCTCAGCCCGCTCGCGGACGATCTAGTCGTCGCATACAAGCGATTGCTCCCGGTACGGCTCGCGCAAATACTCGCCGAGCGGGCGATCGAGATCATCGATGTCCCGGAAGACGAGTTCGAATCGATGGGCGCCAACGTGTTGGCTCTCGCCCCACGGGTCGCCC
>Ga0066710_100006125_pt1 | contig 11158 bp, 14 predicted proteins | sample GraSoiAngelo_159_FD_79666 | JGI IMG/M metagenome (GOLD analysis project Ga0066710, IMG submission 79666) | Grasslands soil microbial communities from the Angelo Coastal Reserve, California, USA - 14_1009_16_40cm | ecosystem: Environmental > Terrestrial > Soil > Grasslands | place: USA...
CCCTCAGGCCACACGGTCAATCGGACCTCGGCCTGATCGCCCGCCGGTTCCATCCGCAGCCAGGCAAGCGGTGCGTCCGTCGTGGCAGCGGCACCCACGTGCTCGATCGTCCGTCGCATCTCGACGCGCCGCGGGCGGGGCAAATGCTGGGCGACGATCGAGTGGAAGAGCACGGTCGCCGTCCCCGGCCGGACGTCGAGACGGGCCGAGAGCCAGTCCGCCGCGTCGGCCCGCTCAATCTGCGCCGGTACGGCCCGTGCGACGTCGAGCGCTGCCCGGAGGAGACGCATGCGCTCGAGCTGATCGGCCCACACGAAGGACATCACGCCGAGCCGGCCGTCCTCGGTCTCGGGATCGAGGGGATTCTGGTCGCAACCGACCCGGTCAAGGATTTCGGGAGTCACGTTCAGCGGAGGGCGCCCCTGCGTGAAGGCGCCGATGATTCTGACCGGAGAGGCCCGATCGCCCCAGGATCCCACGACGCCCTCGTACCTGTAGTGGTCCCAGCGCAAGTTCAGGCCGGCGCTCGAACCGACTTCGAGGAGGCGAAGAGGAAGGCCGGTCTCGGCGGCGACGGTCAGGAAGCCGCCGAGGAGCGCCGCCGAGCGGCCGACCTCGTTGGTCTGAACGGGCCGTTCGATCAACTGACCGACCACCTCGCGCTTATCGGCAATCACCTGCCTGAACGCGAGCCAGGCGTCCGCCGGCGGCTCGGACCCTCCGGCGGACGGGTAGAAGCGCGCGAGCTCCGGCGCGCGCCCCTCGAGGACGAGCCGGTGGACGGCCCCCATCAGGCGAAGCGCGAGCATCGACCAACGCGGGTCGTCCTCATGGCCGGCCAGGAGGTCCCAGACCGGCCCTTCCGCCTGGACGTCGTCCGCCGCGCGCTCCAGCAGGTGGGCGTACAGCGGCGAGCCGAGCGAGCCGCAGGCGAGCGCCTGCGCGCGGAGAAGCGTGGCCGCCTTGGCCCGCCCGCCGCCGAGAGGGAGCTCGAGGAACCGGGCCCCCTCCACCGGGTTGACCCGGTAAGGCGCAATCGGCTCGAAGCCGAGCTCGTCGTAGAGAGCCACCGCCGCATCCATCCCGGGCAGCGTGTCGAGTCGGATCGCCTCGTACCCGAGCTCCTTCGCGCTTTCGACCGCGGCGACGGCAAGCCGACGCCCGAGACCCCGGCCACGGAAACCCGGTCTCACGTACAGCCGCTTCAACTCGCCGACAGGCCCATCCAGGCGGCGGACGCCGACGCAGCCGGCCGGCTCGGCGTCCGCGAGGGCGAGCAGGAGTCGCCCGCCGGGCGGGCCGTATTCGTCCCGAAGCCGGCGCAGCTCTTCCTCGAAGCCCTGAAACGCAAGGTCGACACGGAGCGAATCCGCGTACTCGCGGAAGAGGGCGCGCGCCTCCTCGAGCTGCTCCGGCGACGAGGCGACGACGACCGCCGGGACGCCGCTCACGGCCGCCGCTCGAGCACTCTCTGGGAGGGCAAGCCGAAGCCGAGCCGCTCGTAGAGTCCGTGAGCGTCCGTCGTGTGCAGCAACCAGGTAACACCGGTGAAGGGCCCGTTGTCGACGATCTCGCGCACGAGCTCGGCTCCGAGTCCCCGGCCGCGAAACTCGGGCAGCACGTAGACGTCGGCGAGGTAGGCGAACGAGACCCCGTCCGAGACGGCCCGTCCGTAGCCGACCTGGCGCCCGTCCTGGTAGAGGCCGACCACGCGCGAGGCCTCGCGCAGCAGCCGCTCCACGGTTTCCCGCGGGCGACCGATCGACCAGTAGGCCTCGGTCGAGAGGAACCGATGCACCTCGGCGACGTCCACGCGCGCGGGATCGTCGTCGAGCTCGAAGCCGCCGGCAAGCTCGCGAATCATTCCCCTGTTCTAGCGGAGCCGCTCGCTTCACGCGCCTTCGACTCGGGGGCTCGAGCCGTAGAGTAGGCCTGCCGTGGCCCACGTCTCCCGAGGCTTTCGCGGTCGTCGGCGCGAGGAGGCGCCTTCCGAGCGCCTCCCGCCCGGCCAGTACCTGACCGACGACTTCCCCGTCCTCTCGGCCGGGCCGACGCCGCACACGCCGCTCGCCGAGTGGGACTTCCGGCTCACGGGCGCGCTCGAGGAGCCGCGCCGCTGGAGCTGGGAGGAGTTCCGCGCGCTCGCGAGCGAGGAGGTCAGGGTCGACATCCACTGCGTCACCCGCTGGTCGAAGCTCGAGACCGTCTGGGCAGGGGTCTCGGTCGACACCCTGCTCGAGGGGGTCGAGACCGAGGCGGCCTTCGTCCTCGGCTTCTCGGACGGGGGCTACACGACCAACCTCCCGCTCGAGGACGTGACGGCCGGCAAGGCCTGGATCGCCTTCGCCTACGAGGGTGAGCCGCTCGAGTCCGAGCACGGCGGCCCGGCGCGCCTGCTCGTCCCCCACCTCTACTTCTGGAAGAGCGCCAAGTGGGTCCGCGGCCTGCGCCTGCTCGATGAGGACGAGCCCGGCTTCTGGGAGTCGCTCGGCTACCACACCTACGGCGATCCATGGCGCGAGCAGCGGTACTGGGGGGATTGACCCCCACTCGTTGGCAGGTCTGCAGGATCGTCGACCTCGTCCAGGAGACATCGCGGGTGAGGACGATCGTGTTCGACGCGCCCGGCTGGCCCGGCCACCGCGCTGGCCAGCACCTCGACGTCAGGCTGACGGCCGAGGACGGCTACCAGGCCGAGCGGAGCTACTCGATCGCCTCCGCTCCCGAGGACGACCGGCTGGGGCTCACGGTCGAGCGGCTCGACGACGGCGAGGTCTCGCCCTACCTCGTCGACGAGGTGGTCGTGGGCGACACGCTGGAGATCCGAGGGCCGATCGGCGGCTATTTCGTCTGGGTGCCCGCCGATGGTGGCCCCCTCCTTCTCGTGGCCGGCGGCTCGGGCATCGTGCCGCTCGCGGCGATCGTGCGCCACCGGGTCGCAGCAGGGAGCTCCGTGCCGACTCGGCTCCTGTACTCCTCGCGCACGCTCGAGGACGTCATCTACCGGAACGAGCTGGAGCGCGTGAACGGTGCAGCCGAGAACGGCGTCGAGGTCGTCCTTGCGCTGACGCGCGAGACGCCCGACGGCTGGACGGGCTATGCGAAGCGGATCGGGCGCGACGTCCTGACGGCGGAAGCGTGGCCGGCCGCCGAGCGGCCGCTCGCCTATGTCTGCGGCCCAACGAGCTTCGTCGAGGCCGTCGCCGGGGAGCTCGTCGGGCTCGGCTACGACCCCGCGCGCGTGAAGACTGAGCGCTTCGGACCGACAGGAGGCTGAGATGGACGCGAGCGAATCGCGGCTGGACGGGAACGCGGTCGGCGGAGTGCTGGCGGAGATCTTTGCCACGGAGATGACCGCCTCCATGGGCACGTGTGCCGGCTGCGGTGCAACGGAGCCGGTCGGCGCGCTGCACGCATACGTCCGCGCTCCGGGAGTGGTCGTCCGCTGCCCGCACTGCTCGAGCGTGATGATCCGCATCGTCCGAGACGAGAAAGACCGCGTCTGGCTCGACATCCGCGGGGTCAGCTGCCTCGAGATCCGGAGGGCGGAAGACTGAGGTGAGAGAGCGGGCAGGCCGGTCGGGCCGGCCCGCTCTCGTGTCTAGGCCGCCTCCGCCTCGAGCGCGGGTTCGAAGGACGCACCTGCCTCTGCCGGCTGCGGCCTCCGCATCCGCGGAATTGCGAGCGCGGCGAGCGAGCCGAGCCCGACCAGGGCCGCGCCGACCCAGATCGCCGGTGTCAGGCCCGAGACGAACGTCTGCGGAGCGCCGTAGCCGCCGTAGGTCGCGAAGATCGAAGCGAGGACGGCGACGCCGAAGACCCCGCCGAGCTCGCGGATCGCGTTGTTGGCACCTGAGGCCTGGCCTTCCTCTTCCGGCCGCACGGCCGAGAGGACGACGTTGGCGACCGGCGCGAAGAAGAGCCCCATGCCGATCCCGGCCATCACGAACGGCGGCACCAGATCTCCGTACGGGACGCCGGGGGTCGTCACCGCGGCGAGCCATGCCAGCGCGCCCGCCTGGAGGGCCAGCCCGGTGGCCATCAAGGGACGGCCTCCGATCCGGTCCGAGAGCGCGCCCGCGATCGGAGCCACGAAGATCGGCATACCCGTCCAGGGCAGGGTCCGCAGCCCCGCCGAGAGCGGCGAGTAGCCCTGCACGGTCTGGAGAAACTGCGCGAGCAGGAAGATCGAGCCGAACATCCCGAAGAACATCAGGAGCGAGACGACGTTCGTCGCCGTGAACGTCCGGCTGCGGAAGAAGCGCATCGGCAGCATCGGAGCCTGAGCGCGCAGCTCCCACAGGACGAACGCGACGAGAACGGCCAGTCCGGCGGCGAACGAACCGAGCACCTCCGGGCTGGTCCAGCCGGAGCCGTTTGCGCGCACCAGCCCCCACACGATCCCGAACAGTCCGACGCTCGCGAGCGCGAGTCCGGGGAGGTCGAGCCGCGACGCGGGCCCGTGACTCTCCTTCAGCCGGCGCGCGGCCAGCGGAATCATCGCCAGCCCGATCGGCACGTTGAGCCAGAAGATCCACTGCCAGGAGATGCCCTGGACCACGGCGCCGCCGACGAGCGGGCCGATCGCGACCGCGAGCCCACCGACGCCGCCCCAGGCGCCGAGCGCGAGGCCGCGCTTCTCCGCCGGAACCGCCGAGGAGAGGATCGTCAGCGTGAGCGGCGTGACGATGGCGCCGCCGACGCCCTGGATCGCGCGGGCGACGATCAGCGCGTCGATGGTCGGTGCGAGTGCCGCCGCGGCCGACGCGGCGGTGAAGATGCCGAGCCCGATCGCCAGCATTCTCCGGCGGCCGAACCGGTCACCGAGGGCGGCGCCGGTGAGAAGCAGCACGGCGAAGGTGAGCGTGTAGGCGTTTACCGTCCATTCGAGCCCCGAAAGCGAAGCATGGAGGCTCGTCCGAATCACCGGGAGCGCCATCGTGACCACGAGGTTGTCCAGGGTGACCATGAAGAGCGCGATCGACGTGATCGCGAACGCCCACCCGGTTCTTGCTCCGGGTTTCGTCATCTCCTTCCTCCTTGATAGTGACTCATCACTTCCTTTCGATCCAAAAAAAAGGGTCGCTCACTGCATGCACTCCGCGACCAGGCGCCGGGCCCAGTCGGCCTGCGAGGAGTCGAGGTGCATCGAGGCAACGACGTTCAAGAGCATCCCGATCGCCAGGAAGTCGCGCACCTGCTTCTCGTCGGTATCGGGAATCCGCTCCACGAGGTCGACCACACGGCCGAAGCCTCGTCGGACGACGGCCCGAACGTCCGGGTCGTCACAGGCGGCGTACGCCTGCATCTGCACGAGCAGCAGGAATCGGTCCGTGAGAAACTCGCGCGAGTACGTCTTTCCCATCGCCTCGAGCTCGCTGCCGGCCGGCGCCTCCGCAGCTGTTCGCCGGAAGGCCTCGAGGATCCGCTCGAAGTTGCGTTCGACGACCGCGAGGAAGAGCTCCTTCTTCGTGCCGAACAGGCGGAAGAGATACGGCTGCGAGATCCCGGCCCGCGCGGCGATCGTCTCCGTCGAGGTTCCGTGGAGGCCGTCCCTGGCGAACGCCTCGGCCGCCGCGGCGATGACAGTCTCTCGCCGCTCGGCCGCGGTCTGCCTTCTCGTTGAGGTGGCTGCCGTCACGATGGAAGTAAGTTAGTACTCACTTCCTTCCTTGTCAAGGACCGCCTGAAGGGCGTGCGGGCGGGCGGGCGCACGTGTCGGACCGGCCTTCGGGTGCCTACCGCGCCCGGGCGCCGACGGCCGCGGGCTCCCGGTCGCCGGAGAGCCGGGCTCGTACCGCCGTCAGCGGGCGGGCGATGTCCTCGAGCGAACGCTGCTCGGCGTTGACCGCGAGCAGGACCGCGATCAGCCCGGCGCCGATCATCAGGACGGCTCCGACGGTGTAGCCGTTGTAGACGCGCATCAGGTCCTGCGATGCGATCAGGCGGCCGAAGAGACTCGGCGACCCGGCCGCGATGCCGGTCCCGACGGCATAGAAGAGCGCGATGGCCATCGCACGCGCCTCCATCGGGAAGAGCTCGCTTACGGTCAGGTATGCCGCGCTCGCGCCCGCCGACGCGAAGAAGAGGGTCACCGACCAGGCGATCGTCATCGTCGTGGCCGACAGCATGCCCTGCTCGAACGCCAAGCCGGTGACGAGCAGGAGCACACCCGAGATGATGTAGGTGGACGCGATCATCGGCTTGCGCCCGAGTGGGTCGAAGAGCGGCCCGAGGATCAACGGACCGGCGATGTTCCCGACCGCGAACGGGACCAGGAACAGCCCCGCCCTCGAGCGCGATAATCACGAGCCAGTGCCACCGGCTCCAGGGGAGACGGGCGAGGCGTGCCGGAATGCACGTCTTCGTCGTCTTCCTCGGGCTCTCCCTCGTCGTAGAGGGCCGATGCCGCGCCGTCTACGGTGGGTTCCGAGACGGCCCGGTTATGTCGATGGGTCCGGTCCCGCCGACCCCGGATTTGGGCCGATCGGCCCTTTGAGCCTGCCCGCTCGGGAACCGAGACTCGCGTCAATGCTGCTCGTGCTCGAGATCTGGGCCCTCATGCTCGTGGCCGCGATGATCGTCGCGGTCTGGCTGGCCTTCAGGCTGCCGCCCGAAAAGCCCTGATCCTCCGGACAATCCCTCGAAGTGCGCGGTCGGGTAGAACGGTCGTGGCACCATGTGAGTCGATGCGGCGTCGTCCAACCCTCTGGGCCGCAGGCCTCTTGCTTCTCGCGCTCGCCCTCTTGGCGACGGTCTCTGCCTGCGGAGGCTCCGGATCCTCGTCCGCCGACGCGGCGTCGGGCTCGACCTCGCCGTTTCGAGGGCCGGCGCTCATCACGCCGAAGCCTGCGCCCGATTTCGCCCTGCGAGACCAGAACGGCGAGCACGTGCGCATGTCGGATCAGCGCGGCAAGGTCGTCCTCCTCACCTTCCTCTACACCCACTGCCCGGACGTCTGCCCGCTGATCGCCGAGAACCTGAACCAGACGCTCCGGACGCTCGGCCCGGCCCGCGGGAAGGTTCGCGTGATCGCCGTCAGCGTCGACCCGGAAGGCGACACCGCCAAGTCGGTGCGCCACTTCGTCCGCACCCACCACCTCTTGCCCCAGTTCCACTACCTGACGGGCACACCGACGCAGCTCGCCGCCGTCTGGAAGTCGTACGGCATCTTCGTCAATCCCGAGCACCTGGACGCAGTCGACCACACGGCGTACACCGCCCTCGTCGACGCGTCCGGCAAGGAACGAGTGCTCTTCCCCTCGAACATGAGATCGCCAGCCGTGACGCACGATGTTCGCTATCTCTTGAACAGCTGATGGGACGAGCAGCGCAAGCGAAGAGGGCTCGCCGGGCGGCTCCGCCCCCGGTGAAGACGAGCCGCTCGGCAGAGCAGGCCTCGCGTCGCCGGCGCATCTTCCTGTTCGCGACCGGCGGGCCGATCGTCCTGATCGGCCTGGTCGTCGCGTACCTGCTCGGCTTTCACTCGCCCTCCCCGCCGCCGCCGTCGAAGACGATCGCCGCGGCCGACCGGAACGCCTCGGCCTCCCTCGTCAACGCGGCAGACGCGGTCGGCTTCTCCCCCACGACGGAGCCGGGCGTCGGCCAGATCGAAGGCCGGCCGGCCTCGGCGGCACATGCGCCTTCGAATCCCAAGCTGCTGCCCGTGGGCTCGGAAGCGCCCGCCTTCAGGCTGAAGACGCCGACCGGCCAGAGCGTCGGCCTCTCGGACTACCGCGGCAAGGCGGTATTGCTCGAGTTCTTCGCCACCTGGTGCCCGCACTGCAACGCGGAGGCGCCTCACCTGAAGACGATCGCCGAGTCCTTCCCGGCCTCGAAGTACGCCTACGTGTCCGTGAACGCCGATTCCGAGGACGCCGCGAGCGTCTTCGCCTACCACCGCTACTTCGGGCTCCCGTTCCCCGCGCTGCTCGATCCCGGCTCGCCGGCGGGGAGCTTCCACCAGCAGGGCGGCGCGGGACCCGTGACGACGAAGTACCACGTTCTGTCGTACCCGACCTTCTACGTGATCGGCAAGAACGGGCGGATCACGTGGCGGGGCGACGGCGAGCAGCCGGACGCGCTCCTTCACCAGGAGCTCGTGAAGGCCGCCAACGGGGCCTGAGATGACCCGCAGGCGGCAAGCGCTGCCCTGGCTCGGGCTCGTCGTCCGGCTGGTCGCCGCCGGCATCTGGGTCTTCGCCGGCGCCGCCAAGCTCGCCGACCTCCAGCAGTTCAAGACACAGGTCGCCGCCTACGACGTGCTCCCGCACACGTTCGTCGCACCGTTTGCCTACGCGCTCCCGTTCGTCGAGCTCGCGCTCGGCCTCTACCTGGCATTCGGTTTCCTCGTACGGCCTGCGGCCGCGCTCGCGACGGTCCTGATGGCCGTCTTCATCGCCGCCGAGGCGCAGGCATGGGCGCGTGGGCTGACGCTCGACTGCGGCTGTTTCGGGACGCTCGCGAAGCAGCAGGTCGGACCGTGGACGATCGTGCGCGACGTCGCGCTCGCCCTCCCCACCCTGGTCCTCGTGGTCCGGCCGGCAAGGCGCCTCTCCCTCGACCGGCGTCTGCTCCAGCTGCCGGACCGGTTCGCCGGGGTCGAGACGTGAGCGCGTCGGAGGTCGCGCACGAATGGACACTTGCCCCCGCTGTCCTGGTCGGCGCCGGGATCGCGCTTGCGCTGTTCGCGCAGGCGTTCTGGCGCCTCCGGCATCGGGGCGGAGGGGAGCGAGCGCCGTGGACGCGCGCGGCCATCTTCACCGCGGCGATCGCGGCGGCCGTGCTGGCGCTCGTCTCGCCACTCGACACGGCCGGCGAAAAGTTCCTGCTCTCGGCCCACATGCTCCAGCACGTCGTGATCGGCGATCTCGTTCCGGCACTCGCGCTCGTCGCGCTTCGCGGGCCGCTCGTCTTCTTCCTCCTGCCCGCGCCGGTGCTCGGCCGCCTTGCGCGCCTCGCACCCCTGCGACGCGCGCTCGGATTCGTGTTGCGGCCGCGGATGAGCCTCGCGGCCTGGGCGGTCGTCATCGCGGTCTGGCACATCCCGCGCGTCTACGACTCCGTCCTCACGCGGCCGGTCGTCCACGATCTCGAGCACGTCAGCTTCCTCGTCGTCGGCCTGCTGGTCTGGTACCAGCTCGTCGACCCGGCCCGGCGGCGGGCCCTCTCGACAGCCGGGCGGATTGGCTACGCGGTCGTCCTCTTCGCGTTCGGCCTCGCGCTGGCCGACGTCCTCGTCTTCAGCTTCCATCCGCTCTACGGCGCGTATGCGGAGCAGCCCGACCGGCTCTGGGAAATCTCGCCGCTCACGGACCAGCGGCTCGCAGGGGTCGTGATGATGGTCGAGCAGCTGCTCACGCTCGGCACCTGCATCGCGCTCATCCTCGTCGGCCGGCAGCGGGCGGCCGCGCGGGTGCACGAGCTCAGCCCCGAGCGTGCCGTCGTCTCGCCCTAGGCCCCACCGCGGCGCCCCTTCTCGAGCACGACGACGAACCGCGGCGTCGCGTCGCGGATCACGCGCCGCACGAGCCACCCGGTGCCGGCGACGAGCTCCTCGAACTCGGCCGGCGCGAGCATCAGGTACCGGAACCACGGCGAGGCGAACGCGCGATAGCGGACGCGGAAGCGAAGCCGAGTACGCATATCAGGATCGAGACGAGCCGGGTCGACGCTGTCCGTGACCAACCGGCCGGGCTCGGTCGTCCGCCGTGCCAGCCGGCGGAGCATCTGCGGAGCCGCCCGCTCCGGACCGGCGAGGCCGAAGTTGTTCCGGAGGAGGATGACCGTGTCGAAGAGGCCGAGGGAGTCGTCGACCTCGCCGAGGGCGAGGACCTCGGCTCTCCTGACACCGCGACGCTGCGCCACGTCGACCGCGAGCGGCGAAACGTCGATCGCGACCACCTCGTGTCCACGCTCCTGGAGGTGGAGCGCGTCGCGTCCCGCACCGCACCCGACGTCGAGGACGCGCCCGCGGACGAAGCGCATCGCCTTCTTCTCCGCCGCCGGCCAGCGCCGGTAGGGGGCGAAGTAGTCTGCCGGGTCGCCGCAATAGACGAAGCCGTCCTCCCGCTCCATGATCTCCTGGCCGCCGCGGCCCTCGAGCTCCGCGACGAGCAGCTGTCCGTACGCGTCCTGCTCGGGCCGAAGCCCTGCCGCCTTTCGCCGTTCGCCCATCTCCTCCATCGTCTCATCCCCGGGCAGCGGAACGGCGGCCGTGGTAGAAGGGCTCGCATGCCACCCGCACCGCTCCCGCCGGAGCTCGAGCGCTTCCTGGCCAAGCCGCGCCCGGCGGTCGTCGGTACGCTGACCGCCGACGGCAGGCCGGTCACGACACCTTGCTGGTACGAGTGGGCCGAGGGCGGCCGTCTCGTCCTCTCGATGGAAACCGGGGGCCGGCGGCACCGGAACCTCCAGCGTGACCCGCGGCTCTCGCTGACCGTACTCGGCGACAGCTGGTACGACCAGGTCTCGCTCGTCGCTCGCGCGGTGGAGTTCCGCCCCGATCCGGAGTACGCCGACATCGACCGGCTGTCGATGCACTACCTTGGCGAGCCGTACGAGGATCACAGCTACGACGGCACGACCGTTCTCGCCGAGGTCGAGCGGTGGCAGATCTACGGCGACCCCGGGGGCGCAGCTAGAGGGTTGATGTGAAATTGGGCCGCAGTCGCGGGTGCTCCAGACCAAGCTGGGCAGCGCGGGCACTCACGGCGCGTAGCAGCGCTACGCGCCGTGAGCGGCGTGCCTGATCCAGCGCTGTGTCTGGGACGTCATCCGGCCCGGCGGAACGTTCACATCGGGCCTCTAGGCGAGCTTGAAGGGGACGCTCGCCAGGATCGTCCGCGGCTCGAAGAGAAGGAGCCGCTTGACGTAGAGCGCGCGCTGGTTGTGCAGGAGTCTCGCCCAGCCGCGGACGACGAGCTCGGGGATCACGACGACGGCAACGGCCTCCGTGTCGGCGGTCGCGCTGCGGACCGCCCGGAGCAGCGGCTCGCCGAGGTCTCGAAACGGCGCCTCCTCGATCCTGAGCGGGAGGTCGAGCTCCCACTGCTCCCAGTCGCGTCGGAAGCGGTCGGCCTCCTCGGGGCTGAAGGCGAAGAAGAAGGCGCAGGTCTCGTCTTGAGATCTTCTTGAGACGCCTGGTCTATCGGGCCGC
>Ga0066710_100006128_pt1 | contig 11155 bp, 6 predicted proteins | sample GraSoiAngelo_159_FD_79666 | JGI IMG/M metagenome (GOLD analysis project Ga0066710, IMG submission 79666) | Grasslands soil microbial communities from the Angelo Coastal Reserve, California, USA - 14_1009_16_40cm | ecosystem: Environmental > Terrestrial > Soil > Grasslands | place: USA...
ACGAGAAATCCGATGGTCGGCAGCCCCGCCTTGCCCAGCCCCATCAGAATCGGGAGTGCGACGCCGCGCACGGGCAGGAAGATGAGGTAGGACACCATGAGGATCTGGAGCACCTCGCCCGCGGGCCGTTCGAAGGTCGGATCGACCCACCACGCGATGAATCGCGGTCCCAGGACGATGAGGAACAGCCCCGCCGCGATCGTCAACGACAGCGCGATCTTGGACCACTTGAGGAAGATCTCCCGCAGCTGCGCGCTGTTCCCCTGCGTCTGCAGGCGGGTGGCGGTCGGCATCACGACCGCTGCGATCGCAATCAGGAACTCCATGAGGTAGATGATGAAGCTGTTGGCTACAGTGAAGTAGGGAATCGAGCCGACGTTCATGAACGCGCCGATGACGATCGAATCCGTTTCGAACGAGAGCCGGGCGCCGGCGTTCAACACGAGGACGTAGAGACTGAACGCGAAGATCGCGCGCGTCATCCCCCAGTTGAAATCCGCCAGCCGCATGCGCGTCGCCGGGTAACGGCGCCGCACCAGCAACCAGCACAGGACGAAGTCGAACACCATGCAGGCCAGCTGCACGAGGGCCAGCGCCGTGAGCGAGGCGTGCAGCGCCAGCAGCCCGAACGTGAGCCCGATACGGAGCAGCACGCCCCATAGCCGGATGATGTTGCGCGGGACGAAGTCGTCGTGTGCCGCCAGGACGGCGTTGGGAAGGAGCGCGACGAACCCAACAGAGACGAATAGCACCGTCACGGCGAACGCCCACCTGGCGTCCCCGTGCAGATTCGCTGGGATGTCGTAGGTGCGCGTGAAGAAGAAATACAAACCGGCGCCCACGACGAACGCGATCCCGCCCAGCAGCAGGTACAGCGCCGTGCAGCTGCCGATCGCTTCGTTCAGCTTGCGCGGATCTCCGGTCGCGACGTGTTGGGCGAAATAGCGCACCGACGCCATGGGCACGCCCAGCACGAGCAGGCCCAGGTACCCGGTGATCGAATTGATGAGAGTCCAGGTCCCATAGCCGACGTCGCCGAGCTTGTGGATGGTGAACGGCGTGAGGAAGTAGACCGCGACCACGGTCACCAGGGTCACAATCCAGTTACTACCGACGCTCTTGATCACCGATCACCGTCCCCTAGTGAGGGATCGCTGCCGCGACGCCCCGGGGAGCGCACGTGTTGTGCCAGCGTGGTGTTGCGTCACCCCAACACGGCGGCCGCCTCACTGACCGTGGCAAACCTGAACCGGGTCAACCGGGAGAGGCCCTCGAGATACGACTCGACCGCGCCGTACAGACGATCGACGTCCGCGGCGGTGGCGACGAAAGGGCTCAGGCCCGGCTTGAGACTGGGGGTGTGCCAGGAGAGCTGCAGATAGGGCACTTCCTGCTCGAGCAGCCGGCGCGACAGCGTCAGCATATCGGCCACCGACTGGAACTCCGGACTCAAGGACAGGCGCTTGAGCAGTCCGACGCGCGCCGCGATCCCGGCCAGATGCAGCCAGCGGAACGGCGCCGCTTCGAGCAAGCGACGTGCCGGGTCCCAGAAGTCGAACGGGTTGCGGTTGAACCCGTAAGAGAGGGGAATCTCAAGGACCGGCCCATCCGGGTCGGGCTGCCGGACGTCGCGGTCCGACCCGAGCCGATACGGCATGATCGGCGCGCCCACGAACGTGGGGCCGTCGTCAACCGTCTCCAAGTTGGCGAACGGGCTGACGCTGCTGTCCACGGCATACCCGCAGGCGACCAGCGACGCGACGGTGTCGGGACCGAGGCCGTACCGCCCGGCGCGAAACGACCGGGGCGTGCGCTCGAACGCCTCCTCCAGCGCCGCGGTGAGGTGGCGGAGCTTCGCCAGCTGCAGATCCGCCGGCAGGTTCTTGAGCATCGAGTTCCGGGGAACAAAGGCTTCGGTGAGGGGCGGAGTGTTCCACGGGTGCAAGTGGGCCCCGATCTCGCCGCGGCCCCCGTCACAGGCCTCGCGCAGCACGTCTGCCGCCCGCTCCTCCGTCGCGACGTGATAGGTCGTGAAGTAGGTCGGCCGCACGCCGAGGCGGTCGAACAGCGCCGCCAAGCGGCGGAGCTCGCACACGTTCTCGACCGTGACGTTGTCGCGGCTGCGAAACCAGTTGTCCTCCTCGGTGTCGAGCGACACGAGGAGCAGGACGCCGTTCTCACGCATCGTCCGGCGGCCTCCAGCGCAGCTCCGCCACGGCATCCAGCACGCGCAGCCAGCGGCCCCGCCACCCCGATCGGAAGACGACCGCCTCACCGGTCCTGCGCCGGGACGACGTCCACTGTTGTTTGTAGGGGTCGTCCCCGCGCAGGAAGTTGAACGCCCGGTACCCCCGCTCGATCGCGCGCTGGATCATGATGCCCATCAACACGAGTCCGACGCTTTCCCGCTCCCAGCGCGGGTCGCGCCCGCCTTGGTAGAAGTACACCGTGTCGCCCGACGCAAAGCCGTACCACGCCGCCGCGGGCTTCCCGTCCAGGTCGAGCGTCGTGAGCCACAACTGCTGCCGCTGCGCCATTGCCCGGGCGAACTGGAGATGCAGGCGCACGCTGCGCGGATCACGAAACGCCCCTCCTCCCGCCGCATCCCATCGCTGCTCGTGCAACGCCAGCAGGTGAGCCCACCCCTCGTCGAGCCGGTCCTCCGCGTAGTCGGTGACCGCGACCGTGTGGCCGCGGCGCAGACTGCGCTCCTTGCGACGGACGATCTGGCGGCGATTGGTGCTGAGCGTGGCGAGGTAGGCATCCCACGAAGCCGGAAGGTCGAGCTGCGGGCACGTCCACAGGGGACGCCGTCGCGCCGCGTGACCCCGTCCGACCAGGGCGGCGCTGAGCTGCGCCGCATTCGGCGCGCCCGCGGCGAGGTTGCTCAGGATGATGATCTGCCATGGCAGGCCGTCGAGCGCCGCCGCGAGCGCCGGCCAATCGGCGCCGGCGAGGCCGGGCACGTCGAGCTCATCGGGACAGCCGGTGTCCCCGATCGCCCACGTCAGGGCCTGCACCCACGTCCGGCGAAACGGCACGCGGCTCAGGCGGATGGGCAGCAGTGCCCGGAGTGATCCCCCCGGGCCGTACAACACCACAACCTCGCTCGCCTGCAGCTCTTCCCGCGGCGCGGAGTCCGCCCACGCCCGATGCCACGCCCATGTCATGAACGGCGAAGGCGACTCCGCGCGCTCGAAGACCGCGTCCCAGGCGGCGGGGCCCAGCGCGAGGGCCTCCGACAACGACATCCGCATCGCTCCGACCCGCGAGCCGGCCCGAAGGCGCTCCGACGCGGCTTCCACTCCCATGTCCTCCCCGCTTGCAAGAGCCACGCCGTGCTACACCTGTTGCATCGACGCCACACTCTCGGTGGCGCCACTCTTGCTCCAGGACTACCCGACATGTGCGGCATTGCAGGCATCGTGTACCGCGACCGGGATCGTCCCGTGTCGGAGGCGCTGGTACGTCGGATGTGTGCCGCCCTGCAGCATCGTGGTCCGGACGACGAGGGACTCCACGTGGACGGGGCCGTCGGGCTGGGGATGCGGCGCCTCAGCATCATCGACCTGAGCGGCGGCAGGCAGCCGATTTTCAACGAAGACGGCTCGAAGGTGATCGTCTTCAACGGGGAGATCTACAACTACCAGGACCTGCGCCGCGGCCTCGTGGCCCGCGGTCATACGGTCCGCTCGTCGGGCGACACCGAGACCGTGCTCCATCTGTACGAGGAGCGGGGCGCGGACTGCGTGACACCCCTGCGCGGTATGTTCGCCTGCGCCATCTGGGACACGCCGGCGGAGACGCTTTTCCTGGCCCGTGATCGTTTCGGAATCAAGCCGCTTTACGTCGTCACCGCCGCGTGGGGGATCGCATTCGCCTCCGAGCTCAAGGCACTGCACGCGGCGGGCCTGACGTCGCGCGAGCTCGATTGGGAGGCGCTCGACGCGTACTTCCAGCTCGGCTACGTCCCCGCCCCCGCCTCGCCGTTCGTGGACGTGCGCAAGCTCGAGCCGGGGCACACCCTCGTGTGGCGGCGCCATGGAGGCGTCGCCACGCGCCGTTACTGGCAGTTCCCGCCGCACGACCTTCCCAGTCCGCCCGATCCCGAGGGACGTGTTCGGGAGCTGCTCGACGAATCCGTCGCGGCCCACCTCGTCAGCGATGTGCCCGTGGCTGCATTCTTGAGCGGCGGTCTCGATTCGTCCGCGGTCGTGGCGAGCATGGCGCTCGCGGGGGACACGCCGCACGCCTTCACAGCGCGGTACACGGGATCGGGGGCGGCCGCGGCCGACGAGACGGATCTCGCCCGTGCCCTCGCGGCGCGGCACGGCGCGGACCTCACGTTGATCGACATCCAGCCGGACATCCGGGACACCTTCGAGCCGATCGTCAGGGCCCTCGACGAGCCCCACGCCGACGACTCCGCGATCCCCACGTGGCTTCTCTCGCAGGCGGTGGCAAGCCGTTACAAGGTGGCGTTGACCGGCATCGGGGGCGACGAGCTGTTCGCCGGGTACCGGCGCCACATCGGCCTCCTCGCCGCCGAGCACTATGCCAAGCTCCCGTCGGGGCTGCGGCGCCTCGCCGGGGCCGCGAGCAGGCTGATCCCCGAGCCGCGCAACGGCGCGCTCGGCGTCGACCGCCTGAAGCGTTTCCTCCGCACAGGCAACGGCGCCGTGCCGGACCGATTCCTCGGGATGATGAGCCGGCTCTCGAACGCCGAGCGCCTGTCGGTCTACACCCCGGGCCTCCGGGCGCGAATCACCGGCGGCGCAGCCACCGCCCGATTCCGCGACCTGTTCGGCGCCCAAGGCCGGTACACCGGGCTGGCCGCCGGCCTGTATCTGGATTACACGACGTTTCTCCCGGACGACATCCTCGCCCTCAGCGACCGGCTGGCGATGGCGCATTCGCTCGAGGTCCGCGTGCCGTTCGTCGACCACGTGCTGGTCGAGGCGATCTTCCCACTTCCTCAGCGCGTGAAGATCGGCACATGGTGGCAGGGCAAGCGGCTGCTGCGGCGGGCGCTGCGCGCCCGGCTGCCGGCCCCGCACTTCCGGGCACCCAAGCGTGGCTTCGTCGGCCCCACGTCCTCATGGCTCCGGCACGAGCTCCGCGATATGCTCGCGGACGAGCTCTCGCCCGAGCGGCAGCGACGTCTGGGCTATTTTGCGCCATCCGAAGTGGAGACTCTGCTCCACCAGCACGTCACGGGACGCCAGAATCAGGAGCGGATTCTATGGGCGCTGCTCTGCTTCTCGACCTGGCATCGCTTGTACGTAGAGTGAGCACGCCGAGTCGCTGCAGAGTTTCGACGATGAACGGCGCCGGATCGCGCCAGCGCCAGACCTCGCTCGAGTCGCCGCGGGAAACGCGCAGGAATGCGAGCAGCGCGCCGAAACGTGAGCCCCCCCCCCCTCCCCAGGCGCGCCCGTCGCGCAGCCGCAGATATAGATGGTCCACATCCCCCCAAAACCAGCGACTGCGAACCCCCACACGGTAGGAACCATTTTCGGGGACCGTCTCTCCCCCGGCGCAGCGAACCAGCAACGCCGGGAAGTCGACCCCCGCATCGATGGCCAGCTGCAGCGAGCCCCAGAATCGACCGTTCACCTCCATGAGAATCTCGCGGCCCGTTGCCGCCTCCCGTTTGCACTCGATCATGGCGACGCCCTGCCAGCCGAGCGCGTCGAGGAGGCGGCGTCCGGGGCCGACCAGCCCCTCATCGAGGGGAATGCTTTCCCGGTAAACGCTCACCCCGCCCCAGGGCGGCTTCTCCCGCAAGCGCCGATGGGCGAACGCGGCGACCGTCCGCCCGCCCCAGCGCAGCGCGAAAAACCCCTCGCCGGCCCCCGCGACCCACCGCTGCAACAGAACCGGGAACGCCGCCCGAGGAAGAGCGGCCAACGCGCGGCGACACGCGGCGGCGTCGGCGACGGGAGTCACGGCTACTTTCCGTCGCGCGCGGCCGACGGTGACGACGGAGCGGTGCGGCTTCACGACTGCCGGGAAGAAGGCGGCCTCGGGGAGGTCGGTCCCCGGCCCGGAGAGCACCCGCGTCTCAGGCACGCCGAACCCGCACTCCCGCGCCAGAGCGAGGACTTGGGCCTTGTCGGAAGCGGCCCGGTAGGTGGCGTGATCAGCGAACGGAACGACCACGCCCGCCGGGAGGCCGGCCCGGTGCTCGAGCACGGCTTCGAGTGATGGGTCGGTTATCGGAAGCAGGACGTCCGTGCCCTCCCCTGCGAGGAGCCGGCCCACGTCCGCCGCGTACCGCGCCGGGTCGGCGAGGGGATCGGTGGTGAGCCGCAGCGGCCGCACGCCGCGCGACGCGCCCGCGAGGGACACCCGGGTCGGCGCGGCCACGCAAACGTCGTGTCCCGCCCGTACCAGGGATCGAGCGGCGGCGAGGGCCGCCCGCTCGTTCCCGTCGGCGATCAGGATGCGCATGACAGTCCCCTACGGCCGTGCAACATGCGGGCCGGTCGGCCGCTGGGCCGGCACAGGCTCGCCGGGGGCGGCTCAGCGGGTGGGGCATGGCGGCGACGCAACACCCCCTGGCCTTGGTCTGTGGCTCCAGTCTTGCACGGGGAAGGCGCATGACCGGCACGCACGACTCTCGACCGCTGCGAATCGTATTCATCGGCGCCGGCACGATGGCAGGCCACCATCTCCAGGCACTGCGCCGTGTTCCGACGGCGCACATCGTCGTAGGCGTTCACGACGTGCGGGACGCCGCGGCGCAGGCCTTTGCCCGGCGTGCCGGCGCTCGGGCTTACGCCACCGTCTCCGATTTGCTCCACGAGACGCGGCCGGACCTCGCGCACATTTGCACGCCCGCGGGCACACACTTCGAGCCGGCGCGGCAGGCGCTGGCGGCCGGGGCGCACGTGTATGTCGAGAAGCCGTTCGTCGAGACGCCGCAGGAAGCCGAGACGCTGTTTGCGCTCGCGCGGCAGCAGGGGCGGCTCATCTGCGCCGGTCACCAGCTGGTCCGGGACGCCGCGTTTCGGCGGCTGATCGAAGGCGCCGCGGCGCTGGGGCCGGTCACGCTCGTCGACAGCAGTTTTGCGTTTCGGCCGCCGCGGCTCGATCCCTACCGGTCGTCGCGCCGCGCCCTCGCTGAGCAACTGCTGGATGTGCTCCCCCACCCGCTCTACAGCCTCGTGGCGGTGCTCGAGACCTTCGGGCCGGCGACGACGCTGGAGATCGTCAATGTGACGGCGACGCCGACGATGCTGCACGCGCTGCTGCGGGCGGGCGATGTGACCGGCCGCCTCTGCATCAGCCTGCGCGCCCGTCCCGTCGCTTCGACACTCACCGTCGCCGGGGCCCAGGGCTCGCTGATGGCCGATTTCGTCCGCGCGATCGTGCTCGGTGCCGCGAACGAGGGCACCGGCCCGCTCGAAAAGATCGTCAACCCCTTCATCGAAGCGGCGCAGCTCGCGTGGCGCAGCGGGGCCAGCCTCGCGAAGCGGCTGCTGCGCGGCGCCGACTATCCGGGCCTCGTGGAGCTGCTGGGGGATTTCTACGCCGCCGCCGCCACGGGTGATCGCTCGCCGCTCAGCGTCGAGCATCTACGGCGCGTGACGGCCGTATACGAGCAGCTCGCGGCGAATCTGAGGGGCGCGGTCACGGCGCCTGCCGCCGCGCCCGTGGCCGACGCGGCGTCCTCCGGTCCGCTCGCCGTGGTCACCGGGGCTGCCGGCTTCTTCGGGCGCGCCATCAGTCGCGAGCTCGCGCGGCGCGGCTTCCGCGTCCGAGGCATCGGCCGGTCCGAACGGCCCGACGATCCCCACGTGCACGAATGGATCCGCGCCGACTTGGCCGACGGCGTCGCGCCCGGTGCCCTCGCCGGCGCCGCTCTGGTCGTGCACGCCGCGGCCGAGACCGCCGGCGGTTTCGAGGCGCACGAGCGCAACACCGTGGGCGCGACCCGCCACGTGCTCCGGACCATGGCGGCCGCGCACGTTCGCCGGCTGGTTTACGTGAGCAGCATTTCGGTGCTCCGCCCGCCGCGCCCGTTCTGGGAGCGGCAGACGGAGCAAACACCGCTAGCGGCTCGCGCCGAGCGGCTCGGCCCGTATACGTGGGGCAAGTGCGTCGCCGAGGAGCTCGTCGCGGCTGCGGACGAGCGGGGGGAGATTCAGGCCCGGATCCTTCGGCCTGCGGCGTTGATCGATTGGGACCGGATCGAGCTGCCCGGATTGCTCGGGCGCCGTCTCTTCGACCGGTGGCAATTGGGCCTTGGCCGCCCCGGCCTGCCCATCGCCGTCTGCGACGTTGGGCAGGCGGCCGCCGTCGTGGCGTGGTACGCGGGCCATTTTGCGGAAGCACCGCGGATCGTCAACCTGCTCGATCCTGCCATCCGCACCCGCGGGCAGCTGCTGCGCCGGTTTCGCCGCTACGGTTGGCGCGGCCGCGTGCTGTGGGTGCCGATCACCGTGTTGGCCTCCGCCGTCAGTGTGCTGCGCGTCGTCGCGGCGCTCGCCCGGGGCGAGCGGGCGCGACCCCTGGCTGTGTGGTCCATCCTGCGGCCGCGCCGCTACGATGCTGCCGTGGCCAGCGCGGTCCTCGCCGCCGCAGCGTCACAGGATCCAATGCCGGCGCAGCCGCCGGTCCGCACGATGGCGGTGGGCCGGGTGACCCGGGCGTATGGCTGAGGCTCTCTGGCCGAGGCCGCCCGCCGCGGCTTGGATGTCCACCCCGGCGCCAACCGCACGGAGCGCCGGATGGGACTTGTTGCTCGTGTGCGTGGCGGTGCACATCGCCAATTACGTGGGTCGCGTGCCGCAGCTGTTCCCCGTGCTGTACCCCCTGAAGCCCGCGCTGGTGGCGAGGGTGTTGGCGATTGGCCTGTACCTGCTCTACCAGTCCGGGCGGCGACGCGCCGGTCAGCTCCGCTCGCCGACCACGGCCTGCGTGCTCGGGTTGTTGCTGTGGAGCGCCCTGTCGGTCCCCGCCGCGCTGTATCAGGGACAGGCGTTCCACGCCTGGACGGACTTCGCCTGGACGGTGGTGATGTGCCTCGTGGTCGCCGGCAGCGCGCGCAGCGTGCGCGATGTCGAGCGGTTGGTCCTCGTCTACTTCAGCGTCACCGTCCTCTACGTGGGGGTGGTGCTCTCGCGGTTCCAGCTCAGCCCCGACAATTGGCGCCTGGGCGATCTCTACTACTATGACGCGAACGATCTTGCGACCTTGATCGTCAGCGCGATGCCGTTCGGGCTGTACTTCGTCCTCGGGCAAGGTCGCCGCCCCTGGGTGCGGGCGCTCGCTGCTCTCGGCCTTGCCGTCTTAGCGGTGGGACTGACGCGCTCGGGCTCGCGGGGAGGGTTCCTCGCTTTCCTCGCCGTCGTCGCGTTCATCCTGCTGGGCTTCACCACGATACCAGCGCGCTCGAGGCTGGTGGGGCTCGTCGTCGTGCTCGCGGTCGTCTTCGCCACGGCGAGCGATCGGTACTGGAGCCAGATGCAAACCATCCTCAACGCGCATCAAGACTACAACATGACGTCCGAGGAAGGCCGCCTGAAGGTCTGGGAGCGCGGCATCGGCTACCTCGCGGATCGACCCGTGTTCGGCGTGGGCATGAGCAACTTCCAGGTGGCCGAGGGCACGATCTCTCCCCTGGCCAGGCGCCAGGAGCGGGGTCTCGCGGTCTATTGGACGGCCCCCCATAACACGTTCATCCAGGCGGGCGCCGAGCTCGGCGTGCCGGGGCTGCTGCTCTTCATCGGGCTGTTCACGACGTCGCTGGCGTCCCTGCGCCGCGTCGCGCGGCGCGCGCGCAGCGCGAGTCCGCCGGTCACCGACCTGTCGCGGCTGGCGCAGACCCTCATGTCGGCGCTCGTCGGGTTCGCCGTCGGCGCCTTCTTCCTGTCGCTGGCCTACACCGACATGCTGTACACGCTCGTGGCGCTGGCGATCGCGTTGCAGAAGGTCGCGCGCGCCGACGGCGTGCGGACCGGGCCGCGGCCCCGCCACGCCTCCATCTAGCAGGCTGACAATGTGATGGCCGCCCGGCCGCGTGTCCTCTTTCTCTCCCAATGCCTCCCGTACCCACCCCACAGCGGCGTGGCGAATCGCACGTTCAACATCCTGAGGCAGCTCCAGGCCGCGTACGACGTCGATCTCGTGGCCTTCTCCCGCGTGTTTCACCAGCCCGATCGCGCCGCGCGGGAGACGGCCGAGGAGGCGTTGCGGAAGGTCATCGCCTTCGTCGCCGAGGCGACGCCGATCCCCAACGAGCAGTCGGCGCCGCGCAAGATCTGGGACCACCTGCGCAGTCTGCTCAGTGGACGCGCCTATACGTACTACCAGTACCACAGCCGCCGATTCGCGACCCGGCTCCACGCCGTGCTCCGAGCGCGGAGGCCGGACCTCGTGCACCTGGACAGCCTCGATTTCCATCGCTGGCTACCCGAATTGCCGCACGTGCCGGTCACGTGCACCCACCACGACATCGAGTCCGAGTTGCTCCGGCTCCGGGCGCGACGTCTCGACCAGGCAGTGCTGCGGCAGTACGTGCTCCTCCAGGCAGCCCGCGTGCAACGCTTGGAGCGGGAGCTGTGTGCGCGCTTCGCCCTCAACGTCGTGATGTCCGAGATCGACGGCCAACGCCTGCGCGCCCTGGCCCCCGGCGCCACCACGACGGTGGTGCCGAACGGCACCGACACGGAGTACTTCCGGCCGAACGGCGCCGGCTCGGTCACCGGGCGCGTTGCCTTCGTGGGACCAACGTACAGCCACCCGAATCGGGACGCGGTGGAGTTCTTGCTGCGGGAGATCTGGCCGAGGGTCCGCGCCGCCGACCGGTCCACCACCTTGCAGTTGATCGGCCGCAACACCCCGCAGGACCAGGCCCGCTACGCCGCCGAGCCCGGCGTCAGCGCCCTTGGCTACCTGCCCGACATCCGGCCTCCGCTCGCGGAGGCTCGCTGCTGCGTCGTACCGATTCGTATCGGCGGGGGGACGCGCCTCAAGATCCTGGACGCTTGGGCGATGGGGAAGGCGGTGGTATCGACTTCGGTCGGCTGCGAGGGCCTCGACGCCGTAGAAGGAGAGAACATCCTCATCCGGGACGCGCCCGACGCCATCGCCGGTGCCGTCTTGGAAGTCCTGCGGGATGCTCGACTACGCTCTCACCTCGAGCGCA
>Ga0066710_100006130_pt1 | contig 11153 bp, 6 predicted proteins | sample GraSoiAngelo_159_FD_79666 | JGI IMG/M metagenome (GOLD analysis project Ga0066710, IMG submission 79666) | Grasslands soil microbial communities from the Angelo Coastal Reserve, California, USA - 14_1009_16_40cm | ecosystem: Environmental > Terrestrial > Soil > Grasslands | place: USA...
ACCGTCGCGGTGCCGTCGAAGCTGAAGCCGGTGACGCCGTCGGCGAGCGTGGCCGTGTCGTGCACGGTCACGCCCAGGGCGGCCTTGTGGGTGTCGTTGTCGACGGTGGCGTTGTTGCTGTCCTTGACCACGGTCGAGATCGACGGGGTCGCCTTGTTGACGTGGAAGGGCTCGCAGTCACTCACCAACGAGTCCGTGTGATGGATATCGGAGCCCGCGAGGTACTGGGCGTTGAAGGAGTAGTCGCCAGAGCCCAGCGGGCCGCGCGTCGACGAGGAGGCGCCCACGGCCTTGCTTTCCGTGGCCGTCGGCGTGCCATTGCACGTGCCGTTGGTGAAGTAGTTGAAGGTGACGGTGCCGGTGAAGGCGAAGCCGCCGTCGTTCCCGAGGGTGGCCGTGTCGTACACGCTTGTGCCCAGCGGAACCGACGAACTGTTGTTAATTGTCGAATTGTCAGCTGCGTTCTTGAGCGTGGTCACGATGGTCGGCGTCGAGACCTGCAACGTGTTGATGAAGGTGCAGGTGACGTTCTCGCCCTCGTTGAGGTTGACCGTCACGGTTCTCGTTCCCGTATTACCCGACTGGGTGCCGCCTCCAGGGCTCGTCACGGTGCACACGGGAGTCCCGAAGCTGAGCGTCCAGCCACTGACTGCCCCCTCGGTGAAGCTGTACGTGCCGAAGTTGATGATCCCGTTGTAAGCCTGCGTGTTGGAGAGGGTTGGATCGGAGTCGTCGTCGAGCGAGAAGGTCGCCGGCGAGAGTCCGCCCGTCGTCGTGTAGCTGAAGTCCTGGGCGTTGTTGGGAACGGCATCCTTGATGATCGTGATCGAGCCGGGGAAGATGACCGCGTCAGCCGATAGCGAGCGGTCCTGGCTGCCGCCTGATCCGTCGAGGTTGACCAGGGCCGTGTGGTACGGCGAGCCTGGGATGTTCACCGCGGCATTTCCGTCGCCCCAGCCACCGGAAAAACCGTCTGCCCTTCGCCGCGCGATGTGGCCGGCCCAGGCGAGCACCGGGTTCGCGGTGCCGGCGGTGAAGGTGAGCGTGATCTGCGCTGACTTGTCGCCCGAAAAACCCGTTCCGTCCGGATATGAGTAGGAGCCGACATTGGTGATGTCTGCGCCGAAGAACGTGAAAACGCCGGCGCCCTGCTTGATGGGCGATTGAGAACCGTTGTCGACCTGGGGATCTTTCGGGATGGGGGCCGTCGACGTGGGGCCACTGCATCCGGTCACGCCGGCGCACGGGTCCGCGCTAGTCACGGTCCGGTTGTACGTCGTGAGGAAGTCGAGCGCGTGTGTGCCGCCCTTGGTTGTGTCCCACTTGATCGTCACCGTGTGACTAGACCCCGGCAAGAGATTGTCGAACTTCATGCGGTACGGCAGCGAGTCGCCCTCGAAATACGTGGCCTTGCTCTGCCCGACGTTTCCGTTGATCCAATCGGCGTCGTGGCTGGCGTCGCACGCCGTTGCGCTGAGCGGATTACCGTTCGCGCACTGGTCGAGGTCGGCCGACGGGTTACCAACGCCGAACGCCGCCGACGGGAGAAAGGCGAAGAGTGCAGCCGCGACCAGCGCGGTCAACAACCAAACGCCGCGTGTCAAACCGTGGTTCCTAGCCTGTGCGTCGGACCCATCGTGGCCCGATCGAGATGTGGACCGACGTCCTGCTGCTCGAAACCGTTTCACTTGTTCCCTCCCCTTGCCGTAGGCAACTGATGGCTCTCTTCGGACAGTGGGGAGATGACCCGCGTCGTGTAGACGGATCGGCACGCGTAAGCGCGCGCGACCGGTGTCTCACGAACTGACGGCTCGTCAATCACTTCCCTCTCCCTCTCTTTTAGATCCCCAAGAAAAGCTAAGCAGACTGTCGTTTCTTTGCCCAAACCGAAGGGCTAGTCCCAGCAAACCTTTCGGGTGAAGCGCCTCACAAATGTGGTTCAGCGCAACAGACGGGGCGGCCCGGGCTGGGTCGCCCCGTCTCACGCTTATGAGTTTTCTTTCCTAGCCGGTCGCCTTCGGCTTCCGGTGCGAGACGACCTTCGGCTTGACCTTCTTCACCGTCTTTGGTTTGAGGGCCGCCTTCGCGGTCACCGGCGCCGTGTCCTGGGCGGTGACCGTGGTCCCGCCGGCCGTGCCGGATGCAACGGCGACGTTGGTGAAGCTCGACGTCACGTTCGCGCGCGTGCACGTGTAGCTGGCCGAAGCGCCCGGGGCGAGCGTGCCGATCGTGCGGTTGCAGTTCGGCGACAGCGCGTCGGTGACCGTGACGTTGGTCAGGGCGACGTCGCCGGTGTTGGTGACCGTGATCGTGAAGGTCGCCGCGTGGCCGACGGTGACTGTCTGCGACTTCGGGTTCTTGACGATCGTGATCGCCGGGTGGGTCGCCGGCGCGACCGCCGTGACCGCGGCCGTGTCCTGCGCGCTGACGTTCGGGCCAAGCAGCGGCTTGCCGGTAGCGACCGCGACGTTGGTAAAGCTCGCGGTCACGTTCGCCAACGAGCAGGTGTAAGTCACGGTTGCACCTGCTGCCATCGAAGCCAGGGCCGGGATGTCGGCGCTGGTGCGTGCGCAGCCGGGCGCCAGCGCGTCGGTGACGACGACGTTGGTCAGGGTCGAGTCGCCGTCGTTAGTGACCTGGATCGTGAAGTTCGCCGTCTGGCCGATCAGGATCGTCTGCGCATCGGGCGACTTCGAGATGGCGATGTGGGGCTTGATCACGAGCGGGGTCTCATTCACATCGCCGCACACCGTGCTGGAGGCAGCGTTGTTGGGGTCGCTGCCGTAGCTTGCGACCCAGTAGTAGGTCCCTGCCGCACCGACGGTAATCGGCGGCGAGGGGTAGTCCTGGCCCTCGGCTCCGTCGACCGCGACCGTGACGTCGCTGCCGACCTGGTTCAAACACCCGGAATCGCTGAACAGCATGAACGTGATCGTGCCGCCGGCGTCGCTCGTTCCGCCGGACAGGGTTGCCGTGTCGCTGAGGTCGACCGTGCCGCCGGCCCCAAGGAGATACGGCCCGCCGGCGTCGGTCGTCAGCGAGGTCGGTCGCGGGTTGACGACCGGGTTCTCGTTCGGGGCGCCGCATTCGGTGATCGTGTTGGCGTTCTTGCTGGTGTCGCCGCTGACATAGCTGGCGATCCAGTGGTAGGTGCCGGCCGCCGAGACGACGACCGACGGCGAGGAGGTGTAGTGGTCACCGTCGGCGCCGTGGACGGTGGCCGAGGCGGTGCCGACAGAAACCTTGCAGGCGTCGTCGCTGTAGAGCGTGAAGTTGATCGTGCCGGTCGCGTCGCTCGTGCCGCCCGAGAGCGTCGCCGTATCGGACAGAGCGAACGTGCTGTCGACGCCGATCGTGTAGGGACCGCCCGCGTCCGTGTTCAGTGCGGTCTGGGCGGTGACGGTGAAGCACTCGAGCGTCGTATCGGTGTGGTGGCTTGGCGAGTAGGGCGCAGAGGCGTCAGGCGTGTACTCGCCGCGGAAGCAGTAGTGGCCGGTCGCGAGAGGTGGGGGCGTGAACGGGGCGGAGACGGCGTGGCCCCCGGTGATTGTCACCGGCCCAGCCCCGACCAGGGTTCCCCCGAAGGTGCAGTCCGGGTTCGCGTTAGCCGGTCCGCAGACGAAGAACGTGACCGTGCCGGTGACCGGACCGTTCGAGCCGGTGAGCGTGGCCGTATCGGTGACCGAGTGGCCAAGCGTGATCTGGCCGAAGCTGGCCTGGGTCGTAAAGACGGCCGGGATCGGCAGGACCGTTTTCATCGAGCGATCCTGGTTGCCGAGCTGGATGTCGTCCAGGGTGAGCAAACGCATGTGGTACGGCGATCCGGAGATCGCGCCTGCGCTATTGCCGGCACCCCAGTCGATCTGGGAGGCGACGTGGCCGCCCCAGGCGAGCAGAACGGTCGGATTGGTGGCGCTGAAGGTGACGATCACGGAGCGCTGATCGCTGGCGTCCAGCGACCCGTAGGTGATGTGCGAGATCGTCCCGTTCCAGATCCTGATGCAACCCGGCACCTGGCTGGAGCCGGCGTTTTCAAAGACGAGCGAGAGGTCGGGCGGGATCGCGACACAAGTGCCCGCGCCCGATACACCGGAGACACCGGTCGTCGCGTCCGCGGTCGTCTCGGTCCGGTTGTAGGAGGTCAGGTAGTCGTAGGCATGAGTTCCGCTCTGGAGCGTGTCGTACTGGATCGTGAGCGTGTGCGTTGCGACAGACGTGTCGATGCCCGTCAGCGTCGCGCGGAAAGGAACCGAGTCGCCCTCGCGGTAGTGCGAGTTCTCGGCGCCGAGATTCCCGTTCACCCAAGCGCCGTCGGCGCACTGAACCGGGGCGGTGATTTGTCCGTTGCGGCATTGGTCGATGTTCGCCGCCTCACTGGACGCGCGCGCCAGCATCGGCGCCGCCATCGCGATCGCAAGCAGAAACAATGTTGCAGCGAGCAAGCGGCCCGCCCGGCCGGCGAAAGCGCGCGCGACCGTCAACTCAGGAACTGACAGCTCCTCCATTTTTGCTCCCCCTTCTCGGATCCCCCCGGTCCTCAAGCCGTAAAGAACGCGACTCGCGTGAGAAAACTACAAAAAAACGAACATAAGCTCAAATTCCAGACGAGGGCTGGTCGGTTTAGAGCAACTTCCGGCCGCGAGTCTCTCTGCCAAGCAGTGAGGCGACGATCCCACCGCCGGCCATCACGAGGGCGATGAACGTGATCGACCACGTGGTGCCGCCGGTCGCGTCCTTGAGGTTGCCGAAGATGTAGGGACCGGCGATCGCCGCCCCCTTGCCGACGCCCTCGACCAGTCCGAACGCGGTCGAGCGGACACGCGTCGGGAAGAGCTCGGCCGTGTACGGATAGACCGCTCCCCAAGCGCCGAGGTTGAAGAAGCCGACGAAGAAGAGTGCGATCACGTAGACGGTGGCCGAGCCGGCGACCGCGAATGCGTAGGCGGAGACCCCGCCGAGCAGCAGAAACGCGACCAGCGTCGGCTTGCGCCCGATTCGTTCGACGAGCCAGATCGCGGCGCCGTAGCCCGGGAACTGCGACAGGGCCGCCAGCGCGAGCAGCAGGTAGACGTTGATCTGAAACGACTTCTCTCCCTGGAGTACGAACGGCAGCCAGAGGAAGAGCCCGTAATACGAGATGTTCAGCGCGATCCAGACCGCGATCATCACGGCCGACGTGCGCCTGAGCCCGGGCGCGAGCAGCTCCTTCACCGATGAGCGCGGCTCTTCCGGAGTCGTGATCGCCTCGGCGCCGACGGGCTCGCCCGTGATCTGCTCCAGCACCGCGGCGGCTTCCTTGGTCCGTCCCTTGCGAGCCAAGTAGAACGGGCTCTCCGGCAACGACAACCTTGCGACGAAGGCCATGAACGCCGGGAAAGACGCCGCGAGGAAGAGCCAGCGCCAGCTCCAGGCGCCGCCGACCTGGACGAGGAAGACGTACGAGAGGCCCGTCGCCAGGAGGAGGCCGAGCGGCCAAAAGAGATCGAGCGTCACCAGCAACCGGCCGCGGCGCTGGGGCGGCAAGTACTCCGTCAGGAGCGACGGGTCGACGACGAGCATCCCGCCGAGCCCGAGCCCGGCGAGGAAGCGGAACGTCATCACCGACCAAGGCCCCCACGAAAGCGCCGTGCAGGCGGTGAAGACCGCGTACCAGAGGATCGAGAGCTGGAAGATCCTCCTGCGGCCGATGCGGTCGGAGGTGCGCCCGAGCACGAGGCTGCCGACGAGCGAGCCGGCGAGCGCGGCGCTGTTGACGAGGCCCAGCATGACGCCGTTCAGATGCCAGAGTCCGGCGAAGACCGGCGCCACGAAACCGACGAGCAGGATCTCCATCGCGACGAACGTCCACGCCACTCCGGTGACGAGGATCGCCTTGCGATGGAAGCTCGAGAGGCCGCGCGCGCGCAGAACCTCCTCCACGTCGCGCCTGGCTGTTACAGGTGCCTGAGCCTCGATGACCGTCATTCGTCTCCCTCTTCGCTAGAGTTTTCGACTGAGAGGCTAAAACCTGTGCGTCAGTCTACCAATCCCTTCCATGTCTCCCTCGCGGCAGTCCTCCAGATCCGCGGCGGCGCGTTGCAGGCGCTGCTCTGGCAGCGAGCGCGAGAGCCCTTTCTCGGCGCGTGGTCGCTGCCGGGCGGTTACCTCGACCGTGGCGAGACGCTCGAGCAGTCGATCCGCCGGCACCTGGCGGCGAAGGTCGACGTGCGCGAGGTCGCCCATCTCGAGCAGCTCGAGACGCTCAGCGATCCCGCTCGCGATCCGCGCGAGTGGCAGATCGCGACCGCCTACCTCGGCCTCGTCCCGAACGGCGTCGACCCGGAGCTCCCCGCGGACACGGCCTGGCATCCGGTCTCGCGGCTGCCCGAGCTGGCGTTCGACCACCGCGAGATCACGCTTGCGGGCCGCGAGCGCCTGCGCGCGAAGCTCTCGTACACGAACATCGGCTTCGCGCTCGCACCGGCCGAGTTCACGATCTCGGAGCTGCGCGAGCTCTACGCCGCCGCCCTCGGGCACGACATCTCGGCGACGAACCTGCAGCGGGTGCTGCTCCGCCGCGGTGTGATCGAAGCAACGGGCGAGCGCCGCGCCTCCGGCCGCGGCGGCGGCCGGCCAGCCGCGGTCTTCCGCTTCCGTTCGGGGCGGCTCGAGGTCACCGACGAGTTCGCCGTCCTGCGGCCGCCCTCGACCAAGTAACAGGCTGTTGCTAAGTGCCTTGGAGCCAAGCTTGCGCTTGAAATCGCGGTCTTCGCGCCAACGAAAGCGCTCCCCCGGCCCGATTTCCAAGTAACAGTCTGTTACAAACCTCGGCGCGGTTGACCGCGGCGGCTGCGTTCCGTACGCTGAATCGGAACCCGCGACCGAGGAGGTGCCTGATGAAAAAAGAGCTGTTCGTTTCCGCCGGTCGCGTGGCGCTCCTCTAGCGAGCTTGTGATCTAGATCACGGGCGCTCGCGCCGGCTGACGTCTGCAGGCGGGCCGCTGCGCGGTCCCGCGACGGCTTTCTTCAGAGAGGAGCATCAAGTTGAGCGAATCGCTCATGCGACTCGGGTGGACGCCCGAGCGCGAAACAGAGTTCGAGCAGTACCGGGAGGACGGGCTCGCCCCGGCGCGCGTCGCGGTCGAGCACCGCAGCGCCTACGTCCTCTACGGCGAGCAGGGCGAGCTCAGGGCCGAATTGGCCGGGCGGCTTCGGCATGAGGAGATCTGGCCGGCGGTCGGCGACTGGGTCGGCGTCCGCCAACCCGCGACAATTGCGGCCCTCCTGCCGCGCCGGACGGTCTTCTCGCGCAAGGAGCCGTGGCTCGCGGCGAAGGAGCAGGTACTCGCGGCGAACGCGGACACCGTCTTCGTGACCACGGCCTTGACGGCCGCGGACTTCAAGCCCCGCCGCCTGGAGCGCTACCTGGCAACGGCGTGGGAGAGCGGCGCGGAGCCCGCGATCGTGCTGACGAAGACCGATCTCTGCGACGACGTCGAGGCCGCGGTGCTCGCGGTCGAGGCGGTCGCGTTCGGCGTGCCAATCCACACCGTCAACGGCCTCAGCGGCGAAGGCGTCGACGCGCTGTCGCCCTACCTGGCCGGGGATCGCACCGTCGCGCTGCTGGGCTCATCCGGCGTCGGCAAGTCGACGATCGTGAACCACCTCGCGGGCGGAACCGTGATGCCGGTGGCGGAGATCGGAAGCGACGGTCGAGGGCGGCACACGACCCGCCATCGCGAGCTGCTGCCGCTGCCGGGGGGTGGGCTCGTGCTCGACACGCCGGGCCTGCGCGAGCTGCAGCTCTGGGACGTCTCGCAGGGTCTCGAGCAGACCTTCGAGGATGTGGCCGCGCTGGCCTCGAGCTGTCGCTTCGGCGACTGCTCGCACGAAAGCGAGCCCGGTTGCGCAGTCCGCGAGGCGCTTCGGAACGGAGTCTTGCTACGCGAGCGCTTCGACAGCTGGCGCAAGCTCCAGCGCGAGTTCGGCCGGCTCGAGCGGCGCCTCGACGCCCGCGCTCGCTCGGAGCACGCGCAGCAGATCAGAAGGGAGGCCCGGCAGCGCAGGCGGACGCAACGGCCGCCGCGAGGCCGAGCGCGTTAGGAAAGCGCGTTCCGGATCCGCTGCTGGAAATCGACGATCAGGCGCTCGCTCTCCGGCAACAGGCGGCCGCGCTCGATCAGGCCCGTCGCGACCCCGCGCTGGACGTTCTCAACCAGGACCTTGTCCTCGGCTCCGACCTGGCCGTCGAACTCGAGCAGCTCGCCGATCCACCCCTGTTCGACCTCCGGGCCGAAGAAGTAATCGAGGAACCGCTCAGTTCGCTCCGGCCCCGCCGGCAGAACCGGCCCGATCGAGAGGTTTGTCCGTCCCGGAAAGATGTTGACCATCGTGTTCGGCCAGAGGAAGTGGAACTGACTGCGCGCCACCTCGCCCTCGGTGTCGAGGCCACTGCCGTTCTCGCGCACCGGGCCGAACTGGCTCGAGAACGCATCGCCGAGAGTGAGCTCATAGGCGTCGGGTGACACGTCGACCAGAGCGCTGAAGCCCGGATGGGCGACGGCGCAGTGGTAGCACTCGAGAAAGTTCTCGGCGGCCAGCTTCCCCGTATTGCCAGGCCCGCGCGAAGATCCGCTCGCGCTCGACCGCCACCAGCGCGGGATCGGAGTAGGCCGACCAAGCGAGGCTCTCGGGCATCGCGACAGCTTATTCCCGAGCCAAGGCGTCGCTTACGACGCCGACTGGAGGACATCCGGGCTTTGCTCTGATGTCCGTCTAAATCCCGGAAGGAGACATCCCGCCGTCTGGGACTTCCCAGAGCCCTTCGGCTAAAAGCCCGACGCCGTCGTGTCGATAGCCTGACCGTGCCGCCGATTCTCTCGCGCTTTCTCGGCCGCGAGGCCCTCCCGCTTGCGCTGGTCGCCTTCTACGCCGCCGTGCTCGCAGGCCTCGCTCAGTTCGAGCTGGTCGGCGACAGCTGGCTGACGCTCGTCAGCGGGCGCGAGGTCGTCCAGCACGGGCTCCCGCAGCACGACCAGTTGATGGCGCTGTCGCATGGCGCGCGCTGGGTCGACCAGCAGTGGCTTGCACAGGTCGTCTTCTACGAGCTGGCGCACCTGGGCGGGATCCAGGCTGCGGTGCTCCTGCACGTCTTGCTCCTGGCCGGTGCCTTCGCGATCGCAGTGGCCGCCGCACGAAGACGAGGAGCTTCGCCGACGACCGTTCTCTGGGTCGGGCTCGCCTGTGTCTTTCTCGCGCCGTGGGCCTGGCAGCTGCGCGCCCAGAGCTTCGCGTATCCGCTCTTCGCCGCCACGCTCTGGCTCCTCAGCGCCGACAGCCGCGCTCCCTCGCGGCGGGTTCTGCTCGTCCTGCCGCTCCTGGCCGTCTGGGCGAACCTGCACGGATCGGTGGTGCTGGGCGCCGGACTGGTTGCGCTCCGCGGCCTGACGATCGTCGCGCGACCAGACAGGGGAGACCGCTCGCCCACCTGGGCGCTCCGGGCCGGCTGTCTGCTCGCCGCGCCGCTGCTCGCGCTCGCCTCTCCGTACGGAACGGCGCTGCTCGGCTACTACCGCCACATGCTGGGGAGCCCCCTCCTGAGCCGATTCGTCCAGGAATGGGGACCGACCACGCCCGCGAAGGCCTGGCTCTTCTACCCGGTGGCGATCCTCGCCGCCTGGCTGCTCGGCCGAAACGGCGGGGCTCTGACGCTGTTCGAGCGTGCGGCTCTCCTCGCGACGACGCTGACCGGCTTCATCGCGCTCCGGCACGTCGTCTGGTTCGAGCTGGCGGCGCTGATGTTCCTGCCCGTCCTGCTCGACGCCCGCCGTACGAAGAGCGCGACCGTGCAACGACTCGCCCGGCCGGTCGGCGCTCTCGCCACGCTTTCCCTGCTCGCGATCCCGTTCGCTCTCGGGGCCGCACCGGCGTCGTGGTATGACCGGCAGCTTCCGACCGAGGCCACGGCTCCGCTCGAACGAGCAACCCGCGGCGCCGGCACGACCGTCTTCGCAAGCGAGACGCTGGCCGACTGGCTGCTCTGGCAGGAGCCCTCGCTGCGGGGGCGGATCGCCTACGACGTTCGCTTCGAGCTCCTGTCGGTCGGGCAGCTTGATCGACTGTCGGCCTATCACCGTCGGAGCGGTCAGGATTGGGCGGCGCCGACGCTGCCGTTTCCGGTCATCGTCCTCGACCGGAGGGTCGATTCGCTGCTGATCGGAGCCCTGAGAACCCGGGCCGGGGTGCGCGCGACCTTCAGCGATCGCCGTGTGGTGATTCTCCGGCAGGCCCCGGCCTCGCCCTCGCGGCGCCCGTTTTACAAGTCGAAAGTCGAATAACCCCTCGACTGAGGGGCGCGGGCCTGGCGGCGCCCGCCGATCCAGAGCGCAACGCGCACAGAAAGGAGTTGGACGCCTCGCGGCCGGCGTCACCCGCCCATGGCCGCAAAGCTCACCACCCTTTCGGCGTTCGTCGCCGCCGCCCTCGCACTCGCGACAGCCACGCCCGCACACGCAGTCGACAACACGCCGCTTCCCGCTCCAACCGCACTTTCTCCTGCAGGCGGAGCTGTGGTCGACGCGGTACCGCCCTTCTCCTGGTCGCCGGTCTCGGTCGCCGACCACTACGAGTTCCAGGTCGCCGCCGACGCGGGGTTCAACTCACCGGTGCTCGGCCGTGGCTCGGACGACTTCACGACCCAGAACACGCGCGCGACGCTGCTGAAGACGATCCCGAACGGGACGTACTACTGGCGCGTGCGCGCGGTCGGCGCGAACGGATCGGTGTCGGCCTGGACGGCCGGACGCTCCTTCCGCAAGTCGTGGACGGCCGCTGCGGCGCTGCAGTCGCCTGCCGGGGGGGCGGGCCTCGCGTTCGGGACCGACCCGCTCAAGCTCGGCTGGTCGCCGGTACCCGGAGCCGCGAACTACCTGGTTTCGGTGGCGACCGATCCGTCACTGGGCTCGCTCGCCTTCCACACGGTCGACGACCCGACCGGGATTCCGAAGGTGCAGGCGAACTCGCTCGCGATCTCTCTTGCACTCGCCACGGGCACGTACTACTGGGGTGTGATCCCGGTCGACGCCGAGGGTAACCGCGGCGCCCCTTCCTCGGTCGCGTCGTGCTCCTGGACGTGGCCGTCGATGACGAGTGCGAGCGTGACCTATCTCGATCCC
>Ga0066710_100006132_pt1 | contig 11153 bp, 7 predicted proteins | sample GraSoiAngelo_159_FD_79666 | JGI IMG/M metagenome (GOLD analysis project Ga0066710, IMG submission 79666) | Grasslands soil microbial communities from the Angelo Coastal Reserve, California, USA - 14_1009_16_40cm | ecosystem: Environmental > Terrestrial > Soil > Grasslands | place: USA...
GGCCGGCTACTACCTCTCCGCCGACCAGCGCATGCTGTTCATCCTGGCGGCGCCGGTGGAGACGAGCACCGGGACCTTCACCAACAACCAGGGCGCCATCGAGGGCGTCCGCCAGGTCGTCGCCCGGCTCAAGAAGGAGTTCCCCGACGTCAACGTGGGCGTGACCGGCAAGCCCGCGCTGTCCAACGACGAGATGACCGCCGCCTTCCGCGACAGCGAGTACGCCAGCGTGGTGTCCTTCGTCCTCACGCTCGCGCTGTTACTGGTGGGCTTCAAGCGCATCGGCAAGCCCATCGCCATGACCATCGTGCTGTCGATGAGCCTGGCGTGGTCGGTCGGCCTCGCCACGATCTTCCCCGGCCACCTGTCGCTGTTCTCCGTGATGTTCATCTCGATCGTCGTCGGCATCGGGATCGACTACGGCATCTACTTCCTCTTCCGCTACGAGGAGGAGCTGTTCCTCGGACGCAACCTCAAGGAGGCGCTCGAGATCACGGCCGCGCGCAGCGGACCCGGCATCCTGCTGGGCGCGGTGACGGCGGCGGCCACCTTCTACGTGCTGATGCTGACCGACTTCCGCGGCCTCCAGGAGCTGGGATTCATCTCGGGCAGCGCGATCCTGATCGCCTTCGTGGCGATGTTCACCGTGTTCCCCGCCACGCTCATGCTGATGGACCGGCGGCACGCGGCGCGGCCGCGCGGCACCGTCCCCCGCGCGCTGGCGCTCGAGTCGATCCACGTGCCGCTGGTCGACCAGATCACCCGCTACCCGAAGACCGTGCTGGTGGTGGCGGCGCTGCTCACCGTCGCCTCGGCGGTCGCCTTCCGGTCCGTGCGCTTCGACTACAACCTGCTGAACCTGCAGGCGCACGGCACGGAATCGGTCGTGTGGGAGATGAAGATCCTGGCCACGTCGGGGCGCTCCGGCTTCGCCGCCATGTCCAGGGCCGACACGCTCGACGAGCTGCGGGCCAAGTACCACGCCTTCCGCAAGCTCGCGACGGTGTCCGAGGTGGACTCCGCGCTGCTCCTGATCCCCGACGACCAGCCGCAGAAGCAGAAGCTCATCGCCGACTTCGAGCCGATCGTCGGCCCCGTCCGCGTCAGCCGGCCGCTGCCGGTGGACCCCGAGCGGCTGGTGACGGCGCTCGAGACGCTCAAGCGCCGCTTCGAGATCGCCGCCGGCGAGGCGCCGCCCGGCGACACGCAGCGCGAGCTCACGCGCGTCGCGGAGGACATCGGGCGGCTCGTGGTCAAGCTGCGCCAGACGGATTCCGCCAGCGTGGAAGCCTCGCTGGCGCTGCTCCAGCGGCAGGTGTACCGCGACTTCGTCTCGAGCTTCCAGCGGCTGCAGAGCAACCTGCACCCGCGCATGGTCGGGCTCGCCGACGTGCCGCCGGAGATCAAGCGCAAGTTCATCAGCGACAGCGGCCGCTTCCTGCTGCAGATCCACCCGGCCGTCAACATCTGGGACCGCGACGGCGCCGCCCGTTTCGTGGCCGAGCTCCGCAGCGTCGACCCCGACGTGACGGGCACGCCGATCATCACCTACGAGGCGATCCGCCTCATGGAGCGCGCGGCCAAGCAGGGCACCGCGTACGCCATCATTCTGGTGTCCGGCCTCACGGCGCTGATGCTGCGCCGGGTGCGCGAGACGCTGCTGGCACTCTCACCGCTGGCGTTCGGGCTCATCTGGACGGCGGGATTCATGTGGGTCTTCGACCTGCAGTTCAACCTGGGCAACATCTTCGGCCTGCCGCTGATACTCGGCGCCGGCGCCGAGTACGGCCTGAGCATCGTCACCCGCTTCATGGAAGACCGCGAGCATGGCGGGCCGCTCATCGCGCGCTCCACGGTGATGGGCGTGCTCATCGCGGCGCTGACGACGCTGGTCGGCTTCGCCAGCCTCATGCTCGCCGAGCACCGCGGGATCTACGGCCTCGGGCTGCTCCTCACGATCGGTACCATCACCAGCATGATCGCCGCGCTGATCGTGCTCCCCGTCCTCCTGCGCCTCTGCTACAGGCCGGCGCGCGCGGCCGCCCTCGCGCAGCACGAAGCCGAGGCGCTGCAGCAGCCAAGCGCGAGATAGTGCGACCGGGCGTGTCGCGGAGCACGAGGTGCGACCGGGCGTGCAGCCAAGCGTGAGGTAATAACAGTCCCCTATTTCTGTTGAAGGCAGGAGGGGGCCCGCTGGGCCCCCTCCTGCACCTCCCCGTTTGCGTTGCGCGCGCGCACCGTTTCGGAGCTGGGAGCGCCCGTGGTACGAAGACGAGCGCTACTGCGCTCGGGTGACTTCCACAAGGTTCGAGTGGAGGGCGGGGCCGCCGCCCATGTCGGTCACGCGGTCGTCGGTCAGGAAATTGATGCCGCGGCCGCCGGGGTGGAAGCGGTGCCACCAGAGGCCTTCGATCACCGCCACGCCGGGGCGCGTGGCATCGGTGACCTGGGCGCTGAAGCGAGCGTCGCCGCGCGGGCTTTCCACGCGCACGGTGTCGCCGTCCACGATGCCGCGCGCGGCGGCGTCTGCCGGTGACAGCATCACGATCGGCGTGCCCTGGCGACGGCGCAGCCGCTCGGACTGGCTGAACGAGGAGTTCAGGAAGAAGCGGTTGGGCGGCACGATGCACTGCAGCGGATAACGCGCCACCAGCACCCGGTTGGCCGGGCCCTCGGCCAGCGGCGTCCACGTCGGCAGCGCGGGCAGCCCGGCCGCGGCCAGCCGTCCGGAGTAGAGCTCGACCTTGCCGGACGACGTCGGCGCGCCGTCGGCGAACGGCATGTACGGGCGCGGCAGGTTCAGCCGCACCGAGCCCTCCGCGCGCAACTGCTCGTAGGTGATCGCGCGCACGCTGTCGTCGCCCCGGGCCAGCACGTCGCGGATGAGCGCCTCCGGCGTCTTCGCGTAATGCGCCTCGGCCACGCCGAGGGCGCGCGCGAGCAAGCCGAACACCTCCCAGTTGGAGCGGGCCTGCCCCAGGGGCGGCAGCACGGGCTGCGCGAGCTGCACGTAGAACTGGCCGTACGAGCGATAGACGTCCTCGTGCTCCATCGACGTGGTGGCCGGCAGCACGAGATCGGCCCAGCGCGCGGTGTCCGTCATGACCTGCTCGTGCACCACGGTGAAGAGGTCCTCGCGGGCCAGGCCCTGCATGACCAGCGTCTGGTTCGGGCACACCGCGGCCGGGTTGGAGCTGTAGACGTAGAGCGCCTTGACCGGCGGCGCCAGCGCCGGGTCGGTGAGCGCGCGGCCGAGCTGGATCATGTTGATCGTGCGCGGCACCGGGCGCAGCAGGAGGTCGGCCCGCTCCAGCACGCCGAGCGCGAAGCCGGCGGCGCCACCGGAGGACAGCAGCGCGCCGCCGTGCGGATCGGCATAGGCCCCGGTCAGGGCCGGCAGGCAGGCCAGCGTGCGGCACGTCATGCCGCCGTTGTCGTGGCGCGAGATTCCGATACCGATGCGGATGAAGGAGGCGCGCGTGGCGCCGTAGCGGCGGGCAAAGGCCACGATCGTCTCGGCCGGCAGGCCGGTGATCGAGGCCACGCGCTCGGGCGACCAGTCCTCCAGATGCCGCGCCAGCGGCTCGAAGCCCACCGTGGCGCGCGCGATGTAGTCGCGATCGACGAGCTTGTCCGTGACCAGCACGTGCATGACGGCCAGCGCGAGCGCGCCGTCGGTGCCCGGCCGCACCATCAGGTGCTCGTCGGCCTGCTGGGCGGTGGGCGTGCGATAAGGATCGATCGTCACCACCCAGGCGCCCCGCGCCCGCGCCTGTTTCACCAGCGTCATCACGTTGATCGTCGAGTACGCGGCGTTGATGCCCCACAGCACGACGAGGTCGGCGCCCACCATCTGCTCGGAGTCGTTGCCCGTGACCGCGCCCACGGTGGCGCGCCAGCCGGCGTAGGCGGTGGCCACGCAGATGGTGCGGTCCAGCAGCGTCGCGCCGAGAGCGTGGAAGAGCGGGTGCCCGGCGTAGTACTGGATCTGCCCCATCGAGCCGGCGTAGGAGAACGGCAGGATGGCCTCGCCCCCGTGGGCCGCGATGATCGTGCGCCAGCGGGCGGCGATCTCCGCCACCGCGTCGTGCCACGAGACCGGCTCGAACCGGCCCTCGCCCTTGGCGCCCACCCGGCGCAGCGGCTGGGTGATGCGCAGCGGGGAATGCACGCGCTCGGCGTACTCGCGCACCTTGCCGCAGATGACGGACTGGGTGAACGGGTGCTCGGCCCCGGTGACGCGCGCGATCCGGCCGTCCTCGACGGCTACCTCGAGGCTGCAGCAGGACGGGCAATCGTGCGGACAGACCGACCGCATCACCCGGATATTAGACTATGATCTCGAAAGATGTTTCGCAGCGCTCTCAATCCCTTCAGGACGCCCGATGCGCGCCGGCTGGCCACGCTGTTCGCCGTCGTCTACTTCGCCCAGGGCATGTGGGGGCTGCCCACCCAGCCGATGACCATCGTGCTGAAGGAGCGCGGCCTCAGCTCGGCCGCGGTCGCCGACTTCATGCTGATCTCCACCCTGCCGTGGCTGATCAAGCCGCTGTACGGCCTGCTCTCGGACTTCGTGCCGCTGTTCGGCCGCCGGCGCCAGAGCTACTTCCTGATCACCTCCGCGCTGGCCTCGGTCTCCGGCATCGTGCTGGCGATGATGAGCGAGCACTCCTACTGGCGGATGGCCGGCTGGTATACCGCCATGGGCTTCGGGCTGGCGTTCACCGACGTCCTGACGGACGCCCTCATGGTCGAGAACGGCAAGCCTCGCGGGCTCACCGGCGCCTTCCAGTCCGTGCAATGGGCGGCCATCTACACGGCGTCGATCGCGGTCGGTCTCGTGGGCGGGCACTTTGCGGAGACGCGCAACCTGCACGCCACGTTCGCCATCGCGGCGTGCTTTCCGCTGATCTCGCTGGTCATGGCCTGGGTGTTCGTGCACGAGGCGCCGGCGCGGATCGAGCGCGGGGCCTTCCGCGCGACGTGGCGCTCGATCCGGCACGCCGCGCGGGGCCGCGAGATCTGGCTGGTAGCCGGCCTCATCTTCTTCTTCAACTTCAGCCCGTCGTTCGGCCCCGCCTTCCTCTACTACCAGACCGACGTGCTGAAGTTCGACCAGCAGTTCATCGGCGTGCTGGCCGCGCTGAGCTCGATCGGCTACATCGTGGGCGCCGTGATCTACGCCCCGCTCTCGCGGCGCGTGTCGCTCGAGCGCATCGTCGTGTGGGTCATCGGCCTGAGCGCGGCGGCCACGCTCGGCTACCTGCTCTATCGCGGGCGCACCTCGGCCATCGTCATCGACGCCACGTTCGGGGTCCTGGCCATGATCACGCAGCTCGCCTTCCTCGACCTGGCGGCCAAGGCGTGCCCGCCGCGGGTGGAAGGCACGTTCTTCGCGCTGCTGATGTCGGTCTTCAACGGCGGCACCCAGCTCTCGATGAACGTCGGCGGGCGCCTGTACGACAGCTACGGCTTCACGACGTTGGTCTTCATCTCGGCGGCGGTGACGGCGGCGGCCTGGGTGTTCGTCCCGTTCGTGAAGATCGACAGGATCGAGCGCCGCGCGCGCGAGCAGACGGCCACGGCCAGCGCGCCCGCCTGACGCGGGTCGCGCACGCTCCGGCGCCAGAGCAGCCGCGCCTTGGCGGTGACGCGCTTCCTCAGCGGGCGGCGCGGCCCAAACTCCAGTGACCATGCCAGCCGCGGCAGCGGCGTCTCGTTGGGCCCCGTGTAGTGCAGCGTGCGCGGCATGTGCACCGTCACGTCACCGGCCCGCACCGGGCAGGCCACCGCGCGGGAGACGTCCACGTCGTCGGCCTCCAGCGCGTGGGCGTGGCGCAGGTGCTGCAGCCGGTGGTGCTTGCGGATCTGCTCGCGATGGCTGCCGGGGATGAACTGCATGCAGCCCCGCTCGACCGACACGTCGTGCATCGGGACCCAGAAGTGGGCGGTGACCAGGCTCGGATCGAGCGTGTAGGCCTCGTCCTGGTGCCACGCCGTGGCCCGGCCGTTGAAGGCCGGCTTGTAGATGGCGTGGTCGAAGCGGTACTCGACCGGCCGTCCCAGCAGCGCCTCGGCCAGCTCCCGGCAGCGCCGAAACGTCAGCGATGCCTCCAGCTCGGGCTCCAGATCGAGCGTCTGGTTGATCTCCAGGATCTCCGGGAGGTCGCCGGCCGACCCGGTGCCCAGGTTCCAGGCCCGGCGCATTCGGGCCAGCGTGTTGTAGCGGCGGTACAGCCGGGCCATCACGCGGCTGATCGCCTCGAGGTCGTCGGGCGTCGTCACCCGCTCGAGGACCGTGAAGCCGTCACGATGGAAGGCGCTGATGGTGTGCGGCGAAAGCGATGACGGACTCGGCGCGGTCTCGACCGGGATCATGGCCGTGGCTCCCGTTTGGCGTAAGTGCAAGCGACGCGCCGCACCGGCCGCCCGCGTGTTTTCGACGCGAAATTCTGGCCGGATCGCGCCCGCGCCGGGGCCGGGGGCGCGCGACTACGCAACGGCGGTGATGGATGTGTTGCAGGAAGAGGCGAAAGCGTTGCGGCTCGTTGCCACGTTGGCCCCACGCGAGATCAGGAGGACGCCTCGGGCGTCGCGTCGTGGGCGGCCAGCCTCCAGGCGCGGCGCAGCCAGCGCAGCGCGCCCGGCACGTCGGCCTCGGTCTCCACGAGCAGCTCGATCCACCCCTGGCGGCCGAAGCGGCGGTGCGGGCGCACCCCGGACTCGCGTAGCGCCCGCGCCTGGTCGTCGGCGCCCAGCCGGATCCAGAGGTCGCGGTCCTTGTCGCGCAGGGGAAAGCAGGCGAACAGCCGCTCGCCGACGAAGTAGCCCCAGCGGCCGAACATCGGCGTGATGCGCACGCCGTCCCAGCCCCCCAGCGTGGTGTTGAGGGCGCGCGCCGGCCCCGTCCCGCCCCGCGCCAGCGAGCGGCGCAGCTTGCGGCCGTGGCCGAGGCTGCGCACGCGGGGCGTCCGTCCGGGAGGTGTTTTTCTCTTCATGGGCACGGCATTCTGCCATTGACAGCCCCGCGGCCGGCATGCGAAATGAAGCGCGATCGTCCCCCGACGTCCAGGAGATCCCATGACCCACCCACGATTCCGTTACGAGGCCGTGGAGGGCGCGCCGGCGCTCTTCACCGACACGTTCGTCGAGTACCTGCTGGCGCTGCATGACCGCGTGACCCCCCAGATCGCCTCCCTTCTCGGCCGCCGCGCCGAGGCCGTCCGTCGCGCCGTCACCCAGGGCGTCCTCCCCGGCCATCCGGCGCGCAGCGCCGCCAGCGGCGGCGAGTGGAAGGTGCCCGCGGTGCCCGAGGACCTGTTGCGGCCCGGCATCGAGATCTCCGGGCCCTGCTCGATCACGTCGATGTTCATCAACGCTCTCAATCCCGGCCCCGAGGGCGAGCGCGCCGAGGGTGACCTGGACGACGACGAGGACTCGGGCGGGCACCGGCTGATCGACACCGTGCGCGCCGCCCACAACCGGGTGGCGGCCGTCCAGCGCGAGCTCTACTTCCGCGACGCCGAGCGCAACCGCGAGTACAAGATCGCCGAGGGCGAGCTGCCGTTCTTCATGCACCGCGAGCGCGGCATTCACCTGGATGAGCCCGACGTCACCGTGGACGGCAAGCCCGTCAACGCCGCCGTGCTCGGCACCGCGCTCACGCTCTTCCACGCCGGCCGCGCCCAGGCCGAGCGCGGCCAGGGCATCTACTTCTATCTCCCCAAGCTGGAGTTCGCGCCGGAGGCGCGCGTGTACCGCGACCTCTTCGACCTCAGCCGCGAGCGGCTGCCGTGGCTGCGCACCGCCACCCTCCGGGCCATCGTGCTGGTCGAGTCGTTGCCGTGCGTCTACGAGATGGAGGAGATGCTCCACGAGCTCGGCCCCTACGCGGCCGGCCTCAACGCCGCGCGCTGGGACCTCAAGGCGTCGATCTTCGAGTACGTCATGGGCGACTCCAAGGCGGTGTGGCCGGACCGCTTCGGCGTGGACATCAAGACCACACCGTTCCTGGCCAACATCTTCCGGCGGCTGGTGGCGATCTGCCTCAAGCGCGGCGCGGTGCCGATCGGCGGCATGGCGACCGCATTGCCGAATCCCGACCCCGAGGTCAACCGCGCCGCGGCGGAAGCGATCCGGAAGGACAAGGAGTGGGAGGCGGCCCAGGGCTTCATCCGCGCGTGGGTCGCGCACATCTTCCACATGAAGACGGCCGCCGATCCCTTCCGGCGGCTGATCGCCGGCGGCTTCAAGCCGACGGCGCAGATGAAGGATCCCGAGCACTACCCGGTGAAGCTCGAGGTGCCGGCGGGCCCAATCACGCTCGAGGGCACGCGGCGCAACGCGCGCATGCTGATCGAGTACGTGGAGGGCTGGCTCAACGGCCGCGGCGCCAAGGGCATCGACAGCCTGGAGGGCAAGCCCGGGATCCATCCGGCGCTCATGGAGGACCTGGCCACCGGCCGGATGTCGGTCGCCCAGATCGCCCAGCGCATCCGCCACGAGGCGCGCACCACCGAAGGGCCGGGCGCCACGCACGACTTCCCGCTGGTGAAACGCCTGCTGCAGGAAGAGCTGGAGGACATCCTGCGGCGCCGGCCGGGCGACGCCACGATGCAGGAGCGCTACCGCAAGTCGGTGAAGATCGCGATGCGCTGGATCAAGAACTACGCCGAGCTGGACTTCCGCTCGCTCGGCTCCTACACCCGCAAGGACCTCGAGGCGATCGCCGCCGCTGCTGACGCTTTCTGAGGATTAGCGCGCGGGCTCTCTGCCGCACTGCCAGCAGACGGTCCAGGCCCAGCCGCCGAGGGTGCCGCGGTGGACCTCGGAGACGTACAGCCGGGCGTAGTGCGGGTTGCCGGCCATGGTGTCGCGCTCGGCGACGGCCGCCGAGTAGGAGCGCCAGTTGTAGAACTCGTGGCGGTTGGGATGCGCGCACGCATGGGCCGGGCGTTGGGGAACCGACCCGACGGCGCTGCGCGTGCCTGAGGCAGCCATGGCCCTCAAGTGTGCGGCACGCTCAGCGAATCCGCCAGCTTTTGTCCACGTACCGCCGGCCGGCGATCAGCGAGATCTGGAGCGCCGCGCGATAGTCGCCGGCTGACACCGTGTGGATCAGCATCTCCACCGCCACCTGCTCGGCGTCCGGACCGTCCCTGAGCGCCTCCACCAGAACCCGCCCGTCCAGGTCCTCGGCCGGAAGTCCAAGCAAGGCCAGGATCGTCGGCGTCACGTCCACGTTGCCGGCCGGCGCGCGCACCGTCGCGCCGGCCTTGAAGTCGGGGCCCCACGCCAGCAGCGTGTTGCGCACGCTCCACGGGCTCATGCTGCCGTGATCGCTCGCGTACGGCACGCCGCCGGCGGCGACGTTGGCCCGGTCGGCGCCGGGCACGCCGAAGGCGTTGACGGCCGACGTCCACGGAAACGTCGCGAGCAGATCCGGCCCCCGCTCGGCGTTGGCCGCGTGGATGATGTCCAGCGAGAAGGTGCCGTCCGCCACGCCTCGCGCGTCGCCCGGCGCGCGGCCGGCGGTGAACACCACTCCACCCCAGTCGCGCGACTGCACGAAGCGCGCGAGAGCGGCGACGCGCTCGCGATCGCGTCCGTTCACGTGGAGGCCCACGGCCTGGCCGCTGCTGGCCAGCACGACGTCGTTGGAGTCGCGTGAGGCCTTCAACCCGGCGGCCACGAGCTCTCCCACGACGTCCACGCCGGCGGTGTTCACGGTGAAGCCGTGGTCGGAGGCGACGAGAACATCGGTGGCGCCGGTCAGGCCCAGCGCGTCCAGTGTCTCGAGCACCCGGCCGACCTCGCGATCGGCGTTGCGGATGGCCTCGCGGGCCGAGGGCGTGCCGACGCCGACGACGTGCTGCGTGTGGTCGGGCTCGGTGAGCCAGTCGATCACGACGGTGGGCGCCAGCTCCGGCAGCACGTACTCGCGCAGGACGCGCTGCGTCCAGGCGACGGCGGCGTCGTAGCGCTCGGCGCCGGCCTTGGGCGGCGCCGCGCCGAACTTGCCGAGGATCGTGCGGTTGACGTCGGCGGGATAGGCCACCGTCGCGCCCGGCTCGAAGTAGCCGTTCACGAGCACGCCGGCGCCGGCGGCCGCCCTGGGATTCAGCAGCCAGGCACTGCCCGTCGAGCCCGAGCTGACCGCGGCCAGCCGCAGTCCGCGCTCGTGCAGCCGCTCGCCCAGCGTGCGCACGAGCAGCAGCCGGCCGCCGGTGGCCGCGTCGAGACGGGCGAGCCGCCGGTAGTCGTCCGTGCTGAACGCGCGCGCCGGCTCCACCGCCGGCACGTACATCTGGTTGCCGGCGATGCCGTGCGTGCCGGGCTGGGCGCCCGTCACCAGCGAGGCAGCGTTGACGCGCGTCACGGTCGGGAAGACGGCATGGCTGTTCGTGAAGTCCACGCCCTCGGCGCGCAGGCGCGCGAGCGCCGGCGTCTCCGCGGCGCTGATGGCGTCGGGACGCAGCCCGTCCACGACGAAGAGGACGACCAGGCGCGGCGTCATCAGCGCCCCCGGCCTTCGAGGCGCGCCACCGCGCGGTCGGCGTCGGGCTGCTCGGGCTGGAGCTGGAGCACCTCTCGGTACTCGCGATACGCGTCGCCGGGCTGGCCGATCTTCTCGAGACCGCGCGCCAGCGCCAGCCGCACCTCGAGGTCGCGCGGCGCCTGCGCCTTGAGCGTGCGCCACTCGTTGAGCGCCTGGAAGTACTGCTCGCTCCGCCACAACCGATCGGCCAGGCGCTTGCGGTAGCGCGGCGTGCGCGGCTCGAGCGTGACGGCGACGCGATAGTCTTCCAGCGCCTGGTCGGCGGCGCCCGTCGCCTCGCGCACGAGACCCAGCCCGAAGCGCGCGTCGGCGTCCCGTGTGTCGGCGGCCACCAGCGCGCGCCACTCGGGCAGCGCCTGATCCCAGAGCCGCCGCTCGGTGAGATAGGCGGCGAGCGCGCGACGGTAGCGGCCGAGGTGCTCGAGATCGCCGGCGAGCCCGCTCACGAGCCGATTCAGCCGCGCGCCGCGAACGGGAAACGGCCGCCGCTCCGTCGCCGTCGCGCGCGCCTCCATCACGCTCGTGGCCAGGCGCAGGTGATCGAGCGCCTCGGGATCGGCGGCCCGCGCCAGCGCCGCGCCGAGCGCGCGCTCCA
>Ga0066710_100006133_pt1 | contig 11150 bp, 11 predicted proteins | sample GraSoiAngelo_159_FD_79666 | JGI IMG/M metagenome (GOLD analysis project Ga0066710, IMG submission 79666) | Grasslands soil microbial communities from the Angelo Coastal Reserve, California, USA - 14_1009_16_40cm | ecosystem: Environmental > Terrestrial > Soil > Grasslands | place: USA...
CGCAACGCGGTGAACCCTGCGGACTATCGGTAACGCCCTCTTGCCAGGCGGGCATATGCGAAGGACCGCTCCAGTGGGTTCCATGGCGAAATGGCCCCGAAACCGTTAAGTCCATGCCCCGGCTACGCGCCGCTTACCTCCGGGCACAAGACGACCGATTGGGAGATGACGTCGATGGTGAAGGAATCGCTGAATCCGTTCGAGATCGCACGGGAGCAGGTTGACCGGGCCGGGAAGAGGCTCAAGCTCGAGCCCGGGATGTTGGACATCCTCAAGCACCCGAAACGGGAGCTGACGGTCCACTTCCCGGTCAAGATGGACGATGGCTCGATCAAGGTCTTCACCGGCTACCGCGTGCAGTACAACGACGCGCGCGGGCCGTTCAAGGGCGGCATCCGGTACCACTGGAACGTCTCGCTCGACGAGGTGCGCGCGCTCTCGTGCTGGATGACGTGGAAGTGTGCGGTCATGGGCATCCCGTACGGCGGCGCGAAGGGCGGGATCATCTGCAACCCGAAGGAGATGTCGAAGGACGAGCTGGAGCGCATGACGCGCCGGTACGCGTCCGAGATCTCGATCATCATCGGGCCGATGAAGGACATCCCGGCACCGGACGTGTACACGGACAGCCAGACGATGGCGTGGATCATGGACACGCTCTCGATGAATGCGGGGTTCGCGGTGACCGGCACGGTCACGGGCAAACCCGTCTCGATCGGCGGCTCCCTCGGCCGCGACGAGGCGACGGCGCGGGGTGCGATGTACACGACGCGCGAGGCGTGCAAGAAACTCAAGATCAACCCGCGGGGCGCGACGGTCGCGGTCCAAGGGTTCGGGAACGCGGGGTACAACTACGCGCGGCTCATGCAGGACGAGCTCGGCTCGAAGATCGTCGCCGTGTCCGACTCCAAGGGCGGCATCTACAGCGAGAAGGGCTTCGACCCGAAGCGGGTCCTGACGCACAAGGAGAAGACGGGGAGCGTCGTCGGGTTCGCGGGCACGAAGAAGGTCTCGAACGAGGACCTGCTCGAGCTCGACGTCGACCTCCTCGCCCCGAGCGCGCTCGAGAACCAGATCACGTCCGAGAACGCGTCGCGGATCAAGGCGAAGATCTCGACGGAGTGCGCGAACGGGCCGACGACGCCCGAGGCGGACGATATCCTCCACAAGAAGGGCGTGCTCGTGATCCCGGACATCCTCGCGAACGGTGGGGGCGTCACGGTCTCCTACTTCGAGTGGGTCCAGGACCTCGCGAACTACTTCTGGACGAAGAAGGAGGTCGACGAGAAGCTCGAGGGGATCATGACGCGGGCGTTCGAGGCGGTGTGGACGATGCGCGACGAGAAGAAGATCGACATGCGCCAGGCCGCGTACATGGTCGCGATCAATCGGGTCGTCGAGGCGTACCGGTGGCGGGGCATCTACCCGTAGGACGCGAAACGGTTTAGGCGGGGCTCCCGTTCCGGAGACGGCGTGCCGCTCGACGTCGTCGTCTGCCTCAAGCAGGTCCCGAACCCGGACCTCCAGTTCCAGGTCGCGGCGGACGGGAAGGACATCCGGCGGGACGCGCTGAACTACAAGACGAACGGTGCGGACGAATACGCGCTCGAGGAGGCCGTCCGGCTCAAGGAGAAGTTTGGCGGGAAGGTCACCGCCCTCACCGCCGGCCCGAAACGGGCGGAGCAGATGCTCCGCGAGGCGATGGCGAAGGGCGCGGACGCGGCGGTCCGGCTCGCGTTCGACGACCCCGCCGCGGTCGACGACTATCAAGTGGCGAACATGATTGCCGCGGCAATCGCGAAGCGCCCCCATGATCTCGTCCTGACCGGGGTGCAGTCCGACGACTACGGATACTCGGCGACGGGGCCGCTCGTGGCGGGGTTCCTGAAGATCCCGCACGCATCGGTCGTCACGCGGGTCGAGGTCTCGGAGAAGGGCCTCAAGGTGTGGCGGGAGCTCGAAGGCGGGGACCAAGAGGTCGTGTCCCTCGCGCGGCCCGCCCTTCTCACGATCCAGTTCGGCATCAACCAGCCGCGGTATGCCCCGCTGCCGGCGATCATGAAAGCGTCCCGCCAGCCCATCGAGGAGGTGAAGCCGACGGACCTTGGGCAATCGACGTGGGACGGATTCCGCGGACCGTACACGCTGGCCGTGCGAAAGGTGTCGCCGCCCGCCGCCAAGGGCCACGCGGAGATGATTCCCGGGAACGTGGCGGACCAAGCGAAGGCGGTCGCGCAGTTGCTGCGCGAAAAAGGGTTCGTCCGGGGATGAGAATGGGCGCGAACGTCGTGGCGGTCGCAGAACATCGCGAAGGAAAGATCGCCGGGGTCACGTACGAACTCGTCGCGAAGGGTCGCGAGCTCGCCGCCAAAACAGGAGGCGCCGTTCAAGTCGCCCTGCTCGGCAAGGGGGTCAGTGGTTTGGCGGGGGAAGTTGCGTCGCGCGGAGTCGAAGTCCTCCTCGCGGAGCACGACGCGCTGGCGGCGTACACCGCCGGAGGTTATGCGCAAGCGTTGGCGGCGATGCTGAGGTCCCCGCCAAAGATCTTGTTGGCCGGCCACACGTCCCAGGGGTTCGACCTCGCCCCTCGATTGGCGGCGGAGTGGACCGCTCCGATCGTCGCGAACTGCGTGGATCTCGCGATGGAGGACGGGACGTTGATTGCCTCCCGGAAAATCCTCAACGACAAGATGGCGGTGGAGTTGGCGGTGACGAGCGAGCGGCCGTACATCGCCACGCTTCGCCCCGGTTCCGTGAAGCCCGTCGGTCCCGCGGGGGCACCCGGCAAGGTCACCCCGGTATCCGTTTTGATCGACCCCGCCAAAAACGGTCGCACATTCCACGGGTACGAGAGGCCCGAAGTCCAGGACATCGATATCGCCGCCGCGGACGTCGTCGTGAGCGCGGGGCGCGGGATCCAGAAAAAGGAGAACCTGCCGGTCATCGAGGGTCTCGCGAAGGCGCTTGGCGGCGTTGTCGGCGCGTCGCGGCCCCTCACGGACATGGATTGGCTGCCGAAGACCCGCCAGGTCGGACAGAGCGGGAAGACCGTTCGCCCGAAGCTGTACATCGCCTGCGGGATCAGCGGCGCGATGCAGCACATCGCCGGGATGAAGGACGCGGGCCTGATCATCGCGATCAACACGGACCCGAGCGCGCCGATCTTCGAGGTCGCGCACTACGGCGTCGTCGCGAACGTGCTCGAGTTCGTGCCCGCGCTCGTGAAGGAGCTGAAGAGCGGGTGACGCTGGGGAAACGGCAGCTCGCACTGGCGTCGACGGGAACGGGACTCACGCTCTTGATTGCGGGTCCAATCCTCGCGCTGGCTCTCGGTCTCCCAATACCGCTCGTCGTCGTCCCGGCGGTCCTGGGTTTCGTCTTCATGATGGCGGGGGGCGTGCTCTATGCGATGGATACGGAAGCGCGGCCCGCTGCGGCCGTCCCGCGGGACCCCATTGCGCTGACCTGTCCCAATTGTGGCGGGGCTGCGCAATCCGTCGTTGCGTCCGGAATCGCGACGTGCGCGTATTGCGGGACGAGATTCCGGGTCTCTTGACCGGTCCTAGATGACCCACTTCCCGCCGTCGATGACGGTCTTGCCCGCGATCTCGACGGTCCCCGAGGTCAGGAACGAGGCCATCCCGTAAGTGCTCCGGTTCGTCCCGCCAAGGCTCCGGTTCTCGCCGATCCAGAGCGTCGCGGCCCCCGCCACGATCCCGTTGTTCAGGAACCCGGCCTTCGCCTTGCGGTTGAGGCCGAGGGTGAACGAGCCGAGCACGTCCTTCGCGCCCGTGTCCGACTCCCATCCCGTCTGGGCGATCGCGAGGTTCTTCTTCGCATCGTAGTCCGTCACGTGCCCGTTCCGGAACGTCCACGCGAGGCCCTCGATCCGCTTGCCCATCTGCGGCGTCGGCGAGTCCGCGACGAACGTGCCGTTCGCGCTCTCCTCGACCGGGGCGATCTCGACGGAGCCGGCGGGCAGGCCCGTGTCCCAGTTCCCGGCCGCGAGGTCTTCGTCGCTGATCACGCCGTCGTTCACGTGGGCCGATCGGGAGGAGCCCGCGAGGCGGAACGTGAGGTCCGTGCCGTTGTCCGCGGTCACGTGCGCGCCGACGGGCTGCTCGAGGAGGCCGCCGACCGTCGTGCCGAGCGACCCCATCTGCGCGTAGTTCACCGCGATCGCCGCGTCCATCTGCGCCTTCCACGCGGCGTAGTTGAAGCCGTACGCCTTCGCGCGCGGCCGCGTGAGGAGGCCAAGGCTGACGCCGACGTTCTTCGTCTTGACCGTGACGGACTTGTCGGCGTGCGCCTGCTCCCCCTGGTTGTACGCGGCCCACGTCTCCTGGGGCACTCGGGCCATGCCGCTCGGGTCCTGCACGCCGCTCAGCCACACGTAGGACTTCACGTAGTCGAGGAGGCCGACGCAGTGGGCCGATACCTTCCGCAGGTTGTCGAGCGAATAGTTCTTGAACTGGCCGTAGAAGGTCGCGTCCGTGTCGAGCCAGAGGGCGGGGTCCGCCCCGACCCGCTGGCACTCGAGGGCGACCTGTTCCGCGAGCTCGATCGTGTGCGGGGCACACGAGATCAGGACGGGCTCGAACTCCTTCGCACGGAGGCTCTCGCGCACGATGCTCTTCGCCAAGCGTTGCAGTGTCGCCATGAGGCGCTCCCCCGCCCCAGGAACGCGTTCCGGCGCTTGAAGTTGGCGGCGCCGCTAACCGGGTCAGAGCCTTGATAAAGGACCGCTACGCATGCGGACGGCCGTGCAGCCCGGGCCCCCGTACCCGCCGCCGTACCCGCGGCCGTACGCCTGGGCCCCGCCCCGCCGCCCCGCGGTGAACCCGGCGGTCCTCGTCGTCGTGATCTTCCTCGTCTTCTTCGCCGTCTTCGGAATCGTCTTCATGCTCGCCTTCTCGGGCTTCGGCGGCTTCTTCCCGTTCTCCCTCTTGGCACCGTTCTGCTCGTTCTTCATTGTTTTCATCCTCATCCTCATCGCCGTCGCCACGAGCGCCTCGAAGCGCCCAGCCTCCTTGCCGCCCCCGCCGCCAATTCAGCAGCCGATGGTCCCCGCGGGGATGGCGGGTCCGATCGCCCTGAACTGCCCGAACTGCGGGGCGCCCCCGGAGGCGATTGACCGGTTCGGGGTCGCGACGTGCACGCATTGCGCCACCCGGTTCCTCGTCCGGTGAGGCGGGGCGATGGCCAACTCGATCGCCGTGGAGATCCCGCGCACGTCGTTCTACACGAGCGACGTCGTGGCCGGGAACGTCGTCCTCCAGACGACGAAGGAGGTGGACACGCGCGGCCTCACCCTCGACATCCTCGGGCAGGAGGCCACGGAGATCACGCGCCAGCGGGGCAAGCAGTCCGTCACGTACCGCTCGACGGCGAGCGTCCTCGGGTGGCGCATCCCCCTCCAGTCGGCGGGGGTGGTTCCCGCGGGCGTCGTGCGCTTCCCGTTCCAATTCCAGATTCCGGAGAACGCGCTCCCGTCCTACACCGGTCGCCACGCGAAAGTCGAGTACGGCCTCACGGCGCGCCTCGACGTCCCCTGGTGGCCCGATGCGGTGTCCAAGCAACCGATCTACGTGTTCTACTCGCGCGGGAGCGTCCGGACGTTTCTGGAGCCGGTCCGATTTCGCTCCGGCTCTCAGGATGCCCAGGGCCCGCAGGTGTACGTCGAGCTCGACGGGGACAAGTACTTCGCGCGCGAGCTGATTGGATGCCGGATCACGCTCCTCCAGCTCGGGAGCCAGCGGGTCAGGCGCGTGTATCTGCGGCTCATTGGCGGGGAGTACGCGCGGGCGCAAAGTCAGCAGGAGACGACCTCGTCGACCGTCGCGGAGACGGACATCCCGATCGACCGGATCCGCGTCGGAGAGCCCTTCGCCTTCGAGATCCCAATCCCAGCGGAGATCCAGTCGAGTTACCGCGGCACGTACTCGTACTACAGCTATGTCCTCCGCGTCGGCCTCGACATCGCGTGGGCGTCGGACCTCGTCGCGGAGACGCCGATCGTGATTGTGCGGTGACCAACGACCGGTGCCGCGCGTGAGAACGGCCGCGGAGGATTCATCTAGGGGCCGGCCTCCCGGGGGAACGGATGGCACGGATGGCGCCTCGGCGGGCCGCGGGCCTCGTGTTCGCGATCATGGGCCTCCCGATGTTCTTCACCGGAGCCATGCTCGGGCTGCTCCTCGGTTTCGAGTACTCGATGACCTCGTTCGCGATCGGCGCGGTCTTTCTGGTCATCGGCATTATCGTCATGGCGCTCCCGGCACCGCCGCGCCCGACCCCGTCCGTTCCCACGTTCGCATTCGGGTCCGTCCCGGTCGTCCCCCGGCTCGCGGCGACTCCGACAATCCGGCCGGAGCCGAGAAAGATCGCGTGCCCGAGTTGCGGTGCGTCCCCAAGCCGCGTCGGTCCCTCGGGCCTCACGACGTGCGAATACTGCGGGGCCACGTACGTCATCTGACCGAGACCTTTTAGGAGCCTACCCTATGTTCCCTCCATGGCGGGTCGTGAGCGGTTGTCCGATGCGGCGATTGCCGCCAAACTGAAGGCGCTCCCGGAGTGGAAGCGGGTCGGCGATTCGATCGAGCGGACGTGGAGGTTCGAGAGTTTCCTGGAGGCGGTGGGATTCATGAACCGCATCTTCGAGCTCGCGGAGGAGGCGGACCACCATCCGGACCTGCTGAACTCGTGGACGAAGGTCCGCGTCCGGTTCACGACGCACGACCGGGACGGCCTCACGGACCGGGACTTCAAGATGGCGGCGAAGGTCGACCGGATCTAGACCGCACGGTCGAGCAGTTCCGCGATGTCCGCCCGCGCGAGGCTCGCGTCCACGTTCTTCGTTTTGGCGGCGTCGTCCATCATGATGAGGCAGTACGGGCACGCGGTCGCGACAATCTCCGCGCCGGTCTCCGTCACGTGGCTCAGGCGGCGGTGGTTCACTTTCTCCCCGATCGTCTCCTCCATCCACATCCGGGCACCGCCGGCCCCACAGCAGAACCCCTTGTCCCGGCACTTCGTCATCTCGACCGTCTGGATCTGGGGAAGGGCCTCGAGGACTTGGCGGGGTTCATCGTAGATGTCGTTGTACCGCCCAAGGTAGCACGAGTCGTGGTGCGTGACCTTCGCCGCCACGGGTTTCTTGGGCGTGAGCTTCCCTTGCTCGAGGAGTTCCGCGAGGAGCTGTGAGTGGTGGATGACCTCGTACGTCCCGCCAAACTGCGGATACTCATTCTTGAGGGTGTTGAAGCAGTGCGGGCACGCGGTCACGATTTTCTTCACGCCCCGGGCGTTGAGCGTCTCGACGTTCGCCTTCGCCATCGTCTGGAAGAGGTATTCGTTTCCGATTCTTCTGGCGGGGTCGCCCGTGCATTTCTCCTCGGAACCCAGAATCGCGAACTTCACGCCCGCCTTCTGCATGAGGCGCGCGAACGCCGCCACGACCTTGCGGTTCCGCTCGTCGAACGAGCCCGCGCACCCGACCCAGAACAGGTAGTCAACGTCGCCGCCGTTCTCCGCCATCGTCGGGATCCCGAGTCCCTCCGCCCACTTCCCGCGCTGGTCCCAGCCGATGCCCCACGGGTTGTAGTTCTGCTCGATCTTGCGCATCGTCTCCGCGGCCTCCGGCGGCATCTTTCCCTCCATGAGGACGAGGTGACGCCGCATGTCGATGATCTTCGGCACGTGCTCGTTGAACACGGGGCACTCGTACACGCACGCGTAGCACGTCGTGCACGCCCAGATTCCCTCCTCCGGGTGCACGGTCGCGAACATGTTCGGAAGCCCGTCCGTCTTCCCCGCCAAGATCGCGGGCCCCTGCTCGAGGAGCGTGTCCTTCATGTTCACGATGAGGCGCATCGGGTCGAGCGGCTTCCCGGTCGCGTTGGCGGGGCAGCTGTCCGTGCACCGCCCGCACTCCGTGCACGCGAACCCGTCGAGGAGCTGCCGCAGGCTGAACTGTTCCACGCGCTGCGCGCCGAACGTCTCCGTCTTCTCGAGGTCGATGGGCTTGATCGCGCCTTTTGGCTCCATGTTGATGAAGAACGCATTCACGATCGCGAACACGATGTGCGAGTGCTTGCTGTACAGGATGTACGCGAGGAACGAGAACAGGAGGCCGACGTGCGCGGCCCAGAACACCCACCAGAATAGGTCCGGGTTGAGGGCCACGATCGAGACGTCCGCGAGGAATCCCGAGATGGGCTTCCACGCGACGTACTGCGCGGGGATCACGCCGCGCGCGTGTTCGGCGGCGTTGAACAGGAGGAGGGACGTCACGATTCCCAGGATGAACATCAGGACGATCGTCGCGTCGAGAAAGCCCTCGTGCATGAGCTTCTTCGGCCGGACCACGTACCGACGGACAAGGGCCATCGCTATGCCGATCATCGCGAGGACCGCGATGATTTCCTCAGCAAGATAGAGCGGCCCGTACAGGAACGCTGCGGGGACAGGGATCTGCCATCCGGGCGTGTAGCCCTGCGCCGTGATCTCGACGACGCTCGCGCCGAGGATCACGAACGCCCAGAAGATGAACGAGTGGAGGATCCCGACGGGGATCGAGCGGTAGACCTTCTTCTGCAGGAGCCCGTTCACGATGAATGAGTCGACGCGCTCAGAAATGTGGTCCCACCGCTTCTCCTTCGCTTTGCCCGCGCGAAGGAGGCGGACGATGTGCGTGAAGCGGCGGAGGAAGATGCCGATCGTCACCGCCAAGAACGCGGTGAGAACGTAGGGCAGCCAGACGGGCGCCGCCATCGCTCCCGTAATGGCGGGGCCCTTAAGCCTTTGACGCGACGACGATAAGCCGCTTCTTCTCCGCGGTCACGGGTTCGAGCGCGAAGGACCCGACCTCGTCCACCGCCTTCCATCCGGCCCGCCGGAGGAGGTCGCGGAGTTCGTGGAGCGCGTAGACGCGGAATCGAACCCTGGCGGTGGAACGATGCTTGAGGTCCTCGCCTTCGCGTCGGTAGAATTCCCAGATGAGATCGAGGCGGGACGTCTCGTAATCGAGGCGGCGCATCTCGTGCTGCTCGGTCCCGTCGTCGAACCGCGTAAGGCCGAAGCTCGTCATGTGCTTCACGAGATTGTCGCGGTTGAGGACATCGACGATGAGGAGACCCGTCTCTGACGTGAGGTCGTGGAGCTGGCGCAAGATCGTTTCGTCCGTCCCCTCGTCCCAGTACCCGAGGGACTGCCACATGTTGATCGCGGCGTCGAACCGGCGGCCGCGGAACTCGGTCCCGACGGTCCGGAGGTCCCCGACCTTCAGCTCGAGGCGGTCCCCGACATTCAATTTTTGGCGGTAATGATTCGCGCGGTCGATGTAGAGGGGCGAGAGATCGAGGCCCGCGACTTTGTAGCCCATCCGCGCGAGGTGGATCGCGTGCCGCCCGATGCCGCACGGGGCGTCGAGGATCGTGCCGCCGTCCGCGAGGCCATGGCGTTTCAGGAGGGTCGCAATCGCCTTCGCTTCCGATTCCGATTGTTCAAGCCCTTGCTCGTGCAGTTTCAGGAAGAGGTCGCCGTGCTTCAGGAACAGATCGTCCATCGAGACGGGCGGCTCCCCCATGGGTCGTGCGTAGTGGGTGTGCGCTCAAGAAGGTTCGTCCTTCCGCGCGACGAGGACGAGTCGGGGTTGCTCCGGGGTGAGGGGCTCCATGGCGAGCCCGCCAAAGATGCCGACGGTCGTCCACCCGGCGGCTTCGACGAGCCGCTTGAGCTCGTGCGCGGCGTACAACCGATGATCGACGGAGATCGTCGCGCGGTGGATGAGGTCGTTGTCTCGGCGCGTGAAGAAACGCCACGGGCCTACGATCCACGAGGTCCGCAGGTCGAACCGCCGCTCCTCGATGTGGACGAGGTCGCCCCATTCCTCGTACCCGTGCGGGCGGAAGGAACGGACGATCATGTCGCGGTTGACCGTGTCGAGGACGAGGAGACCGCCCGGCGCCGCCAGCGCGTAGTATTGTCGGAAGAGATCGAGGTCAACGTCGTCGCTCCAATATCCGAACGAGGTCCACACGTTCAGGATCGCGGAGTAGGTGCCGTCCCGCCCGGGGAGCGCCGCCCGCACGGTCCGGAGATCCCCGCGGACGAACTCGGGGTCGGTTCCCGTCTCCACCGCCAACCGGCGCGCCCGCTCGAGAAAGGCGGGAGCGAAGTCGAGTCCGGTGACTCGGAACCCGAGCTTCGTGAGGTGTACGTCGTGGCGTCCGATTCCGCACGGGGCGTCGAGGACGGCGACGGGTGGGCGAACGCCCCATCGTTCCAAGATGGCCGCGATTTGGCGGGACTGTTCCTCTGCGTGCTCAAGCGCCTCCTCGTGAATCCGGAGGAAGATGTCCGCATGATCGAGGAAGAGCTGGTCCGTCCAATGGCTCTCGTGCGAACGGGATTGGTCTATCAACGACGGGGAGAGTACCGCCACAGACTTTAGGCTAGCTCCGATTCGGGCGCTTCGCTTGCGCCGTCTCGTGCGAAGACTCAACGGTTTAAGTAGTCGCGAAACCTGCAATCGACGAGGGTACTCCCACCATGCGGCAGGAGAGCAGTTCAAGTCGTGACAACCGGGACGCGCAGGTCGTCGACTGGTTGCTCGGAGAAGACCAGCCATCCGTCCGCTACCACGCATTGACGGACCTGCTCGGGCGCGAGCAGGACGACCCGGCGGTGAAAGCGGCGTACTCGAAAATCTCTCGAGTCGGGTGGGCTCGTGACCTTCTGAGAGCCCAGAAACCGAAAGGGTACTGGGAGGCCCATGAGCCGAGGACCGTCCGGGAGTGGGTCAACTTCCTCCGCTTCCCCGTGTACGGCTCTTCGATATGGAGAGGGATCGTCCTCTCCGACCTCGGCCTCACAGCGACCGACCCGCGGGTCCGAAGGCTCGCCGACCGCATCTTCGAGTACAAGCTGCGCCTCAGCTCGGAGGTGAATCTCTTCACGGAGGAGGTCTGCATCGTCGGGAACACGGCCCGCATGATGACGCGGTTCGGGTACGGCAACGATCGCCGGGTGCGGAAGCTCTACGACTGGATGGTCGAGGACCAGCGCGAGGACGGCGGTTGGAACTGCTCCCAGGACACGCCCGGGACGCTGGACTGCTGGGAGGCCCTTGCCGCCTTTGCCGCCCTGCC
>Ga0066710_100006134_pt1 | contig 11150 bp, 7 predicted proteins | sample GraSoiAngelo_159_FD_79666 | JGI IMG/M metagenome (GOLD analysis project Ga0066710, IMG submission 79666) | Grasslands soil microbial communities from the Angelo Coastal Reserve, California, USA - 14_1009_16_40cm | ecosystem: Environmental > Terrestrial > Soil > Grasslands | place: USA...
CTGCGGCGCCGCGTACCCCCCGCACGCCTGCGGCTGGACGGTCCGCCTAGCATCGGGCGCATGACACCCGGAGAGGGGAGTCCGATGTCTTCCGCGGGCGGCCAGAGCGTGCTCGACGAGATCCTGGCCGGCGTGCGCGAGGACATCGCGGCCCGCCAGCGGCAGGTATCGATGGACGAGATCCGCGAACTGGCGGCTGCCGCGCCTCCACCCCGGGACGGGTACACCCTGCTGCGCAAGCCCGGCGTCGGGGTCATCGCCGAGGTCAAGCGCGCGTCGCCGTCGGCCGGGCAGCTCGCCGACATCCCCGACCCGGCGGAGCTGGCCGGCGAGTACGCCGCGGGCGGCGCGCGGTGCATCTCGGTACTGACCGAGTCCCGCTGGTTCGGCGGCAGCCTCGCGGACTTCGACGCGGTACGCGCCGCGGTCGAGGTACCGCTGCTGCGCAAGGACTTCGTCGTGTCCAGCTACCAGGTGCACGAGGCCCGGGCGCACGGTGCCGACCTGGTGCTGCTCATCGTGGCGGCGCTGGAACAGAACGTCCTGGTCGGCCTGCTGGAGCGGGTCGAGTCGCTGGGCATGACCGCGCTGGTCGAGGTGCACACCGAGGACGAGGCGGACCGCGCGCTGGCCGCCGGCGCCCGGGTCATCGGGGTCAACGCGCGCAACTTACGCACCCTCGAAGTCGACCGCTCGGTATTCGAGCGCATCGCACCGGGCCTGCCGAATATGGTGGTGAAGATCGCCGAGTCCGGCGTCCGGGGGCCGCACGACCTGATCCGGTACGCCTCGGCGGGGGCCGATGCGGTACTCGTCGGGGAGGGCCTCGTGACCAAGAAGAGTCCGCGGGACGCGGTGGCCGAGCTGGTCACCGCCGGCTCGCATCCGGCCACGCCGAGGCCGGCGCGGTGACGGGGGCGCTGTCCGCGGCGGGCCTACTGCCCGACGTCGCCGGGCACTTCGGGCGGTACGGCGGGCGGTTCATGCCGGAGGCACTGGTACCCGCACTGGACGAGCTCGACGCCGAATACCGCCACGCGCAGGCCGACGAGGCGTTCCAGGCCGAGTTCAGCCGGCTGCTGCGCGACTACGCCGGTACCCCGAGCATGCTCTACGACGCGACCCGCCTGTCCGACGCCGTCGGTGCCCGGATCCTGCTCAAGCGGGAGGACCTCAACCACACCGGTGCGCACAAGGTGCGCAACGTGCTCGGTCAGGCGCTGCTGACGGTACGGATGGGAAAGCCGCGGGTGATCGCGGAGACCGGCGCCGGTCAGCACGGCGTCGCGGCCGCCACCGCGTGCGCGCTGTTCGGCCTGGAGTGCGTCGTGTACATGGGCGAGGAGGACACCCGCCGCCAGGCCCTCAACGTGGCCCGGATGAAGATGCTCGGCGCCGAGGTGATCCCCGTCTCCAGCGGCTCGCGCACGCTGAAGGACGCGATGAACGAGGCGCTGCGCGACTGGGTGACCAACGTCGCGACGACCCACTACATGATCGGTACCGCGGCCGGCCCGCACCCCTTCCCCGCGATGGTGCGCGACTTCGCCCGCGGCATCGGAGTGGAGGCCCGGGCGCAGTGCCTGGCGCTGGCCGGCCGGCTGCCCGATGCGGTCTGCGCCTGCGTCGGCGGCGGCTCCAACGCGATCGGCATCTTCCACGCGTTCATCCCCGACGAGTCGGTGCGCCTGTACGGCTTCGAGGCCGGTGGCGACGGCGTGGAGACCGGCCGGCACGCGGCCAGCATCAGCGGTGACGGCGGCGTCGGGGTACTGCACGGCGCGCGCACCTACCTGCTGCAGGACGAGGACGGGCAGACCCGCGAGTCGCACTCGATCTCCGCCGGGCTGGACTACCCCGGGGTCGGCCCGGAGCACGCCTGGCTCGCCGACACCGGCCGGGCGGTGTACCAGCCGGTGACCGACGCCGAGGCGATGGCCGCGTTCGAGCGGCTGTGCCGCACCGAAGGGATCATCCCGGCCATCGAGAGCGCGCACGCCCTGGCCGGTGCGCTGCGGATCGCGCCGACGCTGGGTACCGATCCGGTCATCCTGGTCAACCTGTCCGGCCGCGGCGACAAGGACGTGCAGACCGCCGGCCGCTTCTTCGGGTTCCTCGGAGAGCACGCGTGAGCGTCGCGCCGGCCTTCGAGAAGGCGAAGGCGGACGGGCGCGGGGTGCTGATCGGGTGCATGCCGGCCGGGTTCCCGACGGTACCGGGCAGCATCGCCGCGATGCGCGCGATGGTCGAGTCCGGCGTGGACGTCGTCGAGGTCGAGTTCCCGTACTCCGACCCGGTCATGGACGGTCCGGTGATCCAGCGGGCCAGCGAGATCGCGCTGGCCGGCGGGGTACGCACCCGTGACGTGCTGCACGCGATCGAGGCGGCCGCGCAGGCCGGCGCGCCGGTGATCCTGATGACCTACTGGAACCCGATCGAGCGGTACGGCGTGGACCGGTTCGCCCGCGACCTCGCCGCGGCCGGCGGTGCCGGGCTGATCACACCCGACCTGATCCCGGACGAGGCGCAGGAGTGGCTGGCCGCGGCCGACCGGTACGGGCTGGACCGGGTGTTCCTCGCCGCGCCGTCGTCGACGGACGCGCGGCTGGCCGGGGCGGCGGCCGCGTCGCGCGGCTTCGTGTACGCGGCCAGCATCATGGGCGTCACCGGTACCCGTGAGCAGGTCTCCGCCTCCGCGCCCCGGCTCGTCGCCCGGCTGCGTGAGGTGACCGACCTGCCGATCGGCGTCGGCCTCGGGGTACGCGACAGCACCCAGGCGGCCGCGGTCGCCGGGTACGCCGACGGGGTGATCGTCGGTACCGCGCTGATCCGCTGCCTGCTGGACGCCGCCGACGAGGCGTCCGGGCTGGACGCCCTGCGCCGGCTCGCCACCGACCTGGCCGCCGGCGTGCGCCACCCTCAGCGGAGCTGACCGGCGGCCCGCGCCACAGCCGCGGCTAGACGGCGGCGACCGCTTCGGCGGCGTCGGCCGCTTCCGGTACCTCGGGCTCGGGGTCGCGCTGCACCTGCCGCAGTACCCCGGAGCGGCCGACCACGGCGTCGCGCAGCGCGGTGCGCGTGGTCGCGGTCATCGGACTCGGGAGGCTGTCCGGCTCGTACCAGCAGAGCCGGCGGATGTGTCCCGGGTCGTTGAGGGTCGTTTCGCCGTCCAGGCGCCCCCGGAAGACGTGTACGAGCAGGTCGGGCAGGTCGTCACCGCAACCGTCACCGGTGAGCTGGTACAGCCCGACGAGATCGATGATCTGGATGTCGGTACCCGTCTCGATACGGATGTCGCGAATGGTGGCGTGGATCGGGCTCTCGCCGAGCCGGATCTTGCCGCCGGGCAGGGTCCAGAGCCGGTGGCCGGCACTCTGCTGGCAGAGCAGCACGCGGCCGGCGGGGTCCTCGATGACCGCCGCGACCGCGGAGGTGAGCAGCTTCATGGACGAAAAGCCTAGAACCGGGCGGTCCCTGTGACCAGGGGAGCGCACGCGTGTCGGGCAGCGGTAGCGTGTGCACCCGTGAGTTTCGCAATGATTCCGAGCCCGACGACCGCGGCTTGGAACCTCGGACCGGTCCCCATCCGGGCCTACGCGCTGTGCATCGTGCTGGGCATCGTGGCGGCCTGCTACATCACCGAGCGGCGGATGCGGGCCCGTGGCGCCCCGCCGTACCTGGTCCTGGACGTCGCCATCTGGGCGGTACCCATGGGCATCCTCGGCGCGCGCGCCTACAGCCTGGCCACCTCGCCGCAGCAGTACTTCGGCGACGGGCACAGCGCCTGGGAGTGGCTGCAGATCTGGCACGGCGGCCTGGGCATCTGGGGTGCCGTGGCGGGCGGCGCGCTGGGCGCCTGGATCGCCTGCCGGCAGGTCGGCATACCACTGTCGTTCGTCGCCGACGCGCTGGCGCCCGGACTACCCGTGGCGCAGGCGATCGGCCGCTTCGGCAACTGGTTCAACAACGAGCTCTACGGCCGCCGGACCAACCTGCCCTGGGGGCTGAAGGTCTACGAGATGGCCGACGGCAAGGCGGTCGTCCAGGACGGCCAGCCGGTGGCCCGCCCCGGCCTGTACCATCCGACATTCCTGTACGAGTCGCTGTGGTGCCTCGGCGTGGCGATCCTCGTCTGGCAGCTGGACAAGCGGTACAAGTTCGGGCGGGGCCGGGCGTTCGCGGTCTACGTGATGGCGTACACGGTCGGCCGGTTCTGGGTCGAGGCGCTGCGCGAGGACGAGGCCAACCACTTCCTCGGCATGCGGCTGAACGACTGGACCTCGATCGTGGTCTTCCTCGCCGCGCTGATCTACTTCCTGCGGGTGCGCGGGCCGCAGCTGTGGCTGGTACCCGCCGAGGGCGAGAACCGGTACCGTGCCGTACCCGCCGAGGAGGCTCAGCGGATCCTGGCAGAGACCGGTGCGGCGGAGGTCTCGACTTCGGGCGGTACCGAGCCGGATGATGTCGGAGCGGACGGCGACGCCGATGAGCCTACCGACCCCGAGGGCGACCTGATCAAGGACGCCGACATCGAGGGCTCCGACATCAAGGGCTCCGACCCGCCGGACGAGCCGGCCTCGACCGGCCCGCCGGGCAGCGCGGCGGAGCGGTAGCGGGTCGGCAGGAAGGTAGGGAAGTCGGATGCGCTCTGCGGTGGTGGTCGGTGCCGGTATCGGCGGTCTGGCCATCGCGGGCGCCCTGGCCCGCACCGGCTGGCAGGTCACCCTGCTGGAGCGCAACGACCGGCTGCGCGGCGACTCGGCCGCGCTGATGATCTGGCCCAACGGGATACGCGCGCTGCACGCCCTCGGCCTCGGCGGCGGCCTGGGCACGATCGGCACTGCGGCACCGTCGCGCGGCATCCGCCGGCCGGGCGGGCAGTGGCTCGTCCAGCCCGACCAGTCCCAGGACGAGGACGAGCCGGACGGCGCCATGGTGGTGCACCGGGAGGACCTGCACGACACGCTGGTCGCCGGGCTGGGGGACCGGATCGACATCCGCACCGGGGTCGCGGTACGCACGGTGCACGCCGCCGCCGGCGACCTGCCCGCGGTCGGCGACGGCCGGACCACGTGGACGGCCGACCTGGTGGTCGCCGCGGACGGCGTGGACAGCGTGGTCCGCCGCCGGCTCGCGCCGGAGAGCACCGCCGTCGCCGCCGGCTGCGCGGCGTGGCGCGCGGTCATCCCCTGGTACCGCGCCCCCAAGCTGCCCACCGACGCCGCCACCGGTGGCGAGACGCTCGGACACGGGCACCGCTTCCGGTACGCGGTGCTCGGCGAGCGGACCGCGTCGCCCGGTGGCGGGATCTACTGGGCGGCGACGGTACCCGGTGCCTACCGGCCCGAGCCGCCGCCCGCCCAGCTCACCCTGCTGCGCCGCTGGTTCGCCGACTGGCACTTCCCGATCGGCGACCTGCTCGCCGCCACCGAACCCGAAGACCTGATCCAGCACGCGACCGCCGAACTGCGGCCCATCCCGCGCTCGTTCGCCTTCCCGGCCGGCCCCGGCGGGTTCGCGCTGCTCGGTGACGCGGCCCATGCGATGAGTCACCACCTCGGCCAGGGCGCCTGCCTCGCGCTGGAGGACGCGGCCACGCTCCGGGCGCTGCTGATCGAGGCGGCACCGGGAAAGTCGCTGGTACATGCGCTGGAGGAGTACAGCGTGCAGCGCCGGCCCCGGGTGGCCCGGATCATCCGCCAGTCCCGCCGGGTCGGCGCGGTGTACGCGGCGAACGGCAACCTGGTGATCCGCGCCCGCAACGCCGCGCTCGGGCTCACCCCGCGGCTGCTCGGCCGGGCCGGCGCCGTGGCCCGCCAGTGGCGCCCGCCCGCATAGCACTCCGCCGATCTTGGACTTGTGTCGGCGACATAAGGGACACCGCTCCGCGAGTCGGCCAGCACAACTCCAAGATCGACGCGCCAGGTGTGATCTGGTGCTCTTTCGGCCGGGGGACTGCTTTCACGTAGACTCAAGAGGCTTCGCAGGGCCGACGTCGTCCCGCCAGTGCATGATCAGATGACGTCCAGGAGGCCCGATGGCGCAGACGCACCCGCAGGGGCTGTACGACCCGGCCTACGAGCACGACGCCTGCGGTGTCGCATTCGTGGCCGACATCGACGGTCGCCGGTCCCACGACGTGGTCGTCAAGGGCCTGGCCGCGCTCTGCCGGCTGGATCACCGCGGTGCCCGGGGCGCCGAGCCGAACACCGGCGACGGCGCGGGCATCATGATCCAGGTACCCGACGCCTTCTACCGCGCGGTCGTCGACTTCCCGCTGCCACCGGCCGGCCAGTACGCCACCGGCCTGTTCTTCCTGCCGGCCAGCGCGACGCCGGCGGACGAGGCGCGGGCGGTGACGGTACTGGAGAAGTACGCCCTGGTCGAGGGCGCCCGCATCGTCGGCTGGCGGGAGGTGCCGGTGCGCCCGGACGGGTTGGGTGCCACGGCGCTGGCCGCGATGCCGCGCATCCGCCAGGTGTTCCTCGCCGCCGACCGGCTGACCACCGGCCCCGGCGGCCGGGCCGGCGAGCCGCTGTCCGGCCTGGCGCTGGAGCGGGTCATGTTCTGCGTCCGCAAGCAGGCCGAGCGGGAGACCCGGGAGCGCGGCGTCGGGCTGCACTTTCCGTCGCTGTCCGGCCGCACCGTCGTGTACAAGGGCATGCTCACCCCGGATCAGCTGCGCACCTTCTTCCCGGATCTGTCCGACCCGCGGGTGGACAGCGCGATCGCGCTGGTGCACTCCCGGTTCTCCACGAACACGTTCCCGTCGTGGCCGCTGGCCCACCCGTACCGCTTCATCGCGCACAACGGCGAAATCAACACGATCCGCGGAAACCGGAACTGGATGGCGGCCCGGGAGGCGCTGCTCGCCTCGCCGCTGATCCCCGGCAACATCCGCCGGTTGTTCCCGACCTGCACGCCGGACGCCTCCGACTCGGCGAACTTCGACGAGGTACTGGAGCTGCTGCACCTGGCGGGGCGGAGCCTGGCGCACGCGGTACTCATGATGATCCCGGAGGCCTGGGAGAACGACCGCGCGATGGAACCCGCGCGCCGCTCGTTCTACCGGTTCCACGCGAGCCTGATGGAGCCGTGGGACGGGCCGGCGGCGGTGGCGTTCACCGACGGTACCGTGATCGGTGCGGTACTGGACCGCAACGGCCTGCGCCCCGGCCGCTGGTGGCGCACCGCCGACGGGCTGGTCGTGCTGGCCAGCGAGGCGGGCGTGCTGGATCTGGACCCGGCGAGCGTGGTCGCCAAGGGCCGGCTGGCGCCGGGCAAGATGTTCCTGGTCGACACGTCGGCCGGCCGGATCATCGAAGACGACGAGATCAAGGCGACGCTGGCCGCCGAGCACCCGTACGACGACTGGCTGATGGCCGGCATCATGCGCCTGGGCGACCTGCCCGAGCGCGAGCACGTGATCTATACGCACGACTCGGTGCAGCGGCGGCAGCAGACCTTCGGGTACACCGAGGAGGAGCTGAAGATCCTGCTGTCGCCGATGGCGCGGCTGGGCGCGGAGCCGATCGGGTCGATGGGCACCGACACCCCGATCGCCGTGCTCTCGAAGCGCCCGCGGCTGCTGTACGACTACTTCGGGCAGCTGTTCGCCCAGGTGACCAACCCGCCGCTGGACGCGATCCGGGAGGAGCTGGTGACCAGCCTCGGCTCGACGATCGGGCCGGAGGGCAACCTGCTCGACCCCGGTCCGGCCAGCTGCCGGCAGATCGTGCTGCCCCGGCCGGTCATCGACAACGACGAGCTGGCCAAGATCCTGTCGATTGACGAGGACGGCAACCTGCCCGGGTTCAAGGCGGTCCGGGTGTCCGGGCTGTACCGGGTACGGGACGGCGGCGCCGGGCTCAAGGCGCGGCTGACCGAGATCTGCCGGCACGTGTCCGAGGCGATCGAGGACGGGGTACGCATCCTCGTGCTGTCCGACCGGGACTCCACCGCCGATCTGGCGCCGATCCCGTCGCTGCTGCTCACCGCGGCCGTCCACCAGCATCTCGTGCGTGAACAGACGCGCACCCAGGTCGCGCTGGTCGTGGAGACCGGGGACTGCCGCGAGGTGCACCACGCCGCGGTACTGATCGGGTACGGCGCCGCGGCCGTCAACCCGTACCTCGCCTTCGAGTCGATCGACGACCTGATCCTGACCGGCGCGCTGGTCGGCATCGAGCCGGCCAAGGCGATCGCCAACTACGTCAAGGCGCTGTCCAAGGGCGTCCTGAAGATCATGTCGAAGATGGGCATCTCCACCGTCTCGTCGTACTGCGGTGCCCAGGTCTTCGAGGCCGTCGGGCTGGACCCGGAGCTGGTGGAGCGGTACTTCACCGGTACCAGCAGCCGGATCGGCGGCATCGGGCTGGCCGAGATCGCCGCCGAGGTCGCCGCCCGGCACGCCCGCGCCTGGCCCGCGACGCTCGCGCGGCGGGCCCGGTCGGCTCAGTCGGCCAACGAGGCGCCGGCGGTACGCCGGCAGCTGGAGGTCGGCGGGGAGTACCAGTGGCGGCGCGAGGGCGAGGTGCACCTGTTCAACCCGGAGACCGTGTTCCTGCTCCAGCACGCGACCCGCAGCGGGCAGTACGAGGTGTTCAAGCGGTACACCGGCACGGTCGACGCGCTGGCCGCCGACGCGGGCAGCCTGCGCGGCCTGTTCGAGCTGCGCTACGGCGACCTGGAGCCGGTGCCGATCGACGAGGTCGAGCCGGCGGAGAGCATCGTCAAGCGGTTCGCCACCGGCGCGATGAGCTACGGCTCGATCTCCGCCGAGGCGCACGAGACCCTGGCCATCGCGATGAACCGGCTGGGCGGGCGGTCCAACACCGGCGAGGGCGGCGAGGACGTCGACCGGCTCTACGACAAGCAGCGGCGCAGCGCGGTCAAGCAGATCGCGTCGGGCCGGTTCGGGGTCACCGCCGAGTACCTGGTCAACGCCGACGACATCCAGATCAAGATGGCCCAGGGCGCCAAGCCGGGCGAGGGCGGCCAGCTGCCCGGCAACAAGGTCTGGCCGTGGATCGCCAAGACCCGGCACGCCACCCCGGGCGTCGGGCTGATCTCCCCGCCGCCACACCACGACATCTACTCGATCGAAGATCTCGCCCAGCTCGTCTACGACCTGAAGAACGTCAACCCGGCGGCGCGGGTGCACGTCAAGCTGGTCGCCGAGGTCGGCGTGGGTACCGTGGCCGCCGGGGTCGCCAAGACCAAGGCCGACGTCATCCTGATCTCCGGCCACGACGGGGGTACCGGAGCGTCGCCGCTGAACTCCCTGAAGCACGCCGGTGCGCCGTGGGAGCTGGGGCTGGCCGAGACACAGCAGACGCTGCTCGCCAACGGGCTGCGCGACCGGGTGACCGTGCAGGTCGACGGGCAGCTCAAGACCGGCCGGGACGTACTGGTGGCGGCGCTGCTCGGCGCCGAGGAGTACGGCTTCGCGACGGCACCGCTGATCGTCGAGGGCTGCGTCATGATGCGCGTCTGCCACCTGGACACCTGCCCGGTCGGCATCGCCACGCAGAACCCGGTGCTGCGGCAGCGCTACACCGGGCGGCCGGAGTTCGTGGAGAACTTCTTCCTGTTCCTCGCCGAGGAGGTACGGGAAGGGCTCGCCGCGCTCGGTTTCCGCACGCTCGACGAGGCCATCGGGCACGCCGAGCTGCTCGATCTGGTACCGGCGATCGAGCGCTGGAAGGCGCGCGGCCTGGACCTGACCCCGGTGCTGCATGTGCCGGACCTGCCGGACGATGCGCCGCTGCACCGCGTCACCACGCAGGACCACGGCCTGGACCGCGCCCTGGACAACCTGCTCATCGCCGCGGCCTGGCCGGCGCTGAGCGACAGCACCCCGACCCGCATCGAGATCGCGGTGCGCAACGAGCACCGCAGCGTCGGCGCGATGCTCGGCGGCGAGGTCACCCGCCGGTTCGGCGGCAAGGGGCTGCCCGACGACACGATCGAGGTGCACCTGCGGGGCACCGCCGGCCAGTCGTTCGGCGCGTTCGTACCCAACGGCATCACGCTGCGGCTGACCGGCGACGCCAACGACTACGTCGGCAAGGGACTGTCCGGCGGGCGGCTGGTGATCCGCCCGGACGCGACCGCCCCGTTCGTCACCGGCGAAGCCGGCACGGCCGGCGGGGCCGAAGACCAGATCATCGCCGGCAACACGATCCTGTACGGCGCCACCGGCGGCGAGCTGTTCCTGCGCGGCCGGGTCGGCGAGCGGTTCGCGGTGCGCAACTCCGGCGCCGTCGCGGTGGTCGAGGGCGTGGGCGACCATGGCTGCGAGTACATGACTGGCGGTACCGTCGTCGTGCTCGGCGGCACCGGCCGCAACTTCGCGGCGGGCATGTCCGGCGGGGTGGCGTTCGTCTGGCGGCTGGACACCGCCCGGGTCAACCGGGAGCTGGTCGACCTGGAACCGGTGGCCGCCGACGACAAGCACACCCTGCGCGACCTGGTCGAGCGGCACCACCAGGAGACCGGCTCGCCGGTCGCGGCCCGGCTGCTGGCCGAGTGGGTGACCGCCGTGGAGGAGTTCACCGCCGTGGTACCCCGCGAGTACAAGCGGGTCATCGAAGCCATCCGGACCGCCGAAGCCGCCGGTCGCGACGTCGACGAGGCGGTTATGGCGGCCGCTGGAGGTAAGAGTGCCTGACCCTCAGGGCTTCCTGCGATACGAGCGCAAGCTCCCCACGCGGCGGCCGGTACCGGTGCGCATCCAGGACTGGCGGGAGGTGTACCCGTCCGCCTCCGACGAGCTCATCCGCGAGCAGGCGACCCGGTGCATGGACTGCGGCATCCCGTTCTGCCACCAGGGCTGCCCGCTGGGCAACCGGATCCCGGAATGGAACGACCTCGTGCGTACCGGGCAGTGGCGGTTCGCCATCGAGGCGCTGCACGCGACCAACAACTTCCCGGAGTTCACCGGGCGGCTGTGCCCCGCGCCCTGCGAGGCGGCCTGCGTGCTGGCCATCAACGGCGGCTCGCCGGTGACCATCAAGCAGGTCGAGGTCGAGATCATCAACCGGGCGTTCGACCTCGGGTACGTCACCCCGCAGCCGGCTCCGGAGCCGTCCGGCAGGTCGGTGGCGGTGGTCGTGTCGGGACCGGCCGGGCTGGCCGCCGCCCAGCAA
>Ga0066710_100006135_pt1 | contig 11149 bp, 15 predicted proteins | sample GraSoiAngelo_159_FD_79666 | JGI IMG/M metagenome (GOLD analysis project Ga0066710, IMG submission 79666) | Grasslands soil microbial communities from the Angelo Coastal Reserve, California, USA - 14_1009_16_40cm | ecosystem: Environmental > Terrestrial > Soil > Grasslands | place: USA...
CCGCAGTCGAACCACCGCAAAGTCCACTATTAAACCGCCTCGCAGATGTAGCGGGAAGGCATCAGCCGAGCGACCCCATATGCGACTTGAGCTAACCGGCCGTCACGTCGAAATTACCCCCGCCATCCGCCGACTCGTCGACAGCAAGCTGGGCAAACTGGAGCGGCTCCTGAACGACAGCGCCGTTTCGGCCCAGGCCGTGCTGACGCGCGAAAAGCACCGGCACCGCGCCGACATCACGCTGCACGCGCGCGGAGAAAAATTCCTGCACGGCGTCGGCGACTCCGGAACCTGGGAGGCGTCCCTCACCGCCGCGATCGGGAAAATCAGCCAGCAGGCGCACAGGGTCAAGGGCAAGTGGCTCGAGCGCAAGCGTCGCGGCGGCGTGAAGGATCAGCCGATCGCCGCCGAGCCGCGCGAAATCACTCCGGCGAAGCCCGCCGGCCGCGCCGCGCGACCCGCGCGCGAGCGGGTCCGGATGCCGCGCATCCTGCGGGCGTCGCGGCAGACGATCAAGCCGATGTCGGTTTCCGACGCGGCGAAGGAAATCGACGTCAACGGCGACGCCGTCGTCGTCTTCCGCGATCCGGCGACCGCCGCGATCAACGTGCTGTATCGTCGCCCGAACGGCGAACTCACGCTCGTCGAGACAGAAACATAGACGAGCGTAGTCGATAGTCGATAGTCTGTAGTCGATAGTCCGCCCGTTGTCCGTTCGGCGCGCCGACTACGGACTCCTGACTACCGACTATCGACTAATGATGTCTTCTGTCCCCGGTGTTACCGTCGGCGCGCTCCTTGCGAGCCGGCCCGAAGCGTTTGGTCTGCCTCTCGAGCTGCTGGCGGGCGCTGACGGTCTGCCTCGACTCATCACGAGCCCGCACATTCAGAAAACCGGCCTCGCCCTGGCCGGCTTCCACGAATACCTGAAGCACGGCCGCGTGCTGATCTTCGGCGAAAGCGAGATCCGGTACCTCGAGAGCCTGAATCCCCCCGCGCGCATCGAGTCGCTGCGACTCGCGCTGACGCTCGATTTTCCGTGCGTGCTCATCACGGGTGGCTTCATGCCGCCCGTGGAGCTCGTGCTCGAAGCGGAGCGTGCCCACGTCCCGCTGCTCAAAACGAGCACGCCAACTCCAACCGCAATCGCGAAGCTCGCCTCGATTCTCGAGGATTCACTCGCCGAACGAACGATCATCCACGCGGTGCTGATGGACGTCCTCGGCCTCGGCGTGCTGATCGCGGGCGAGAGCGGCATCGGCAAGAGTGAATGCGCGCTCGATCTGATCGTCCGCGGGCATCGTCTCGTCGCCGACGACACCGTCGAAGTGAGGCGGCGGCAGGAAGCCATTCTGATTGGCACGTGTCCGGAGCTGACGCGCCACCACATGGAGCTGCGCGGGCTCGGAGTCATCAACGTCAAGGATCTGTTTGGCATCGCGTCGACGCGCTCGTCGAAGCGCGTCGAGCTCGTGGTGCAGCTCGAACGGTGGGATCCGACGCGCGAGTACGAGCGGCTGGGCCTCGACGACAGCTTTTACGAAGTCCTCGGCCTGCGCGTACCGCTGATCCGTATGCCTGTGGCGCCAGGACGGAACATCGCGATTCTCGTCGAGGTCGCCGCGCGCAACCAGCTGCTGCGGTCCCGCGGCCATCACGCCGCGCGCGCGCTCGCCGAACGCCTCGAGCAGACGCTGCGCCAGACGGCGCTCACCCCGCCGGCGGAGGAGGACGACGAGGAGCTCGAGCCGGGAGGGGGCCGGTGAGGCGGCGGACAGGTAACGCAGACAGAGCAGGTCGGGCGGATGGTGCAGGTGGCGAGACCGTTTCGAAGCGCGTGCGGGCGGGGCAGCCTTTCATCGTCCTGACGGGACTGTCGGGCTCCGGCAAGTCGCAGGCGATTCGCGCGCTCGAAGATCTCGGGTACTTCTGCGTCGACAATCTGCCGACGACGCTGATTCCCACGCTCGCGCGGCTGTCGGTCCGGGCCGGTGGCGGCATCGACAAAGTCGCAATCGTGGTCGACGTCCGCGAAGGCGGATTTCTGTCGTCGTTCCCGAAGATTTTCCGGCGGCTGCGGAAAATGCCCCGGCTCAATCCGGTGCTGATCTTCCTCGAAGCGAGCCACGCAGCGCTCGTCCGCCGCTTCAGCGAAACACGCCGGCCGCATCCGCTCGCGCCGGATCGGTCGGTCACCGAAGGGATTCGTGACGAACGCGCGCGACTGAACGTCATTCGCGACCTCGCGGACGAGATCGTCGACACGTCCGACATGACGGTCCACGAGCTGCGGCAGTTTTTCATGAGCCTGTCGCGCACGCATGTGCGTCCGCGTCTCGTGATCACGCTTCTCAGCTTCGGCTACAAACACGGCGTTCCTGTCGATGCGGACCTCGTGTTCGACGTGCGGTGTCTGCCAAATCCGCATTTCGTCCCGGCGCTGCGCCGGCGGACGGGCCGCGATCGTGCGGTGGTGGAGTTCATGGAGCGGGACGAGTCGACGAGAGCGTTCATGGACCGGCTCGAGGAGTACCTCCGGTATGTGGTCCCGTTCTATATCGCGGAAGGAAAGAGCTACCTGACTATCGCGATCGGCTGCACCGGAGGCCGGCATCGGTCGGTGATGATCGCCGAGCGCCTGCGCAAGGCCCTCGCGGACGTCGGCGTCGCTCGCGTGCGGGTGCGGCACCGGGACGTGGGTCGGGCGTAGCTGGTCTGACACCTGCCATTGACCTACGATAGACACTGTGATCGGCGTCGTCGTCGTAACCCACGGCCAACTGGCGACTGAACTGGTCAATGCGGCCGAAATGATCGTTGGCGACCTCCCGCAGTTCACGGCGGTGTCCATCGGGTGGCACGAAGACGTGAACGACGCCCGCGGGGACATCGCGGAGGCCATTGAGCGGGTGCGCGGCGCGGAGGGCGTGCTGCTGTTGACCGATATGTTCGGCGGCACGCCGTCGAATCTGGGGATGACGTTTCTCGAGAAGGACCGCCTCGAAGTGATAACCGGCGTGAACCTGCCGATGCTCATCAAGCTCGCAAGCCTGCGCTCCTCGTCGGATCTGCTCGCGGTGGCGAAGGAGATGCGCGAGCACGGACGCAACGCGATATGGGTCGCGTCCGACTTTCTCCGCGGCGAGAAGAGTGCGACCTGAGGCGCACACCCCGTTCGCGGCCCTCTAGGGTCGCGAGGTGCGTTGCGCGTATTATGACCTCCCGTTCCGTAACGGTCGTCAACCAGCTGGGAATGCACGCGCGCGCGGCGGCCAAGTTCGTTCACCTGGCGACGCGCTTCCAGGCGCACGTGCGCGTCGCGCGCGATCGTCGCGAGATGGACGGCAAGAGCATCATGGGCATCCTCCTCCTCGCGGCCGCGCGCGGATCCACGATCACGATTTCAGCCGATGGCACCGACGAAGGCGACGCGGTCGCCGCGCTCGCCGCGCTCGTCGAGTCCGGTTTCGGCGAGGACGCATGCAGCGCCTGAAGGGCATCGGCGTGTCGCCGGGCGTCGTCTCGGGCCGCGCGGTGATTCTCATTCAGCGCGCGCAGGTGCTCCGGTATCAGATCGCGGGCAACCGCGTCGATCACGAGCTCCGGCGGCTCGAGGACAGCCGCATCCGCTCGCGCGAGCAGCTTCAGGAGATCCGCGCCCACGTCGCGGAGCGCCGGCGCGAGCTGTCGTCGCTCTTCGACGCGCAGCTGCTGATGGTCGACGATCCGATGCTGGTGCCGCGCGCGGCGGCCATCGTGCGCGAGCAGCGCGTCAACGCCGAGTGGGCGGTGCAGCAGGCGTTCCACTAGCTCAGCGCGGTGTTCGACGACGTGGCGGATCCGGATCTGCGGGAGCGGAAAGGCGACGTCGCGGATCTGGTTGGACGGCTGCGCATGAACCTGAGGCGCGGCGTCGCGACGGCCCGCGACCTGCTGCGCGAACTCGACGAGGCATCGGTCCTGGTGGCCGACGAGCTGACTCCGTCGCTGGCGGCGCAGGTCGACTGGACGAAAGTGCGCGGGTTCGCGACCGACGCCGGCAGCCGCACGTACCACACTGCAATTCTGGCGCGCTCGCTCGACGTCCCGGCCGTCGTCGGGCTCCACAACGCGAGCGAACGGATTCAGGCGGGGCAGTTCGTGATCATCGACGGGACCGGAAGCGAGGTGATCGTCGATCCGACCCCGGAGCAAATGACGCAGGCGGCGCGGAGCGCAGACGACAGGCACCCGGCGACCGAGGGCGAGGCGGAGCGCCGGCGGCCGGCCGCGACGGCCGACGGCATCCGCATTCGGCTCGACGCGAACATCGAATTTCCAGACGACCTCGCGGCCGCGCGGTACGCCGGCGCTGAAGGCATCGGCTTGTACCGATCCGAATTCCTGCTGACAACGGGCATCGACGCCGCCGCCAACGAGGAGCGGCAGTACGAGGTTTATCGGCGGATGATCGAAGGCATGGCGCCCGGTCCTGTGACGGTGCGAACGTTCGACGTCGACGAAGATCAGCTTGCGGCCCGGCGGGCGCGGCATGCCGTCGCGCCGGGCTGGGAGCCGGACGAAGTGCGCGCCAGCCGACAGGGCCTGCGTGGGCTGCGCCTGAGCCTGACGCGTCCGGAGCTGTTCCAGGTGCAGCTGCGCGCGCTGCTGCGCGCGGCCGATCACGGCCGCCTGCGCATCATGTTTCCTTTCGTCTCGAGCGTGGAGCAGCTCCGCGAGGCGCGTGCGATGGTTGCCGCGGCGGCCGCCGACCTCGCGCGGCGCGGGATCACGGCGCCGCGGGTGCCGATAGGCGTCACGATCGAAATCCCCGCGGCCGCCTACACGGCGGATCTTCTGGCGCCGGAGGTCGATTTCTTCACCATCGGCACGAACGACCTCATTCAGTACTGCCTGGCGGTCGATCGCGCCGACGAGCGCGTCTCGCGACTGTACGAGCCGCTGCATCCGGCGATCCTCCGCATGATCCTCAATGTCCGGCGCGCGGCGGCGCGCCAGCGCATTCCGGTCTCGGTCTGCGGCGAGATGGCGTCGGATCCGGCGCTGCTCGCGCTGCTCGTCGGCCTTGGTCTGACCGAGTTCAGCATGACGCCGGGCGCCATTCCGGTCGCGAAACGGGTCCTCGCCGAGCTCCGGCAGGACGAGCTGCGGACGTTGGCGCGGCGCATCCTGCGGCTCGCGACCGTCGACGAGATCGAGCGCGAGCTCCTGGCCGCGATCGGCCGGCTCGCCCTGATCAGGGGAGGCACAGCGTGACCAGCGGCATGACGCGTGTGGAGAAGCCCTGGGGGTATGAGCTCCACTGGGCGCGAACCGATCGCTATGTCGGAAAATTAATCCACGTCAACGCGGGCGAGGCGCTGAGTCTCCAGTATCACAACATCAAGGACGAAACGATTTACCTGCACTCCGGGCGCCTCCTCTTCGAGATAGAGGAAGACGGCAGGCTGACGCAGCGCGAGATGAGCCCCGGCGAGAGCGTCCACGTCACGCCGAAAACCGTTCACCGCATGACAGCGATCGAAGACAGCGACATCTTCGAGGTCTCCACCCCGGAGCTCGACGACGTGGTCAGGATCGAGGACAGATACGGGAGAATTGGGTAATCGGGTAATTTGGTAATCGGGTAATTTATTGGCAATTGAGCGATCAATTACCCAATTACCAGATTATCCAATTACCAGATTCAGAAGGGTATATCGTCGTCGGTAATCGGTTCCGCTGATGGCTCCGCGGCCGGGACGCGGCTGCCCACGTCTTCGCCGCGACTCGTCCCGCCGCCCCGGCCGCCGCCTCCTCCGCCGAGCAACACGACGCGGTCGCAGCGGACCTTGGTGCTCTTGCGCTTGTTGCCTTCTTTGTCGGTATATTCATCGGTCTGCAGGCGTCCTTCGACGTACACCTGCTTGCCTTTGACCAGATACTCCGACAGCGACTCGGCCTGCTTTCCCCACAAATCGATGTTGTGCCACTCGGTGCGTTCCTGCCGCTGGCCGGCCTTGTCGTTCCAGATTTCTGTGGTCGCGAGGCTGAATTTTGCGACGGCGGCGCCGCCGGGCGTGTAGCGCAGTTCGGCGTCGCGCCCGAGATTGCCGACGAGAATGACTTTATTGACTGAGCCCATAGCGTGCGATTCTACCCCACCGCGCGCGGGCTCGAACGCGCAGGAAGGTCTCGATCAAATCAACGTGCAATCGAGCCGCGTCACGGACGACGCGTCTGTTCGAGACGCTGCTTGGCGAGACGACCCGCGTCGCTGTCGGGAAAGTTCTTGACGACCGTTTCCCATGCGGCGCGCGCGCCGTTCACGTCCTTGAGATCGGAAAGGGCAACGCCTTTACGGTAGTACGCATCCGGGATCGCATTGCCGTTCGGGTACGTGCGAATCGCGGCATCGCAGGCCTCAACGGCTTTCTCGTACTTCTTGTCGTTGAGATACGCTGCACAAATCAGCACCTGCGCATCATCGGCCTGATCCGATTTGGGGAAGTTCTTGATGAATGCTTCGAAGCCGAGGACCGCGAGATCGTACTGGCCAGAGGTGTAGTCCGCGTACGCGGCGTCCCAGACCTGGCGCGGCGAGGCGGTCAGCGCGGGGCCGGTGCCGGCCGCGGGGGGCGCTGGTGGTCCGACACTGGACGGCGCGGCCGCCGTGCCGGCATCGGCCGGTTCAGTTGCGCTTGGACGCGTCGCGAACTGCTGAAGCGACTGACGCACGGCGTCGACTTCCTGCGAGAGCGAGCCGATTCGGACGTTGTTGTCGTCCAGCTTTTCTCTGATCACGCGCGCATCGTTCGTCAGGTTATCGATCACGAGCTTCTGGTCGGCGAACGCCTTCCGCGTCGCCTCGGTCTGTTGATCGAGCCGCGTGTTGACAGCTTTCAACGACTCGTTCAGCTGACCGATCAGAGTCTGCAGTGTCTGCGCCTGTTCCTGCAGCATCCGGATGTCAGCCATCAACTGCTGGTGTTCCTTGTTTGCGGCCGAGGCCGGCGCGGCGGCGAGGAGAAAATACAGACCGCACAGAACGCCCGGACCGCGGAGACGAGCGACGAATCGGGTGGAGGTCATATCAAACTCATTTCGCGGTGATGACGAAATGCGCGCGCCGGTTCTTCGACCACGAGGGCTCGGCGTGGCCCGGATCGAAGGGAAACTCCTTGCCGTAGCTGACCGTCCGCAGCCGGTCAGCCGAGATCCCCAGCGAGACGAGGTACGCGCGCGCAGCGACGGCGCGCCGTTCGCCCAATGCCAGATTGTACTCGGCGGTCCCACGCTCGTCGCAGTGCCCTTCGATCGTGACCGTCCAGGTAGAGTAGCGCTTCAACACCGCCGCGTCCTCATTGAGCGTCTGCTGCGCGGCGGCGGAGAGCTCGTCGCTGTCTAACTCGAAGTACACGGGCTTCAACGGAGAGGTCTTGTTGAGCTCATCGATCGACGCGGAAGAAATCGCTTCGTCGCGCACCGGTTCGGGCGGTACCACGGTTGGCTCCGGCACCGGTTCGGGAGGTGCCGGTGGACGCGCCGGCGCGCCCGCGCCCGAAGTGGTCGAAGGCGGAGGCGCCGGACGCAGCACCGGCGCCTTGTTCTTGTGACACGCCGCTGCCGCAATGGCCGAAACCGCCATCATCACCAGCACCATCCATCGTCTCATCCTGTCGCTCCTACTAATCCCTAAGCCCTAACCCCTAATCCCTGTCTTTATCTGGACCAGTCCGGCTTCTCGTTGTTTCCAACCTTCGTCAACTGCCGGACGTTCTTCGCGTCACGCGAAACCGTGAACACCTGGGTTTTGCCCGAGCGCGTCGACGTGAACACGATATGGCGGCCGTTCGGTGCGAACGCCGGGCTCTCGTTGCTGCCTTCGCCGAACGTCAACTGACGCGTCTGGCCGGTCGTAAGATCGAGCACCTTGATGTCGAATCCTGGACCGTTCTTCGACGAGTAGGCAATCTCGTTGTACGGCGGTCCCGACCAGGACGCCCGGTCGCAATACGACTCGGACGTGACCTTGTGCGCGTTCAGTCCGTCGACGTCGATGATCCAGATTTGGGGTGTGCCGGTCCGATCGGACGTGAAGGCGATCTGCGTGCCCGAGGGCGACCAGGTCGGCGAGATGTCGATCATGGGATTGTTCGTCAGCCTCCGCACATTCGAACCGTCCCGGTTGGCGATGTAAATCTCCGGGTTGCCGTCGCGCGTCGACGTGAACGCCACGCGCGCGCCATCGGGCGACCACGCCGGCAGCCAGTTCTCGCCGACGGCCGGCCCCTTCGTCACCTCGATGAGGGTTCCTTCGAAGATGTTCGAGACAAAAATGTTCGCGCCACCGCGGCGGTAGGAGGTGAACGCAATCGCCCGGCTGTCCGGCGACCAGCGCGGCGTGATGTTCAACGTCTTGTTTGCCGTCAGCCGGCGCTGATTCTCGCCGTCGTAGTCGGCCAAGTAAATTTCCTTGACGCCGCGGTTCTCGATGGTGCCGGCCATGCGCTCGCCGTCACGATCGGAGTTGAAGGTGATCTTCGTCCGCGCGACGCCGCGTAATGCGCGCTGCGTCTGATGAATTTCGTCCGACGCGGTGTGGGCGATGAGACGCGCGTTCGCGCCGGTGTATTCGCGGCCGAATGCCATCTGCCGGTTGCGCACGTTGTAGAGCCGCACTTCGACCCGCAACCCGCCGGTCGTTTTCTGAACGGTGCCGACCACCAAACCGTCGGCGTTCAGTTCTCGCCACCGATCGAACGGGATGTCGGCAAACGACGTCGCGCGCGGGATCGTCGAGTACACGTCGCGCGGGATGAACGCGAACTCGCGTTCGAAGTTGAGGTCGTCCCAGAGTACCTGCGCGACCGTTTTTGCGACCGCAGCTGTTTCGGCGTCGGGCGACAGTGCGATGAAATCCGGCACCGCGAGCCGCGGCGCCGAACCGCCTTCGCCGGTCAGCGTGGTGACGATCTCGCTTGGCTGCTGCGGTGGGGGCTGCGCCGGCGGGTTGGTCGGCGGCGGCTGGGCGTACATGACGGCGATCGCGACGGCCCCGGCAAGGAATATCTTCGTCATTAGTATTCGAAATTCAGGTGAACCGTCAGTGTCGGGTTGGGAAATTGATTCGGCAGTGGCGGCAGCGTCCGCGTTTGCGCCACGGCGCGCAGCGCCGCCAGGTCGAGCACCGGCGATCCGCTCGCCTTTTCCACTTCGTAGCCGGTGATGCGGCCGTCACGCTGGATCGTGAACTTGACGATCGCCTGGCCGCGCGTGCCCTGGTTCTGAACCCATACGGACCGGATGCGCTCCAGCATCGTGACGATGTATTCAGGGCAACAGAAATCGGCAACATCGAGGCTCGACCCCGATCCGGGGCCGCCGCCGGTCGAGAGACCGAAACCCTGTCCGCGTACGCCGGTCTCGGCGATCGCCGTTCCCGGTGTCACCTGCGCGCCCTTGGTCGGCGTCCTGCCGCGCGCTTCCTCAGGCGCTTGCTTGACATCGGACGCCGTGGACGCTTTGGTCGGCTTCGCCGAAGGTTTGGTCGGCAGCGTCATTTCCGGCGCCTTTGCCGCAGGCGGCCGGATCGCTTCGCGCTTCGGCTTCTCTTCCGGCGGCGTCGCGACCTGCACCGGCCTGCCGCCGATGCTGGTGAAGCCGCCGTTGCGCGGCCCTTCGCCGCCGCCGGCCAATGAAATAGTCATGACGGTGCGCGGCGTATCGGACGTGTGTCCGAGAAAACCCCGTGGAGCGAGCAGCACCACCCCGGCGACAACAACATGCGCAGCAACCGAGACGGTCACCATTCGCTGAAAGCCGTCCGGCTCGCGCATCCGATCGCGCAGGATCTCGGTGACGTCCATCATCGTCTCGTCTGCGGCTTCTCCACCACTAAGGACACCAAGGACACCAAGGGAAACTGCCTGTTCCTTTGTGTCCTTTGTGTCCTTTGTGGTGAAACACCGTGTGTCTCCTCATCGCTGCCCCGGCAGCTTCGCGACGAGCCCCACGTCGGTCACGCCGGCGCCTTTCAGGTGATCGAACACTTCCATCAGGTCCTGGAACAGCACGCCGCCGTCGCCGCGGAGGTATACCTTCTTGTCGGCGGCGTGCTCCAACTTCTGGCGCACCCGTTCCTGCAGGACGTCGGCCCGAATCGCTTCATCGCCCAGGTAAACGATGTGGTTCTGCCGGTAGGAGAGCGGTACCGTGACGAACGCCCGCTCGCCGCTGATCTGGTTGGTCCGCGCGGCGACCGGCAGCTTCACGTCGACGCCGCGTTGAATCATTGGCGCGGTGATCATAAAGATGATGAGCAGCACCAGCATGACGTCGACCAGCGGCACCACGTTGATTTCGGCAAGCGAGCTCGTGACGCGGCGGCCGCGCCCGGGACGTCCATTCTGCGCCTGCGTCTGGATCTTCGGCATGGCCCGACTCAGAGTTGGCTGGAGAACACAGAGAAGGAGATCAGCCACAGAGACACAGACACACAGAAAAGACACGTCTCTCTCAGTGTCACACCGAAAAAAGGCTCTCGCAGTGTGACGCCGAGAAAAGGTCTTCTCTGTGTCTCCGTGTCTCCGTGGCTAATATTCTCTGTGCGCTCCGTCATCTCTGTGTCGTCTCCTCACGTGAAATTGCGCTCGGCTATGTTCAGGAACTCCATCGAGAAATCGTCCATCCCGGAGGCGAACAGCTTCACGCGCTGGGAAAAATAATTGTAGAAGAGCACGGCCGGAATAGCCGCCAGCAAGCCGGCCGCCGTCGTGACCAGCGCTTCCGCGATGCCTGGCGCGACCGCGCTGAGGTTCGTCGATCCGGTCTGCGCGATGCCGGCGAATGCAATCAGGATCCCCCACACGGTCCCGAACAGCCCGATGAACGGCGAGATGCTCGCCGTCGTTGCCAGAAACGGCACCCAGTGCTCGAGCTTGTTCACCTCCACGGCCGACGCGCGCAGCAACGCACGATCGACGGCCGTGAGGCTCTTGAGAGTTGGACGACCGGCAGCCGGTTGTGGATTGGGCCCGTTCCCCAGCTCCGGGGACTGCTGCCGCAGCTGGGCTGTCAGTTCGGCGTACCCGGCCTGAAAGAGGCCGACGAGCGGACTTGCAGCGAGCGACCTGCAGACGGCATGCACCTCGGAGAACTTGTTGCTGCG
>Ga0066710_100006136_pt1 | contig 11148 bp, 9 predicted proteins | sample GraSoiAngelo_159_FD_79666 | JGI IMG/M metagenome (GOLD analysis project Ga0066710, IMG submission 79666) | Grasslands soil microbial communities from the Angelo Coastal Reserve, California, USA - 14_1009_16_40cm | ecosystem: Environmental > Terrestrial > Soil > Grasslands | place: USA...
AGGACGAGGTTGATGTCGCTCAGCTTCCGCCCGGCGGCCTTCGCACCGGCTTCGATCCTCTCTCTGGCTTGCCGCAGGTACTCATCGGCGACGCCGACGAGCACGATGATTCCATCGGCGATCTTGCCGGAGAGCTCCAGCATCTTGGGCCCGCTGGCGGCGACGTAGATCGGAATTTTCCGCTTGCACGGATGCTTGATATGGATCTTGCCGGTGTCGAGCTGGACCTCTTTACCGGCGAAAAGATCGCGCATCTGCTGCAGCGACTTTTCGAAATAGGCGAGCTTCGCCGGTTTCATTCCCATGGTTTCGACCGAGCTGTCGCCCAAGCCGATGCCGACGATCATCCGACCCAGAGCGTATTCTTCCAGCGTCGCATAAGCGCTGGCGACGACCGAGGGATGGCGCGTCAGCGGATTGGTGACGCCGGTGCCGATTTTCATGTTCGACGTGTTCAGCGCCACGGCGGCCATGTTGACATAGGCTTCGCGCCAGATGAGATGCGAGTCGCCGATCCAGACGTGACTGAAGCCCAGCTCCTCAGAGAGTTTGGCGAGCTGGATCATTTTCTGCAGCGGCTCGGTTGGAAAAAGTCCGACGCCGAATTCCATCGAACCCACGGTATTATTCATCATCGTTTAGGCTCACTCGTACGTTTGAAAGCCGCTATCACTCTCGGAGCGCGCGCAATGGGTTCGTGGTTATTCCCACTGCCGGTCATGGGATGCGCGGGCCCTTCGACCGGGCAGCGGCTTTCACTTCGAGGCCGAGGGGCGCGAGGAAGAGGGCCGCGGACGTCCGATGAGGGAGGTTCGACTCATGGCACTACACCATCGGCCGCGGCCCGAAAACTTGCGCTCTGAGGCATCGCTCTCGGTAAAACCCTCCTCCTTCTATTTCTGACTCGCGACCCGTTCCGGCGGCGGTGTCTGCTGGCTGCGACCCGCCACACGGATCTCGCCGTCGATAATCACCATCGAGATCCCCGGCAGATCGCCCTTTGCAAACGAATCCAAAGCATCTTTCGCGACCGAGCCGGTGATTTTGTGGAGCAGCACGAGGTCCGCCGGGTGTCCCTCTTCCAGCAAACCGATGTCGAGCCCGTGAGCGCGGCCGACGTTGCCCGTAGCCATGCAGACCGCGATGTCGGGTTTCACCTCGGCCACCGACGATAGAAAAGCGATTTCACGCAGCATCCCGCGCGGAATGATTCCGGTCCCGCCCGGCGTATCGGTGCCGATGAGCACGCGATGATAGGCGTTTTTAGCTTTGACGGCACGGATGAGGCTTAGAGCCATACGATAGTTGCCGGAGCTGCAAATCTCGACGCAGTAATCCCTCTCGGCCACGATCCGGATCATCTCTTCCTCCGGCATCGGAATCGGGCCGCCGGTAATATGGCCGATGATGTCTGGCTGGATTTTGGAGACGATCTCGAAGCCTGCGACCTGGCTCACACCCGATCGAGAGACGCCGCCGGAATGAATCTTTACTTTGATGCCGCGCGATCGCGCCCACCGGACGTAGCGTTCGGCTTCCCCGTTCGGCAGCAGACTGTAGTCGTAGAAGATGAATTTGACCAAGCGAATGCCGGCGGCGGCGATCTCGTCAAAATCTTTCTCCGTGAGCCCCGGCACGAGAAGCAGTGTGCCGGCGAAGACTTTAACGCCGGATGGGCGCAGGTTGTCGTAGCAGCGCTTGGTGACGATGGCGAGCGAAAGCGCCGTCCTCGCGTCAGGTGGTAGCGGGAGACCGGGAAGATGCAATTCGCCAGCGGAAATCAACGCGGTCACGCCGCCGTGCATGTAATTGGTGATCCAGGACAGCGAGTTCTGCGCCGGCGTGTACTCGCCGATGGAGGGATGCGAGTGGGAATCGACCAGGCCCGGAATCGCCGTAATCCCCTGCGCGTCGATCATCCTATCTGCCTTGCGGCTTAGGCCTTTGCCAATCTCTCGGATCGTGCCGTTCTCGATGTAGATCGAGTCCGCCTGGCGCAGCGGATTCTTCAAATCGCCCGTGACCAAAGCGCCGATGTTTGTGATCAAAAGGGAAGGCATAACTCAGATGGTCGGACTATACCAAAGCGTCCTTAGGAGGAAAAGTGACCCTCTTAGCCACCAGGAATAGTGCGGAGATCAGAATCATCAACAGACTCAGCATTTGCCCCATGGAGAACGGACCAAGCACTAGGCCGAGCTGCGGGTCTGGTTCGCGGAAGAACTCGACAAAAAATCGCGCCAGGCCATAGCCGCCAACAAACGTCCAGAAAAGCACACCTTCGGCGCGGACTCTTTTGGATAGCCCTAATAGAATGAGAAACAGCACTAAACCTTCAAGGAAAGCTTCGTAGAGCTGAGAGGGATGACGAGCCACGGGGCCGCCTTGGGGGAAAATCATAGCCCAAGGAACACTCGTGGGACGGCCATACAGCTCACCGTTGATAAAGTTTCCGATCCGTCCCAGTCCCAAACCTATCGGAGCTGCTACCGCGAACAAATCAACGACTTGATAAAAAGGTAGGCCTCGCCTCTTGGTGAACCACCATCCCATCAATAATGCTCCGAGCAGACCCCCATGAAATGACATTCCTCCATGCCAAACGGCAAACACCTCCAAGGGATGGCTAAGGTAAAATGGAAGATTATAAAAAAGGACGTAACCCAGACGACCACCAACGATAACTCCGATAGCTAAATAACTTATCATCTCCTGAAGAGCATCTTTAGGAAGTTCGACTTTCCTCTTCTCCGCAAGCCAACGAACTAGGAAATAGCCCCCAACGAAACCAAACACGTACATCAACCCATACCAGCGAACTTTGAGAGGGCCGATTTGAAAGGCGACCGGATCTATATTGGGAAAAGTGAGCACAAATCTTCGTCAGAGGCTTTGTTCACTTCTAGGGTGTCCGCAAGAAACGTTCTCCGGCCACAAAAGTTCCCTGTGCGAGCCAATGACCGCACGAAGGGTTGTGATGATAATCACCGCGCCAATGAGAAGCGCAAACAGTGAATCAAATATAGAACTTCCCGAGGTGAAGACCAAAACTCCGGCTGCAACAGGAATGAGCGAAACCAAAGTATCGCCCAGGTTGTGAACGTAAGCCAGGCGAATCGCTGCGTCTTCCTTGCTCGACTCTCGGAGCACTCTAGCAACACCCCAGTTGCCTATAGCTCCTATCAGCCCGGCAACTATGGGAACGACACCCAAGACTTCGATGGGGTGGGATAGACGCTCGACAACACGCCAGACAAGGGGAGCGCAAATGACCAAAAGGCCGATTGAATTGAACAGGTTTGCAGAACGAAGCAGCTTACCCGAAAGGCCGGCTCGAAAAGTGTAGGCCAAAACTAGGAAAACGAGGGCGACCTCATCCGAGACATTGTGAATGCCATCCATGATGAGGCTGAAACTATTTGCGCCGATCCCACCAATGATCTCCACAATCAGGACGACTGTGTTAAGCTGTAACGCGCGCATCAATGGAGGACGACGGTGTGCCATAGCGTAAAAGGCAAAATTGTCAGTATCAGGCGCCTACTTCGGATTTGGACCTAAGACGACCTGCGCAAGGTCTTCGAGCTTGAGCCATTTCGAAAATGCTGCTGCCACCTCGTCAGCCGTGAGCGTTGCGTAGCGTCTGGCAGCGCTGACGGGTTCGTCGAGCGGCAGATCACGCAGCGAGCGATCGAGGAGTCTGCCCGCGATGCCGTCTATGCTCGACTCGCTCAAGGGAATCCTCCGGAGCAGCAGGGTCTTGGCTCGTTGCAGCTCGGCGGCTGTGATTGGTCTGGTCTGCATCTCGCGCAGGTTGCGCTCCACGAGGGCTCTCGCTTTGCTGACGTTGGGCGGATCGCAGGCATAGGAAACGGTAAACACGGAACGGTGCTTACCGGACTGGAGCTGCGCTTCAATCGAATACACTAAGCCGTTCTTTTCCCGCAGATCCTGATATAGGCGGCTGGCGTAGAACCCTCCCGAAAGAACCTGCAAGCCAAGTTGAAGCGCGTAGTAATCGTCGTCTTGGCGGGTTAGCTCGAACGTTTGCCCGAGCGTAACGTCGTCTTGCACTCGGCTCAGGTCCGGTACGACTGCGGCGCTCGGCTTGTTGCGCGGCACCGGCGGTAGATCCGTCTCGGGTTTCGATCCGGTCGCCTTCCATTCGCCGAAGTACTTTTCAATAACGGCTTGGGCTTCCTGCGGCTTGATCCGTCCAATGACCACAACGGTCGTTAGATCGGGCCGAAAGACCTTTCCGTAATAGGCGCGCACGTCTTCGAGGCTCAGTGATTTCACCGTTTCGGGAGTGGCCTGACGCAAAGTCGCGTCGTTCTCGGGATAAATCGCTTGAAGCAGCGCCCGCTGTGACAGATAAACCGGACTTTGGAGACGGCCCGCCACCGCCTGGACCGTTCTCTGCTGCACGGCCTTGAATGCCGCTTCCGGGAAGGCGGGTCGCAATAAATTATCCGCCAGCAACTCCGCGCCGCGATCGAAGCGATCGGCCAAGACCTGGAGCGAGAATCTCGTCCCGATGGACGCCTTCGCTCCGATCTCGTCCAAGGCTGTCTGGAAGGCAAGGCGGTCGAGCTTGGTCGAACCGTAGGAGAAAAGCTCGTTGAGAATCTGGTCCGCCCCTTCTTTCCCTTTAGCCAATTCGAGCTCGGGCCGGTTCTTCGCCTCACCGAAGATGCTTACGGTGTCGCTAATCTCTTCCGGCTGGACGATCAGCCGTAGCCCGTTCGGCAGCACCGTAACAACAGGGTTCACTTTCGACACGGGAACGGCTAATGGAGCCAACGTCTTTTTCGCCCACGCCGGCAGCGGAACCGGCTTGGTCTCCTTCGGAGCAAATGACTCACCGCCGGGACGCGAGCCTTGTGCAGCCAGCGGTTGGCCCGACTCGCGCGGGGTCAGGATCGCGACCACGGCATTGTCGTTGGCGAGATATTTTTTAGCGACCCGGTTCACGTCTTCGACGGTAACCTTCTTGATCGCCTCGATGTCGTCATCCGGGGAATGGCGCCCCTCAATGGCCAGCGCTTGCGACCATTCGGCGGCGAGCCCTTCGATGGAATTCTTCCGAAATTCTGCCTCCGCCACGTCTCGGCGCTTGATGGCTTCCACCAGATCGGCAGGAAATCCTTGGGAGACGTATTGGGCAATGATGCGCTTCATGGCGGCAATCAGCTCGGCGCTGTCTTGCCCCGGCGGGAACGCTGCGTTAGCGAAACCGAGCCCGACATCCGGCAGCAGATAGCCGTCAAACCCGCCGGAGAGCGCTTTCCCTTCCGCGGCGAGACCGTACAGCTCCCCCCTCCGGCTGTCCAGCACGTCCGCCAGAACCATCCCCGCGGCAAAGTCGGGATCTTTGGAGCCGGGCAAGCGATAAGCTACGGCGGCGAGACCGTAAGGCAGGTCCGAATCAATCTCAATGGTCGCAGGCTTTAGGGCGGGCAACCGGACCTTCGGCCGGGCCGGCACGGCGCGGCCCGGAATCGTCTCGAAAATTCCTTTGACCATCGTCAGTGTTGCCGGCGGATCGATATCGCCGACGATGACCAGAATCGCGTTGTTGGGCGCGTACCATCTTTTATAGAAATCCTTGAGCATCTTGCCGGTGGTCTTTTGAAAAGAAGGGCGCGTGCCCAGCGCGTCGTGAGCATAGGGCGTTCCGGCAAACACTTTCTCCAGGAGGCGGGAGAAAAACAGATACTGCGGATTCGAGAGATCCTGCGCGACTTCCTGCTCGATCGCTCCCCTTTCCTGCTGCCAAAGCTCCTGGGTGGTGAGCAGGTCCCGCATTCTGACGGCTTCAATATTGAGGGCGGTTTCGAGATCGTTTGCGGGAACGGTAAAGTAGTACTGCGTGACCGTCTGCTGCGTATTGGCGTTGAAGCTACCGCCCATCGCGGCAATCAGGTTAGAAAGCTGCGCCGATGACAGCCCGGGACTGCCGCGAAACATCATATGCTCGAGCGCATGGGCCATGCCGGGAAAGCCAGCCGGCGCTTCGTTCGAGCCCACCAGATAATTGAGTTGCGTTGTCACTACCGGCGCCAGCGCGTTATGGATGATCACCACACGGAGACCATTTTTCAGCGTGGTACGGGTGATGTCCGACTCTATCGCAGTTTGAGCTAGGACGGTCATGCAGCTTAGGAGAATAGCCGAGATTAGTAGGCACCGCATGGAGCGCAAAAATTTTTTCTGTGGACGGCGCGCCATAAGATTTCCCGAAGATAACTATTAAGCGAAGCTGGTTTTATTCCAGCATCGTTAATAGCAGCATCAACCCAACACCCGCTCCTATCCCGAGCATCTGCGCGACTGATTTAGACGGCTCTACTTCCTTGTTAAGTTCAGGCACCAGATCAGATCCTGCAATATAGATGAAACCCCCAGCCGCCAGCGGTAACATCACCACAGAGAAGTTCTCTATCCTGGAACCAAGCAAGAGCGCGACGATCGTGCCCAAGACGGCAAAAATAGCTGATATAAAGTTGAAAAACAGCGCCTTTGTCTTCGTGAACCCGGCATAAAGCAAGACGAAGAAGTTGCCAAGCTCATGCGGGATTTCATGAAAGATCACAGCCAGCGTGGTTGCAACTCCAACTGGAAGACTAACCAAATAGGATGCTCCGATGATCATTCCATCTATCAAATTGTGTATTCCATCGGCGAACAGGTTCATGTAGCCCACAGGATGTGTAGGGTTGCCGGATTCTAGCGTATGCTGATGTCGCCACAGGAGAAACTTCTCGAGGATGAAGAATAAGAATATTCCGACCAGGATGTAGAGAGAGGCTTCCACTTTTGTCTCAAACTTCCCAAACGATTCCGGCAGCAGGTGGATGAAAGCGTCTCCAAACAGACTGCCGACAGCGAGACTGACCATGACAAAGATCACTTGTTTCAGCCTCTGCTCGCTCATTGCGACAAAGGCGATGCCGATGAGCGAAAGAAGGCTCACCAAAATAACACTGGCAAGCGCGTAGAGCCATTGGGCGGAAATGGTTTTTATCTCCCTACGATGCGCGGAATTTACCGATTTTTGAGTCCCAGTTCAGCTTACTTCCTTCTCTCTTCCACCACCCGTCGATCTTCTGCAATGCTGGCTTGTTCTCCGTCACCGTCTTATCAATCTGGTAACCAAATCTGCTCCCAGATTGCTTCTCCAGCAGTTCGCTTGCTTCCTGACGGGCAAGACTGGCTCCGTCACTTTTGAGAACCTGGATCAACGTGGCGAAACCCTGAGGATCCCCCAGGGCCAGTTGGGCCTTGGCGATCGAAAGCTTTAAGAAATCATCATGCTCCTCCTGGGCTGCACGACGCAGGAAAGGAACGGCGCGCGGATCTTTCTGCTTTCTCAGCGCCTCCACTGTAGCTTCGACGACCTGCTGGGATCGGGTCCGAGATAGCAGGTCCGTCAGAGCCGGGACGATATTAGGATCGCGCATCTCCGCCAGGTGAGTCACCGCATCCAACTGGTGTACCTCTTCGCCTCTCTTGACCTCTTCCAATAACATGTCGACCGGAGCCGCTTTTGAGGCGAGCACGGAAGGTCCCGTCTTTTTGAAATAGGACAACGCAAAGAAAAAGAGAATCGCGAATGCCGCGATCCCAGCGACGTTGGCGACAGCGCGCGCTCGCACCGGCGCATGCTGGAGATAATAGACAACGCTGAAAAAGACGAGGAAGAGGCCGAGCATGACGACCACCGCCGGGCCTGTGGGATAGTCCGAATAGAAAGACCAGATAATCCCCAACACGCTCGCTGCGATCGCCAGCAGCCAACCGAGCAGAAGCCTCCCCATTACGGTATCGCTAAACATCTGTGCGATGACCGCAGGAACAACAAGATAGGAAAAAACCAAAAGGACGCCCACGATGGCAACGGACTTGACGATCACGACGCCGAAAGACATGTAAAACAAGACGTCCCACAGCCGAACGTTGATGCCGGAAGCCTCGGCCGCCTCTAGATCAAGCGAAATGGCTAGAAATTTCTTCCGAAAAATCACATGAAAGATTCCGATGATGCCGTAAAGGACAGCCATTTCGACCACAGCGGGAAGGGAAACCAACAAGACATCGCCGACTAACATGTGCTTGAGCTCCTCACCCCCGGTGGGTGACTTGGACAGAATCAAAATAGCTGCTGCTGAGGCCACTGCATAGATAATCCCGATGAAGGCTTCTTGCGGAACCCGCTCCCTCCGCATTCGAGCTACAGCGAACGCCCCTGCTCCCACGAAGGTGAACACCAACGAGAACAGGGAAACCTGCAAAGGCTCCGTATTAGGATCATAACCCAGAATCAGCGCATAGGTCGCCCCGAGGGCGGCGATCTGGGCCAACGCCAGGTCCACGAAAATCACCTTACGGGCGATGACGTGAATGCCGAGGTAAACATGATTGATCGACAGGACCAAGCAGGCCAAAAAGGGAACCAGCATCCATTTCAGTTCGAGAATGCCAGTCACGTTTTCCCTCCTCTACCCCTGCTGCCTACTTTTTCAGTGCCGCGGTCGTTTTTGAAATCACGTGATCGATTAAGTCAAAATAGCTCTTGACTCCAGGCTCTCCCTCTACCTGGTTGGGGAGCAAAACCACCTTTGCTCCGGTCTGCTGGGCAATTCTGTTGGGCAATGAAGGATCATAAAAGTTGTCGACCAGGATCAATGGAATTTTTTCGGCTTCAATCTTCTCCGTCACCTGGATGACGTGTTGAGGCCCCGGGGGAATTCCCGGCCTCTCCTCAATCGTACCGACCAACTGGATGCCGAAAGTTCTGGCGAAGTAAACCCACACCTTATGAAATTCGAAAGCCTTCACGCCGCGCAGCGGCTCCGCTGCCTTAAGCCAGCCGCCAGCCTTCGCCGCGAGTGGCTGCCCGCCGATCTTCGTGTTCTCCAGGAAGGAATGAAGCTGGCCGCTCCAGGCAAGACGCGTCAACTTTTCGATTCCCACCAGCTTTAACAACTCCTGGCCAAACATCGAATTATCGATGCGTCTAAAAAAGTCATTCTTGCGCGACTCGTAGTAAGAGACCCCGGCGGGATCCGCAGATTTTAGCGCTTCAACAATATTGCCTGCCTCTACCTTCGCGAGCAACGGATCCAGCCAAACATGAGGATTCCCCTGCGGGTGGATATCTCCTAGTTCGCGCGTCAGCACAGATGGAACCTCCAGGGCAGCAATCCCGTTACCTGCAACAATTCGTCCTGGAGTTCCACGAAAGATTTTCGGGTTTCCGGAGCCGTTGACCACTTGATCCCCCCATAGCTCCAGTGAGAAACCATTTTCAATAAACAGACTGGCGCTGCGGGTTCTCTGCATGAGAACAGGAGTGGGGGTCACAAAATGGGGGTCTTGATCTCCCTTGGCCAGGGCAATGACCTCGACACGCTCACCGCCCACTTCCACAGTCAGGGCCTTCAATGTAGGAAGCGTACAAACAACCTGCACCTTCTTTTCTTGCGCCGATGATACATGCCCTATCGTGAGAAGCCCAAAGAGCATTATAAAAAACGCTTTGAAGTATTTCATTTCTACCTCCACGCAGATTTCATCCCAATGAGCTCCGCCTTTATTTGTTCACCCAGAAAGGTTCCGGCGGATGAGAGCCAAAGACCCAGTTCAACTCAAAGAAAGCCGAGTTACGATTATTTTCGGTAAAGAGATCGCTCCAGCGGTGCTCGTAACTCAGGCGGGCGCGCAGGAACTCGCTGAAATAGTAGGAAACATAGGGAGTCAGGCTCCGCCGCATCAGACCGGGGTCGAAGAGGGTCGTGGTCTGGTCCCAGCGCAGTCCCGCATAGGTCCTTTGATTGAACTGCCACTGGCTGAAGAGGGAATACCCAAAGGGCTTGCCATTCCCGGGTTGGAGGTCCCGGAGCGTAATCGCTCGCTCGACGTCCGCAGGCTCCGACGCCTTCGGATAGGGACGCCGCGCAAACATCAACTCGCCGCCGAAAAGGAAGGATTTGTATTCTCCAAGACGAAATGGTTTCCAACGGTACATAAAATCAACCCCATGAAAATCTGCGGAACCAACGTCATTTCCCGCCGGGTGAAAGTAACTGGACCACCCCAACTCGAGGTCGTGTCCATCAAAAAGCGTGCGATACCATCGCAGATGTCCCAGGTAGGACATTCTGGACCGTGCATCCGACGATATCGCTATGTCTCCTCCGCTCAAAACCTCGAGCGTAGCGTCGAGGCTGGAATCGCGATCCCAGGGCGTGGGGATGAAAAAATTGCCGGAAACTCCATTTTGAATAAACCCGTCTTCGCCCATGAACTCCGCCGTCGGTAAGGACCTGAAGGTGGTGGGAAGATCGTGGGTGTGAAGAATGTTGAACTTCCCAAAAAGCGGACGGAAGCGACCGACCTTCAATTTTAGCCCTAGCGGCGGCTCATCCAGAAACGGAAGCTTTTTGATCGTGACGTATCCCTCCTCGACGCTGGCGGAAAACTGGCCGGGCGTCTCCGACTCCAGAGACGCGATCAAAACCCCATCTGCGTAGGGATCGATCGGGGCGCGCATGTCGATCTCCGCCTCACGGAGATTAAATTTGTTGGAAATTCGGTCGCCATCCTCGTTGAAAACCCTCTTGCTATCCGCTCGTCCGACAAAATTCCCGATCACGGAAATAGCAGGATTCAATGCACCGAGACTTGACTGAATCGTGGGTTGCGCAGGCTGCGTTGGAGCTGTTGTCTTCATGGTCTTTTCTTGCTCTAAGAGATCAATCCGCTCCATCATTTTCTGCATCTGGCTCTGCATTTCCTTAAGCTGTCTTTTCAATGTCTCAACCTCAGATTCCTGGGCCAACAGAACGCCTGGAAAAAAAGTAGCAGAATATAATACCAACCATGTGGACAGAATCCACGACTTCTTTGCGAACAGATCCATAAATCCACCTCCCTAAAAACAAAGATCTCCCCCTCCCACCCGGGCAGGAGGGAAACTAAAAAGATGAGACGGAAAAGGAGAACTTAAAGAGAGGTGATAGACGGAGGCGCGCGAATGGCGCAAGAATCAAAAGAGTGCCAGCCAAAGACCTGGGGCTCATGAAGAACAATGACCGATGCCTGAAAAGTAGGGGACCAATCCGTCGGGCCGGGGGCTAAGCCTGC